>Ga0114129_10002442_pt1 | contig 25793 bp, 18 predicted proteins | sample RhiMetdeltSRZDD1_FD_80071 | JGI IMG/M metagenome (GOLD analysis project Ga0114129, IMG submission 80071) | Populus rhizosphere microbial communities from Tennessee, USA - Rhizosphere MetaG P. deltoides SRZDD1 (version 2) (version 2) | ecosystem: Host-associated > Plants > Roots > Rhizosphere >...
CTGTCCCCGGTGCGGGTCCACCTACGACGCCGACACACTGCTCGGCCTGTGTCGCTGCGGTTCACCCCTGCTGGCCCCGCCCGGATCGTCGCGGACTCGGACGGCCGCATCGCCAACGTGGCGACGCTGCGCGAGCCGTACCGGGTCGAGGGCAAGAAGACGATGGGCCTGGAGATCGCCGAGCAGTTGGGCTGGCGGGTCCCCGACGTCATCGTGTACACCGGCCGGGGGCGGTGTCGGTCTCATCGGCATCCACAAAGGACTGTCGGAGCTGCGTGCTCTCGGCTGGCTGCCGGACGGGCCCGCACCCCGGCTCGTGGCCGCGCAGTCGACCGGCTGCGCTCCCGTGGTCCGCGCGTTCGCGGCGGGCGCCCGGCGCGTCGAACCGTGGGTCGACCCGCACACGGTCGCGTTCGGCATCAACATCCCGGCGCCGCTCGGCGACGAGCTGATGCTCGACGCGCTCTACGCCACCGGCGGGACGGCCGTCGCGGTCGACGACCGCGAGATCCTGGCCGAGCTCCGCGCGATCGCCCGCGCCGAGGGCCTGGTGCTGTGCCCGGAGGGGGCGACGTGCCTGGCCGCGGTCCGCCGGCTCGTCGGCGACGGCTGGCTCACCGGCACCGAGGAGGTCGTGGTCGTCAACACCGGGACGGGGTTGAAGTACCCCGAGGCCGTGGCCGCCGCGCTGGCCGGAGGCGACGACTGAACCTCGAACACCGCCGCGCGGCTCAGGTGGGCGGGATGGGCTCGAAGCGGCGCATCACGTCGTCGCCCTCCTGGATGATGCCGTACGTCGACTCCGGCACCTCGATCCAGGCGTCCTGCAGGTCGCCGAGCGGCTCGGAGACGATGAGGCGCGCCTCGTCGGAGGCCAGCCGGACCAGGGGGTTGTCCGGGTACAGGTCGCGAAGCGCGCGGACGTCCTGGCTGTAGAACAACGACCGCGACCGCCGCTCGGTCGAGTAGCGGAACGACCAGACCCGGACGCCGTCGGTCGTGGCGACCGTCATCTGCAGGGCGTCGTCGATGCCGTACCGCTGGGCGGTCGCCTCCACGAGCCCGGCCATGCGGGCGACCGCTGCGGGCGGATCCTCGCGCAGGCCGAACGTGAGCGCGAGGAAGAACATCAGCTCCGAGTCGGTGGAGCCCTCGATCGCCGGGAACAGGTCGGGGTCGACGGCGAGCATCAGATCGCGCTTGACCCGGTGGAACTGGGCGATCGAGCCGTTGTGCATCCACAGCCAGCGGCCGTACCGGAACGGGTGGCAGTTGGTCTCCTGCACCGCCGTCCCGGTCGAGGCGCGGATGTGGGCGAAGAACAGCGGCGACGAGATGTGGGCGGACAGGTTCTGCAGGTTGCGGTCGCCCCACGCCGGCCCGATGCCGTGGAAGATGCCCGGGACCTCCGAGCCGGTGTACCAGCCGACGCCGAACCCGTCGCCGTTGGTGGTCTCGACGCCCAGCCGCGCGTGCCGGCTCTGGTCGATCAGCGAGTGCGTCGGTTTGTAGAGCAGCTCGTCGAGCAGTACCGGCGCCCCTGAGTACGCCAACCATCGACACATCGCGCCTCCCGGTGTGTGGTTCCCCGGTCAATGGTGGAACCCGGACGGCGCCGCCGCTGACCCGGGCGGGCTCACCCGGGGATCGGGCCGCGGCCCCCGGGCTCCCCGGAGCGGGCCGCGCCGGCCGTCGCCCCCATCCGGCCGAGCAGGTGGTCGCCGACGCGTACCGCGTTGGCCATCGCGGTGAGCGCCGGGTTGACCGCGCTGATGCTCGGGAAGAAGCTCGTGTCGACCACGTACAGGTTGTCCAGCTCGTGCGCCTTGCAGTTCGCGTCGAGCACCGAGTCGGCGGGATCGGCGCCGAACCGGCAGGTGCCGGCCTGGTGGGCCACGCCCGCGATCGGGATGTCGGTCTTCATGTACGCGAACCGGTGGATCAGGTGGTCCGGGTGCAGGCCGAGCGAACCGAGCAACGACTTGAGCTGGTGGTAGAGCCGGTGGGCGGCCGTCGGGTTGCTCGGCGCGTACGCGAGCGTGAGCCGACCGTCGCGCCCGAGCGTCACCCGGTTCTCCGCCCGCGGCAGGTCCTCTGTGGACAGCCAGAAGTCCACCGCGTGGTCGGCGATGTCGTCCAGCGCCCAGGTGGGCGCGAGCTTCGTCTCCAGCGGTTTCTCGCCCCGGAACATCTCGGCCCGCGACTTGCCGATCATCTGGATGTTGCCCATCGGGTAGTCGAAACCGGGGCCGCGGAAGTAGTAGTCGTTGACGCCGAGCGTCTTCTGGAACACCGTCCGGTTGGGCTCCTTGGACAGCGCCAGTACGGCCTGGCTGGCGTGGAACATGTAGTTCCGGCCGACCTGGTCGGAGCCGTTGGCGAGGCCGCCCGGGTGCCGGTCGTTCGCCGAGGCCAGCAGCAGCTTCGCGGAGTTGGCCGCGCCGCAGGCCACGACGACGAGGTCGCCCGCGTACCGCTCCTCGTGGCCGTGGTGCTCGACGACGACCGTGGTCACCGCCGTGCCGGCGGGGTTCGTCTCCAGCCGTACGGCCGTCGCGTTGGTGAGCAGCGTGACGTTCGGGCTCTCCAGGGCGGGGCGTACGCCCAGCACCTCGGCGTCGGCCTTGGCGTGCAACGGGCACGGGAACCCGTCGCAGGCGCCACACCGTACGCAGATGCTGTAGGGCGGGTTGCTCTCGTCGAGCCGTACGCCCACGGGTGCGTGGAACGGGTGGTGGCCGGTCGCCGCGAGGTCGTCCGCGAGCTGCTGGATGCGCGGCTCGTGGCTCACGGCGGGGTACGGGTACGGCGCGCTCGCCGGCGGCTCGGTCGGGTCCTCGCCCCGGGCGCCGTGCACCTGGTACATGCGCTCCGCTGCCGTGTAGTACGGCTCCATGTCCTCGTACGCGATCGGCCACGCGGGGGAGATGCCGTCGTGGTGCCGCAGCTCGCCGAAGTCCTCGCGGCGCATGCGGTACAGGGCGGCGCCGAACAGCTTCGTCGCCCCGCCGACGTAGTAGTGCACCTGCGGCTGGAATGCCTTGCCCTCCGGGTCGTACCAGGTGTCGGGAGAGATGTACCGGCCGTCGACGAACACGTCGGCCGTCGACCAGTTGTTCGGTTCCCGGGGGAGCCAGTCGCCGCGTTCGAGGAGCAGGATCCGTTTGCCCGACGGGGCGAGGTGGCGGGCCAGCGTACCGCCGCCGGCCCCCGTACCCACGATGACGACGTCGTACGCGATCACGACAGCTCCTCCAGCCGCTCGGCGAGGATGATGCGCCCGGCCGCCTCGATCAGCGCCAGGTGGGAGAACGCCTGCGGGAAGTTCCCCAGGTGCCTTCCGGTGCCCACGTCGAACTCCTCGGCGTAGAGCCCGAGCGGGGAGGCGACCCGCAGCAGCCGCTCCAGCGTGTCCCGCGCGCGGACCACCTCGCCCACCATGGCCAGCGCGGAGACGAGCCAGAACGAGCAGATGAGGAACGTGCCCTCCTTGCCGGACAGGCCGTCGTCGGTCTCGTCGGTGCGGTAGCGCAGCACGAAGCCGTCCTCGGTGAGCTCGGTGGCGATCGCGTCGACCGTGCGGCGGAGCCGCTCGTCATCCGGCGGCAGGAAGCCGAACAGCACGGCGAGCAGCGTCGAGGCGTCCAGCGCGTCGGTGTTGTAGTGCTGGCGCAGCACCCCACGCTCGCTCATCCCGTTTTCCAGGATGTCGGCGTGGATCTCGTCCGCGGCCGTCCGCCACCGCGCCGCCCGCTGGGGATCCCCCCGGATGCCGGCGAGCTGCGAGGCGCGGTCCATCGCGATCCAGCACATCAGCTTCGACGAGACGTAGTGCTGCGGGGTGCCCCGCGCCTCCCAGATGCCCTGGTCCGGCTCCTTCCAGACGCGGATCGCGCCCTCGGCCTGCGACATCACGATCGGCCACAGCCGCCTCGGCAGGCGCTGGCTGCGCCGGGTGTGCATCAGGATCGAGTCGAGCACCGAGCCGAAGACGTCGTTCTGCCGTTGCTCGAACGCGCCGTTGCCGATGCGTACGGGCCGGGCGCCGTTGTAGCCGGACATCTCGTCGCGGGTGGACTCGGTGAGGTCGCGCCGGCCGTCGATGCCGTACATGATCTGCAGCGACCCGTCCGAGTTGGGCTCGAGGTCGGCGACGAACTGCATGAATTCGTCGGCCTCCCAGTCGAGGTTGAGCCAGTGCAGCGCCTGCAACGTGAACGTACTGTCGCGCATCCACGCGAACCGGTAGTCCCAGTTGCGCTCGCCGCCCGGAGTCTCCGGCAACGAGGTGGTCAGCGCGGCGACCGACGCGCCGGTCGGCATGTAGGTCAGCCCCTTCACCGTCAGCGCGGAGCGTTGCAACGGGTCGCGCCACCGGTGATCGGGGATGCGGGCGTTCGCCAGCCAGGACCGCCAGAAGGCGATCGTCGCGTCGATGCGGGTGGTCGCGCGGGCCACGTCGGTCGGCACGTCGGCGTCGGCGGCCCAGGACAGCGCGCAGAAGGCGCTGTCGCCCGCCCGCAGCACCCGCCGGGCCCGGACCCGGTCGCCCTCGATGCCCATCGCGAGATCCGAACGCAGCCGCAGCCACTGCCCCGCGTTCGTGGCGTCGACCACGTGCCGGTCGCCGTCGGTCATCCGCCACTCCGCCGGCGTACGGCCGTAGTCGAACGCGGGCTCGCAGACCAGCTCCACCTCGACCTGACCGTCCAGGCAGCGCACGGTACGCACGAGCATGTGGTCCGCGTCCTCGTCGCTGGGCGGCCGGGTGTGCGGGGTGACGGTGTCGTCCGTGAGGTGCTGGCCGATCGTCAGCGCGTCCCGGATCAGCAGCCATCCGGTGGGGGTACGCCACGTCGTCTCCATCACGTTCGTGCCGGGCACGTACCCGCGCGCCGTCGGATGGTCGATGCCGTACGGGCCGAACCGGAAACTGCCCGCCTCGCGGTCGAGGAGGCTGCCGAACACGCTCGGCGAGTCGAACCGCGGCACGCACAGCCAGTCGACCGCACCGTCCGGCCCGACGAGCGCGCCGGTGTGGCAGTTGGACAGGAACGCGTAGTCGGCGATCGGCGGGAACGGCGACGGTGCGGTGGTGCTCGTGGCGGCCGGGCCGCCCGGTAAGCCGGTCATCCTCAGACCTCCCAGGGTCCGTGCCACCGGGCGTTCCCGGCCGGCAGGGCGTCCGCGGCGGCCGGTCCCCACGATCCCTGGGGGTACGCGTGCACCGCGCCGGGCGAGTCGAGCAGCGGCTGGAGGATCCGCCAGGTCTCCTCCACGCCGTCCTGCCGCGTGAAGCGGGTCGGGTTGCCGAGCAGGGCCGCGCCCAGCAGCACCTCGTACGGGGTCGCGCCCTCCCCGCCCTCGTCCGCGAACCGCATGTCGAGCGTGATCGGTTCGGGGCCCTCCTGGTCGGCCCGGCGCGCGTCGAGCCGCAGCTGTACGCCCGTCGTCGGGTCGAGCCGGACGACCAGCTGGTCGGGCTCGGGGGAGCGATGCCCCGGCAGCCGCAGGCCCAACCGCGGCGGGCGCTGGAAGACCAGCCGCAGCTCGGTCTGCGTGACGGGCAGGCGCTTACCGGTGCGCAGGTAGAACGGCACGCCCGACCACCGCCAGTTGTCTATCTCCAGGCGCAGCGCCGCGTACGTCTCCGTCATCGAGTCGGCGGCCACCCCGTCGATCGAGGTATATCCGTCGTACTGGCCGCGGACGTAGTGCGCCGGGTCGGCGTCGAGCACGGCCCGCCACAGCGCGACCTGCCCGTCCTTCACCGCGGCCGGGTCGCCGCCGGCGGGCGCCTCCATCGCGCCGGCCGACAGCAGCTGCATCAGGTGGTTCACGACGACGTCCCGCAGCGCGCCGACCGGATCGTAGAAGTGGCCGCGATCCTCGACCCCGAAGTCCTCGGCCATCGTGATCTCGACACACTCGACGTACTGCCGGTTCCACACCGGCTCCAGCATCGTGTTGGCGAACCGCAGGTACAGCAGCTCGTCGAGGCCCATCTTCCCGAGGAAGTGGTCGATGCGGTACAGCTGCTCCTCCGGCACGTACCGGTGCAGCTCGGCCGCCAGCTCCCGCGCCGAGGCGAGGTCGTGGCCGAACGGCTTCTCCACGACGATCCGGCCTCCCCGTACGAGGTCGGCCTCCGCGAGGCCCTTGACCACCGCGTCGAACAGGAAGGGCGGAACCTCCAAATAGGACACCGGGGTACGGGCGTCACCGACCACAGTGGACAGCCGGTGGTACGTGGCGGCGTCGGCGAAGTCACCGGACACATAGGACAGTCGGGCCGCGAGCCGGGCGAAGATCTCCTTGTCCAGCGCCTCACCGGTGGCCTCGATGCACTCGCGTGCGTGCTCGTGCAGCCGGTCGTCGCTCCAGTCGTCGACGGCGACCCCGACGATCGGGCAGTCGAGCTTGCCGCGCGCCTCCAGCCGGTACAGCGCCTGGAATGTCATCACCTTGGCCAGGTCACCGGTGATCCCGAAAATCACGAACACGTCCGCGGGCATGTGCCCACCTCCTATCCGTGGTGCCAGTCGATGCGGGGCGTATCCACCTTCGACGGATCAAGCAGCGCGGCCGAGCGGTGGTGCGGGCGTACGTAGTACTCCTCGGCCCAGGCGAGGAACGCTTTCACCTCGGCCCCGGCGTTCGCCAGCAGTTGGGCGTGTACGCCGAGCCAGGCCGCGAAGGCGACCCGGCCGTGCATCTCGTGGCGGTGCTCGCCGATCTCGGCCACGGCGGCCTTGCGGCCGATCATCGCCATGATGCCCTTGTCGTGGTAGTGGAACGGCTCGCGTACGGTGCCGTCGAGATCGGCCAGGATGTTGCTGGCGGCCCACGCCCCGGCCTGCTGCGCCACGCTGCCGAGCCCCGGCAGCGCGTCGTCGCCGGACGGGGTGTTCGCGAAGTCGCCGAGCGCGTACACCGACGGGTGGCCGGTCACGGTCAGGTCGGGGCGGACGTCGATGCGGCCACCCCGGCCCTGCGGCAGGTTGCTGCGGTCGGCCAGCGGTGCGGCCATCACGCCGCCGCCCCACACGACGAGGCGGGTCCGGATCGTGGTGCCGTCGCTCAGCCGGACGTGGTCGGGGGCGACCTCGGTCGCCGAGACGCCGAGCCGCAGCTGCACGCCCCGGCGCTGCAACTGCTTCGTGGCGTACGTGTGCGCCGCTTCCGAGAACGCGCCGAGGACCGCCGGACCCAGGTCCACCAGGATCACCTGGGCGCCGGAGACCGCGAGGCCGTGGTGCCGGTGCGGCATCACGTCGTACACGAGCTCGGCGAGGGCCCCCGCGGTCTCCACGCCCGTCGGGCCGCCGCCGACGACCACGAAGTTCAGCGCGCCCTCGGCGGCGAGGTCGGGGTCGTCCGCGACGTCGGCGAAGATCCGCAGCACCCGCGACCGTACGCGCCGCGCGTCCTCGACCGAGTAGAGCGGGTACGCGTGCTGCTCCGCACCCGGCGTGTGGAAGAAGTTCGGCTGCGCGCCGGCCGCCAGCACGAGTACGTCGCCCGCGACCGTCTGCCCGTCGGAGAGCGTGACGCTCGTCGTCGCGGGATCGACGGAGACCACCTCGGCGGTACGCACCTCCACGGTGCCGTGCTTCGCGAACAGCTGCTCCAGGTCGAACACGATGTCCGAGCCCGTCAGCTCGGCCGTGGCCACCTGGTAGAGCAGCGGCTGGAACTGGTGATACCCCGTACGGTCGAGGATCGTCACCCGTACGCGCGGGTCGGTGGCGAGCCGCTTGGCGCAGGCGACGCCCGCGAAGCCGGCCCCGACGATGACGACGTGTACGGGTGGGCGTTCGTCCGGCATGGCGGCCCCTCACGTCCCGAGCAGACGGCTCTTCTGCGCCTCGAACTCGGCGTCGGTGAGTACCCCCTGCGCCCTCAGCTCACCGAGCTTCTGCAGCTGGGCGATCGTGTCGTCGGTCATGCCGGCCGCGGGCGGCGCCGGAGCGGCCTGCTGCTGCTCGGCCCAGCGTCCCTGCTGTCGGCGCGATACGCGGTTGGATACGGCCGTCGCCGTGCCGGCGATGACCGCGGTGCGGGCGACTCCTCGGATGAGCCCGGGCATGGCTGTCCCCTTCCGTTCTGGTTCCTGGTCGTGTCTGGGTCCTGATTCGCTGGTATGTCAGCGGCCGGCTTCCACCGCTTCGAGCGCGGCGAGGACCTCGGGCACCGGGATACGGCCGCTGGCCACGAGTTGGGCGCCTGACCGGCGCAGCGCGGCGGCGAACGGCGCCGCCCACCTGTTCTCGTACACGAGGACCCCGGCCGAGCTGCCGGGCTCCAGTACCGCGCCCGCCTCGGCGACGTCCTGGTCGCCGAGCATCCCGGACGACGCGCCCTCGAAGACCGCCAGCTCCATCCGTTCGTCGTCGTCGAGGTCGGCGAGGGCGAGCCCGCGTACGGTGCCGTCCATCTCCTTTTTCACCAGGACGAGATCCAGCACGCGGATCAGGCCGCGGTCGACGAGGTCGATCAGCAACGGCATCGCCTCGCCGGTGAACCGGCTGCCCGGGAACTCGACCACCAGGTAGTCGATGGGGCCAAGCTCGTCGGGGATCTCGTCCATCTGTGCCTGCCTCATCGGTCCATCAGGCCGGAAGTCACCGGCCACCTCATCACCCGGAGTGGGTGAACCCGTCCTCGCCGAGGTCACCGCGCTGGTCGAGGACGTACAGCACGATGAGCAGCGGTAGCACGGTCACCATCGCCACCACGGCCCACGCGAGGAGCCACCGCTGGGTCACCGCCGCCCCGGCCCCCTCGGCGATCGTCAGGCGAAACGGCAGCAGGTACGGGTACTGGGCCACGGCCCACGACCACACGAGGGCGGCCACGCCGACGGCGGCGACGACGCGCAGGCCGTGGACGGCGCCGCGCAGCGCCAGGACGAGGGTCGCCCCGAGCGCGACGACGCCGAGGACGATGAGGATCGCGCTACGGCCCACCACCCGGTCGAACATCTGGCGCTGCACGGCCCGCAGGGCCACCAGGGCGACCACGCCGAGCACTAGGCCGACCGCCCCGGCGGCGACCGCCCGTACCCGGAAATAGCCCTGCAGCTCGGGGGTACCGCGGCGGCGGGCCTCGGCGACGAGGTACACCGCGGACAGAAAGGCGCCTACGGCGACGGCGAGGCAGCCGACCGTACCCGCGAAGGGGTTGAACCAGCTCGTGAGCGCGTTGCCCGCGGCGTTGCCGACCGGGACGCGGCCGGCCATGACCGCGCCGAGGGCGGCGCCCAGGCAGAACGGGGTGAGCACCGCGCCGGCACCGAACAGGAGGCCGACGAGGTGCCGGCGGCCTTCGCGGGCCGCGTCCTTGCGGAGCGCGAAGCTGGAACCGCGCAGCACGATGCCCAGCGCGGCGAGGCTGAGCGGGATGAACAGCGTGCTCATCAGCGAGGCGAACGCGATGCCGAAGCCGGTCCAGCAGACGATGAGCAGGAAGACCAGCCAGACGTGGTTCGCCTCCCACACCGGGGTGACCGCCACGTCGATCAGCTCGCGGGGCCGGCGCCCGCGCTCGCGGCCGCCGGCCACGAGATCCCAGAACCCGGCCCCGTAGTCGGCGAGGCCCGACCACGCGAACAGCGTCACCGCGAGGACGAGAACGACCGCGACCCCGTCGGCCGCGGTCATGACTCGACCTCGGCCAGCGGGCGCGGGCCGTACGGCGCGGTCGTGTCCTCGACGCCCTGCCGCCGCCAGCGCCGCGACATCGCCCGGAGGGTGACGATCGTGCCGGCCCCGAGAACGAGGTACAACAGCACGACGATCGTGAAGCTCGTCCACACGCCGTCGGCGTTGGTGACCGCCTCCTCGGTACGGGTGAGGTTGTAGACGATCCACGGCTGGCGGCCGACCTCGGTGACGATCCACCCGGCCTCGATCGCGACGTAGGTCAGCACGCCCGAGGCCGCCGCGACCCAGAGCCACAGCCGGGACCGGGGTATGTCCCGGCGCCGCCAGTACACGAGCGCGAACCACACGACGAGCAGGACGAGCAGGGTGGCCACGCCCACCATCACGTCGAACGCCCAGTGGACGATGTTCACATTGGACGGTCGGTTCTCCGGCGGCACGGCGTCGAGGCCCGGGACGACCGTGTCGCGGCTGCCGCCGGTGAGGAACGAGTTGAGGCCCGGGATCCGTATCCCGCCGGCGACCGTGTTCGACTCCGGGTCGTACCGGCCGAAGATGATCTCGGGTTGGTCCGGGCCGGTCTGGGTGACGACCTCCATCGCGGAGAACTTGGCCGGCTGGTTGTTAGCCACCCACCGCGCGATCGTGTCGCCCACGATGAACTGCAGCGGGGTGGCGATCGCCGCGACGGTGAGCGGGATGAGGATGCCCAGCCGGTGGTACCGGTCGCGCCGGCCGCGGAGCCAGCCGACCACGTACACGGAGGCGACCGTGAACCCGGCCGCCATGTACGCGGCGAGCACGAAGTGGCTCAGCTCGTACGGCAGCGCGTCGTTGAGTATCGCGTCGATCGGATCGACGTCCGTCGGCGTACCGTCCGGCCCGATCGTGAACCCGGCCGGCGTGTTCATCCACGAGTTGGCGGAGATGATGGAGAACGCCCCGGCGAGCGCGACGAACGGGATCGGTACGCCGAGCCAGAAGTGGGTCCACGGGCGCAGCCGGCGCCACCCGTAGATGTAGATCGCGACCAGGATCGCCTCGCAGAAGAACGCGATGCCCTCGATCGCGAACGGGAGCCCGAACACGTCGCCGTAGGTGCCGGTGAGGCCCGGCCAGAGCAGGCCCATCTCGAAGGAGAGCACGGTGCCCGAGACCGCGCCGACGGCGAACGTGAGGCCGGCCGCGTGCGACCAGCGCCGGGCGAGCGTCAGGGCCACCCCGTCGTCCCGGCGCAGGCCCTTGTAGTTGGCGATCAGCATGATCGTCGGCAGGGCCACTCCGATGGGTACGAGGATGATGTGGAACATCAGGGTGAACGCCATCTGCGACCGCGCGGGCAGCAGCTGCGCCGGCTCGGCGAGGAGAGTAAGGGCGTGCACAGGCCCAGGGTGGGTGGGCTTCCCCCGGCCGGCATCACCCGTCGCGGGTGAAGTGCGGATATTGACGTCGACCTGCCCGACGAGTGGCCCGGTTTGATATAGTCCGCAGCGGCCCCCCGTACCGCTGGAGAAGGCACGAGTCCCCCATGGTGGCACCTGCGACAGTCGGCATCATCGGTGTCGGGCTCATGGGCGGCTCCCTCGGCAAGGCGTTGCGGCAATCGGGCCGATTCGACAAGGTCATCGGCTACGACAGCAGCCCGGAGTCGGTCGAGCGGGCCCGCCGTACGGAATGCGTCGACGAGATCGTCCCGAATGTGCACGACGTCGCCGCGGCGGCGGACCTGCTGATCCTCGCCGCGCCGGTGGGCCAGATCGTCCGGCTCATCGACACCGTCGGGCCGTCCCTCAAGCCGGGCACGATCGTGCTCGACATCGGCAGTACGAAGTCGGTCGTCGCGAAGGCGATGCGGCGGTTGCCCGACACCGTCGAGGCGATCGGCGGCCATCCGATGACCGGTCCGACGACGGTCGGTGTCGGCGGGATCAGCGCCGAGATGTTCCGCGACCGGGTGTTCGTCCTGACCCCGACCTCGCGTACCAGCCCCGCGACGCTGGCCTGGTGCGAGTCCACGCTCGCCGGCATCGGCGCGCGGGTCGTCGTCCTCGACCCCGACCGGCACGACCGGCTCGTCGCGCTGGTCAGCCACCTCCCGCGGCTGCTGCCCGTACCGTTGCTCGCGACCGTGCTCACCAACGGCGACGACGTGGCGCTGCGGCTGGCCGCCGGCGGTTTCCGGGAGAGCACGAGAAAAGCCACCGACAACATCGATATGTGGGTCGATATCGTACTGTCGAACGCCGATTACCTGACCGCGGCCGCGACCGCTTTTACCGCGCAATTGGACCGGTGCATAGCCACCATCGCGACAAAGGACGAGTCCGCCGTCCGGCGCATGCTCACCGATGCGGCCGACCAGTGGCACGAACGGTTCGGCGACGACGCCTGACGGTTCGCCCTGGTCCCGGCGCCATTGATTTGTGTCGTAGTATGGAAATGTCCTCCCGGCCCCACCGCGGAGGACGACGCTTATCCACCATGCCGACAGGACGTGATGGTCGCCGTCTTCCTCTCGTACCGCCGCGAGGACAGCACCGAGCTGTGCCGGCGGTTGTACGCGGAGCTCGTGCCGCACCTCGGGCGGCGGAACGTCTTCCTCGACGTGGACACGGTGCCGGTCGGAGTCGACTTCCCGACCTACATCGAGGAGAGCGTCCGCCAGATGGACGTCATGCTCGTGGTCATCGGTCCGCGCTGGCTCGACGCCCGCGGGGAGTTCGGTCGGCGGCTGGACGACCCGCAGGACTTCGTCCGCAAGGAGATCGAGCTCGCGCTGCAGCACAACAAGGTCATCTTCCCGTTGCTCGTCGGCACCACGATCATGCCCGGCCGGTCGGAGATGCCGCCGAGCATCGCGTCGCTCGCCACCCGCCAGGCGCTGCGCCTGTCGGCCCCGCTCGACGCCGGCACCGACGTCCCGCGGATCCTGCGTGCCGTCCGCGAGGCGGCCGACGCGATCGAGGTGGACGAGCAGCTGCACGGGCCGGCGGTCGCACTCGCCCAGGTCGTCGAGCGCTGCCTCACGCTGACCGGGGCGACCGTTCTCGCCCCGGTCGAGCCCGGGCCGCCCGGCGAGGCGCTGCTGACCGTCCGGTTCGCCGGTGACGGGGCGGCCCCGATCCGCGTCCTGTGTACGAGCGACGAGGCGGATGTGTCCACAGTGGACAGGCTCGATCACGAGCTGGCCGGCCGGGCCATGTCGCGCGGCTGGCTCGTGGCCGAGAGCCGGGTCGACGAGCTCGCCGCCGAGCACGCCGCCGGGCCCGGCCGCATCGAGGTGTTCTCGCTCGCGTCGTTGCTGCACCGGCTGCTCCGCTTCGACGCGTACGTCGCCTGGCTCGAGGCCGGGTACGCCCAGCGTGACATCGGGGAGCTCTACACCGAGCTGGCGTTCACCAAGCCGTCGTACGACGCGCACGGCAGCGAGGTCGGGCAGTCGTTCCACCCGTCACTGACGTCCTATGTGGACAGTTGGCTCTACGACAACAGCAAGAGCCACCTGTCGGTCCTCGGCGACTTCGGCTCCGGCAAGACCTGGTCGTGCTGGTACTACGCCTACCGCCAGCTCCGGCGCTACCAGGCCAACCCCGGTCGTGAACGGATCCCTATCCTGCTGCAGCTGCGGGACTACCTCGCGTTCACCACCACGGACGCGATCCTCGGCGAGTTCGGCCGTACGTTCGGGCTGCCCGATTCGGCCGCACCGCTGCTGCGGGAGCTGAACCAGCAGGGCCGGCTGCTCGTCATCTGCGACGGTTTCGACGAGCTGCGGCCGGACGACCGGCTCGCCTCGCACCACGAGGCGTTCGCCCGCCTGGCCGAGTTCGCGCAGCCGCGCAGCAAGGTGATCCTCACCTGCCGCAAGCAGTACTTCCACGACAACGTCGAGGAGCGCCAGGTGCTGGCGTCGCCACGGCCCATCGAGTTCGACGTCCGCCAGCATCCCCGCTTCGCCATCATCTACCTCAGCGACCTGAGCGCCCGCCAGGTCCAGGACGTCCTGCGCAAGCGGCTCGGTCCGGAGTGGCCCGCGTACTGGTCGAAGATCCAGGTCACGTACGACCTGCCGAACCTCGTGCACCGGCCGGTCATGCTGTCGATGGTCATCGATACGCTTGAGGACCTGGTCACGCGGAGCCGGGTCACCGTCGTCGACCTGTACCGCGCCTACACCGACCGGTGGATCCAGCAGATCGGGGCCAACCGCAGCCGCCTGCCCAGCGAGGTGCGCCTCGCGCTGATGGAGGCGCTCGCCTGGCACATGTTCCTCACCGGCCGGCTCGAGGTGCACTACTCGGCGCTCCCCGCGCTCGCCCGGCAGGCCGAGCTCCCGCTGGCCGGCGAGTGGTCGGATTACGACCAGGACATCCGGTCGCAGGCTTTCCTCGTCCGCAACGCCACCGGGGACTACTACTTCGCGCACAAGTCCTTCATGGAGTTCTTCGTCGCGGAGAAGCTGTGCGCGGCGCTGCGTACCGGGGATCCGGCGCCGCTGCGCGACCGGACGCTGCCACCGGAGATCGTGCGCTTCATGGTGGAGATCGGCCTGGTCGCACCGCAGGTCTACGGGTACCTCGCGGTGGCCCGGGCCGAGCCGGCACCCGACTACCTGGCTGGCAACCTGCTGTCGCTCCTGCGCGCTCTCGGTTTCGACCTCCGCCGGCGCGACTTCTCCCGGCTGCAGATCCGCAACGCGAACCTGGCCGGCGCCGACCTGCACGGTGGCGACTTCCGGGAATCCACCTTGACGTGGGTGAACCTCACCGACGCCGACGTCCGGCACGCGGACTTCACCGGCGCGGTGATGGACAACCTCATTCTGGGGGTACGCTCCGCCGCGAAGACGGTCGCCTGCCGGCCCGACGGCGCCCTGGTCGCCACCGCCGCGGGCGACAACGCCGTCGAGCTGCTGGACGCGGAGTCCCTGGCCCCGTACGGGCGCGTCGTCGGACCGAAGGACTCCATCACCAGTACCACGTTCAGCCCCGACAACCGGCTGGTCGCGGCGGGCAGCTTCGACGGCACGGCCACGGTGTGGGACGTCGAGCACCCGGCGCGGCCGGCCACCGTACTCACCGGGCACGCCGGCACCGTGTACGACGTCGCGTTCACGCACGACAGCCGGTACCTGGTGACCGCCGGCAACGACAAGCGGCTGAAGGTCTGGTCGGTCGCCGACGCGGCCGAGGTCCTGACGCTGGAGGGGCACGACGCGACGGTGTACTCGGTCGGCGTGCACCGGTACAGCCACCTGATCGCCAGCGGCAGCTTCGATTCCACGGTCGGGCTGTGGAACCTGTCCATCAACCGGGCCGGGGTCACGGTGTCCGGCTTCCACCAGCTGCGCGGCCACGAGGGTCTGGTCAACCACATCGCGTGGAGCCCCGACTGCGGGCAGCTCGCCAGTGCCAGCAACGACGGTACGGTCATCGTCTGGCGGGTGTCCACAGAGGAGCCCATGACCGTCCTTCGTGGACACACCGACACCGTGTGGTCGGTCGGGTTCAGCCCGGACGGCGCGTACGCCGCGAGCGGCAGCTCCGACACGACGATCCGGGTGTGGGACCTGTCGACCGGCGCGACGGTCACGACGCTGCGCGGGCACGAGTCGGAGGTGTGGGAGCTGGCCTTCCATCCGGCGTTGCCGTACCTGTACAGCAGCAGCTTCGACGGGACCGTACGGATGTGGGACTGGCGGCAGGGCACGGAGGTGACGGCCGCTTTCCTGGCCGTGGACGGCAACCAGAAGATGCGGTGCGACGGCATGCGGATCACCGGTACGACCGGGCTGAGCACGCTGCAGCGCCGTTTCCTCGTCCAGCGGGGTGCGGTCCAGGCGCCCGGATCCCCGCGGCGCCGGTCGGTCCGGGAGCTGCTGCGGTCGGTGCTGAACCTCAGACGAGGATGTTGACCGCCCGGGCGATGACGAGGCTCAGCAGGACGATCGAGACGATCGACTGCAGGGCCATGGTGAGCTTCGCCCAGGGCACCACCGGCATCACGTCGGTCGGGCTGAACGCCATCGCGTTGGTCAGGCCGAGGTAGAAGTAGTCGACGAACACCGGTCGCCAGCCGGGCGGCGCGATGTGCGGGCTGGTGTGCTCCGGGAACGCGAAGTCCGGGTACCGTGCCGCCGCCGCGGCGCGCCGGGCCGGGCCACCGCTGTCCAGCTCCCAGTAGAGGAACCCGAACAGCACGTTGTTGTTGATCCAGACGAGCGCGCCGGACGAGAACAGTACGCCGGCCGACTGCGTCTCCGGGCCGCCGTGGATCAGGTCGTCGGTGAGCCGTACCGTCGTGACGAGCGCCCCGCCGATCAGCGCCACGGTCAGCGCGATCGCGAGCGCCCGTACCGGGCCCGAGCGCCGGGAGGCGGTACGGCTCGGGTCGGCGGCGACGATCGCGGCGAGGAAGACGCCGCAGACGACCGGAAGGACCCAGGACGGGCCGAACGTCAGCCGCTCCGGCAGCAGCAGCGGGAGCGCGATCAGCGCCAGTACGGCCAGCGCTGGAGCCCAGCGCGGTTCCCGCCGGACCGCCGCGGCCACGTCAGGTGTCCTCCCGCGCGTACCCCGCGAGCAGCGCTTGTTCGGCGTCCTTCCGCGGGAACAGGAAGAACACGAGCGCGGCGCCGAGCAGGATCGCGACGATGCCGGCGGTGTACGCCCACTGGTCGCCGGACAGGAAGGACTCGCGCGCGCCGTCCGTGATCTGCTCGGCGTACTGCGGGTACTGCCGCGCGACGTCCTCGGCGCCGGCGAACGACTTCTGCAGCTCGCTCTCGACGTTCCCGCTGATCCGGGAACCCTCGGGCGACGCGGCGATCGTCGAGCGGACCGCGGCCGCGTACCCCGCGGTGAGCAGGGCGCCGAGGATCGACTGCATGATCGCGCCGCCGAGGTCGCGCTGCAGGTCCGCCGTGCCCGACGCCATGCCGGCGCGGCGTACGGGTACCGAGCCGGTCAGCGAGTGCGAGGCCGGGGTGCCCGCGAACCCGACTCCGGCGCCGACGAGCGCGTACCCGAGCGCGACCTGCCAGTACGCGGTGTGCGCGCCCCAGAGCAGCAGCATCACGAGGAAACCGAGAAGGCAGCACGCGTACCCGAGAAGCAGCGTGACGCGGGCCCCGCGCGCCTCCACGAGCATGGCCGACCGCGGCGCGACGAGGACCATGCAGGCGGCGGCCGGCAGGATCGCCGTACCGGCCTTCAACGTGGAGTAGCCCAGCACGTTCTGCAGGTACTGCTGACCGATGAACATCGCGCCCATGAGCGTGCCGAACACGATCGTGCCGGCGCACGCGGCGACCCAGAAGATCCGCCGGCGGGCGACGTGCAGGTCGTAGAGCGGGTTCGCGGCCCGCCGCTGGCGCAGGACGAAGGCGGCCCCGGTCGCGACGGCGACGACGGCGAGGCCCAGCGCGGCGGCGCCCTTGTTGGGTACGGGCGCGAAGTTGATCGCCAGCACCGCGGCGGCCACCATCACGACCGAGAGGATCCCGCCGGGGTTGTCGACCGGCTCGGTGGTCTCGTTGACGTGACCGGGTACGTACGCCACCGCCATCGCCAGGGCCACCGCCGCGAGCGGCAGCGTGATGAGGAAGACCGAGCCCCACCACGCGTGTTCCAGCAGCGCGCCGGCCACGAGCGGGCCGAGCGAGGAGATCGCGCCGCCGAGCGCGGACCAGGCGGCGATGGCCCGGGTACGCGCCGCCCCCGACCACAGCGCCGTGATCAGCGCGAGCGTGGTAGGGAACGCCATGCCGGCCGACAGCCCGCCGAGCACTCGGGCGAGGACGAGCACCTCGACGCTCGGCGCGTACGCGGCCAGCAGGCATGCCGGGATCGACAGCCCGACCCCCAGCACCAGCAGGCGCTTGCGGCCGTGCCGGTCGCCGAGGGCGCCGAGGTAGAGGACGGACGCGGCAAGGCCCAGCGAGTACCCGACGGCCACGAGGTTGAGCGCGGTCTGCGAGGCGTCGAACGCGCGACCGATGTCCGGCAGGGCCACGTTGGCGACGGCGAGGTTGAGGTTCGCCACCGCGGCGACGACGATGAGCGCCGCCAGTACCGTCCGGGGCTGCCGCGGCGCTCCGCCCGCCGTACCACTGTCGCTGTGTTCGAGCCGGACCCGCATCCTCATAGCATCCCCCCTAAGCGACTAAATCGCTCTAACCCTGTATTAAGCCGCAGAACGGATGACGCTCTCGTAGGCTCGAAGGATGTCGGTGACGCCGAGGACGGGCCGGCCGGGCGCACCGCCGGGCGCGGGGCGCCGTGGAGGGCGCCGGATCGGCCGCCACCCGGCCGGGCCGGCGCCGCGGTTGATCGCCGCCAAACTCGACGCACCGCGCGCACCCACCAAGCTCGTCGTGCGGCAGCGCCTCATGGCGCACCTCGACTGCGGTACGAGTCGGCAGCTCACCGTCGTCACCGGCCCGGCCGGCGCGGGCAAGACCGCGCTGCTCACCTCCTGGTTGGCCGGTGACACGTTCTTCGGTCCGGCGGCGTGGCTCACGCTCGACGAGGACGACAACCAGCCGGCCCGGCTCTGGGCCTACCTCCTCGCGGCCGTCCAGCGGTCGGCGCCGGTGCCGGCGGGGCACCCGATCACCGCGCTCGCTCCACCATCCATTGTGGACAGTACGTTTCTCGGATCGGTCGTGTCGGCGGTGGAGACGCTCCCGGTGCCCATGGTGCTCGTCCTCGACAACGTGGGCTGCCTCCGGCCCGGGGCGGCGGCGGACTCGCTCGGCGTACTCCTGCGGCACCCGGTGCCCCTGGTGCATCTGGTGCTGAGCGGGCGGGAGCTGCCGCCGTTGCCGGTCGGGCGGTTGCACATGGCCGGGGAGCTGACCGAGGTCGGGCCGGACGACCTGGCGTTCACGCCGGACGAGGCCGCCCGGCTGTGGCGGCTGCGCGGCCGGCCGACGAGCGCCGGCGAGATCGCGGACCTCGTCGCGCGGACCGAGGGCTGGGCCGCCGGCCTGCACCTCGCCGCGCAGGCGGACGAGGACGGCGGGTCGGCCGTCGAGCTGCTCGGGGCGTACCTGCGCGACGAGGTGCTCGCCGGGCGGCCGCCTGAGGTGCGCGACTTCCTGCTGCGCACGTGCGTGGTCGACGCCCTCGACGGCGCGCTGGCCGGGGAGCTGACCGGCCGGCGGGACGGGGCACTGCTGCTCGACGGGCTCCGCCGCGCCCACGTTTTCGTACACCCCACCCCGGCCGGGTTCCGCTACCAGCGGCCGTTCCTCGACTTCCTGCGGCACGAGGCGGGTACGCACCTCGCGGCCGAGCTGCCCGACCTGCACCGCCGGGCCGCCCGGTGGTACGCGCGCCACGCCGACCCGGTCGCCGCCGCCCGGCACGCGGCCGCGGCGGAGGACTGGGGGTACGCCGCCCGGCTGATCGTCGAGCGGGCGGCACCGCAGCTGTACGGGCCGCGCCGCGCGGAGCTGTGCGCCGTGCTCGACGCGGTGCCGGCCGGGGACACGGAGCGCGACCCCGAGGTGGGTGCCGCGCTGGCGCTGGCCGCGGCGGTACGCGGCGATGCCTCCGCGAGCCGCCGGCACGCCGCCGGGGTGGACGACCGGCTGGCCGGCCTGCCGGTCGAGCGCGGGGCGCCGGTACACGCCGGGCTGCGCCTGGCCGCGCTCGTCACCGCGTACGCCACCGACGATCCGTCCACTCTGGACGGTGCCGCGGCCGGGCTGGCCGTACTCCTCGACGGGCCCCCGTCCGACCACGTGCCGCCGGCGGCGGCCCTGCGTACCCTGGCGGCGGTCGGCTCGGGGCTGGCCCGGCTCTGGGCCGGGGATCTCGCCGGGGCCGACCGGCTGCTGGCAGGGGCGGCGGCGGAGGCGGTGCCCGCGGGCCTCGACCTCGCGGCGGCGGAGGCGCTCGGCGGCCGCGCGTTCGTGGCCGCGCTGCGCGGCCAGCTGGGTACGGCGGCCGACCTGGCCGCGGCCGCCTCCCGCCTCGATCCGCGTCCCGCCCCCGATCCGGGCCACGATCCGTGCCCCGGCCCGGACCCGCGTCCGGGCGCCGCGCCGGGGGCCGGCCTCGCCCGTGCCGTCGACGCGCTGGTACGCCGGCTGCGCGGCGGCCCGGTCGACGACGACGAGTGTTTGCCTGTGCTCGCCTCCGCCCCACCGCGGCTCCGGCTGCGCTCGGGCGGGTCCGGTCGGGCGCTGCTGGACGCGCTCGTCGCGATCCGGCGGCAGCGGGCGGTGGGCGATGTCCGGGCCGCCCGGTCCGCGCTGGCCGGCGCGGTGCCGCCGGGCGGTACACCGCCGCCGCTCCTGCGGGACTGGCTGGCCGTGACGGGCGCCGAGCTGCAGGTGGCCGAGGGGCGGCCGGCCGCGGCGTTGACGATGCTGGCCGCGCTGCCGTCGCACCCCCACCCGCTGTCCGGCCCCGCGGCCGTCGCGACGGCGTGGGCGCACCTCGCCGCCGGGTCACCCGCCCGGGCGGCCGGCGGGCTCGCCGCGCTCGACGCGTCCGGGGCGGACCTCGCCTTCGGTACCGCCGTGGAGGCGCGGCTGGTCGAGGCGCTGGCCGCGGACCGGCTCGACCACCAGGGCGCGGTGTCGATCGCGCTCGCGGCGGCGCTGGCGGCCGCCGTACCCGAGCAGCTGCTGGAGCCCTTCCTGAGCGCGGACGGTGACCTGCCGGCGCTGCTGGCCCGGCACCGGGATCTGCTCGCCACCCACCGGCCGTTCACCGATCGGTTGACCGCGGCGCTGGACGCGGCGCGGTCCCGGCGGCGGACCGACCGGGTGGTCGAGCCGGTGACCGAGCGCGAGAGCGTGGTGCTGCGCTACCTGCCCACGCTGCTGACGATGACCGAGATCGCGCGGGAGCTGTGCGTCTCGCCCAACACGGTCAAGTCGCACCTGCGCAGCGTGTACCGCAAGCTGGGGGTCGGCACCCGCCGCGACGCCGTCCACCGGGCGCGCGCGCTCGACCTGATCTGACCGGCCCACCGCCCGGCCGGACGCGCAGGTGAGGGGTGATCGTCGGCGATCATCGCCGGGGTGGCGTACGCTCTGGAACACCACCGCCAGCCTTTCGGTGGTGTCTTTTCACGGTCGCCACCGCCAGTGGAGGAGAGACATGAGTTCGGCTATCGGCAGCATCACGTTCGACTGCGCCGACCCGTTCAAGCTCGCCCAGTTCTGGAGCCAGGTCGTGCAGTGGCCGCTCGGCGAGCAGCCGGGCCCGGAGGACATCGAGGTCGGCCTCGCGCCACCCGACGGGCATCCCATGCTCCTGTTCATCCGGGTACCCGAGGAGAAGAGCGGCAAGAACCGGCTGCACCTCGACGTCGTGCCGCAGGACCGCACGCGGGACGACGAGGTCGAGCGGCTGCTCGATCTCGGGGCTCGCGTGGTCGACGACCGTCGCCGGCCCGACGGAGCGGGCTGGGCGGTCCTGGCGGACCCGGAGGGCAACGAGTTCTGCGTCGAGTGGGGCCCGGTCGACTCGCGCAACCGCAAGGCGGCGCGGGCAGCCGCGGCGGCCGCCGCCGACGATGGCGAACCGGCGGCCCGGGCCGGGGTTTAGCCGCCCGGGAGCTGGCGGGCCAGCTCGGTGCGGAGCGCGCCCGGCGTGCCGAGCCAGATCGCGTCCACCGCCGCCCGGCGGTAGAAGCGCTGGGCGTCGCAGCGCTCGGTCATGCCGTACGCGCCGTGCAACTGGATGGCCTCCGCCGAGGCGTCCCGCGCCAGCTCGCCGGCCAGCAGCAACGCCCGCAGCGCGGTCGGGCCGAAGTCCCGGCCGTCGTCCGCCTCCCACGCGCCGAGGTGGACGAGGTCGCCGACGGCCGCGGTACGGGCATGCAGCGCGGCGAGCCGGAACGCCGGCGCCTGGAAGCGGGCGACCGGCTGGCCGAACTGCTGCCGCTCCTTCACGTACGCCACCGTCAGCTCCAGCGCGCCCCGGGCCAGCCCGACGAGGTAGGCCGCCTGGTACAGCCGGGCGGCCCGCAGCGCGGCGGCGTACGCGGCCGGCGCGTCCGTCCACTGTGGAGAACCGCCCAGCCAGTCGAGCACGGTGGCCTCGCGCAGCGTCACCGCGTACAGGTCGCCCCGGCCGATGTCGTCCTGCCGGCGCAGGAGGACCCCCGGCTGGTCGCGCTCGACGACGGCGACGCCGAGCCCGGCGTCACCCGGCGGACGGCCGACGACCAGCAGCTGGTCGGCGCCGGCGGCGAACGCGACGAAGCGGCGGTGCGCGCTGATCCGCGTACCGTCGCCGTGCACCTCCACTGTGGACGGGCCCGGATCGGCGGCGTCCCGTACGGCGAGCGCGACCGTACGCCGGCCGCTGGCGAGGCCGCTCAGCAGACCCAGCCGGTCGGGTGCCGCCCGTACGAGCCGGGCCGCCGCGACGTGATCGGTCAGCGGGCTCACGTACAGCGCGTGGCCCAGCAGGTCGGCCGCGACCACGAGCTCCGCGTGCCGGTCGGTGGCGGTGGCCAGCGCCGGGATCTCCAGCTCGCACAGCACCGCCCAGACGCTGTCCCGCGCGGCGGCCTCGGCCGGCTCGGGCTCGGCCGCGGCGCCCGCGCCCAGAGGGCGTTCACCCAGCCGGCGCAGCGTCGCGACGACATCGGGGGTGAGAAGCTCGCCGAGCCGGTCCCGCACGCCGGCCTGCCGGTCGCTCAGTCGGATGTCCATCAGGAGAACAGCTCCAGTCCGGTCGACGCGATGAGGTACAGCATGATCTCGGAGGTGCCGGACGCGAGCGTCAGCGTCGGTGCCGTGCGGTACGCGGCCTCCAGCACGCCGTCGACCGCACTCTCACCGTCCCAGGTGGACAGTGTGGCCGGCAGGCCGCCCAGGTCGGTCGCGAGCCGGACGACCGCCCGCGCCAGTTCGGTCGCATACCACTTGCTGGCGGCCGAGGACACCGGGTCGGGCTCGTGACGGGCCAGGTTGGACACCTGGCGCCAGGCCAGCGCCCGGGCGGCGTGGAGCCGGGCGTCCAGGTCGGCGAGCTGGGTCGTGGCGACCGGGTCGGCCAGCGCGCCGGTCGCGGCGGCGTACGCCACGAGCCGGTCGAACCAGTAGCGCACCTTGCCGTGGAAGTCGATGCCCGTCCGTTCGAGCAGCAGCATCTTGTTGATGAGCTGCCAGCCGGCGTCCACCGGGCCGATCACGTGGTCGGTCGTCAGCCGGATGCCGTCGAGGGAGATCTCGTTGAACCGGTTGTTCTCCATGCTCCACAGTGGAGCGATCGTGACGCCCGGCGACCGCAGCGGGACGAGGAAGAGCGTGATGCCGTGGAAGCGCACCTCCGCCTCGGCCGTCCGGGCGGCGCAGAGGGCGTAGTCGCCGAACTGCGACTTCTGGTTGTAGACCTTGCGACCGTACAGCCGCCAGGCGCCGTCGCCGTCGGGCTCGGCCCGGGTCGTGAGTGCCGCGAGATCGGACCCGCAGTGCGGCTCGGTGTACAGCACCGTCGCGATCGACTCGCCCGACGCGAGCGGCGGCAGAAAACGGCGCTTCTGCTCGGGCGTACCCTCCAGCAGCACGAAGAGACCCACGATGTCGATGGACAGCACGTGCGCGTCGTCGGGTACGCCGGCCAGCGCCATCTCCTCGGTGACGATCGCCGACTCCACGACCGTCCGGCCGGATCCGCCGTACTCCACCGGCCAGTTCGCGGCCAGCCACCCGCGCTCACCGAGCCAGCGGTACACGTCGAGCAGCGCCGGCTCCTCCCGGGGACGGTAGTGCGCGATCTCTTCCACCGCCTTGCGGACCCGCGGTTCGGCGAGGAGCGCCCGTACCTCGCGGCGGAACTCCTCCTGCGCGGGCGTGAGCGCGTAGTCCATGCCTCCTCCTCAGCCGAACAGGTCGTCCAGCGCCCGGGCCAGAGCGGCGACGTGCGGCGGCTGGAGCATCGAGTAGTGGTTCCCCGGCAGCCGGCCGGCTGCGACCGCGGCGACGCGCCGCCAGCCGGCGACCCGGGCGTCCACTATGGACTCGTCGCCGGTGACGAACAGCGCCACCCGCCCCGAGTAGGGTCGCGGCTCCCAGAGTGCGCCGGCCGTCGTGTTCGCCACGAACACCCGCAGCCGGTGGCGGAGCTGCTCGCGGACCCCGGCGGGCACGAGCCCGGCCGCCTCCACCGCGTCCAGCGCCGCCTCCGCGCTGTCCGACCGCAGATCGGGCGGGGGTACGCCGGCGAGCCCGGCCAGGTCGCGCACGAAGAGCGGCAGCAGGTCGGTGAGGGCCGGTGCTTCGGGCAGCCGCGGTGGCACGCCGGTGTCGAGCATCGCGACGACCTCCACCCGCTCGCCCGCGTCGACGAGCTGGCCCGCCATCTCGTACGCGATCGCGCCGCCCAACGACCAGCCGCCGAGCCGGTACGGGCCGGCCGGCTGGACCGTCGTGATCGCCTCGACATAGGCGCGCGCGAGGTCGGGCACGGTCGCGAGCGGGGTGGCCCGGCCGTCCAGCCCGGGGGCCTCCAACCCGTACACGGGCTGCCGGTGGTCGAGCGCGCCGGCGAGGGCGGCGTACGGGAGGACCGAGCCGCCGCTGGCGTGTACGCAGAAGAACGGCGTGCGGTCGCCCGACGGGCGCAGCGGCACGAGCGGTCCACTGTGGCCGGTGCCGTCGGCCAGGGTGGCCGCGAACCCGGCGACGGTCGGCGCGCGGAACAGCGTGCTGACCGCCACGGGCAGCCCGAGCACGGCCTGTACCCGCGCCACCACCTGGATGCTGCGGATCGAGTCCCCGCCGAGGGCGAAGAAGTTGTCGTGCCGGCCCACCCGCTCGACGCCGAGTACGCCCGCCCAGATCGCCGCGAGGTCGCGCTCCAGCGGCGTACCCGGCGGCTCGAACGCGGCGGCCAGGTCCGGCCGGGCGGCGTCCGGGGCGGGGAGCGCCCGCCGGTCCACCTTGCCGCTCGGCGTGAGGGGCAGGGCGTCCAGCGTGACGAACGCGGCCGGGACGAGGTACGGCGGCAGGATCGTGGTGAGGTGGGCGCGCAGGCTGTCCACTGTGGGCGGTGGATCGCCCGCCGGGACGACGTACGCGACGAGCCGCCCTGCGGTCGCCACGACCGCGGCGGTCGCCACGGCCGGATGGGTCGACAGGGCGCCCGCGACCTCGCCCGGCTCGACCCGGTACCCGCGGATCTTCACCTGCTCGTCGAGCCGGCCGTGGAAGCGCAGGACGCCGTCGGATCGCCAGGAGACGAGATCTCCGGTGTGGTAAAGCCGTCCGCCCGGTGGGCCGTACGGGTCGGGCCGGAACCGTTGCGCGGTCAGCCCGGGGCGGCCGAGGTAGCCCCGCGCCACACCCGTACCGCCGATGTGCAGCTCGCCCGGCACGCCCACGGGTACGGGCCGGCCGGTGCGGTCGACCACGTACGCGCGGTGGTTCGGCATCGGCCGGCCGATCGGCGGCACATCGTCGAGCGGCTCGGGCGGACACGTGTGGTCCACGCAGATCACGGTCGCCTCGGTCGGCCCGTACCCGTTGTGGAACACCCGACCCGGGGCCTGCCACCGGTTCACGACGTCGGCCGGATACGCCTCGCCCGCCCCGCACACCGCCCGCAGGTGCGGCAGGTCCGACGGGTCGAGCACGGCGAGCATCGCGGGCGCGATCGCCGCGACCGTCACGCGTTCGGTACGCAGCAGCGCCGCGAGCGCGGCCGGATCCCGCAGCGTGTCGCGGGGCGCGAGTACGAGTGTCGCGCCGTGGCACAGCGCGCCGAAGATGTCGAGCACGCTGACGTCGAACGTGGGGTTGGAGAACTGGAGGACCCGGTCGCCGGGAGCGAGGTCGTACATCCGCCCGACGCTCGTCACGTAGTTCACGACCGCGCGGTGCTCCACGAGTACGCCCTTCGGGCCGCCGGTCGAGCCTGAGGTGTAGATGACGTACGCGAGGTGTCCCGGCGTGAGCTGCCGGGCCGGTGCCGGGCCGAGCGGCGCATCCGTCACCCGGACGACCCGGACCCCGGCCGGTACGAGGTGCGCCAGCTCGGCGGTCGTCACCACGGTGTGGCAGCCCGCGTCGGCGATCAGGTGGGCCAGCCGGGCCCGCGGGTGCTGCGGGTCGAGCGGCAGGTACGCCCCGCCCGCCCGCAGCACGCCCAGCAGCGC
>Ga0114129_10002443_pt1 | contig 25792 bp, 14 predicted proteins | sample RhiMetdeltSRZDD1_FD_80071 | JGI IMG/M metagenome (GOLD analysis project Ga0114129, IMG submission 80071) | Populus rhizosphere microbial communities from Tennessee, USA - Rhizosphere MetaG P. deltoides SRZDD1 (version 2) (version 2) | ecosystem: Host-associated > Plants > Roots > Rhizosphere >...
CGTGATCGCGCTCCTCGGCGCGATTTGGCTTGTCATCACGAGGCAGACGTTTGCCCATGAGCATGCCTCCGTGGCGGCCGGTACCACGGCGAGCGTCGGCACGACCCATAGCAATCCCTCGACGTCGGCTTTCACGCCCGCCGTCAGTTCGACTGCGCAAGACAGCCCATCCTCTGCTGGCGCTGCGCGGGCGGCCGCCGTCCGTCAGGAACTGTTCGCGGCGATTCAGCCGGTCAATGTGAGCAACTGCCGGTTGCAACGGTTCGGCGAAGCCCACGATGGTGGCTATCTGCTGTGTGAAAACCTGCTGCAGTCGGTCCGGTCCGGATATTCGTACGGCATCTCTGGGTACGACGGATGGGGTTGTGACGTGTCCCGGCAACTGCATATCCCCGTTCACCAATATGACTGCTTCGATCTGCGCGCGCCGTTATGTCCGGACGGGAACACTGACTTTCATAGCGAGTGCGTGGGCATCACGCGAGCCACGGAAGACGGTCGTCCCTTCGACACTCTCGCCAGTCAGTTCGCAAGGAACGGCGACGCCGAGAAAAGGCTCGTCATGAAGATTGATGTCGAGGGCGCGGAGTGGGACTCATTTCTGCTCGCGCCCGATCACGTGTTCGAGCACCTGGATCAACTCGTTGTGGAATTCCATGGCGTGCAAGATCCGAAGTTCGTCGCCGTGATCCGACGGCTCAAACAGTTCTTCTACATTGCGCACGTCCACTACAACAATTTCAGCTGCGATCCCACCGCCAAGCCGTTTCCCGCCTGGGCGTTCGAAGTCCTCTTCGTCAACAAACGCATCGCCGTGACGGACGGATCGCCAGCTGCCACCGGGCCGGGTCCGTTCGACGCGGCGAACAATGCGACCGCACCGGACTGCCAGGGATGATATGGCGGGGCGAGTACGACGCCCCTAGAACCCGAATCGTGCGGACAGCTCGATTCGCCGGGGATTGAGGGCGCGGTTGGCGATCCCGAACAGAGGCGATGTGACGACGCCGTTGAAGTCGACGTAGTTGATGCGATTCGTGACGTTCTCAGCGCTCGCACTGATGATCACGTACCGCTCGGCTCCATCAGGCGTCAGCCCGACGCGAAACTTCCTGGCGATCCCTGCATTGAGAAGGAACTCGCTCGGACCCTGGCCGGCATTGCGCCGAATCATCGGCTCAACAGGCGATCGCAGCACGTCGAAGTTGCCGAACCGTGTGGCGATCACACCCGCGCCGCCTGGCGAGCCCATCCCAGGCCGATCAAGGAAGAGGAAATCACCGTCGTTGTCGCTGCCGCTCGTAATGTTGAACGGTCGTCCGGAGGTCACCGTGAGCAGCCCGCTCAGGCTGATTGAGAACGGCAGCTCGATGCTGCTGCCGAACAGCAGCCGGTGGCGCTCGTCGTCGGCCGCGCGACCGTATTCTCCCTGCAGCCTGCGGGCATCGGCAGCGATGGTGTAAGGCCCGTCCGTATCGCTGCGGGAGATCCCGAACGCGTACGTGCCGAACATCGTGAATCGCGCAAGCGCGCGTCGGATGGTTGCTCGAAGTTCCTGGCTTCTGGACAGACCCGTCGATTCGAACTGAAGAATCGGCCCTCGATCCATGCGTGGTCGCAACCCGTTCGCGGGATCCGGAGCATTGACATTCCGCGTCCGCAGCAGCCACTCGCCACGCCGGTACGTGTAGCCAACCGAAGCGAACAACGACTTCGTGAGTGTCCATTCGTAACTGGTCGAGAGCGACGAAGTGCGCGGCGCGCGGAGCGTGTCTGCTACCCGCACAGTCGGAAGCCCCGGTGTCGCGTTGAAGCTCGATGGGACCGTCGGGAAGAATCCTGGCCGGTCGACGATCAGCTCGACGACGTGGACGCCGTCGAAGCGCATCGTGTCGAGGGTGATGTCGGACGGGATGCGGCTGTAGAAGAGGCCTCCGGCCACGCGGACCGTGTGGCTCGGACTGCCATTCGGCGACCATGCGAGGCCGACTCGAGGCGCCAGGCTCAGCGATCGCTGCGCCTGCTTCTGCAGATCCCGGCGAAGGCCGAACGACAGCGTCACGCTGGGGGAGACCCTCCAGTCGTCCTGACCGAACCACGAGACCTGCCAGTCCGTGAAATGGATGTCTAGTTCGCCCTGGGCAATCGAGAAGAACGAAGGGCTGTACGCCGGGACGCCGGCCAGCGTCCGCCGGTATCGTTCGAGCGGTGTCGTCACCATAGAACCGGTCGGGTCCGTATCGGCGCCGAACACGAAAGTGCCGCCAGTATTCCTGAGGCGCTCTTCGTCGACCGGCGCGAGATTCGCGCTGAACCCGAACCGCGCGGCATGCGAGCCGGTGGTGAGCGAGAAGATCTCGGCCATCGAGAATTCCCGCGTGATCCGATTCTGCTTCAGCAGATCCTGATTGCCCCCTCGGTTGAACGCGTCGAGCACGATGACTGCCGGCGCACCAGTAACGGCCGCCTGATGGAACGAGTCGTCGCGGGCGCGAAGCCGGAGCTCGCTCCCGCCGCGCTGGCCGAAGGCGGATACCAACGCCGTGCGGAAGATGTTGTCCACGGTGTGCCGATTCGTGCCGCGTTCCGGGAGGTCGAGTCCGCTCTGAAGGCTCTCGTTCCGGGCGGAGTCATCTTGCCGCGCCAGCTCGAGCGAGACGATGTTGCGCCGGCTGACGGCGACATCGCTGCGCAAGCTGAACGAGTTGATTCGACTTGGCGTGGCGACGCCCTGCAGAAATGGTTGCAGCGCGAAGGTGCCCGGATCGACGACCGTCGTGTTCACGACGAGGCGCTCGTCACGCGACCATCGACCCCCATAGGCGAGGAAGCTCCAGCGATTCGGCACGATTGGCCCGCCGAGATAAGCGGTGTACGACTGTGTCCGGTTCGGGGCCTGCTCACGTTCGAATGCATTGCGGGCGTTGAGCGACCTGTCGTTGAAGGTGCCCTGCACGTCGGCCCGATACGCGGTGGTGGCCGGCTTGGTGACGACCTCTACGAACCCGGCCAGTGGTTCCGCGAATTCCGGAGCAAAAGGATTCGTCGAAATGCGGATGCTCTGAATCGCCGCTTTGGGAGGCAGGCGGGTGGCAAGCGGTTGACCGTCGACATACACTGTCACCTGGTCCGCACGGCCTGAAACGGCCGAGAGTTCGCGGAGCAGCTGGAGCAGAGAGTCCGGATCATTCGGCAGCGTCGCCAGCTGTTCTGGTCCAAGGGTCAGCCCCGTCGGTCCGAGTCCAGTGATGCGACGGATCTCATCGAGCGACGACACCACATCGACGCGCTCGCTGATCGCAACACGCAGCGTGAAATCGACGACCACGCGACCCCGCGGCGGAACGTCGACCGCTCGAATAGCAGGCGCAAACCCGGGCATCGAGACGGTCACCTCGTATTTTCCCGGTACCAGATCGCGGAAGCCGTACCCGCCAGCGGTGTCGGTGACGCTCGACTGCGTGCGCCGCTGGGAATCGGTCAGCGATACCGAGGCGCCCGTCACGGGCATCGCGAGGTCGTCCCTGACCGTGCCATGCAGTTCGATCCTTTCGGTCTGCGCTTGAACGTCGTCGCCGCCCCACATGGCGATCGCCGCGACGAGAAGGCAGCCGAGCCGGTGTCGAGGCATGAGCTTCATAGGTTCCACTTCGCGCAGAGTCGGAGCGCCTCGCCAAGCCAATCGTGCGCGTGCTGCGGTGGAGGGGTCCATCGGCCTGACCAGCCAAGGTTCTGGACCGCGAGATGAATGAGGCAGTAATCGAGCGTCCGGATCTGGTGTTCCGCATCGCCGGGCCCCACGCCTTCCAGCGATCGAAAGTAGGTGCTCGCGACGTCGGCGCGTTCGGCATCGGTCCACCGACCGGCGAGCAGACTGGCCAGATCGATGGCTCGTGGTCCGATCGCCGCCATTTCCCAATCGATTGGCCGAACAACGAACACATCGTTCGCGTGTGTCTCGACCAGGATGTTCGCGGAGTAGAACTCGCCGTGGATGAATCCGACCGGCTGCTCGAGCAGCCACGTGACGACCGTGCCATGCCGATCAGCGAGCGCGGTCAGCGCCGAGGCGTCGTGACGCCCGAACTCGACGGCTCGACGCATCCATCGTCGATAGAACGCCTCGTCGTAGGTGAGCAGATGTCTGGCCGCGCCGTTTGCGCGTATCACGGCGGCGTCTGCCCGCGAGTGCATTCGAGCCAGCCAGCGCGCCGCCGCGTGCCACGCGCCGGACTTGTCGAGCTGCCAAAGCTCGACTCCTGCGCTGCGTTCGAGGAGCAGCCGCCGATCCCGCGGACCGCACATGACCGATCCGTAGTAACGCGGGGTGGCGACATCGAGCGTCGAGAGAATCGACTTGTATGCGGTGAGCTCGCGATTGGCGTCGTGCAAAAAGCGCGGTTTGGCGAGCGTCGCTTCGTGTTCGAGCAAGTCCCAGCTGGTCGCCTTGGCGATCAGTGCGAGCGAGCTTCCGTCATCCAGTTCGACATCGACTTCGTCGATCACGAAGCTCGATTGATCCGGGCAGGGGCGCCAGTCGACCCGTCGGATCCGCCGTCCGCCAATCGATGTTCCCAAGGCGGCTTCGAGAGCCGACCGCAGGTCGTCACGTATCACGGTCACGAGGCGTCCCCAACCTGCTCGATCAGGCGGCTCAGCACACGGTCGGAATCGAAGTAGCGCTCGGCAATCGCCCTCGCCGCGTCCCGATGACGCGCGTAGTCACCGCAGATCGCATCGATGCCAGTGAGGACGTCCGCTTCCGTTGCGAACGACATCAGGCCCTCGCTGGTCGGTAAGGCATGTCCGAATCCTGTGTCCTGCGCCAGCACGGGCCGTCCCGACGCGAGATAGCAGGCGCTACGATCGCTGAACCAGCCGGATCGGGTGACGATGTAGCCGCTCTTGGCGATTCCGAGCTCCGCTTTCGAGCCGCTCACGAATCGGCGATAGCTCGCGGGTGTACCAGCCGTGCGGCGGGGATTCACGAGGCGCCACCCATTGCTGCGTAGCGCGCCCAGGTCGGGTTCGGCCGGGTGTATCGCGAGAGCAAGCGTGAGCCTAGTCGACGTCTTCCGTGGCAAGTCGATCATCGGCCGAAGCGCGTGCGCCTTCTGGCCGAGAAATATGCCGTCGACCTGCAGGGATCCGTACGAGCGCCAGTTGGCGACTGTCGTGAATGCATCGTGGGTCAGCGCTGTGCTGACCGGCCACTCACGCAGGACCACGGGCGGACAGGTCGTGATCCACGTTCGATTGCACGTCGCGACACGGCAATCCGGACGGCCGATGGCGAGACCGACCGTGACGAAGTGCGTATGCGCGTCGAAGCGCATGTCGATGCCCGCCACGGTATGCCAGGCCTGGTTAAACCCCGGATCGAGGTCAAGGTACACGCGCCTGGCGATCGGCTCGAGCAGCGCAGGGTCCGTCAGCATCCCCGAGGTGTTCACGAGCATGTCGGCGCGAGCGGCAACACCTTGAAGCTCCGCGTAGCTCAGACCTGCCGTCTGGCGGGTCCCTTCGAGCAGCAACGCCGCTGAACGCTGCAGCCCGAATGACGCAGTGAGGCGAAGAAAGCGTCTGGCGGTCTCGCTGTGGGCGAGATCGACGCCGCTCGGATTGAGTTTCGCCGTCGGCAGCGGCTCGACGAAGTAGACGTCATGTCCCAGCTGCCTCAGCCCGAGGACGTACTGCAGAACAGCCCATGCGGCTCCACCATAACGATCGTCGCCGGCGATCATCCCGGTCATGAGGATCGTCAGCCGCGAACCGGCCATCATACGGGTCACGCCGCCACCTCCACCTCACGCAGCAGGTTCGTCAGTACCGTGTCGGAGTCGAACAATTGCTCGGCGATTGCCCGCGCGGCGCGGGAATGCGCGGCGTAATCCCGGTCGATCTGCTCGGCACCCTCGACGGCTTCGGTCAGCGTGCGGAACGGCACCAACCCGCAGCCGACAGGATAAGTACGACTGAAACCGGTGTCCTGCACGAGCGCCGGCTTTCCCGATGCCAGATACCGGACCGTACGGTCACCGAACCAGCCGGAGTTGGTGTTGACGTAGATGCCCTGCGCGACTGAGAACTCGGCACTCGACTGCTGGAGGTACTGTCTGAACGCCAACGGGTTTCCCGCAACGACCGTTGGATCGGCGATGTGCCATCCCTGGGCGCGCATGGCCGTGAGATCGCGTCCGTCGGCGGGATGGATGTCGAGCGCGATCTCGAACTCATGATCGCTCTGTGTCGGCAGCGCGAGAAATTTCCTGAACTCGTGAGCCTTCGGCCCGAACTGCACCCCGTTGCGCGACACCGGCCCGTACGGACCGCGCCAGCTTGCGACGGTGGTAAACCGGAGTCGCTCGCCTTCACAGGGAACAACAGGCCATTCTCCGAGCAGGACGGGCTGCCGGACCGGTCGCCACGCAATGTCGCAGACCGGGATCTGGCAGTCGTCGCGACCGATGTTCTCGCCGACCGTGAAGTAGAAGTGATGATCCCTGATGTGGTCGATGCCGAGACCCGCGGCGTACCAGTGCTGCGTGTACCCAGGGTCGAAATCCAGGAACGCCCGCTTGTGGAAACGGCGCTTGATCCGATCGATGGTGAGGTGGCCGCTGATATTGACGAGCAGATCGGCGGCGTCCGCGAGGTCGGCCACCTCACTGCAGCTCAAGCCGGCACAACAGCTCCCCGAGTCGAGCAGCAACGCCGACCGATCGGCCAACCCGAACTGCCGGGTGATCTGCGTGAAGTACGCGAGGTTGATCGAGCAGGCGGGGTCGCACGCGACGCCTTCGGCATCGACGCACTGCGTGGGTGAGATCTGTTCGACGAAGTAGACATCGCAACCCAGTTGACGCAGGCCCAGCGCCCAGCTCAGACGTGTCCAGGCGGCGCCACCGTTGCCAGGCTTATTCGCCAGAGGCCCTGAGACGACAATCAGTGGCATGGGCGGCTCAACACAATCCGAGCTTCCTGACGAGTGAGTCCAGGACGACGGACGAATCGAAACACTCCATCGCGACCGCCCTCGCCGCTCGTGCGTGACGCGGGTAATCGCGCCGAATCTCTCGCGCCGTTTCCGCAGCCTCGTCCAATGTGGCAAACGTCAGGAGCCCTGACCCGGTCGGGAGGACTCCCGTCAATCCTGTGTCCTGCGCAAGTACGGGCCGACCGCTTGCCAGATAGCAGATGCTCCGGTCGCTGAACCACCCGCTGACGGTCTGCACGTACATGCCCTTTGCGATCATGAGCTCGGCCGCCGAGCCGCGAATGTAGTCGCGATATCGCCACGGGTCGCCGGCCGCCGTGTGCGGGTCGATCAGTTTCCATCCGTGACGAGAGAGGACGTCGAGGTCCTTTGCGTCGCCCGGATGAATATCGAGGGCGACCTCGAACCGATCGCGCGTCACGCACGGAAGGCTCGCGAACTTTCGGAACTCGTGCGCCCGCAGGCCATACGTCGTTCCCTGGAACTCGACCGGTGCGTACGCCCCGCGCCAGCTACCGACGGTGGTGATGGGACGGTCTGCCGCGGCGGCATCATTGATCTGCGGCCAGGCGTCGGTCACCACCGGCTGGCGCGTCGTGATCCACTCGAGGCCGCAGGTGGGAACCCTGCAGCCCGGTTGTCCAATGTTCTCCGCGATGGTGACGTGCGCGTCGTGGCCACCGAACATGTCCTGCAGACCCGACGCCTGCCACATCTGGCCGAATCCGGGATCGATGTCCAGGAAGATGCGTTGTGGCGCGGCAGCCAGAATCTCCGTGTCATTGAAGAACCCCATGATGTTGATCAGCGCGTCGGACGCTGCGACTCGTTCGAGGATCTCCCTGCGCCTCATTCCAAAGGTGTCAGTGCCGCCGGTGAACACGACGGCGGCGTGGTCACGAAAGCCGAATCGATCCATGACATCGCCGAAATAACGCAGGTTCCAGGAGTGTTCGATCGGCACCTGATGGCCGGCAGCGTCCCGGCACATCTCCGGATCGAGTCGATCGAGGAACATCACCTCCCACCCGGCTTTTCGGAAACCAAGGAGGTACTGCAGGAACACCCAGGTGTGACCTCCGCGGCCGGGCCGCTGGGCCATCGAGCCGGCGATGGTGATAGACCTCACGTTGTTCGTTCCTGATTGCGCGCTCGCAGGCGGACGCCGGCCGTTGCCTGACGATTTGGCTGGGTCGCGACGATCACGTTCTGGGGGCAGACGGTCCGATCGTCGATGAAGTCCACCACATCCAGGTGCTGGCCCCAGTGCTCGTGAACGTACTGCCTTGGGATGCAGGTTTCCCCGAGATACGACGACACGTCACCGTAGCTGTCTCGAGATGTATCGAAGCAGAACTCGCCGTTGTCGTACGCGGCCAGCCAGCGCTCCGTATCCTTGAACATCGTCGGCAGATGCGTTTGAAAGGAGGGCAGGTCTGGCGGTTGCGCCCGCAGCTCGGCACATCGGACGATGAGCTCGCGGTCCCAGGTCGTGGCGATGAGCACGCCGCCCGGTCGAAGAACACGCGCGAACTCCACCAGCCATCCACGCTGTGCGGCCTCCGACAGGTGCGAGAACACCGAGTAAGCAAAGATCAGATCGAAGGTGGAATCCGGAAAGTCCATCGGCGGAAACGGCCGAATCCGACGGAAGTTGTGCCAGGAATTCGTCTGCGTGCAGACCTCGATCGCCTTGTCGTAGTGATCGACCCCCCAGACTTTGGAGGGATCGATGTCGCGCAGAAAGAAGCGTGTGATCCGGCCCCAGCCGCATCCGAAATCCAGAATGGCCTGACACGATCCGAGATCGCCGGCGAGGCCCTCGAAGATCGTTTTGAAGAGCCGGTACACCAGCAGGCCGTCCTGCATGGCACGATCGCCAGACAGGCCGTTTGCCTGCAGCTGTGTGCTCTCCTCGGGCATGCAGGGAAGCAGCTCGCGGACGCGACGATCGACGCGCACGCCCTGCGTCAGGAGCCATAGCCAGAACTCGTCCGAGACCGAGCGAAACAGCTCGGGATGTCGGCTGGCAGATTGAGTACCGTTGTGCAGGAGCCTGTCGACTTTGTGCAGGTAGTACTTGTCCGGTACGTGGTAGTCGTACAGGAGGCTCATCGGTCTTCCTTGGTGGTGCGGCGGATCCAGAAGCTTCCTCCGCCCCACCAGTCCGCGCGGGGAAAGGCCTCGCGAAGCACCGCCTCGTGGCGCAGCGCAAGGTACGCGTTTGACAAGAGCACCTCGAAGGCCCGGTTGAATGCAAGGAACGCCTGGAGCAAGTCCTGCTCTGACCAGAACCGCAGCTGATCGACGACCCACTCCCGCGGCGGCTGGCGCGGCAGAAAGATGTCGTGGAGGTGAACGATGACCCCCGGCTTCAGAATCGGGAGTACTTCGAGCAGGAGATAGCTGACGTCGCCGCCGATCCTCAGCACATGCGAGGAATCGATGAACAGGAAGTCGCCGGCTTCGAGGCGTTCGAAGGTCGCGAGCGCCACGTCCTGAACGCGCTGTTCGATCAACTCCACTCGCAATCGGCGCTGCCGCAACACCGGTTCGGGGTACGGCTCGATGCACAGAATGTCGGTCGGGCCATTCAGGCTGGCTGCCTCGACCATCAGCCGCGTCGAGAATCCAGAGCCGACTTCGATGATCGAGCGCGGCTTGAAGTGGCGGACCATGGCGTACAGCACCAATGCGTCGGTGCCGCCGAACATCGGGTTCCGCAGGAAAAATCGCTCTGGCGCGCCGGTCGCATCCTGCGGCAGCGCGTTGTACTCGTCCTGGTATTGCTGGCACGCGGCCAGCAGCTTCAATTGGCCGCGGTCGTTCATGTCGATTCCCGACAGTGGCGATTCATTCGTCCAGGTCGACGCCGGCAGCTCGGCGGTGTTCGGAATCGGCGAGTAGAAGTGAACAGCGGTGACATGAACCCCGCTCGACTCCCACATGCGGAAGTACTTGGTGTAGGCGGGCGAGTGGATCAACGAGGGCAATACCTCTGCCAGCAGACGCGCCAACTGGTCGGCGCGAGCACCAGAAGCTGTGTGACGACGCAGCGCGTCCACCACCATCTCCCAGCTGATTGGCAGGTTGTCGGTCGCCACGTGAGACGCGGCGGGTGGCGATGAGCCTTCCGTCGAAGTCATTGGCCTGCTTTCGCTGACGCGACAACGGCGACCGCGACGTTCGGCGTCGGATCACCAAACCACTCCACGCCGTCCTGGACCATTCGCCATTGAAAGTTGTACTCGCCCGGCATTTGTGGTGCTTTCAGCGCGAAGGTAAACGTGACCTCGCTGCCCGGAGCGACGACCGTCGGCACGGCCACTCTCCGAAGTCCCCAGACCTCGTTGTCGAGCGGGTTCACCGAGCCAATCCGGTAGCTGTCGGCGGCCGACCACGCCATCTTGCCGGTGTTCCTCATCCGCACCGACACCGTGTACTCGCCGTCGGCGGCCATTTGCGCCGGCACCGTTTGCTCCACGAACGCAGCAGCGTGAGTCTCCTGAGACGCGGCCGCGGGCGCCGGCTGCCCTGACGTGGTGGCGCTCTTGGTGGTGTTGCTGCTCGAGCCGCTGCAAGCGACCAACAGGATTGAGGCAAAAAGGCTGCAGTGCAGGCGGCGACGATTCGGGTGGCGAATCATGATTTTCCTCTTCCGTTGATCTGCGGGCCGCTGCGGCCGCCAACGTCTTTCAACTCGAGGCCTGTCACGAGGACCGACGCTAAACGCGTCGCGTGTGCTCTCCCGGCATACAGCCGAAATTCGCATTTGTCGCCGAAGCCGATCCAGTCGACCGCCTGCGAGCCGGAGGAGCGTGCGCCCGCGAACAGGACTTCGCGCCCGCCATTGATCGAGACGTACACCTCGCCGTCGGATCCGTCTCCCGTCGACCAGGTCACCGTCGATCGTCCGGGATCCGAGTACACAGGGTTCGGACTTGCCGAGATGCTCGCTTTCGTGAGCCCCGAGGCGATCTGGCCGATGTCATCGTCCCGGCTCAGGGTAGCCGACTGATTCAGCGCGGAGTCCCGGTGATGGAGTAAGCCTTCGGCGGCCCGGCAGCAATCATCGAATTCGAACCAGCGCGGTGCGACCACGGAAAAGCCATCGACCATGCCGACCCCATCCTGTGGCCGGACGCTGTTCTCGATCGCGGCGCCGTTCCAGAAGATGTAGACGCTGTCGGGGCGAAGGGGGCCACCAGTCAACTGGGCGTGAAGGGCTGCGTTCGCCTCCTCGATTCGGGTATTCGACACGCGCGCGAAGTACCCCACATTGATCGCCATGTCGTGATCGGCGGCAAAGAGCGCGAAGGCGTCATAACCCGGCGGCTTGTGCGCAACGGGCACGAACAGGATGCGCTGGTAGTGCTTTGCCGCAATCTGCCAGAAGGGTGAGGCGAGTGAGCGCAGGTCCTCCGCCTTGGCGGTGAACCCCTCCTGAACTGTCTGCCTGAGAACGAGAAGTCGCGGCAATGCGTCTGCGAATTGGAGACCCAGACTGCCGACTAGAATCGTGGTAGCGACAGCCGGACGAAAGCGTGTCGCCACGATCGCCAACACCGCGAGCGTGATCCCGTAATAGGCCACCCACAGCATTCGCGCCGAGGCGCGGATGGCACCCAGCGCATCCGACACACGCGAGGGCAGCGGGACCGTAAAGACGATCTTGTCGTCCCAGATGACGCGGTGCGACAGCGCCAGGACACAGAGAGTCACCGCGACGATGACCAGCGGGACATATGCGGCGATCGGCCGCGTGTAACGCCTTCGCCAGAGCGCACACGCCGCGATCGGCACCAGCGCCATGATGCCGACTCCCAGATAGTTGGACCCTTCGATTTCAGCGCCCGGGGTCAGCGGTCGTGGCGAAAAGAACAACGTCGGAATCCAGAGCGGATTCCAGAACGAATTCAGATTCGCAGCGAACCTGCCATACTGCCCGGCGCCGGCCGAGAAATCGCGTACGGGTATGGTGAAGTACCCGGCGACCCACATCGTGCACAGCAGCGTTGCCATCACGATTCCGATCGACGCAGCCGCACGCGTGTACGTGAGGACGCGGTCGATCCATACCCGGCGGCAGAGATCGGCGCCCCAGATCGCGAGGGTCATGTACAGCAGGTACGCATTAATGAGCGTTGCAACGCCGAGGAGCAGGCACCACCATCGCATCGTCCAGCGCTCTGGCGGTCGGATATAGAGATAGAGCGCCGCGAGCAGCAGCCAGTGGCCCATCAGCGCGTGGTGTGCGACCACGCGATTCAGCATGATCGGGCTGGTCACGAAGAAGACGACGATCACGCATCGCTGCAGGATCCTCTCCGTGATCTCCCCGGAGAGCAGCCACGCCATCGTGCCCTGCGCCACGTAACAGGTGAGAATCCACAATCCCATGTACTGGAAATGGTCCGGCAAGAGCGCGCGAAAGATCTTGAAGACGAACGCGAATAATGGAACGGCATCGGTGAAGACGATGCCGCTGCCGATCTCCAACCCGTACCGTGTGGCGGCGCCAGGCGGCAGATGCCACGGTTCGATTCGAAAGAAATTCCACCCGATGAGCTGCATCCGCGAGTCCTCGTTGGGAAGCAGCCAGTCGACGTACGCGGGGTTGAGCAGCCAGGCATCGAACATGAAAAAGAAGAACAGCGCGCCGAAGAGCGGACCGATGAGCCCCCGGAGAACGCGAGCGCCGGCCTCGTCACGCAGTCGCCGGTTCAACGCGTTGCCCCTCCAACCATCGTCCTGACGATGCTGCACGACCACAGGCCAACAGCGGCCAGCGTGCTCCAACTGGCGACGACCAGCCACGGAAATCCGGACGACCGATACCAAAACCTCACTTCGCTGACGCCAGCAGGCATTTCGAGGGCGCGGAAAATAAAATTGCCGCCAAGAACAACGGCAGGTTTGCCGTCCACCTCGGCATGCCAGCCAGGCGCCCAGCGCTCGGTTACCAACAGCCATCCGGCGGCCGGGCATCGAACGCGGAACACCAGTTCGGCGGGCTCGTACCTCACCACTTCTGCGGCGACTCTTTCTGCCGCCGGCAAACGTTCGATTCGCGCGACGTCGGTCAGCGAATCGTTCGCTCCCGCTCTCGAGGTCTTGCCGAGCAACATGTCACGTGGATGAAGGAGCAGCGGTGCGACGCCCGTCTCGTCGGCCCTCGCCCGAAACGCGGCAAAGTTCTGCATCGTCGGGGCGACCATCTCTGCGTTTCGCGAAAACCACATCCGTTCGCGACCGACAGCCATCCGGCGCAGGGGCTCGTAGCGCACCATTTCAAGATGAAACAGGTTGATCTGCGGTGAGTAGGCGTTGAACACGGCCTTCTTCGTGATCATTTGATCGTTTTCGACAATGTCACACGCCGGAACCGCACAAGCGCTTTCTTCGCGGAAGAACCCTCGATCAGTCAGGTCGATTCGCGGATCGTGATCGCGATCCAGATGTCGCCACCGTTCCACCGAAAGGGCCATGGGGTGATCGCCGGTATTCATGATCGTGTTCTTCGAGATGGTCGCGGTCATCAGCGCGTCGCCAATACCGACGACAGGAAGCAGCACAACGATCCCGTTCACCCATCGTCCCGATTTCATGGTCGGCAAGAGGACCGTCGTACACAACCCGAACCAGACGATGCCGACGCGAATGGACGCATTGGTCAGGTCACGATCAGGATTCGGGAGAGCGGCGTTGATGGCGATGAACGCGCCGAACGCGATGGCCGCCATGAGCGAGGCGGCGACGACGAATAGGATCCAAATCCGGACGTTGCGACGATCCAGTGCCTCGGCCAGATCACGGGTCGCGAGCAGCGCGAGTACTGCAATCGCAAACACGTAGTAGTTCCGGAACATCGCGGCGTGACGGAAGAACCGCATCGGATAAAACCAGTCGTAGAGCCAGCCGCGCAACGGCAATGCCTGTCCAAGCGCGCATCCCAGGCTCAATGCCGCCAGAAGCAGCAACCACCATCGCCATTGATCGGAGGGCTTTCGTAGCAACGCCAGCAATGCGAGTGTGGGAATAGCCGCACCGGCGTAAATGCTCACCATCGAAGGGTCGGTGTAAGGCCAGATATCTTCCAGATGCGACAACTTCAACATCGCGACATCCGGGCTGGCGAATGTGGACAGAGCCCCAGGGTCGAGGGCACCCTGGACGACGGCGATGTACCTGCTCAAGACGCCCACCCGCGTGTGGGTTCCCAAGCCGTCAAAGAAGAAGGCGATGTACGTTGGAGAGAGGACGATCGAGCCGACCAGCAAAAAGACTCCAATAGACATCACCGCGAATCTCAAGGGTGGCCGTTCCGCTGATGGTCCTCCTCGCTCGTCCCCAAACAGGTCACGCTCACGACACAACCACCGTCCCACCACCCACAACCCGACGAATGATCCGGTGACGATGACGAGTCCAGGGTATGCGGCCAGGGCGGATAACCCCCACAACGCTCCGGCCTCGACCGCGGGGCGCAATGTCCGCGACTGGAAAGCCACCTCGACGCGCCAGATGACCAGAGGCAGAAAGGAGAAGCCTGCTATGAACGAGGTATGTTCTGCCTGGCCCGTGTACACGCCGCAGAAGACAAATCCCAGCGCCACGACGAACGCTCCCCACACGGGCGCGCGCAACGTCCGTCCAAGCATGAAAATACCGAAGGCGCCGAGCCACCAGACGAACAACCAATACGTGATGAACCCGGCACTGGTACCGCCCATCAAGGCGCCGATCGCGATCAGGATTGGCGAGTAGGCGCCCATTTGAGGTTCTGCCGACGCCGGCAGCCCGCCACTCGACCACGGATCCCACGACACAAATTCACCGGACCTTGCGTGATCGGCGACGAGGACCTGATATGGATAGAACAGACCTTCCGCATCCCATAGACCGACGCCAAGACCTCGCACCAACGCATGATTCGATACGAGGAAGACGACCGTTGCCATCCACAGCCAAACAAGCCATTGCGAACGACGCAGACCGAAGTAAACCGATTCGGCGATCCCCTTGCCAGCAGCATCCGATGAGAGCTGCTGACGACTGCGGTGGTACACGGTGACCATCAATGCGAGCAGACAAGTGCAAGACACGAGCGCGGTGGCGAATCCGGCTACTCCAACGGCCTCCACGCCTTCGGTCTCTGGAGACGCAACCTTCTGTGGAGACGTCGAGATGTGGGGACCGGGTTCGACCGATGATGGCGAGGAAGTCTGCCCGGGCTCGGCGCGATGGTCCAACCGCCGTGTCACTGTGACTGTGGCCAGCCGCTTCAGATGTGCCGTTCCCGCATACAAACGAAATTCGCACTTTTCGCAACCGCCGGCCCAATCGGCTCCCTGCGAGCCGTGTGAGCTGGAGCCCGCAAACAGGATTTCATCGCTTCCGTTGATGGACACGTACACTTCAGATTCAGATCCGTCTGCGGTCGCCCAGGTTACGGTCGTCGTCCCGGGGTTCGAGTGGACGGGGTTCGGATTGGCCGAGATAAGGGTGGTCTGCGCGGAGACAGACCATTCACACGAGAGCAACAGCCCCGCAGCCATCGTCAGCGCACCAGCAAGCCGTAGGCGAGGAGTCGCTACCATAGGTGGCAATGACGATTTCCGATCCTCTTCGTCAAGAAGTGCTGCGCTGCACCGTAATCGACGCGAGCGGTGTTTTCCCCCGACCGATCTTGTAGAGGCGAAACACGTACACCGATCCGTTTGCGATCCAGTTCGCCTCCTGGGAGCCCTGCGAGTTTCGCGCGAACAGAATCTCGGGACCGTTGTCGATTGATACGTAGATTTCGCCGATGCTGCCGTCGCCGGTTGTCCAGCCTATTTGCGTCGTTCCGGGGCCCGCGCCCGCGGGAATCGGATTTGGCGTCGCGAACAGGCGCGGTTCGACCTTGCCGGAAACGACAACGCTCGCCAGGAGAGTTTTCTGCGTGCTTCCGCTGTAGAGACGGAACTCGTACGATTTCCCCGAGTTGATCCAATTGGCCTCCTGCGAGCCATACTGGCTGTCGCCGGCGAACAAGATTTCTGGTCCACCGTTTTCCGACACATAGACAGGACCCGGGCGCTCTTTCCCCGTGCTCCATGTGAGGGTTGTCCGCCCCACACCGCCGATCAGGGTCACAGGATTCGGTGTCGCAACGAGCGAGGGCTGATCAGTTCGCTCAATCGGCACGAATTCAGGGGTCTCTCCGGCAGGAGGCGCACATGCGTCTGCGGCTTCGCGGAACGAGTAATCGTCGAGCCACACGCGGCCGCGATGGGCGATCGCGTAAATGCGGGCGGCGCGGCTCGCTGACGGCGCGCGCACCCAGGTCCGCGCGGCCCGCCATGACGGGTACGCGTTGAAGACGCGGATTACGTCAGCCTGCGACCCGAGATCGCGTCCAGATGAATCGAGCCAGTTCACCTGCAGCCTCGCCACGTCGCCGGGTTCGTTCCCGCGGCTGAACTGTTGCAGCTGATAGCACTGGCCGGGTGTGACCGGGATCTTCTCGGAGACGAGATAGTTGGTCGTCGTTACGCTGGCGGCGCGCTGTCCATGGTGCCCCTCCGCACCGAGGATCGCGTCGTCGCGAGACCCAATCCACGTCCATTGCGATGGCGCGTCGCCGCCGGCTTCTTCGAACCCGGGATTCAGGATCAATTCGGCGCCAGACGCGTTGCCACGCACGTCGAGCAGTTCGTACACGTGCACGTCGTCCAGAACGGCGCGTTCGACCAGTCGACTACTGCTGGCGATCACGGGCTGGAGCGTCTTCCACGTGTGTCGGACGCCCCAGAACTCCGCTCCGGAGCGGTACATCGCCTCGTCGACGATCACGTACTTGACGTCCCACCACCGCAGCAGGTCCAGCGTCTCAGATGCGGGAAACCGGCTGAGTACCGGCCAGAAATCTGCGTTCGGAGGATAGCTGCCGTAGCCAAGGATGGTCCGTTTGCCGGTCAGTCGCGTGCGGTACATCGCCGGGCCGCTCCAGCCGTACCCCATGACGGGATATTCGGCGATGGCGAAATCTCCGGGCTGTGCGGCGAGCCAGCGGTCGATCTTTCGCGGCGCGACGCTGCTCCGGGCGTATGGCACCGCGAGCGTGTCGAAGATCACGAACCCCGTGACGATGACGGTGACCGCGATCTGCCAGAACGCCGTTCGCGAGGCCAGGATTCGTGGCGGACGGTCGAACAGCAACGCGACACCGCGCGCGGCGAGAACAGCGACGGCAATTTCCACGAAGATGGCCATGCGTGACCACGCGCGCAGAAGGCTGAACGGTGGAACCCGGCTGAACAGCTGCACCGGGAGCGGGAGCGGCCAGAACCGACTGGCCTCGGTGGCGGCCTCGTGCGTGAGCTGGAGATTCGGCCCCAGCGCGACGACGAACATGCCGATCCCCATCGCGATCACCGCCCACACGGTTCGCGTTCGTTGCCCCCAGACGCCCACAATCGCAAGCAGGAGAAGGACGGTGCCCAGATAGATCTGCCATTCCGACGGCCACTGTCCGTTGAGCCCGGTGCGCCAATGCTGTGAAATCCAGCGTCCCCATACCGGGTGAGAGACGGTCGGTGTGAAGAAATCGGCGACACTCGCCGCGAACATCTCCTGTTGAATGCCGGGCCGGCTGGTCATCGCGCCGCTGAGGACCCCGCGCGCGTACGCGACCACGAACGGCAGCACCAACATCGTCGCGACAAGCGATGCCGCCGCCATCGGCCGCTGCAGTTCTCTCCAGTGGCGTCGCTCCGCGCGTGTCAGCCGCACCGACACGTACAACACCGCAGAGATCACACACCCCACCGCGTAATACCACGTCGCCAGCGCACTCAAGGAAAAGAAAAGGCCGAGAAGGACCCCGTTTCGGACGGTTGGCCGCCTGATCGTGCGCTCCACGTAAAACAGAAAAAATGGGATCCACTGCGTCGTCACGGTCGACAGATGTCCCAGCGCATGGGAGACGCGATACGCACAGAAGCCCACAGCCGTTCCAGCGACGATCGCTGCCAGGCGATTACCCCACAACTCGCGGCAGAGGAGATACGCGCCGAATGCGCTCAGTGGAAACGAGATGAGCACGATCAGGTTGTAGGCGACCACCTCACCAACTGCGCGGGTCAATGGGACGAACAGGAGGACCGTCACGGGTGACATGTCCTGGTTGCGGATCAGATCGAAGCCGAATGGGCTGTAGATGTTCGGATCGAGGAAAGGCGATCTGTGCAGATCGAAGATGGCGTGCGCGGGAAACCACAGCTCCCAGAGGTAATGAAAGTTGTCGACTGGGGGGTATCCAGGAAGGCTGTCGCTCAGGTGCCACGGAATGGGGTACGTGAGGGCGACCGTCAGCAGCGTGAATCCGCACAGCACACCGACGTCCGCCAGCGTGCGACTGCCGAGGACGCTCGGACGATCCTCGCCGGCTGACGTCGGTTCGGCAGTCATCATTTTCGTGACCCTCGAGCGCTCGCCGATGCGCGAGGCCGCGGCAGTTGCGGGAAGATCGTTCGCCGCTGTCGAAGGGCGATCGATCCGTTCCCTCGCGACGTCCGCACGATGATCGGCTTTGGTCGGGTCACGTTTTGCAGCGCGGTGTTCGCGAAGTGTGGCTCGACGGTCGCAACGCGAGAGGCGCGGATGGCGCGGGCGGTTGCTTCGAGGAACCCTCGACCATGGTTCGTGTCGGGTTCGAGGTAGCATCCTTCCGCCCACTCGTTCCAGGCGTTGATGAACACGATGTGGTGCTCGGGGTCATCACGACGCGTCCGTGCGATCGTCTGCCGGAGCCAGGCTTCGTATGACTCGGGCGTGGAATTGTGAACGGCCAGCCCCGCGGCGCCGCGCCGGGGCGAGTTGTCCCAGGAGGGAAATACTGAGCTGTAGCGACGATACGAAACGGGCTCCGGGTTGGCGAGAACCGGCCATGCCGCGTCGTACTCGTACACCTCAAGGTTCCCCGGTGCGCTGAGGCGAGAGCGTGAAACCGTCCGCAGCATCGAGAACTGCGGCTGAAAGAGGACCTTTGCGTCGAACCCGACTGCGGTGGCGTCCCACCCTGCATCCCACCCGGTCTCGACACCGATGAGATAAATGCCGGGCAGCCCCGCCCGTGCAACCTCCGCGCGCCAGATGTTTACGGTGCGGCGCGGATCCGGCAGCTCCTTGACCTGGTACACGAGAAAGATCGGCTTGTCTCCAATCCTGATCGCGCGCGGATCACGCAGCGCCGGGATGAGCCATTCGATGTGACGGCGGTCGTCGTCGAGCGAGTACGTCTGGGGCTGGAGCACGTCTCGAGGCTGACCGTCCCATCGCCGCGACCACGGTTCGTTCGCCCAGCACAGGCAGAAGGGGAAATCGGGCTGCCCGGACGAGAGGACTTCGTTGAACGGGCGCTCGAGCAGCTGCTTGCCGTCGAACCAGTAGTGGTAGTAACAGAAGCCGTGGATACCGTATGCGTGCGCCAGCTCTGCTTGCATGGCGCGCGTTTCCGCGAGCCGGAGATCGTAGAACCCGAGGTCAGCAGGGACGCGAGGCTGATCGTGACCTGGAAAGAGCGGCTTGGCGCGGATCACGTTCGTCCATTCCGTGAACCCCTTGCCCCACCAGACATCGTTCTCTGGAATGGGATGAAACTGCGGAAGCAGGAATGCGATCACCCGCAGCGTGTCGTGGACGTCCTCGAGCTGATTGTCTGAGTCTGCGTGAACCGCGGCGACAGCGGTGCCTGCGCGGCGGCTCGAGCGAGCGGCGTCTGGCGCGATCTGGTCGATCGACTCCAGCGCGTAGATGATGCACACGCCTGGCTCGTTGACCACCTCGCGGCCGGCTCGTTCGAGGTACTGGCGTAGACCGGCGTAGTGAGTGAGCCACCAGGTGGCCGTGGCCGGGAACACGAGGTATCGGGCGCCCCGGCCGGCAATAGCCCGCACCTGCTCGATGGCAGCGGTGGAATCGGCCGGATACCAGCCTGCGTACGTGCCCTTCGATTCCTGCGGGAAGTGCCAGCCGATCGATCCCTTGAAGCTGACGAGCGCATCATCGCCCTTGCTCACCACAGCGACGGTGGCCCCGGACGGGACACACGTCTCGACCGTTGCACGCACGCGAACAACGAGCCTGCTGTACTCGGACACCGGCTCGCCGTTGGACGCCACTACGGCCGTCGACACACGCGGCGGCGATGCCACGACGCGATCGATGACCTCCAGCAGCAGTCGACGTGCGACCTCGCGGTCGTAGAGCGTGGCAATATCCGCGCGGCCGCGACGCGACAGGCGGCGCCACAACCGGTCATTGCGTGCCAGCATCGAGATCGACGAGGCAAACCTGGCCGGGTCATCGGCAATCAGGGCATGCGTGCCGTCGATCGGCTCGAACCCTTCCGCGCCGATCGTGGTCGTGACGGCTGGCGTGCCGACGGCGAGCGTCTGGAGCAGCTTCCGTTTGGTCCCGGCCCCGTATCGCAAGGGCAGCACCGTGAGCCTGGCCTGTTCGAGGTACGGGATTACCGACGGTACCCATCCGACCATGCGGACTGTTGGTAAAGCCGCGCCGTGCACCCGAATCTCGTCGGTGAGACCGTCGCCGACGATTTGCACCGGATGACTGGCGAGCACCTTCTCGTCGACCAGCGGCAGAATCTCGCGACAGAGATACGCAACGGCATCCGCGTTCGGTGTGTGACGGAAGCAGCCCACCAGCACGATGCCCTTTCGCTTTTCGAGCGGCACAGGCGACTCGTCGAGCAATTCGCAATCTGGTACGGCGAACGCCGAGCGCTTCCCGAGAAAGTCGTTGACGAGGTCGGCTTCTTTCTGTGACACGGTCAGTACCACGTCTGCCGCATCGTAGGTGTTCATCTCGCGCACGAGTGAATGCCCGTAGGCATCGTCGAGCCATGCGGGACCACTGCCGGGGCGTTCCGTGAAGAGCCGTCGGGCGTTGCGCAGGAAGTGCAGATCGACCGAATCGACGATGATTCGCGTACGTGGCGATGCTCGCCGGATTTCCGGCAGGAACGGCTCGGCGATGTGCCACAGTCCGAACAGCGCGAGGTCGAACACACCGGACGCGATGAGAGCTGGCATCTCCTCCTGAGCGCCGGCGTAGACGGCGACACCGCGCTGCTGCAGGACATCGACATATCGGCGGTTGCACTTGGCGTGGAACGAGACAAACGTGACCGCCCGTCCGCTTTCGCGCAGCAAGTCGATCAGGTCGAGCACCCGCCGCGATCCGCTGTCGCGATCGAATTCCGGCATCAACCCGCACACCAGGACTCTCTGGGTCATCGCGTCACCGTCCGATCAAACGTCCGAATGGACAGCCGCTGCCACGTCTCCAGGTCTTCGGCGTCGGGACGCTCGGGGTGGTGCTCCAGCACCCGCTTCCATCGATTGTGAAATTTCTTCTGGTTCTCGGCTTGGTACCGTTTCACGCCCCGCGCCAGATCCGTTCCGCAGCTCGCGCCTTCGTGATGCACCACACGCGCGGAAGGCTGGTAGTACACGGAATAGCCCTTCTCGCGCAGCCTGAAGCAGTAGTCGGTGTCCTCGTAGTACGCGGGGACGTACGACGAATCGAATCCGTGAAGCTCGAGAAATATGTGCCGCGGAGTGGCGAGCAGCGCCGCCGAACAATAGTCGACAGGCCGAACATGGCTGAAGAGCGGATGATCCGGGTTGCCGTGTCCGCGGCCGAAATTCGCGGCCGACCCGTCGCGAAAGACGAGACTGCCCGCTTCCTGCAGCGTGCCGTTTGGAAACACGAGCTTTCCACCCACCGCGCCGGCGTCAGGGTGATCGTCAAACGTCCTGAGCAGCGCGGTCAGCCAACCGGCCGACGGCTGCGTGTCGTTGTTGAGGAAGACGAGCATCTCGCCGCGCGCGGCGCGTGCAGCGCGATTGCACGACGCGATGAATCCACTGTTCGTCGCGTTCCTCAACACCCTCGCGTGTGAGGTCCGCTTCGCCCAGCGTGCCAGCATCGTCTGGGTGCCGTCCGTTGAGGCATCGTCGACAACGATGACCTCCCCAGCAAAGGATGCGGGCAGTGTCGCGTCGAGTGCTTCGAGACAGGCACGGGTCACCTTCGCGCCGTTGTGGCACGGGATGACGATCGACACCTCGGTCGCCTGTTTCTGGCGCCTTGGGACCAGCCACTTGGCGTCGAGTCGCATGACGCCGGCCGCGTGCCCCGATCGGCCAGAGCCGGCGGTCACCGTCAGCAGCGCGACTCTCGCGACGCGCCGCGCTTCCCGAAGCTGTGGCGAACCGGCGCTGCAGACCACGACGTCGATACTGGAATCGAGGTAAGGAAGATCGGATCCGGCGGGTGGGGAGAAGACCATCTGCTGCGGAAAGCTGGCGGCAATCTCGAGGTCCGTACCACAATCGAGGATCGCGGGATTCCGGCGGAAGTTCCTCTGGAATTCGTCGAGCCACGTCGTGAGGTCTGCTTTCCAGTCCGGTGGCACCACTCGGGAACGTCGGATGTCGAAGATCACTCCGACATCGTCTCGGTCGAGTACGCGACGGTAACGTCGCGCCAGATGACTTTCGAACTCGGCGTAGTGATCGAGCCACCACCGTGACGTTGCGGGGAACACCAGGAACTGAGCCCCTTTGCCGCGCAGCTGTTCGAGGTGCGTGATGGCGGCGGCGCTGCTAGCAGGGTAGTGGCCGGCATAGACTGCCTCTTCCGTTTGGGGGAAGTGCCAGGCTCGGCGCCGGTTCAGTTTCAATAGATCGTCATCGCCTTTGCTCACGATAACGACGGTGGCCCGACGAGGAGCGAGACGTTCGACGGCCTCGATGACGCGACGTTTCAGGTGGACGTAATCCCTTTGGACAATACTCTCGAGTCGATGCCGTTCGCGCTGTTCGAGCTCCAGCGCGCGACGGAGGAGGTCGAGTTCGGCGCCGTCCTGCAGGCCACGCTCGAGGGACGGTGGTGCTGGCAGCGCTGGTGAGTCCGGTACACGAACTACCGGCGACGGCTGCTCCGTTGCCGACCGGAGTTGGGACCACATGAGCATTTCGACCGTGCGACATGCCCACGCAGCTCGCTCCATGACCTCGCGCTGGAGTTGTGACAGCAATTCGTCGCGCACCGAAGTCGTCCGCTCGAGCCGCTCGATGAGGCGGGCCCGTTCTTCAATCACCGCCTGCAGCCCCGCAATCGCGGCGTCGCTGCGCGACTTGTCGTGGCGGAGCTCATCGTACTGTCGCTGCATCTTGTCGAGCCTGCTGCCGAGCGTTGTGGCCTTCCGCTCGATCGCTGCGATGTCGTCGCGAGCGCGAAGGATTGCCTTTTCGTTATCGCCGATCGTCTGCTCGAGCTGGCGGATGTGCGCGTTTCTCGCGACGAGCTCGGCCTCGAGCTCCTTCACCCGAACCGCAGACGCAACGGCACCTGCATCGGGCAGCTGCGGCCCATGTGGTTTCAGCCGCGTCCTTCGCCCGGTTTCCCGTTCGGTGAGCGCCAGGTCAGGCATCTAACGGCTCCTGTCGACAAAGAGCGGCAATCAGCTGATCAGGTGTCGAGTCGATGGTCGCGGTCAATCGGACGATCGCCCCATCGGGTGTCTCGCGCACGATTCGGCAACGACTTCGGACGTGCTCCGCAAACCGACGATAGTGATCGAGCCACCAGAGTGCCGGTCCTGGAATCGCGAGATACGTGGCGCCCTTCGCGCACAATCGCGCGAGTTCTGCGAGGCATTCCTCGTCGCTTGCCGGGTGGTGGCCGACGTACTCGCCATCCGCGGTCTGCGGGAAGTGCCACGCCTTTCTCGCGTCGAGCTGCAGCAGTTGGGGGTCGCCCTTGCTGACCACGAGCACTGTGGCGTCCGCAGGGATCGCCGTGCGGACGAGATCGTGAAACCGTTGGACGAGCGCCTGATACGACGGCTTGGGACGCCGAACGTAAGGTTGCCAGGGGACGCCCCACTTGTCTTCCCAACGAGCCCGGTTGGCGTGAAAGAGCGACCCATACTCGCCGGCAGGTCCGAGGCGGCCGATCGATGCCTGACCAAAGTGATGAACGAACAGATCCTCGGCGCAGACCACGCGGTAGCCCGCGGTCCGGATCCGCATCGCGTAGTCTTCGTCCTCGAACAGCCCGATTGCGAAACGCTCGTCGAGCGATCCCACGGACGTCCACACCTCGCGGCGCAGCGCCGCGCAGAACATCGTCGCCGTACGAATGTCGAAAACCTCGCCCGCACGGGCGCGCTCGAGACCCTGGGCGAACGTGCGGAGCTCGCCGAAGGTCCCGTACGAGACTTCAATCTCCGCCTCGTTGCCCGCGCGATTCGTGACTGCCCCGAGCAGCCCGATTCGGGGATCGCGAAGGTGATCGATGATCCGGTCGAGCCATCCTCCGATGACGATCGTGTCGTTGTTCAGCAGCACGAGGACGTGACCGCACGCGCGCGACAACCCGCGGTTGGTAGCCGGTGCGAATCCAATGTTTCGTTCGTTCAGCAGAAGGCGGACCCGGTGATCGCGATCGGAGAGTTCGCGCAGATATTCGACTGTTCCGTCCGTCGAGCCGTTGTCCACGACGATCAGCTCGAACGGCACCGACGCGCAGCACGCCAGAATGCTTTCGAGGCAGAGGCGAGAGAAGACGAGACCATCGATTGTCACCACGACGATGCTGGCCTGCGGTCGGACGGCAGTGCAGTCCACCGGCGGCAGCCGTCGGTCGATCGGCGTATCGAGCACGGTCCGGACGGAATCGCACCGCAGCGTCGTCGGCCATCGGGACACGGGCGTCAGGACCAGATCGTCAGGAAATGGGCCAGAAGGCGCAGTCATGACAGGCTCACCGTGTGGTGCTCGTCATGCGACGACGACGACTTTCGGTCTGGTGGAGATATGCATCCTGGTCACATCCACGTCACATCAGCGCGGCGGGTTCCTTGTGCAATGCAGCCCGGAATCGTTGTCGCGTCACGCCTGTCTGCGCGTCGTAGAGCTGTCGATACAGCGCACCGTTCGCCAGCAGCTCCTCATGTGTGCCGCGCTCGACGATCCGGCCACGATCGAGCACCAGAATCAGATCGACATTCCTCAACGTCGAGAGACGATGGGCAACGACGAACGTCGTACGGCCCGTCATCAGCCGCTCGAGTGAATCGAGAATTACCGCCTCCGTCTTCGAGTCAATCGCCGATGTCGGTTCGTCCAGAATGAGGATCGGGGCGTTCTTCAGAAATGCGCGGGCGACGGCAATCCGCTGACGCTCGCCGCCCGAGAGCTGGGCCCCGCGCTCGCCGATCGTCGTCTCGTATCCGTGCGGGAGCTTCATGATGAAGTCGTGGGCATTCGCCGCTCTCGCGGCGTCGACGATTTCCGCGACGGTGGCGTCGAGCCGCCCGTACCGGATGTTGTCGAGAACCGACGACGAGAAGAGCAGTGGCTCCTGCAGCACGAGGCTGATTTGATCGCGGAGCGATCGGAGTGTCAGCGTCTGGACGTCGACGCCATCGAGCAGGATCCGTCCCGAGATCGGGTCGTAGAAGCGCGGGAGGAGACTCACGAGCGTGCTCTTGCCCGCACCCGTTGCGCCGACGATGGCGATCGCCTGGCCGGGCGCCGCCTCGAATGTGATGTCTGCCAGCGTGTCCACCCGTCCCTGATAGTGGAAGCCGACGTTCTGAAACTGCACGAATCCTCGGGCGCGCCCGATTGCCACCGCGCCGGGCGCGTCGACGATGTCGGGTTGCTTGTCCAGAAGGTCAAGCGCCAGCGCCAGATTGATGAGCTGATCCTGGAG
>Ga0114129_10002444_pt1 | contig 25788 bp, 17 predicted proteins | sample RhiMetdeltSRZDD1_FD_80071 | JGI IMG/M metagenome (GOLD analysis project Ga0114129, IMG submission 80071) | Populus rhizosphere microbial communities from Tennessee, USA - Rhizosphere MetaG P. deltoides SRZDD1 (version 2) (version 2) | ecosystem: Host-associated > Plants > Roots > Rhizosphere >...
GGGATCGTGCTCGACCTCGATATCCGGCGCGATGCCGACGTTTTCCGCGTCCCACTCACCGGTTGGACTCCACACCGCCGAACTCGGCGCGGTGACGAAGCCGCCGTCGAGCAGCGGCGGCGCGCCGGCACGGCCGACGAGGCCGCCCCACGTGCGCGTGCCGATCAGTTTGCCGGCGCCCGCGCGGCGGAAGTAGTTCGGCATCGCGTCGCCGCCCGACCCTGCGAATTCGTTGATGATCATCACCTTCGGCCCGAAGATCGCGCCCTGCGGCTGTACTTCGTCGTCGCCGTCGCGCGTCGCCACCAGGCTCATCATCCGGCGATTCAGGTGCTCGATGATGTCGGTCGCGAGCGCGCCGCCGCCGTTGAAGCGCTCGTCGATGATCGCCGCCTCCTTCCCGACCTGCGCATAGAAGTAGCGCGTGAAGTTCGTCAGGCCGCCGAACGCCGTGTCGGGCATGTAGACGTACGCCACGCGGCCGTTCGTCGCTTCGTCGACCTTGCGCCGGTTGCCTTCGATCCAGGCGAGATTGCGCAGCCGCGCCTCGCTCGCGACGGGGACGACGGTCACTTCGCGCGAGCCGGTGTCGGTCGGCTGCGGGCCGACGCGCAGCGTGATCTGCTTGCCGGACGTCGCCTCGAAGAAGCTGTAGACGTTGTCGGCCGCGCGCAGCTCGCGGCCGTTCACCGCCAGCAGATACTCGCCTTCCTGCACGTTGACGCCGGGCTGCGTGAGCGGCGCGCGGAGATCCGGGTTCCAGTTCTCCCCGTCGTAGATGCGCGCGAAGCGGTACCGGCCGTTCTCGATCTTGTAGTCGCAGCCGAGGAGCCCGGTCGGGATGATCTTCGTCTCGGGCAGGTCGCCCCCGCCGACGCCGAGGTGGCCGACGGTAATCTCGCCCATCATGTCGGCGAAGAGGTACGTCAGATCGCGGCGCGCCATGATCGAGTCGAGGTACGGCTCGTACTTCTTGATCGTCGCGGCGAGGTCGAGGCCGTGGAGGTTCGGATCGTAGAAGAACTCGCGCTGGATCCGCCACGCGTCGTGGTACATCTCCTTCCATTCGGCGCGCGGGTCGGCGCGCACTTCGATGTTCTCGGTCGCGAGCGTCAGCGGCGGCGGGCCTCCGCCCGCCGCGCCGGCGGCCCCGCCGGGCGCGCCCGACGCAGGCGCTCCAGCGGCTCCCGGCTGCGCCGCCGGTCCGGTCGGGACCGGCCGGAGCGCCTGAATCGTCCAGCGATCCTGCTGCGCGCTGAGGAACTTCTCGCCGTTCGCCGACACCTCGAAGAATCGCACGCCTGAGGCGACGACGTCCGTCCTGCGTTCCTTGAGCGCGTGCCGATGCACGGTGAGGCCGGGCGGAACGCCGGGCGCGGGCGCCGGCGCTTCGAGCGCGAAGACGTGCCCGCCCTTGCCGGCCTGCAGGCCGACGTACCGCCGCGGCGGCAGCGGCAGCGCGAGAATCCGCTGGCCGATCTTGTCGAAGTCGATCTTCACGTCCTTCGGCGGCGCCGGCGGCCTCGGCGGCGCGTCGGGTCTCGGTGACGCCTCCTTCGCCGGGTCCGGCGGCGTCGCATCGGGTGCGGGTCCACCGCGCGTCAGCCCTTTCTCCTCGTCGCTTTCGGGCGCGAACGGCGACGGATCGGCCTTGGAGAGCACGACGAGGTACACGCTGCGCGACACCGGCTGCACCGCGCTGTGGATGTCCGGCTCGAGCGACGGCCCGACATCGGTGCTCGCCGTGAAGTAGAGATACTTGCCGTCGGCGTCGAACACCGGATAGCGCGCATCGCTCAGGCCGTCGGTGAGCTGCGTGGCCTTCCCGTCGGCGATCGAGTACACGAACACCGCGCTCATGTAGTTCGCCAGCCGCTTGGCGTACGCGAGCCACTTGCTGTCGGGCGACCACGCCGGCGTCCGCTCGCCCGGCGAGTTCAGATACCGGTCTTTGTCCACCTTCACCGGCTTCTTGTCCTCGATGTCGACGTACCAGGTGCCGAGATGCGCGTCGAGGTAGGCAATCTTGCGGCTGTCGGGCGACCAGCGCGGGCGGAAGTAGAAGCTCGGTTTGTCCTCGAGCCGGATCTTGCGCGTCTCGGCGCGGCCCATCGAGTCGCGCAGGTGCAGCGCGTACTCGCCGCTCTCGTCCGAGAAGTACGCGATCCACTTGCCGTCCGGCGACCACGCCGGATCGCGCTCGACGACGGCCGTCGTCTCGGTGAGGTTGCGCGTATCGCCTTTTTCGGCCGGCACGGTCAGAATCTCGCCGCGCGCCTCGAACAGCGCGCGCGCCCCGGTCGGCGAGATGTGCGCGTTGGTCAGCCGCCGGCCGACGTTCACGTAATGCGGCCGCAGCTCCGCGATGTCGCCGGCCACGGTGATGGGCACCGGCGAGAGCTGGCCCGTCTTCAGGTCGAACAGCTCGATGCGGCCGAACCGCTCGACGACGATCGCGCCGGGACCGGCCGACGCCGACTTGAAGTCCATCCCGTCGTTGCGGACCACCTGCGCGACTTTCTTCGTCTTCGTGTCGTAGGCGAACAGCGACACGCGGTCGCTGCGGTCGCTCAGGAAGTAGACCTTGTCGCCGACCCACATCGGGCAGAAGTCGTTCGACTTCTCGCGCGGCACCTTCTCGACGCGGCTGTCCGACAGCCTCGCAATCCAGATCGGCGTCGCCTGCCCGCCGCGATACCGCTTCCAGGCGAAGAACGCGCGGCCGATCGGCACGTAGGCAATCTGATCGCCGTCCGGCGAGTAGCTCGCCTCCCATCCCGTCGGCAGCGGCAGCTTCTCCTCGAGCCCGCCGTCGAGGCTCGCGAGGTACAGCTCGCGCGTCCGCGTGTAGCTGTTGCGCGACGAGGAGAACACCACTTTCCGGCCGTCGGCGGTCCACCCGAGCGCGACGTCCGCGTCCGGATGCCACGTCAGCCGCTTCGGCACGCCGCCCTCTGCCGGCATCACGAACACATCGGTGTTGCCGTCGTACTGACCGGTGAAGGCGATCAGCTTACCGTCGGGCGAGAACGACGGGTTCGATTCGACGCCGACGCCGGTCGTCAGCCGCGTCGCGGCGCCGCCCTGGCGCGGCACGCTCCACAAATCGCCCGCGAACACGAAGACGATGTGGGTGGCGTTCAGCGCGGGCTGCTGCGCCAGCAGCCCGCCAGGCGGCTGCTGCGCGCCGGCGGCGGCCAGCATGGCCGACCAGAACGTGAGCGTGAAGAGGATCGTGCGCGTCATCGGCGTCCTCCTGGAAGAGCCGAATGATACGCCTTTCCGGACTAGGAAAGGGCCGCCTTCGCGCGCTCCCAGTACTCGCGGCGCTTCGTGAGTCCGGCCGTGCCGCCATTGATAATCGTCGTGATGGTCACGAAGTCTTCGTCGTCGCCATCGTCGTTCTGGTCATCGGCCAGCTCGTTGAGGCCGCGCGACTTCCAGAAATGGCCGGCGGACAGCGCGGCCGCGCCGGGCTCCTCGAGCAGCTCGGGGCTCGTCGTCAGCGGCAGGCCGATCGCGTCGCCGACGGATCGATAGTTGCCGCGGCCCGTAATCTGCAGGAGCCCTCGTCCGCGGAAGCGGAACCCGTCGCCGCTCTGCTCGTCGCCGTTGCCGAGCCGCTTCGCATACACGTAGTTGCCGAGCCGCTCGGGCCGATGCTCGTAGAGGCGCGCCTTGTCGAGCGACGTAAAGCGGTTCGGCCACACCACCATCAGCCGCTTCGCGGTGTAGTCCAGATTCTCCACGAGGCGGCGAAACTCGGTTGATTCGTACGCGACCTGCGCGAGGAACGCGGCCGAGCGCTGCGGCGACGTGATGTCGAATCGATCCATCGCGTCCGAGAGGGCGAACGTCCCGAGCGGCACGTCGGCGAGCGACGGCAGGAATGCCGCGAGCTGATCTGCGGTCAACACGGGCGGACGGAGCGGCCAGCCTCCGAGCGCGTCAGGCGCTCGGCCCGTTGTAGCGGACCATCAGGATCGTGACGTCGTCGCTCTGGGGCGCCTCGCCGCAGAATGCGCGCACGTCCTTGAGCACGGCGTCGAGCAGGCCCTGGGGATCCATCGTGCGATTCACGTGGATGGCGTCCAGCAGCCGTTCGTCGCTGAACTCGTCGCCGGATTCGTTCAGCGCCTCGCTCACGCCGTCGCTGAACACCACGACGAAATCGCCGGGACGCATCATCACCGTTTCCTCGTCGAACGAGGCCTGCTCGAAGAGCCCCAGCACGACGCCGCCCGTCTCGAGCCGGCGGATGCCCTCGGGCGACACGAGGAACGGCGGATTGTGGCCCGCGTTGCAGTACGTGAGGGCGCCGTTCGCGGCGAGGATGCCGTAGAAGGTCGTGAGGAAGCGCGCTTCGATCGCGCGGCGGAAGAGACCATGGTTGAGCCGGGTGATGAGCGGCGCCGCGCTCGTCTGGTACGTGGCCTCGACGCTGAACATGCCGAGGACCGCGGCGGCGAGCAGCGCCGCCGGCGATCCCTTGCCCGCGACGTCGCCCAGGATGAACCCGAAGGATCCGGTCGGCATGTCGACGTAGTCGAAGAAGTCGCCTCCCACGGCCCGGCACGCGACCGACGCCGCGGACGCCGCGAAGAAGGCGCCGTCGTGGTCGGACGGCGGCAGCAGCGACTGTTGAATCGCGGCCGCGACTTTCAATTCCTGCTCGAACTTCGCCTTGTCGAGCGCTTCGCGATAGAGCCGCGCGTTCTCGATCGCGAGCGCCGCCTCGGCGCTGAGCGTGTCGAGCGCGGACACCGCTGCCGACGACTTCAGCGCGCCGCGCTCGCGGCTGTCCAGGTACAGGACGCCGATGAGCTCCTCGGCGCCGCGCTGCTCGGCGCGCTCGACGTACCGCACGAGGCGCAGCGGCGTGCAGAGGACGTGGCGGATCCCGAGCGCGACGGTGCCGGTGTGCAGCTGCGCGAGGTCGCCGTCGAGCAGATCCTCGACGATCTTCTGCTGGCCGGTCGCGAACACCTGCTCGGGGATCTTGCGGCTCGTCTCGAACGTGCGGCCCGGCAGCGTGACGTGCCCCCGCGCGCGCGCCAGCTTGAACTCCAGCTGCTGCGTTTCGCGGTTGGCCATCATGATGAAGCCGCGTTCGGCGCCGGTCACCTCGATGGCCGAATCGAGCACGAGCGCGAGCACCTCGTCGAGCACGCGGCCCGATCCGAGCGCGCGCAGCCCCTCGAGCAGCGCCGCCATCTGGCGCAGCTCGGTCGCGGCCGACACCGCGCTGCGCTCGACCGACGGCGCTTCCTCGTCGACGAAGAACACGATCTCGGTGTCGCCCGACTGCCCGAGCCGGATGTGGTCGCCGTGCACGAGGACGCGCTCGTTGGTCCGCTCGTTGTTGACGAACGTGCCGAACCGCGACTGCTTGTCGCGGATGACGCAGCTGCCGTTCTCGCTCGAGATTTCGGCGTGCACGCGCGAGATGTCCGCTCCCGGCAGGCGCAGGTCGGTTTCGCTGCGCCGTCCGATTGTGAACAGCGGCTTGTCGATCGGCACGATCCGGCGGCCGAGCGCGTCGGTGACGACGAGACGGGGACCGGGCGCTGACATGGCGAAGCCGCGATTATAAGCGAACCAGCGGGGCGTCCATGACGTCTGACAGTAGAATCACATGTCGCGAGGTTGCATGAAAACAGTCCGCGTCCTCACGCTCGGTCTCGTTCTGGCCGCCGCTTCCGTCGGCCTCCGCGCGCAGCCGCCGGCGGTCGGCGCCGGCGCGACGAGCGCGCCGTTCTGGACAGGAATCACCGACGCCGGCAGCTTCGAGCGGGCGATGGATGCCCGGCTCGCCCACGCCCGCGAGACGCTCGATCGGCTGCTGGCGGTCACTGCCGCGCGAACGCTCGAAAACACGCTGCGCCCGCTCGACGACGTGCTGCTCGATCTGGACGCCGTCAGCTCGCAGGCCGGACTGATCCAATCGGTCCATCCCGACGAGAAGATGCGGCAGACGGCCGAACAGGTGTCGCAGAAGGCGGGAACGCTCGCGACACAGGTGTCGCTCAACCGCGGCGCGTACGACGCGATCGCCGCGCTCGACGTCAGCCGCGGGGACGCGGAGACGAAGTACTACGTCCAGCGCACGCTCCGCGATTTCCGCCTGGCCGGCGTCGACAAGGATGAGCCGACGCGCAACAAGATCCAGGCGCTGCGCGACGAGCTCGTCCTCATCGGCCAGGACTTCGACCGCAACATCCGCACCGACCTGCGCAAGGTCACCGCCAAGAGCGCCGCCGAGCTCGACGGCCTGCCCGCCGACTACATCGCGCGCCACAAGCCGGCCGACGACGGGACGATCACGCTGACGATCGATTACCCGGATTCGCTGCCCGTGTTCTCGTACGCGAAGCGCGAGGACCTGCGCAAGCGGATGTACATGGAATACAACAACCGCGCGTACCCGGCGAACATGGCGGTGCTCGACAAGATGATCGCCAAACGCGCGGAGCTCGCGTCGCTCATCGGCTATCCGAACTGGGCGAGCTACATCACCGCCGACAAGATGGTCGAGACCGCGAAGAACGCCTCCGACTTCGTCGACCGCATCGTCGCGGCGTCGGGTCCGAAGGCGGAGCGGGAATATCAGGTCGTGCTCAAGCGGAAGCAGCAGGACGTCCCCGGCGCCGCCGTCGTCAACGCGTGGGAGAGCAGCTACTACGCGGAGCTCGTGCGAAAGGCGAACTACGATTTCGATTCGCAGTCGGTGCGCCCGTACTTCGCCTTCGACAGCGTCAAGCAGGGGCTGCTCGACGTCACCGGCAAGCTGTTCGGCGTCACCTACAAACAGGTCAAGGACGTCGCGGTCTGGGATCCGTCGGTCGAGGCCTACGAGATGTGGGAGAAGGGCAGGCTCGTCGGCCGCTTCTACCTGGACATGCACCCGAGGCCGAACAAGTACAACCACGCGGCGCAGTTCGGCATCCGCACCGGCGTGGAGGGCCGTCAGATTCCCGAAGCGGCGCTCATCTGCAACCTGCCCGGCGGGCAGCCCGGCGATCCGGGGCTGATGACGCACGACGACGTGACGACGTTCTTCCACGAGTTCGGGCACCTGGTGCATTCGCTGCTGGCGGGACATCACTCGTGGATCGGCATCAGCGGCATCTCGACCGAGCAGGACTTCGTCGAGGCGCCGTCGCAGATGCTCGAGGAGTGGACGTGGGATCCGGCCACGCTCGCCACCTTCGCGAAGCACTATCAGACGAAGGAGCCGATCCCGGCGGCGCTCGTCAGGCAGATGCGGCGCGCGAGCGAGTTCGGCAAGGCGCTCGGCGTCCGTCAGCAGATGATCTACGCCAAGCTGTCGCTGTCGGTCTACGACCGCGATCCCAGGCAGGTCGACACCACGGCGCTCGTCAAGGAGCTGACGACGAAGTACCGGCCCTATCCGTACGTCGAAGGCACGCACTTCCAGACGTCGTTCGGGCATCTCGACGGCTACTCGGCGGTGTACTACACCTACATGTGGTCGCTCGTGATCGCGAAGGACATGTTCGCGCAGTTCAACCGGAACAACCTGCTCGACGCCGAGGTCGCGCGAAAATACCGCGACACGATTCTCGCCCCGGGCGGATCGAAGCCGGCCGCGCAGCTGGTGCGCGATTTCCTCGGCCGCCCCTTCGACTTCAGGGCGTGGGAAGCGTGGCTGAACCGGGAGGAGCAGTAACGCGCTTCAAGCTGACCATCGAGTACGCGGGGACGCGCTACAGCGGCTGGCAGATCCAGAAGAACGCGCGCACGGTGCAGGGCGAGCTCGATCGCGCCATCCGGACCGTCACGGGGCGCACGGACTTCGAGCTGTATGGATCGGGCCGGACCGACGCGGGCGTTCATGCGCTTGCGCAGGTCGCGCACCTCGACGTCGTCACGAACGTGCCGGCCGATGCGCTCGTGGGCCGGATCAACGACGAGCTCCCCGCCGACATCAACGTCCTCCGCGCGGCGGTCGTCCCACACCGGTTTCATGCGCGCCACGACGCGGTGGCGCGGCGCTACGTGTATCAGGTGGCGAAGCGCCGCACGGCGTTCGCGAAGAGCTTCGTGTGGTGGGTGAAAGAGTCGCTCGACCTCGACGCGATGCGCGACGCCGCGCGCGCGTTCGTCGGCATGCGCGACTTCGGCGCGGTCTCGCAAGCCGACGTGAAACGGCCGGATCGATCGACGCTCGTCCTCGTCGAACGGCTGGACATCGTCGAGCAGGGCGACCTGCTGTTGATCGTGATCGAGGGGTCGCATTTCCTCTGGAAGATGGTGCGGCGGATTGTCGGCGTGCTGGTGGAGATCGGCCGCGGGAAGCTGGCCGCGTCGGACGCGCACCGCTTGCTGCGCGAGGAAGGCGGCGACGCTGCCCGTCTCACGGCGCCGGCAGCGGGATTGTTTCTCGCGCGCGTGTTCTATCCCGGCGACGCGCGGGATGTCCCGGTGACGCCGCCGGTCCCGCTCGGCTAAAGCCTCGCGCGACATCAGCGGACTACATCACCGGACGATGGGTGTCCAGTCCGGCCCGAAGCGGACGCCGAGCGCGAGCCGCACGACCTCGGCGTAGCTCGCCGCGCCGGCCTCGACGCGGTTCGCCCTGAGGTAGCGATCGTAGACCTGCCAGCCGACCGCAGAGACACGCGGGCTGATGTTGCGGCGGACGCGGTCGACGATCGCGCGCCGATCAGCCGTCGGTCCAGGTCCCAGCCGCGCCACGAGCGCGGCGCGATCCGGCGCACGAACGATCCGGAGCAACTCGCCAGTCAGGAACAGCCAGCCGCTGTACTGATCGACGTCGCCACCCCCGATCGCAGTCAGCCAGCCGAGAAAATTCGCCTCGCCCTCGTTCGCATACCCGGCCAGGTGCGCCCACTCGTGCGCGACGGTGCACGGACGCTCGATTGGCAGCAGATCGCTCGCAACGAGCGTTTCGAGGAAGTACGGATCGGTCATCCCCTCCACGCCGGCCCGGCGGAAGTACAGATCGACAATCGTCTGCTTGGGCCGGCCAGGACGCGCCGCGTACGGGAGGCCGATCTGCCGCTGCAGCCGCGCGAACGACGCCGCAAGCGCCGGCGCGATCGCCGACCCGACGTCCCGCTCGGCGTGCGCGCGATCGTAGAGCGCGTTGACGCGATCGACGGCCGTCGCCGCCAGCGCCACCGCCGCATCCGGCGACACCGCCGCCTCGTCGTACTGCAGCGCCGCGGTGAGCGGCACGCGGCGGTAGTTCATCCCCCACAACAGCAGAAACGCGAGATAGAGGATTGCGGCCGCCTCAATCGTCCGCAGCGCCAGGCGACCGGCGATGCGCACCCATCCCAGGCGAACGCGGCGCTGGACGTCGATCGCTGCGGCGCCGACCCACCAGACGGCCGCCGCGACGAGCGCCACGTCGAGCAGCGCGACGGGCAACGCGTTCGACGCCGACGTGATCGCAGGCTGCAGCCGCGAGTACAGGCCGCGCGAGTACCAGCGCTCGACGATCTCCGGCGGCAGCGGCACGAGCGCCGCCGCCGCGGCTGCGGCGGACACGCCGAGCGCGCGCGCCCCTCTCAGCGCGCCAGCTCGCGGCGGAAGAACGCGAGCGTCTTCGACCATGCGTCGGCCGCCGCCTTCGGGTTGTACACCTCCGGACGCTGATCGTTGAAGAACGCGTGATCGGCGTCGGCGTACGTGTGGAACTCGTGCTTCTTGCCCAGCGCCGTGAGATCCTTGTCGAGCTGCCGGACCACGTCCGGCGTGACGAACCCGTCCTTGCCGGCGTAAATGCCCAGTACCGGCGCGGAGAGCGATTTCAGATCGGGCTTCACGTTGGGATGGCCGCCGTAGAAGACGACCGAGGCGCGGATCTTCGGGTTGCGCGACGCGGCGTACAGTGAGAGCGCGCCGCCCATGCAGAAGCCGACGACGCCGATGCCGCCCTTCAGCTTCTTCTCCTGGCCCAGACGATCGACCGCGCCGTCGATGTCTTTCGCCGCCTCGTCGATGCGCATCGCCATCATCAGCTTCCCCGCCTGATCCGGCGTCGTCGCTTTCTGGCCGTGATACAGATCGGGCGCGAGCGCGACGAATCCTTCCGCGGCGAACCTGTCCGCGATCTGCTCGATGTGCGGCACGAGACCCCACCATTCCTGGATGACGACCACGCCGGCGCCTGGCTTGTCCGGCACCGCGAGATGCCCCTGCGTGTCATGTCCGTTCACGCGATACGTGATCCGACTCCCCATCGATGCCTCCGTTCTACGTACTATGTCCAGGAAAAGGCAACCTCATCAGTGAGTTACATCCCGAGTCGTTGCTCCTCGGATGTGCTACCATAGAGTGGTATATAAAGGCGTTTAGTGTCGTCTAGTGTCGTCTCGTCTGCCGCCCGACTCCTCGCAATATTGCAGAATCAGGCGCTTTCGGCCGATACGTTAAGCTAAATATGCACCTTAGCGCCGCGCCCGGGCTCGGGCTGGTCGCTCTCCTCGTCGCGTTCGCCCCCGCCGATGCGGCAGCGCAGGCGGCCAAAGGCGACCGTCGTTCCGCGCCGCGCGGCTCGGCCTCCGCAACGACGAGACCAGGCATCCTGCCCGGCACAGGCCTCAACGTGTTCTCCACGATCGAAGGCAACGTGCTCAACTCGAGCAACGGGCCGATGCCGAACGCCCAGGTCCGGCTGCGCGATGCCCGTCTGGGCCGCATCATCGGCTCGGCGACGACCGACGGATCGGGCCTCTTCGCGTTCAACCGCCTCGAGCCGGGCAGCTACGTCGTCGAGCTGATGGCGAAGACGGAGGTCCTCGCCGCGAGCCAGATCGTCAACATCATCGCGGGCCAGGCGGCGTCGGCCGTCGTCAAGCTGCCGCTGCGCCTGCCGGCGTTAGGTCTCTTCGCCAGCGGACAGACGCCGGGCACCGCCGCTTCGAGCATCACGTCGACCGCCGCGAACGTCCTCAAGGCCGCCGAAGGCGTGGTGACGCTGGTGACGCCCGGCCAGCCGGTGAGCCCGCAAAAGTAAGTCGATGCTCGACAAGCCTCCGGCGGCCCCGGGACGCGCGGCTCCCGACACCGCTGTCGTGCCGGCGAAGTCGGGATCCACCGCGCAGCCGCCGAGCGGCTCGCCGCCGCCCCACCAGCCGTACGCCCCGGAGAACGAGACGCATCTGCTCGATCGGATCGCGGTGCTCTATCGGTACCGCCGCATCGCGCTCAGCGTGTTCGTCCTGGCGAGCGCCGCGATGATGATCCAGGGCTTCACCACGGTGCCGATGTATCAGGCCAAGGCGACGATCGAGATCAAGGACGAGCGGTCGACGGCGGTCCCGGGAATGAACGAGGTCGCGAATCAGTACTACGAAGACCCTGAACCGTACTACAACACGCAGTACAAGATTCTCAAGGGGCGCGATCTCGCGCGCAAGGTCGTCAAGAAGCTGCACCTCGACCAGGTGGCGGAGTTCAACGGCACGGGGCCGCAGCCGACGACGCCGGTGACGGTCGTGACGGGCCTCAAGGATCGCGTGGTCGGGCTGATCGGCCAGAGCTCGACGAGCGAACACGAAGCGCCCCGGTTCGACGAAACGTCGGACGAGTCGGCGCTGGTCAGCGCCTTCCTCGGCCGCGTCGAGGTGCTGCCCGATCGGCGCAGCCGGCTCGTCGACGTCCTGTTCACGTCGAGGGATGCGCCGTTCGCCGCGAAAGCGAGCAACGCGCTGGTCGACGAATACGTCGACCAGAACCTGCAGCTGCGCGTGCAGACGATTCAAAACATGCTCGACTGGCTCGGGACCCAGGTCACGACGCAGGCGCAGAAGGTCACCGAGAGCGAGCGCCAGCTCGCCGAGTACCGCGACAAGAAGGACGCGATGTCGCTCGACGACAAGAACAACATCGTCGCGTCGCGGCTGAACCATCTCAACGACGAGCTCACGCGCACGAAGACCGACCGCATCCAGAAAGAGTCGCTCTACAACCAGCTGAAGACGATGCAGGGCAGCACGGCGCCGGACGCCATTCCGGCGATCGCGCAGAACGCGCAGGTGCAGGCGGCCAAGCTGAAGCTCGACTCGCTGCGCGCGGAGCGGCTGAGGCTGACCGAAAAATACGGCGACAAGCATCCGCAGGTGCGCGCCAACATCGACGCGCTGCAGGAGGCGCAGGCGGCGTACGCTGGCGAGCTGCAGAGGGCGATGCTCTCGGTCGAGAACGACTATCGCACCGCCTCGCTGACCGAGCGGACACTCAGCGCCAACCTGCAGGCCGCGAAGGCGGAGGTGCAGGATCTCGGCCGCAAGAGCGTCGACTACAACGTGATGGAGCGCGAGGCGAAGAGCAATCGCAGCGTGTACGAGTCGCTCCTGCAGCAGCAGAACCAGTACCTCGTGCAGCGCAACAGCAACAACAACAACGTGCGGATCGTCGAGCACGCGGAAATCCCGAAGGGGCCGGTGTCGCCGGCGGGCCGGCGGACGTGGCTGATGTCGCTCGCCGTCGGGCTGGTCCTCGCGATTGCCGTCGCGTTCGGCCTCGACTACATGAACGACACGATCAAGACGCCCGAGGACGTGACCAAGCGCCTGAAGCTGCCGTTCCTCGGCCTGGTGCCGTCGGTCCGCGGCGACAAGCACCCGGTGCTCGCCTCGTCGCACGTGCCGCACGACTTCGGCGAAGCGTTTCGATCGCTGCGTACGTCGCTGATGGCGCGCTACCCCGGCGACGGGACGAAGCTCATGATCGTCACCAGCGCGCAACCGCTCGAGGGGAAAACGACGACGGCGGCGAACATCGCGATGGCGCTGGCGTACGGCGGCTCGCGCGTGCTGCTCGTGGACGCCGATATGCGCCGGCCCGGCCTGCACCGGCCGCTGCGCCTGACCAACGAGCGCGGGCTCTCCCAGGTGCTGATCGGCCAGGCGCGCGTCCGCGACGTCATCCAGCGGACGGTGGATCCGAACCTGCTGGCGATCACGGCCGGCCGCACGCCGCCCAATCCGTCGGAGCTGCTCTCGTCCGAACGGATGAAGACGCTCCTCACCAACCTGTCGCACGGACCGTTCGACTGGATCGTGATCGATACGCCGCCGGTGCTCGCCGTCACGGACGCCGTGATTCTCGCGCCGGTGGTCAACGGCGTGACGTTCGTCGTCGGCGCGGAGATGACGCGCCGCCGCCTGGCGGAGCGCGCGCTCGAGACCATCCTGCAGACCCATCCGCGGTTCACCGCCGTCGTCCTCAACAAGGTCGATTTCGCCCGCAACAAGTACTACTATTCGCGGTACTACGGCCACCAGTACAAGAACTACTACGCCGAGGCGGCGGTTTAGGCTTCCCCCGACCGCGGCGATCCTGATTGGCATCGCCGGCTGGACGCTGTTCGCGTTCGGCGGCACCTACGAGTGGACGCTCGCGCCGTTTCTCGCCAGCGCGCTGTGGCTGTGGCGCGTCGAGCGTCCGCCCGTCGCGCGCGTGCCGTTCCGCACGCTCGACCTCGCGATCGTCGGGTGCCTCGCCGTCGCCGCGCTGCAGCTCGTGCCGCTTCCCTACGCGGCGCGCGAGCGGATCTCGCCCGCGGCGGTCGCCTTCGAGCGGACCGTCCGCATCCAGTCGTCCGGCGGCGGCGCGCGGCCGCTGTCGATCGATCCGACCGCGACCGCGCTGGCGCTCGCCGTCGGCGCCGGGCTCGCCTCGGTGTTCTGGTCGGCGCGATCGATGTTCGCGCGCGGAGGACTGCGCGGCGTCACGCGCGCCGTTGCCGTGATGGGCCTGATCGTCGCGCCGCTGGCCATCGTGCAGCACGCGACGGCGCCGTTCCTGCTCTACTGGCACTGGCGGCCGATCACGAAGGACGCGCAGCCGTACGGCCCCTTCGTCAACCGCAACGATTTCGCGTGCTGGCTCGTGATGGCGCTGCCGCTCGTGGTCGGCTACGGCATGGCCCGCGTCCGATCGCGCCTCCGATCCGGTCATGGCGCGGTCGATCTCGAGGACGCGGTCGACGAAACGGAGGTCGCGCTCGCCGTTTCGGCGTGCCTGATGGCGGGCGCGCTCTTCGTGTCGATGTCGCGGTCGGGGCTGACAGCCGCCGCCGTTTCGCTGCTGACGCTCGTCTGGCTCGCGCGCCGCCACATCGACAGACAACGCCTCGTCTGGCTGCTCCTCGCGCTCGCCGGCCTCGTCGTCGTCGCGACGACGTACGCCAACCTCGACGCGCTCGCGACGCGCGTCGGCGACGCCTTCGCCGAGGGCGGCGGCGGCCGGCGCGCCATCTGGCGCGAAACGTGGCCGATGGTGAAAGACTTCGCGGCGACGGGCGTCGGCGTCGGGGCGTACCAGCGCGGCATGCTCGTCTACCAGCAGAGTCCGCGCAAGTTCTACTTCAACCACGCGCACGACGAGTACCTCCAGATCCTGGCGGAAGGCGGACTGGTCCTTGCCGCGCCGGTGCTGGTCGCGCTGGTCTCGTTTGTGGCGGGGGTGGTGCGCCGACTGCGGGAGGATCGGTCGGCGGTCTACTGGATGCGGGCGGGCGCGGTCAGCGGCATGGTCGCCGCCGCCGTTCAGAGCGTGTGGGACACGGGCTTGCGGATGCCGGCGAACGCCGTGCTGTTCGGGATCCTGGCGGCGATCGCGCTGCACGACTCGAGGACGCGGTCGTCAGCCGGAGCCAACTCGCTCACCCGAACACGTGCTTGAACAGGATCCGGCGCGCCGGCGGATGCCGGAAGATCGCGCGAATGAGGTCGCGATGCCGGTTGAAGCGCGCCGTCGTGCGGACGATCGGCATGATGCCGTCGGTATTCGCCAGCTCGAACAGCTGGTCGAGCGCCTCGTCGGTGAGCTGCGACGCCACGTCGCGCAGCGCCTGCTGCGCGTCGAGCTCCTGGTCGAGCTCGCGGCGCCACGCGCGCTCGTACGCGGACAGGAACGCCGCGTCGAGGCGATCCTTCCGCAGCGCTTCGGCCGCCACATCGGCCGCCAGCGAGGCGGTGAGGACGGCGTAGTAAATCCCGCCGCCCGTCGTAGGCTTGACCAGACCGGCCGCGTCGCCCACCGCCATGACGCGATCCGCGACAGTGCGCTCGATGGGACCGAGCGGCAGGATCTTCTGCCGCGGCGGCTGACCGTCGTCTTCGATCTCCCAGCAGTCGCGGACGCGATCCAGCATCCGCGTGTAGCACCCGACCGGGTCGCGCTCCGTCATGACGCCGACGCGGACGCGCAGCCCTTCCGATCTCGTCACGGGCACGGCCCAGCCAAATCCCTGCGGCGCGACGGCTCGGCCGAAATGCAGCTCGACATCCGACGACCGCCGGGCCGGCAGCTCGCGCTGGGCCGAGTGCAGATGGTAGGCCGGAAAGCCGAGCCCGAGGCGCCGCTGGAACGCGTAGTTGGCGCCGCACGCGAGAACCGCCAGCCGCGCATGGATCACGGAGTCGCCCGCGCGCGCGCGGACGCCGTCCGGCTGGACGTCGAGCCGCGACACGCGCGCGCCGACGCGCAGATCGACGCCGGCGGCGACGCTGCGCTCGGCGAGCGCGCGATCGAACGCGGGACGGTCGATCACCGTCGCGAGCGGCGCCGGCGGCGTGTAGTGAACCTTGATGCCCGAAGGCGAGATGAAGCTGGCGGCCGCGAGGTCGTTCAGCGTCGCGCCGCGCGGCAAATCGAAATCGTCGAAGCTTTCGGTCGCGACGATGCCGGTGCAGTGCACTGGATCGCCGACGCGGTCGTGCTCCTCGCACACGACGGCGTGCATGCCCGCCCGCGCCAGACGCTCGGCGGCGTACAGTCCTCCGGGACCCCCGCCAATGACGAGCACATCGGCCGAATTGGACATGAGCGCGGTCATTATAACCGCCGGTCGCGCGCTTCCCAGTCGCCGCGTCCGGTGATCCAGAAGGACAGGACGATCAGCTTGAGATCCAGCCAGAAGCCGGCGTGCTTCAAGTACAGCCGATCGAGGCGGAATTTGGTCGCGCGCGGGATGTCGCGCGGCGCGTACACCTGCGTGAGTCCCGTCAGGCCGGGCCGAATCTGGTGGCGCTCGGCGTAGCCCGGGATCGCGGCGAGCGGCACGACGCGTCCGTCGCCGCTCACCTCGAGCTCGCCGGGACGAAGCGGGCGCGGGCCGACGAAGCTCATGTCGCCGACGAGGATGTTCCACAGCTGCGGGAGCTCGTCCATCGCGGTCGCGCGCAGCACGCGGCCGACGCGCGTGATGCGCGGATCGCGCGCCGAGGCCTGCACCGGTCCGGTCCGCGCCTCGGCGTCCGGGATCATCGATCGGAACTTGAGCGCGGTGAACACGCGGCCGTTGAGGCCGACCCGCTCCTGACCGTAGAACACCGGCCCGCCGTCCTCGAGCTTGATCGCCGCCGCAATCAGCGCCGACACCGGCGATGAGACGGCCAACCCGATCGCCGCCAGCACGATGTCGAACACCCGCTTGATCATGCGGCCCGCGCCAGACCCGTGACGCGCGCGAACAGGTCGTAGTACGCCTGCACCGCGGCGCGCCGATCGAATTGCAGCGCGGCGGTCCTCGCCCGCTGCGCCATCGTCCTCGTCGTCGCCGGATCCTCGTACATCGTCTGGATCGCCGCGGCGAGCGACGCCGGGTTGCCGGGCTCCGCGAGGAGGCCGCATCCATAGTCGCGCGCGATCGCCGCAGCCTCGCAGCTCGGATCGACGGCCGCGATGAACGGCCGGCCGGCGGCGAGGATGCCGTACAGCTTGCTCGGCACGATGTAGCCCTCGATGCCGGCCTTGAGCGACACGATGAACGCGTCGGCGGCGGCGAACGACTCGTGCAGCAGCGCCTTCGGCTGATAGGGGAAGAACCGGACGTTGCCGAGCGCGAGCTCCCGCGCGCGCGCTTCGAGCGCCTCCCGCTTCGCGCCGTCGCCGACGATGACGACGAGGATCGGCTCGATCGCGCGGAGCCGCCCGGCCGCCTCGATCACGGTGTCGAGGTTCTGCGACAAGCCGATGTTGCCCGAATGCATGACGACGAAGCGATCGACGAGGCCGTGCTCGCGCGCGAACGCGTTGTCCTTCGGGCAGGGCAGAATGGCCTCGCAGTCGGCCCAGTTGTGGATGACTTCGACGCGCGCCGGGTCGGCCCCTTTTTCCTCGACGAGCCGCCGGCGCATGCGGTCGCCGAGCGCGACGACCGCGTCAGCCTCGCGCAGCAGGCGCCGATTGATCCGATCCAGCGTCCGGTTGACGGTCTCGTTGTGGAAGTCCTCGAGCAGCGCGGCCACCTCGGGAAAGATGTCTTCGCACACGTAGACGAACCGCGCGCCCGTTCGGCGCGCCGTCCACAACGCCGCAAGGCCGACGATGGGCGGATCGGTCAGCGAGACGACGACGTCGGGCTTCGATACGTGCAGGCCGGCGAGGGTCGCCGACGTGAAGTAGGTCAGATAATTTGCGGCGCGGCCGGCGAAGCGGCGCGGGCGGAAGCGCGATCCGTTCGCGCGCAGGATCGTGACGCCGTTGCGGCGCTCGCGGACCACCGGAGCGATCCCGCGGCCGTAGTCGCCGCGGGCGTGCAGCGCGCGGCCGGCGACGACCGTCACGTCGCAGCCGTGGCGCGCGACGAGATCTTCGGCGAGCTCGGTCAGCAGCTGGCCGGTCGCGGCCTGATCCGGCCAGTACGAGCGATTGAAGAAACAGATGTGCACGACATCAACGGCGGCTGACCGCGTGTCGATACCACTGGACGGTGCGGCGAAGGCCGTCCTCGAAGGGCGTCGTCGCGCTGAAGCCGAAGGCGTTGCGCGCGCGGGAGACGTCGAGGCTGCGGCGGGGCTGGCCGTCGGGCTTGGTGCGATCGAACACCAGCTGCCCTGTGAATCCCGTCTCCTTCGCGATCAGCTCGGCCAGATCGCGAATGCTGATCTCGAAGCCGGCGCCGAGGTTGACCGGCTCCGGCCGGTCGTAGCGCTCGGCCGCGAGCGCGATCGCCTCGGCGCAGTCCTCGACGTAGAGGAACTCGCGCGTCGCGTTGCCGGTCCCCCAGCAGACGACCTCACGCCCGCCCGCATCGACCGCCTCGACGCATTTCCTGATCAACGCCGGAATGACGTGCGACGAAGCGGGATCGAAGTTGTCGTGCGGGCCGTACAGGTTGACCGGCAGCAGGTGGACGGCGTTCAGCCCGTATTGATCGCGATAGGCCTGCCCCTGGACGAGGAGCATCTTCTTCGCGATGCCATAAGGCGCGTTGGTCTCTTCCGGGTACCCGTTCCACAGGTCGCGCTCGAGGAACGGCACCGGCGCGAACTTCGGGTACGCGCAGATCGTGCCGACGCCCACGAACTTCTCGACGCCGGCCTGCCGTGCGTACTCCATCACCATCGTGCCCATCATCACGTTCTCGTAGAAGAACCGGCCCGGCGACTCGCGGTTCGCGCCGATGCCGCCGACGACGGCCGCAAGATGAATGACGAGTTGCGGCGCCGCGTCGGCATACAACCGGCGGACGTCGGGCTCGTGCGTCAGGTCGTACTGCGCTTTCCGCGGCGACACGATCTGGCGGCACCCGCGGCGCTCGAGCGCCGCCAGGACATGCCGGCCGAGAAACCCGCTGCCGCCGGTCACGACGATGCGTTTGGTGGCCAGATCCATCATGCGCGCGGCCGTTCGAGCGTGTGGCTGCCGATCACGAGAACGTCCATGTGCGTCCGCAGAAAGCAGTCGAGCGCCTCGGCGGGCGAGAGCACGATGGGCTCGTTCTCGTTGAACGACGTGTTGAGCAGCATCGGCACGCCGGTCGCCGCCTCGAAGGCTTTGATCAGCCGCCAGTAGCGCGGGTTGGACCGCTGGCTGACCGTCTGCAGCCGGCCGGAGCCGTCGACGTGCGTGATCGCCGGCACCTCGCGGCGCTTCTCCTCGCGGACCGGGTAGACCTGCAACATGAACGGATCCGGAACCGCGCCGACGAAGTACGCGTCGAGCGCCTCCTCGAGGACCGATGGCGCGAACGGGCGGAAGCGCTCGCGGAACTTGATCCGCGTGTTGATGATGTCGCGCATGTCGGCGCGCCGCGGATCCGCGAGGATGCTGCGGTTGCCGAGCGCGCGCGCGCCCCATTCCATGCGTCCCTGGAACCAGCCGACCACGCGGCCGGCGGCAATCTGCGCCGCCGTCCAGGCGTCGAGCTCGGCGGCATCGGTCCACGAGCGGCGCGCGCACCGGCCGGACGCGATCGCGTCGCGCTCGCGATCGAGCGCCGCGCAGACGTCGGCCTGATCGAACGCCGGCCCCCAGTACGCGTGTTCCATCACGAAGGCGCGCGGGCGCGACGGCTGCTCGTGCCACGCGGCGAACGCCGCGCCGAGCGCGGTGCCGTTGTCGCCCGCCGCCGGCTGAATGAACACCTCGCGAAAGCCGGTCTGCTCGCGAATCTTGCCGTTGGCGACGCTGTTCATCGCGCAGCCGCCGGCAAAACACAGGCGCGTCGCGCGCGTCTGCGCCTGGACATGCCTCAGTACGTGCACGGCCGCGCGCTCGAAAACGGCTTGAAGTGACGCGGCGATCGCCTCGTGCCGTTCGTCGAGCGGCTCGTCGGGCCTGCGCGCCGGGCCGAGCAGCGCCTCGAGCTTCGGCGTGAACACTGAGCCGAGTGTCGGCTCGCCGTCTTCCCACGTCATCGCGACGCCGTCCGACCAGTGGCGGAAGTAGGAGAGGTCGAGCACGAAGCCGCCGTCATCCTGCAGCGCGATCAGCTCGCCGAGCTTGCCGGCGACGCGCGGCTCGCCGTATGGGGCGAGGCCCATGACCTTGAACTCATCGCCGTATTTCGGGAACCCGAGGAACTGGGTGATTGCGAGATACAGCAGCCCGAGCGAGTGCGGAAAGAACACGCGGCGATCGACGGCGAGCCGGCCGCCGGCCACGCGTCCCCACGACGTGCTGACGAAGTCGCCGAACCCGTCGATGGCGCAGACGGCCGCTTCCTCGAACGGACTGACGAACGCCGCGCTGGCGAGGTGCGCCGGGTGATGCTCAATGAATCGCGTCCGCGGGCGGACGTCCGCTTCGTCGAGCCCGAGCGAGTCGGCGATCGCCCGTGGCAGCGACGCCACGCGCGACAGGTTGCGCGCGCGATCGGCGACGGTATGCGCCGGCCGGTGGCGAACGAGGAAGAGCGCCTTGCGCCACAGATGGGCGCGCGGGTCGCGCGAGACGGCAAACAGGTCGACGTCGCGCGCCGAGATGCCGCCGATGCGGAGGCACTCCGCGATCGCGCGATGCGGGAATCCGGCGACGTGCTTGATTCGGCGGAACCGCTCCTCTTCCACGGCCGCGACGAGGTCGCCGTCGCGCAGCAGCACGGCAGACACGTCGCCGTGATACGCGTTCAGACCGAGGATGTGCACGGCAGTCCCAGCGGCGCGTCGACGTCGGACAGGCCAACGGCCGTCCGAAAGCGTCGCGCGAAGTGCGCGCTGGTGAAGTGCGCGGCGACCCGGGCGGCAGCCGCCGCGCCGAGGCGTTCGCGCAGCGCCCGGTCCTGGAACAGCCGCACCACCGCATCGGCGAGCGCCGGCTCGTCGACGACGAACCCGCTGACGGCGTGCTCGATGATCTCGTCGGCCGAACCGTGCAGCGCCACGCACGGCTTGCCCGCGCGCATCGCCTCGAGATACGCGAGGCCGAAGCCCTCGCTGGTGCTCGGCATCACGAAGAACGCCGACGATCGATACAGCGCCGCGAGCGCCGCATCGTCGACCTGGCCGACGAACCGGATGCAGCCGCCCAGGGCCGCGCCGGCGGCGCGCGCCTGCAGCCTGTCCCGATCGTCGCCGTCGCCCGCGACAACGAGCTGCGCATCGGGCACGCGCGCGCGGATGGTCGGCCAGATGTCGATCAGCCGGTCGTGGCCCTTGTAGCGCTCCTGCGCCGACATGCGGCCGACGATCAACGCGAATGCCGGTTCTGACGCCTGCGGTGGTGCCCCGGCGGGATCCGGGCCGATGCCAAGGTGGCACACCACGATCGGACGCGCGGCAAGGGCCGGATTCGCGTCGCGGAACCGCTGTGCGGTGTAGCGCGAGATCGCGATCACGCGATCGGCCTGCTCGATCGCGCGGCGCTCGCGCGGCCGCAGACGCGTCCACACCTCGATGCCGATGAGGAACACCGAGACGTCCGCCCCGCGCCACGCCAGCGGTGCGGCGAGCGGACTGAGATGCGCGTGCATGACGATGACGCTCAGGGCGTCGCGGGGCGTGGCGGCCCGTACGACCGCCCATCGGGCGATGCGCAGTCGGCGGCGCGCCGCGCTGCGAAACGACGGCCGGCCGGCGCAGCCGGGCGGCAGGCGCAGCCCGCCCTCGAAGGCCCAGACGTCGACGCGCTCCGGTCCGAGGTCCTGCACGAGCGCGGCGACCACCTGACGCGAGAGCTCGGAGATGCCGTCCGCGCCGTCGAGGGCCGGCGTGAGCACCAGGAATCGGCGCCGCGAGACGTCAGGCGACATGATGTCGGCGGCCGGCGGCCACGACGTCGGCGTAGTGGCCGGCCATCGCGCGGCCGATGGCGTCCCACGTATAGCGCTCGTGCGCGAGCGCGGCGCCTCGGCGCCCCATTGCCGCTGCCCGGTCGCGATCGACGGCGAGCGCACAGAGGGCGTCGGCGATCGCCGGCGCCGCCTGCTCCACCCAGAATCCGCATCCACGGCTCTCGATCTCGGGCCATGGACAGGTGCGCGTCGCGACGACGGGCACCGACGCTGCCATCGCTTCCGCAATCGCCATCCCGAAGCTCTCGGAATCCGAGCACTGCACGAGCGCGTCGGCGTCGGCGAGGAGCGTCCATTTCTCTTCGTCCGTGAACTGCTCGACGGCGTGCACGAAGCCGCCGTGCTGCTCGAGGCGCCGCATGAGGTCGGCGAGCAGCCCTTGCTCGTCCGTGCCGGCAAGCACCAGATGCATCGCGCCGTACGCGGCGCGCGCGCGCGCGAACGCGTCGGCGACGAGGTCGAGCCGCTTGATGCGGTGGATGCGGCCGAGGAACAGCACGACGAACGCCGACGCCGGAATGCAAAGCCGCGCGCGAATGCCGCCGCGCGCGGTCGCGGCCGCCGCCGCGGCGTCGACGCCGTTCGGCACGACCGCGATCGGCACGTCGAGGCCGAGCTGACCGAGGACGGCGGCTTCGTGCGGCGACGTCGCATGCAGCAGATCGGCGCCGGCGAGCCGCGACCGCTCGAGCAGCCGGTACGCGATCCGCTTGCGCCACACATGGCCGTGCCGCTGGGCCGCGCCGTGCAGCATGCCGCGCGGCGACATCACGTAGGGCACCTGCCGCGCTTTCGCGAACGCCGCCGCGGACCATTCCGGCGCGTTCCAGATGCCGTGCACGTGCAGCAGATCGGCGGACGCCAGCGCCGACGCGAGCGGTTTGCGCATGCGAGCGCCGAAGAACATCCAGGGAAAGCCGCGTGGGACATAGCGCACCGGCACGCCGTCGTAGCGGCTGCCCTCGGCCGGCGACGCGGGCAGATCCTGCGGCCCGTTGGCGACCGTCGTCAGCACCTCGACGTCGACGCCGGCATGCTGCAGCCCTTTGCAGAGCCCGAGCACGCTGCGCGGCGGTCCGCCGTAGCGGAACGCCGGAGCGAAGTACGGCGTGACGTGAACAACGCGCATGCTAACGACCACGTTCAGCTCGCGGGTACGACGACCCCATCGTCGGGGCCGCGAAATCCGTCTGGCGCTCGCGCTCGACGCGCACCATGAGGAACCGATCGAGCAGGATCGTCGGCACGCCGAGGTACACGAACAAGCCGACCGAGACGCCGAGCTCGGTGGCCCACGAGCGCTCGAACAGGTACAGCGACAGCCAGAACGTCAGCGTTGCGAAGGCGACGAACAGATCGCGGTGCCCGATTCGCGTGCGGAAGAACTGATACAGCACGCCGATCACGACGCCCCACGCGAAGATCGGCAGGAACATCAGGGGGATGCCGAAATCGATGTACGCCTCGGCCGCGTAGCCGAACGCAATGCTCGTGTTCTCTTCGCGGCCGGCCACCATCACGTTCGCGTACTTCCGCACCATCTCGCTGTCCGACGGCAGATCCGCCTTGCCCGGGAAGAATACGCGCGGCGTGGCGACGTGCTGGAGCGCAGCGAGGAGGATCGCGCCGTCGGTGTGCGGCACCGGGTCGGGCACGCGCTGCAGCGCGAGCGCCGGGTAATAGATGGCCCACAGCCGCGTGACGAGGTTGTCGGCGGTGTTCAGGAAGCTCGTCGGATCGCGCTTGAGGAAGTCGGACGACAGCGTCGTGACCCGCTCCACACGTCCGCGCGTCGCGCCGCCGATCGCGTCGATGCCGGCGAACTCGCCGCGGTACTCGCTGCGAATCCCCATCCAGACGACCGCGAACAGCGCACCGACCGCGACGACTGCGGCGACGGCCAGCCAGTGGCGCGTCTTGCTGCGATCGAACACCTCGAGCGTCGCGAGGATCGCAAGCACCAGCGGATCGCGGAACCCCGCGAAATACCCGGTGATCCCCATCGTGACCTCGAGCAGGACGATCGCGCCGAACCAGGTCCACTGCGCAGGCGGGGCGCACAGCCGCCGCAGGAGCAGGAACAGGCAGCCGAGACGCGCCGCGTCGAACGTGACGATGATCTGCCGCAGCGACGGAAACTGCGCCGTCTGGCTGAGCAGCGTCTCCTCGGTGAGGATCGTCCCCACGTACATCATCACCAGGAGCGGCGTCGAGAACGCGAACGCCGGCCGCTCGCGATTCGCAGGCCGTCCTTTGATGAGACGCAGGCCGATGGCAACGCCCACCGCGAGGGCGAAGACGCAGCCCAGCCCGACGAGCACCATCGGACGGTAGTCGCTCAGCTCGATCGCATCGAGCGGACGGCCCGTGAACCCGTTGTAGAAGACGCCAAGCGACGTCTGCATCCAGTGAAACGTGATCGCCATCGGCAGCACGTACAGCTTGTCGCCGGTCGCGACGAGCATGCACGAGGCGAGCAGGACGAACAGCGCCACACCACCGAGCCAGTCGCCGGTGATCAACCAGACGGCCGCGCACGCCGCGCCCGCGCCGACGAGGTGCGTGTCCCTAAGATGCATGCGGCGTTCGCGCGACGATCGGATGGCGCGCGGCCGGAAGCGCGACGACGTCGGACCATGCGGCCTCGAACGCCTCCGCGCTGTACGGCGTTGCGGATGCGAGCGCCGCGCGTCCGGCTTCGGCGCGCGCCGCATCGTCGGTCAGGAAATACTGCAGCCCGTCGGCGAGCGCCGGGGCGGTCGCGTCGGAACAGACCCAGCCTGTCTCCCTGTGCGCGACGAGGTCCGGCAGATCGCCCGTTCGAAACACGACCGATGGCAGGCTCGAAAGCTTCGCTTCCAGCACGACGTTGCCGAAGCCTTCGCGAATCGAGGGCAGGCTGGGACAGCAGTGCACGCTCGCGCGCGCCAGGATGTCCGGCACGTCCTCGCGCGAGCCGAGGAAGTCGACGGCGCCCGCGAGATCGCAGGCCGCAGCCCGCTCGCGCAGGCTCGCGCGGTAGCCGGCGCAGGCGGGCGCCTCCCAGCCATCCATGTCGCCGACGACGTCCAGCGTCGCGTCGACGCCGCGGCTTCGAAGGATCGCGATCGCATCCAGGAGCAGATGGACGCCCTTCCCGGGAATAATCTGCCCGACGAAGACGACGCGTCCCGGTACGCGAGGACCGCCGCCGCCCCACGCACTTTGCCGCGGCGCAACCGTGTTGACGATGATCCGCATCTTCGTCATCGACACGCCGGTGTCGGCGAGCTCGCGGTACGTGAACGCGGAGTTGCAGACGACGGCGTCGACGCTCGGCGCCACGGCCCACCGCCACAACGTCTCGTAGAACGGGCCGCGATCCGGCGCGTTGCCCAGGCGCAGCACGATCGTCGTGCCGCGGAGCCGCAGCCACCACAGGGCTGGCAGCGTGCGGAGCACGGCGAGAAATTCCGGCAGGAGCACGTGAGTCGCGTCGAGCCGTCGGGCTTCGCCCGCGAAGTTTGCGCTGACGCGCATCACTTCCCACGCCATGCGCGCGAGCTTGAGGGGCGTGAGCCGGCGCCGCGTGAGCGGATACCAGTACGGGCCAACCGACCAGGTGACGCCGGCGGCGTCGGCCAGCGGCGTGATGCGGAAGTTCTCCCAGCCGTTCACGATGCAGTGCGCACGCATCCCGCGCGCCGTGAGCGATTGCAGCACGCGAAACGTCATCCGCTCGAGGCCGCCGGCGAACACCATGTGTCCGCACCACGCGACGATCCGCTGCGGCACGTCCGCCGCGTCGTCGCGCACCGCGGGAGACCGGCGCAGGACCGAACGGCACGCGCGCACGAGCTGCGCCGTGACGACGTCGAAGCTGAACTCCGCCGCCCGTTCGCGGCAGGCACGATCGAACGACCGGCCATCGGCCTTCCGCCGCGCGACGGCTTCGAGCGCCGCCGCGAGCGCGTCGACGTCGCCGCAGGGGTGCACGAATCCCGTCCGATCCGGCAGAACGAGATCGGGCGCGCAGCCGACGGCATCGCTGACGACGCACGGAAGGCCGGTCGCCAGCGCCTCGTTGACGACGAGGCCCCACGTCTCGGCGGACGATGCCGGCAGCACGAGGCAGTCGCCGCTGGCGTACACCTCGCCGAGCTCGGTCTGATTCCGAAAGCCGATGAGCCTCGCGTCGACACCGAGCCGCACCGCTTCGGCGCGCACGCGCTCCTCGAGCGGACCGGCGCCGGCGACGAGGAGCGACGCGGGGCGCTCGAGCTTCGCCA
>Ga0114129_10002445_pt1 | contig 25787 bp, 24 predicted proteins | sample RhiMetdeltSRZDD1_FD_80071 | JGI IMG/M metagenome (GOLD analysis project Ga0114129, IMG submission 80071) | Populus rhizosphere microbial communities from Tennessee, USA - Rhizosphere MetaG P. deltoides SRZDD1 (version 2) (version 2) | ecosystem: Host-associated > Plants > Roots > Rhizosphere >...
CATCGGCCAGCTCACGATGCGCAACCTCGATATCGTCGACACGCGGGACAAGCTGTTCACCTACGTGAAAGCCGGCGTCCTCGCTCCGTGGACGGGAACCACGCTGCCTGGCCTGAGCGCTGTCGAAGGGCCTGCCCTGAGCCCCCCCGTCGAAGGGCCTGCCGTGCGCCTTCCCGTCGAAGGGCCTGCCCTGAGCGCCGTCGAAGGGCCTGCCCTGAGCACCGTCGAAGGGCCTGCAGAAGAGCGCAAGGACAAGACACCCGCCGAGAAGAAGTAATGGGACGCACGCTGCTCTGCGTTGTGTGCTGTGCCGCGATCGTAGGCACGGCGTGTGGCGGCGGTGGTTCGTCGACGACCTCGCCGTCGCCGGCGCCGTCGGTTCCGATCGACAACGCGTGCGGCGCACTGGGATCCACGGCAATCGTGAACGGTGCCGCGTGCGGTGCCGGGACCGCGGCCGTCGTGCTGGTCAACTTGCGCGGGAAGGATGGCCTGCCGTCAGGCTCGTGTTCCGGCACGGTCATCGCGCCGAGAGCCGTCCTCACCGCTGCTCATTGTCTGAACGGCGACGTGGGCACTGTTCGGATTTACCTCGGCAGCGGCCCCGAGCTGACCGCGCAATCGTTCACACCGATGCCCGGCTATCGCGAGAACGACGCCGCGGCCCTCGATGCCGGCGTCGTCCTGATGGGTCAGGACATCGGACGAACGCCCATTCCGCTGCTCCTCAGCCGTGATGCCCGCATTGGCGAGACCGCGATCGTGGCGGGCTGGGGCCTCGATCAGAACCAGGTCGGTTCGACGCTGCGAGCGGGCTCGACGACGATCACGGCGGTGACCGCAACGCAGCTGCAGACCGAATTCCGCTTGAACGCGAGCGCGGTCTGCTCGGGTGATTCGGGTGGTCCTCTGCTGGTCTCGGAAGGTGGCGGGTGGGCCGTGGCCGGAATCACATCCGCCGTCACAGGGACGGCGTGCACGTTCGGCATCAACTACTTCGCCAACGTCCGCAACCCCACCATTTCCTCGTTCATCCTCGGTCTGGTCCCGAACGCCGGACGCCGCTAGACTGCTGACGCAGGACGTCCGCCAGCGCGCGCGCGGCTGCATGGCGGCCGCACATCCCGTGGACGCCGACACCAGGCGGTGTCGAGGCCGAGCAGATGTACACGCCGCGCGCCGGCGTGGAGTACCAGCGCCACGTCGGGCGCGCAAAGAGCTGACGGAGATCGGCCACACCGGCGCCGATGTCGCCCCCCACGAGGTTCGGGTTGTATCGCTCGAAGTCCGCCGGCGTCATCACGTGTCTGCCGATCACGCGGTCGCGGAATCCGGGCGCGAAGCGCTCGATCTGCTGCTCGATCCGCGGCAGCATGTCGACGCTGGACGCGTGCGGAACGTGGCAGTACGTCCACGCCGTGTGCTTGCCGGCGGGCGCCCGCGTGTCGTCGAACAGGCTGTGCTGCGCGAGCAGCACGAATGGACGCTCGGCGATCCGGCCGCTCCAGGCGTCACGCTCCGAGCGCGCGATCTCCTCGAAGGTCCCTCCAAGGTGCACCGTCGCGGCGCGCGACACGGTTTCGTCGCGCCAGGGAATCGGGCCGTCGAGCGCCCAGTCCACCTTGAATGCGCCCATCCCATACCGATAGCGCTCGAGCTTCCGTCGATACGAGTCGGGAAAACGATGGCCGGCAACTCGTAGCAGCGGCCGCGGCGACAGATCGCAGAGGATCGCGCGGGCCGGCGGTAATTCGTCGAGTGTCTTTACTGGCGCGTTCGTGATGATGTCGCCCCCAAGCGATCGCAGGTAGCTCGCGAGCGCGTCGGAAAGTCGCTGGGATCCGCCGCGTGGAAAGACCCAGCCCACGGTGTGCGCCGTCGCAGCCAGCACTACCCCAATTGCACCTGTTGAAACGTAATCGAGAGGCAGCATCGCGTGAGCCGCAATGCCGGCAAAGAGGCCGCGCGCACGCGGTCCGCGAAAATGCCGTCGCACCAGGCTTTCGGCGGAGTGGAGGACCGACAACCCGAACTTCGCAAACTTCACAGGATGACGCGGCCATCCCGGCGGACCGAGCACCGCACCGTCAATATCCGGCCACGCGCGGACGACGTCGCCGATCAGCCGCCGATAGCTCGCCTCATCGGGGTCGAGTCCCTGCGCCGTCTGCCGGACCGATCGATCGACGATCGCGGCTGGCATGTCGTCGAACGGATGCGCGAGCATCGCGCGCGGCTCGATCCATTCGACGCCATGAGCCGCGAGCGGCAGCAATCTGAAGAAAGGAGAGGCGGCCGCCATCGGGTGCACGGCCGAACAGACATCGTGCACGAAGCCCGGCAGCGTCAACGCCGCGGAACGGCAGCAGCCGCCGATCGTCGTATCGGCTTCGTACACGACGACCCGGCATCCCGCACGGGCGAGAAAGATCGCTGCGGCCAGACCGTTCGGGCCCGAGCCGACTACGATGGCATCTGGAGTCGCGGCCACGTCTTTGCTACGCTGCTCGGTCGCGAGAGGCACGCCGGGGCATCATGACGCAAGAGCTGCCTGCCTACTGGTACTCGCGCTGGATGTTCGAGCGCGGCCTCGCGCTGATCTATCTGATCGGCTTTATTGTCGCCCTAAACCAGTTCATCCCGCTGCTGGGTGAGCGCGGGCTGCTTCCAGTTACCCGCTTCGTCCGCGAAGTGCCGTTTCGCGCGGCGCCCAGTCTGTTCTTCTTCGCGCCAACGGACCGGGCATTTCGAGCCGCCGCCTGGCTGGGGATCCTTCTCTCGTGCGTGGCGCTCAGCGGGTTCGCGCAGCGTCACGGCACGCTCTTCACGGTGACGGTCTGGGCGCTGCTGTGGGCGCTCTACCTCTCGTTCGTCAACGTGGGTCAGACGTTCTACGGCTTCGGCTGGGAATCGCTGCTGCTCGAGCTGGGCTTCTTCACGATCTTCATCGGCGCGACCGCCACACCGCCGCACGCGTTCCTCAACTGGATTTATCGATGGACGCTCTTCCGCCTGATGTTCGGCGCGGGGCTGATCAAAATCCGCGGGGATTCGTGCTGGCGCGATCTCACGTGTCTCGACTACTACTTCGAGACGCAGCCGATGCCCAATCCATTGAGCTGGTACTTCCATCACCTGCCCCGATCGGTCCTTCACGGCGGCGTCGCGGTCAACCATTTCGTCGAGCTGATCGTTCCGTTCGGGTTCTTCCTGCCGCAGCCGTTCAGCGGCATTGCCGGAATCATCACGATCGCCTTCCACCTGATGTTGATCGTGAGTGGAAATCTCTCGTGGCTCAACTGGCTGACGATAGTCGTCGCCTTTACGACGCTCGACAATCGATGGCTCTCGTGGCTTCCCATCTCCATGCCGTCGATGCAGCCGATGCACATCGTGCACCGTGTGGCCATCTACGGCCTGACGGTGGTGGTCGCGGTGCTCAGCATCGCCCCGACCCTGAACATGCTCTCGTCAGAACAGATGATGAACACGGCCTTCAACTCGCTGCAGATCGTCAACACGTACGGTGCGTTCGGGAGCATCACGCGCGAGCGCTATGAAATTGCGATCGAAGGCACCGACGAGGAAACCGTCACCGATAGAACCGTCTGGAAGGAGTATCAGTTCAAGGGAAAACCCGGCGATCCTTCGCATCGTCCGCCGCAGGTCGCACCGTATCATTTGAGGCTCGACTGGCTGATGTGGTTTGCGGCGATGTCGTCAGCGCAGGATTACCCGTGGTTCCCGCAGCTCCTTCTCAAACTGCTCGAGGGTAACGCCGGCACGCTCGGGCTGTTGCGCGCCAATCCATTTCCGGATCGTCCGCCCCGCTGGATTCGCGCCCAGCTGTACCTTTATCGATTCACCTCGGCCGATGAGCGCCGGGCGACGGGACAGTGGTGGAATCGGCAGTACGTGGCGCCGTATTTCCCGGTGGTCCGCCTGCCTGTGCGCGCTGGAAAGGACTAGGCGTTAAGATCGAGCCGTGCGCGAACCGCTCATCCGTTCGGGAGGGTTGCTCGCTTCGCTGATCTACGCCGCGTTCATCGGCTGGCTCTACGTTCACCAGCCGCAGACGTTCGCGCAGGTGACGGGCGGCATTGCCTCGACGGTCGGCGCCTACCACATCGATCAGCCGTCGTTTGCCGACGGCCTCCAGTTCTTCCGCCGCGATCAATTCGTCGAATCGCGGGCCGCGTTCGCACGCGCGGATCCGGCGGAGCACGATGCGAAAACGCAGTTCTACATCGCGTACTCCTACTACCGCCAGGGCTGGGGCCGGCTCTACAACAGCGACGCGCTGTTCACATCGGGTCTCGCCGCCGTGAACAAGGCGATCGCGGTCGCCCCTTCGGGGCGGCTCGTCGTGGACGATCCGGATCTCCAGATGCACACCGCCGATGAGCTCAAGGCGGAGCTCGAGCGCGGCCTGCAGCGGGACATCTCGGACTTCAATCCGCTGCGCGTGTTCCGGAAGCGCAAATGAGCCCGCTGCGCGAGGCGTTCGTCCTGCCGCTGCTCTTCATGACCGTCGCCCTGCTTGCCGGGTTGCAGATCGGATCGCCAATATTTTTTTCACCGCCATCGCCGTTCGCGCTCGTCCTCGCGTGTCTCCTGGTAGGTGTTCTGGTGCGCAGCGGGACGCTCGCTCCGGAGCGCCTGCTGCACGGGCGGCGGACGGTGCTCGCGAACTCCAACGGAGCGATCGTACTGGCGACGTTGTTTGCCGCGAGCGCGCAGGTTCTGACGATGCTGACACCTTCGTCGGGACTTCCGCTGCTGCTTTTTGACGCGTTTCTGCTCGTTCTCCTGATCAACACCGCGGTGACGGGTCCGGACCGCGGACCCGCGCTGCGCAGCCTGCTCGTGATTCTCGGCTCCGCCTTCCTGCTCAAATTCGTGGTGCTCGCGGCGCTCTCGAACCCCGAGGGAGGAGGCCGCCTGCGTCGCGTGCTTCTCGCGCTCTTCGACGCGGCAACGCTCGGAACGATCTCGCAGGATCAGATTCCGCCGGCGTCCGCGTATCTCGCGTTCGCTACGATCGCGCTGTACATCATCGCGGTGGCGGCGCTGCCCGCTGGCGCCTCCTGGCACGCGGAACGCTCGACGCGAGCGCTGGCCGAACGAGAGATGACCAAGATCGCAGAGTAACTGGCAAGCGCCTATACTGCCGCCATGCAAACGATCGGATTCATCGGCCTGGGCGTCATGGGCAAACCCATGGCCCGAAACCTTCTGAAGCGCGGATATCCGCTCGTCGTTCACAGCCGCAGCCAAGGACCGGTCGACGAGCTGGTGGCGGCGGGCGCATCGCGGGCCGCGTCTCCGGAAGAGATCGCTCGCCGCGCGAAACGAATCATCACGATGCTGCCGGATTCGCCCGACGTCGAACTGGTGCTCGAAGGTCCGCACGGTGTCTTCAGCGCCATGCAGCCGGGCACCATCCTGATAGATACGAGCAGCATTGCGCCGGCGGCTGCCCGCAGGTTGGCCGCGCTCGCCAGGGAGCGTGGTGGAAGAATGCTCGACGCGCCGGTCAGCGGCGGCGAGATCGGAGCGATCAACGCCACGCTGTCGATCATGGTCGGCGGCGATGCGGACACGTTCGCAGAGGTGAAGCCGATTCTCGACGCCATGGGCAATCCAGACCGCGTCGTCCGCATCGGCGATTCGGGCGCAGGGCAGATCTGCAAAGTGTGCAACCAGATGGTCATCGGCGGAACGCTGGCGGCGGTCAGCGAAGCGTTTTCGCTCGCTCGAAAGGCACAGGTCGATGTTGCACGGGTGCGCGACGCCCTCCTCGGAGGATTCGCCGCGAGCCGCGTGCTGGAAGTGCACGGCGAGCGAATGCTCAAAGGCAACTACAAACCAGGATTTCGTGCTGGGCTCTACGCGAAAGATCTTCGCATCGCCAGCCAGACGCTCGCGGAAACGGAAACACCCGCTCCAGTATCGAGCGTCGTGCATCAGCTGGTGATGGCGCTCGTCGCGGCAGGGCGCGGCAACGACGACTATGCAGCGCTGGCGACAGTGTTGTTTGAAATGGCAGGGCTACGCGAGTCAGACTCTACCGTCGTCTCTGCGTGAACGTGCGGGTTTTTCGCAGTTACGGTCCGCGGTGCACCCGTGGTCTCACGGCACGCGGAATGCACCTCGCACAGACGTGGGACGTATCGATCCGCTCAAGGACGAGCCGGGGATGATGGAAAACGTCTTTCGCGGCATACAGTCCGGCCGCGAAGACGACGTCAGGAGACTTGTGATCGTCGACGTTTACCCGTGGTACGACACCCCTCGCGTTTCCGATGTCGAGGCCCACGCGGCCGACAGGGACCGCACCTCAACGGAACGCCGAAAACAATCGGAGTGAACCGGCCTACAATTCCCGGGTGATTCAGGCTCGCGTCTGCTCCGCACTCCTACTGTCTATCCTGCTTGGAAATTCCGGCCAGCCGCCCGCCGAGGTGCGGGCGTTCGTCGGCGCGCGCATTGTCGACGGCACCGGAGGTGCGCCCATCGACAATGGAGTGCTAATCGTCCGCGACGGCCGAATCGAAGCGATCGGAAGTTCGACTGACGTGCGGCCGCCAGCCGAGGCGCGGGTCGTCAGCGTTGCCGGACACTTCATCATCCCGGGTCTCGTCTCGACCCACGTTCACATCTCGGACGTTCAGGGGGCTCGGCCGCGCGCGTATACGGACGAGAACACGCTGCGCCAGCTTGGGGTGTTCGCGCGCTATGGTGTCACGACGGTCTGGAGCCTCGGCGGCGAACAGGAGCCAGCCTTCAGGGCGCGCGCGGCGCAGAACACGCCGTCGCTCGATCGCGCGCGCATCTATCTCGCTGGCGAGGTCATCGTCGGCAAGACGCCTGACGAAGCCCGCGAGATGGTCGCGAGAGTCGCGGCTCTGAAGCCAGACGTCATCAAGATTCGCGTGGACGACAACCTCGGAACGACGACGAAGATGACGCCCGAGGTGTACAGAGCGGTGATCGACGAGGCTCACCGTCGCGGGCTGCGCGTCGCCGCGCATCTGTTCTACCTCGAAGATGCCAAGGGCCTGCTTCGCGCGGGTGCGGACTTCATCGCGCACAGCGTTCGGGACAAGGACATCGATGACGAGTTCATCGCGCTGATGAAGGAGCGGAACGTTCCCTACTGCCCGACGCTGACTCGCGAGCTGTCGACATTCGTGTACGAATCGACCCCGTCGTTCTTCTCCGATCCTTTTTTCCTGCGCGAAGCGGATCGCGGCGTGATCGCACAGCTCGAGGAGCCTTCACGCCAGGAGGCGATGCGCACCTCCCGCACCGCCCAGGCCTACAAAGCGGCCCTGGCCGTTGCGCGCCGGAATCTGAAGCAAGCCAGCGACGCGGGGATCCTGATTGCCATGGGAACGGACGCAGGTCCGTTTCCGGAGCGCTTTCAGGGGTATTTCGAGCACGTCGAGATGGAAATGATGGCGGACTCCGGCCTGACGCCCATGCAGGTCCTCCGTTCGGCCACCGGTGACGCGGCGCGGGCCATGAAAGTGGAAGGAGTCGGCACGCTGACGAAAGGAGCCTGGGCCGATTTCGTGGTGCTCGATCGGGATCCTCTGATCGACATTCGCAACACAAGGTCGATCGGCGCGGTGTGGATTGCGGGCAACCAGGTAAAGCGCTGACCTGCTTCAGCGCCGTCCGGCCGCGAGGATCCCGGTCACGACCTTGCCCTCCACGTCCTTCAACTGGACACCGAGCAGTTGCGCGGCGGTTGGCGCGAGATCGAGGTTGCTGACCGAGTCCAGCGTGACACCTCGTTTGATTCCACGACCGGACGCAATGAACAGCGCCTGCAGATCGGGGTCCGAATTCGGATAGCCGTGGGCGCCGAAGCTCCCGACGGACGCATCGCCGACGATCTCGCCGCCCGCGGCTTCCGAGAACGCGTAGCCATCCTTGGCGATCACCATCATCGATCCCATCTGCTGGTTTGCAGTCGGAAGCGGCAGGCCGTAGTGTGGATACTCGGCCGGCTCGACAACCTTCTCGATTCCTTCGATGCCGGCGAGCGCCTGGCTCGCTCGCTTGAGGATCTCGCCGGACGAATCCGGCTTGGTGATGTAGACGAGCCCGCTGCCTCCTTCGGACACGAAATAGACTTCTGCTTCAGCCGGCTTTCCTTCGCGCAGCTGGAGTAATCCCGCCTTGGCGAACGCCGCATTCGGATAGACCCGGCGCTTCACGGTCTTGAAGCCATGATCCGACACGACGAAGACGGTCGTGCGCGGCGCGAGGCCGGCGCTCTCGAGCGCGTTGACGATGACGGCTACCTGAGAGTCGAGATGTGCCATTGCGGTTTCCATCGCCGGCGAGCGAGGACCATACCGGTGTTCCGTCGAATCGAGATTCAGCAGATGAAACAGCATCAGGCTCGGACGGTGCTCGCGAAGGATGTGCGCGGCCGCCTGGGTCCATATGCCGTCGCGCCAGAGAATATTCTGGGTCGCAAAGGACTTGAGGTCGGCCTCGGACACGACGCCCGCCTTGACGAGCTCGCGCGCGATTTTGCCGTCGGGCGCAGGACGCTCGGAGAATTCCCACGTGATCGTCGGCGCGTTCTGAATCGCGACCCAGTCGACCTGCGCGGTCGTCATGCCGCGCTCGTGGACCGCGTCGTACAGCGTCGGCGCGCGCACGAGCTCCTTTCTGTCGCGCCAGGGCTCGAGGAGCGGCGGGTGACCCGGCTGACGAATGAGCAGGCCGTTGAAAATGACACCATGCCTGGCAGGCGTTACGCCGGTCACCATGGAGGTGTGATTGGCCCATGTCACCGTCGGATTCACGGGCCGCATCCGCTTGGCGACGGCGCCCTGCGCCGCCAGCCGTCGCAGGGTCGGCACGGGAAGATGCGGATCGTCGAGCGCCCACCCGGCAAAGCCGTCCAGGCTGATGATGACGACGTGGTTGGGCGGATCGGATCGGGGCTGTCCGCGCCCCTGCGCGAGCAACGTCGACGCGAGCGCGACAACGACAGCAAGAGCGGCAAAACGCGGAGACCGACGCATCCTCACCGGCTACCTGCCGCCGCCGGCCGTGTCCAGCACGATCACCGAGGCGACGGGGTCGGGCGCGCTCGCTGGAAGCTTGATCGACAAGCCGTCAGCGGACTTCGAGACCGTCAGAGGCGCCGAGCCGCCGAGGAGCGACGCCGACTTCACCGTGCCGTCGAATGCCGGCACATCGAGCGTCCCGTTCGTGGGCCAGGTGAAAACGTGTAAATACAGCTTTCCTTCTTTTCGCGTGGCTCGCCCCCACGGAAGCTGCGTCTTGAACGGGCTCGCGCTGGTGCCGTAGATCGCCTCCCCATTGACCTTCAGCCAGCGGCCCATCGCGGCAAGCCGTTCGACGCTCGGGGCCGGAATCTCGCCTTCGGCCGTCGGACCGACATTGAGGAGATAATTGCCGCCCTTGGAAACGATGTCGATGAGGTTGCGGATCAGCGTCTCCGACGACTTCCAGTTGTCGTCGTACGACTTGAATCCCCACGTATCGTTCATCGTCATGCAGCTCTCCCAGTCGACGCCGGGAAGACCGGACGCGGGAATCTGCTGCTCGGGCGTGCCGAAGTCCCCTGAATAGACGCGGTCCGTCTTGTTGAGCCCCTCCATGCCCTTGCGTCCCTTGCCCACCCGGTTGTTGATCAGGATGTCGGGCTTGAGGCTGCGGACGTATTTGTATAGATCCTGGCCGTCTTCCTCGGTCCACCAATCGACCCATTCACCGTCGAACCAGAGCACGGCGGGATCGTAATTGGTGATCAGCTCGCGAAGCTGCGCCTTCATGTAGTCGACGTATTCCTGTTTCCGGCCGTCGCGCATTTTCGTCTTGCCGTGGCCCGCGGTCGGATCCTTGTCGGGAGCGTCGACGTACTGCGACGGGTGATGCCAGTCCATGATCGAGTAATAGAAGGCGAACTTGATCCCCTGACGCCGGCTCTCGTCCGCGAGCGCGCGCATCGGGTCTTTCTTGAACGGCGTGGACTCGACGATGTCGTAGTGGCTGACGGCGCTGTCGTACATCGAGAATCCGTCGTGATGCTTCGACGTGATGACGATGTACTTCATGCCGGCATTCTTCGCGATGCCGACGATCTTCGCCGCATCGAACTTGACGGGATTGAAGCGCGGCGCGAACTGCTCGTACTGGGCGCGCGGGATGTTGGCCCAGGACATGATCCATTCACCGATTTCCTTCGATCGTTTGCCGTTGTAGTCCCCTGCGGGCACGGCATAGAGACCCCAGTGAATGAACATGCCGAACCTCGCGCTGCGCCACCACGCCATACGCGCATCGCGATCGTCGTTCGGCTGCGTTCGGACCGTGACTTGTGTGAACGTCGCGGCGAGCAGCAAGGCGGTCACAAGCAATCTCTTCATGGCGCCTCTACTGTTTGACGATTGTGTAATCGGACGGAATCGTGAACGTGTCGTCAGGGATGGCATTCGTCGAGACCGATGTCACCTTGCTGGTGATCTTCATCCCGCCCATCTGCTTCATCATGTCGACGAGGGGGCCGGCGCCGTCGAACGTCATGTTCATCTCCGTGAGGTACGGCATGCCCTCACCACCGGAAAGGCCTTTCATCAGCCGTTCCATCCCGCTCGACGACATTCCGTTCATCCCGCCGCTCAGCAGCGAACCCAGTTGCGCGTTCATCGCCGCCTTCTGAAAGGCGATGTACTCTGCCGCTCCTGGTCCGATCTTCGTCGTCCAGACGGAGCCGTTCATGATCATCTTCATGCCCTGCAGCATGCCCGCTGCCTCGGGCGGCATTTGCGGCGAGGCTCCCATCTCGTCCATCGCGACCGTCATGGCGAACGTGTACTCGTCGCACTTGACGCCGTCAATCACCTGGCTGCGGCCGGTAGCGTTGAACGTGCCCTCCGTCTTCGGGAGCGTGACCGCCGGCGTCCCGGTGGGCGCCTGCGGAACCTCGACGATCCTGGCGGTCTTCTCATCCGCCCGCAGCACGACGATGTGCCTGGTCGTCAGGTCTGCGACGGTCGACATCGCCTGTCCCATCACGTCGATGTCGGTACGGACCTTCATGCCTTTGATTCGCAGCACGATGCGCGGGGCCAGGCCACCCGCCATTGCGCTGAGGCCGCCTTCGAGCGTCGTCGACGTCGTGACCGTGACATCTGCGTGCAACCCGGCCGAACACAGCGCGACGAGGACGAACGTCATCAACGAGCGCTTCATCGGGAACCTCCTGGGCAGCGCGTCAAGTTCATGGCTGTCAGCATACCTCGGCTGACGTAGCCATGCAGTGGGATTGCTGCTAAGGTGGACACGTCCCCGAGCAGGAGGCCTTCCATGACGATCGAGCAACTTGTGCCTCTCACCAATGGGCTGTCGGTCAATGCCTGCGCCCAGGCCATGGCCGTCGATCGAGCACGGATCACCGGCATTTCGGACCGCGCGATCGAGATGTCGTTCCGAATCGCCGGGACGGATTTCGCGCCGCGATTCCGGCTCCCGCGGCGGCGGCTCGCGAGCGCTTCGATCGACGAGTTCGCGGCGATCGTCCGCCGTGTTGCGGCGAACGCGGTCGGCTGCCCCTGACCGAGACGCCGCCGGTGGACGGCGTATGGTAGTATGGTATCTGTATGGTCAAGGTCACGTTCTCTGTCGACCAGCACACAGTAGATCAGCTCAAGACGACCGCCGAACGACTGGGTAAACCTCAGAGCCTCGTCGTTCGCGAGGCCATTGCCGAATATGCGGCGCGCGCCGGGCGTCTGACCGAGGCCGAGCGCCGCAGAATGCTTCGCATCCTCGACGAGGTCATCGACGCACGGGCGACGCGTCCTCAGGCAGACGCCATGCGTGAGATCCGCGCGGTCCGCCGCGCTCGAAAGACGGGCGGCCGGCGTCATCTCGTCGAATGATCCAGCTGGACACGTCCGCGCTGATCGCCGCTCTCTCGGGTGCGCGGAACGCGGCTCCCACGCTTCGCCGTTTCGTCCAGGACGGCATCCGTCTCGGTGTGTGCACGCTGGTCCTGTACGAGTGGTGGCGTGGCCCCCGCACCGAGCAGGAAATGAAGCATCAGGAACTGCTGTTTCCACGCGCCGCGGCTTTCGCATTCGGCGTCCGTGAAGCCGCGATTGCCGCGGAGCTGTATCGCCGCCTGAAGCGACCGCGCGGGCGCGAGCTGGACTTCGCCATTGCCGCTTGCGCACTCGCACAGGGAGCGGCGCTCTGGACGTTGAATCCAGACGACTTCGACGACGTGCCGGATCTCGAGCTGGCTGGCGTCTGACCGCGCAGTCGCGTCTGTCGTGGCGCGAGTTGTGCACATTCGGCCATCCAGGCGATGGCCGATCTCACCGTCATTCTCAACGAGACTTCAGGAAATGCCGCCACCAGACGTCGCGCGGTGGAGGAAGCCTTCGCGCGGGCGAAGCTCGACGTCCGGATCGAAGGCGTGAACGGGGCGCGCATTCGCGAGGCGGCCGCGCGCGCGGCCGCGTCGAGCCGGACGCTGGTTGCGGCCGGCGGTGATGGAACCGTCTCGGCCGTAGCGTCTGTCGCAGCTGGGACCGGCGCGACGCTTGGTGTACTCCCTCTCGGAACCTTGAATCATTTCGCGCGCGACGTAGGGATTCCGCTCGAGATCGATCCTGCGGTCGACGTCATCGCGGCTGGTTACACGCGGCTGCTCGACATCGGCACGCTGGACGACCGGACCTTTGTGAACAATGCCAGCCTCGGCTACTACCCTCGCATCGTCCGCGAGCGCGAGCTGGAGAGGAGCCGCGGCCACCGTAAGTGGGTGGCCTTTGCGATTGCCGTCACGCGAACGTGGATCCGTTATCGAACGGTCAGGGTTCTCATGGAGGTGGATGGCGTCGCGCTCAGGCGGCGGACGCCATTCGTGTTCATCGGGAATGGCGAGTACAAAGTAGAAGGGTTGGACATCGGGACGCGGACGTCGCTGGATAGCGGACGGCTCTGGATCTACGTGGCGCCCGAGTGTGGGCGCTTCGAGATGCTCATGCTGTCGATCCGAGCGCTCGGCGGTCTCCTCGGGCCAGCCGTCAAGCTCGAGGTCTTCTCGGCCGGAGAGATCAGCATCGAGACCCGCCGAGTGAAGGTTGCGGTCGCCATTGACGGCGAGCTCGTGGTTACGCGCCCGCCGTTGCACTGTATGAGTCGGTCGGCATCGCTTCGCACAATCGTGCCGAGAATTGAATAGACTGCCAGCATGAACAAACTCAACTGGCTCGGCACACTCCTGGTGAGCGCGGCGCTCGCGATCGGATCGGCGGCGCCTCAAAGCGTCGAGCGCGTTCAGCGGCCGTTTGGCACGCTGAAGGAGCAGGCGGCTTTGCAGCAGGACTGGCTGCGGAAACGCCTCGACACGTTCCTGCCTGCCCTCATGCGCAATTACGGAATCGACCTGTGGGTCGTGCCGATGCGGGAGTACAACGAGGATCCCTTGTTCAGCGCGGTCACATCGCCCGAAACGTTCGCCGCGCGGCGCCGCACGATCTACGTCTTTTTCGACAAATGCGCGGCCGCAAGCAATCCCGCGGCAGCCACGTGCCTGGAGCGCATCGCGCTCGGCGGCACATCGCAGGGCGGCGTCTTCGACGCAAGACGTTCGACAAAAGCAGCCGCTTCCAACGTGGGACGCGGCCAGCAAGCCGAGCTCTGGGGCGACGAGCAATGGGAGGCGCTGAAAGCCATCATCGAAGAGCGGAATCCCAAGGTGATCGGCATCGATCGCTCGACGGTATTCGCCTTCTCCGACGGCCTCTCGAGCGGCGAGCTGAAGGGGATGACCGCCGCGCTCGGCGACAAATGGATCTCACGCTTCCGGGACGCCGAAGGCCTTCCGCTCGATCTCATCGCCTCGCGACTCCCGGAAGAAGAGGCGTTCTACCGGCGCATGCAGGATCTGGTCTGGTCGCTGACGACGAAGATGTTCTCGCGCAGCGTCATCACGCCGGGCAAGACGCGGACGAGCGACCTGGTCTGGTGGTGGCGCCAGCGCGTCAACGACCTTGGTCTAGGAACATGGTTTCACCCGAGCATCGACGTGCAGCGCAAAGGGGCGACGAGCGCTGAGATCGGTGATGACCCGATCATTCAGCCAGGCGATCTCCTGCACTGCGATGTGGGGATCACGGTCGCACGCCTCAACACCGACACGCAGCACGATGCGTACGTGCTGCGGCCCGGCGAAACCGATGCACCCGAGGGGCTCCGCCGCGCGCTGGCGAATTCGAACGCTCTTCAGGACATCGTGATGGACGAGATCCGGCCCGGCCGTACTGGGAACGAGATCCTCATGGCCGCACGCGCGCGAATGAAAGCCAAAGACATCGACGGATCGATCTACTCGCATCCGATCGGTCTCCACGGACACGGCGCCGGACCGCTCATCGGCCTCTGGGACTATCAGGACGGCGTGCCCGGACGAGGCGACGCCAACGTGATCCCGAGCATGTGGTTTTCAATCGAGCTTCAGGCCACCACGCCAGTTCCCGAGTGGGGCGGGCAGCCCGTTCGGATGGCGCAGGAAGAAGACGCAGTGATTGGCGCGGACGGCAAGATCAGCTGGGCGCTCAAACGGCAGGACAAGCTGTTCCTCGTGCGGTAATCCATCGCGGTCAGCGCACGGCCGCCGGTGGATCGAGCGGCCGGGCGTTCACGTCGAGGACCCGCAGTCGCTCCATGTGCAGCGCGAGGCGATCGAGGAAGCTCGCGTAGTCCTTGCGTTCCTTCGGCGTCCAGACGACCTCCGCGAGCGCCGTCAGCCGCGGAAACGCCATGTACTCGACCTTCTTCGGCTGGGGCATGTATTCCGTCCAGACCTGCCCCTGCGCCCCCAGGATGTGTTTCGCGTACTGAGGCTCGAGGTCCGCCGGAACAGGCTCGAACGCGTACACGGTTTCGAGCGGCAGGAAGCCGCCAATCGCGATCGGTTCGCGCGTCTGATCCTTCGACTGGTAGTAATCGAAGTAGGTATTGCTCGTCGGCGTCATGACGACGTCATGGTCCGCTCTGGCGGCGGCAATCCCTCCCTTGGTTCCGCGCCAGGACATCACGACCGCGTTCTCGGCAAGGCCCCCTTCGAGGATTTCGTCCCAACCGACGAGTCTGCGCTTGTGCGCTGTGAGAAAGCTGTCCATCTGACGAATGAACCAGCTCTGAAGCTCGTGTTCATCCGCGACGCCAAGCTCTTTGATCCGCGCCTGGATGCGCGGACTCGCCTTCCACTTTGTCTTGTCGGCCTCATCGCCGCCGATGTGAACGTATCGGCCGGGAAAAATCGCGATCACTTCACTCAGGACGTTCTGCAGGAACTGGACGGTCGAGGGCTCGGCGTTGAAGATGTCGGAAAAGACTCCCCATCGCGTGGCGACTTCCATCGGATCGCCGGTGACGCCAAGCTCCGGATACGCCGAGAGTGCCGCGACCGCGTGTCCCGGCATCTCGATCTCCGGGACGACGGTGATGTAGCGCGCCTTCGCATACCCCACAATCTCACGCGCATCATCTTGCGTGTAGAACCCGCCGTGAGGCGTGCCGTCGAACCGCATGTCGGCCGGAGGAATGTTGTTGCGGTACCGGCCGACCAGGGTTTCTTTGCGCCACGCACCAACCTGGGTGAGCTTCGGATACTGCTTGATCTCGAGGCGCCAGCCTTGATCGTCGGTCAGGTGCCAGTGAAACGTATTCAGTTTGTGGAGCGCCAGAAGGTCGATGTACTTCTTGACGAACTCCTTTGGCATGAAATGACGTCCGGCGTCGAGGTGAGCGCCGCGCCACTGAAAGCGGGGATAGTCTTCAATGGCAACAGACGGCAGCGTCCACTTCACGTCCGCCACCGGAGCTTCGCGAAAGATCTCCGGTGGCAGAAGCTGTCTCATCGTCTGGATGGCGTAGAACAGTCCGGCAAGCTCAGGGGCGCGCGCAACGATCCGCGACGGATGGATGTCGAGCACGTAGCCTTCGGCGCCAAGGCGCGACAGCGATCGATCCGTGTGCAGCGCGATGGATCCTGAAGGCGGAGCGCCCGCAGTTGACACGCGAAGCGTAAAACCCGTGGCGGGCTCGAGGTACCGAGCCAGTTGATGGCCGAGGGCGGTCGAAGCGGCGTCGGTCCAGATGGCCGTGCGCCGCGTTACGGTGAACTCGCCGGTGCGAGCCGTAACGCTCACGGGCTCGGGAACGATCGCGATCGCTCTGGCCAGCGGCGGCGCTGCAGGAGACTGTCGAGCGATTGCGGGACGGCTGATCATGGACACCGTCAGAAGGACAAGCAATGCTGTGGTCGTCATTCGCACGTGGAAAGGCCCCTGATGTTATTCGACGTTAATCTTATATGGCTTCACAATGTCATCGTGTACTCTTCCGGCGTAGCCTCAGCCCTTAGCCGGGGAAGAGCCTCCACGTGTCAGCGCGCTGCGACATCCTGCTCACGAACGCCACCGTCCTGACGCTGGACGAGCGCTTCACGATGTACGAAGGCGGCGCGGTCGCCATCACCGGCGACGCGATTGCGGCAGTCGGACCTGAGGCGCTCGATTACGAAGCGGCCGAGCGGATCGACTGCCGCGGCCGGATCGTGATGCCGGGGCTGATCAACGCGCATACGCACGCGCCGATGTCGCTGCTGCGCGGCCTCGCGGACGATCTCCGCCTCGACGTCTGGCTCATGGGCTACATGATGCCCGTCGAACGCGAGTTCGTGACGCCTGATTTCGTCCGGCTCGGCACGAAGCTGAGCTGCGCCGAGATGATCCGATCGGGGGTCACGTGCTTCGCGGACATGTATTACTTCGAGGAAGCCGTCGCGGAAGCGACGGCGGCGGCGGGAATGCGCGCGCTGTGCGGGCAGACCGTGCTGCGATTTCCCGCGCCTGACGCGCCGAGCTACGAGGACGCGCTTGCGCGCGCGCGCGATTTCATCGCGCGCTGGCGTGGACACGCCCTCATCGTGCCGGCACCCGCGCCTCATGCTCCTTATACGTGCACGCCAGAGATCCTGCGCGCGTGCGCCGAGCTGGCGGCGGAATTCGATGTCCCGCTGCACACGCACCTCTCCGAGACGCTCGTCGAAGTGGAGGAATCGCGTCGTGTGAACGGCATGCCGGTCGTGCCGTGGGTGAGGAAACAGGGACTCTTCGGCGCGAAGGTGCTCGCCGCGCACTGCGTGCACGTGGACGAAGGCGAGATCCGCGCGCTCAAGAATTTCGGCGCCGGCGTCGCCCACAACCCGACGAGCAATCTGAAGCTCGGGGCCGGCGTCGCCCCGGTGGCGAAGATGCTGGAGCTGGGCGTCGACGTCGGCATCGGCACGGACGGTGCCGCGTCGAACAACGATCTCGACATGTTCGAGGAAACGCGGCTCGCTGCGCTGCTGGCGAAAGGGATTGGCGGCGACCCGACCGCGGTGCCCGCGCGCGTGGCGCTGGCTATGGCCACGCGACTGGGCGCCCGCGCCCTGCATCTCGATCACATCACCGGATCGCTCGAGCCCGGCAAGCGCGCCGACCTCATCGTCGTCGATACTTCCCAGCTGCACGACGTGCCGAATTTCCACCGCGATCCAAACGGCGTCTACGCGCAGATCGTGTACACGGCGAAGTCGACGGACGTCGTCGACGTGATGTGCAACGGCCGCTGGCTGATGCGGGATCGCGCGCTGTTGACGCTCGACGAGCGGGAACTGCGCGAGGCCGCGCAGGAACAGGCGGCCCGGATCGATGCGTTCCTGGGCAGCCGTGAGGTGAGCGTACTGCAAAAGCTCGTGGCCGTGGGCGGCGCGGTCGAGCAGGAAAGCTTCGAGGTGCAGGTCAAGGCGCGCGTGCCGAGCGCCGCGCAAGTGCTCAAGGTCATCGAAGGGGACGAGCTCACCGTCATTCGCGCGAGCCGCTACCACCAGTTCGATACCTACTGGTCCTTCTATGATCCCGAGCAGGGACGGCTACGGTATCGGGAGGATGAATTCCTGGATGACGCCGGACGCGTCACAGGGGCTCGAGCGCGGCTCACGCTGACGGGCGGCACGCAGGAGGAGCGCTTCGGTCACGTGATTCTCTTCCGGTCCCGCTATCTCGCACCCGCGGCACACTCCGCGCGCTTCTATCGGGAGTATTTCCGCCCCGCGGCCGAACACGTCGTCGAAAAGGAGCGGCGGCGCTGGCTCGTTGCTTACCGCGGCGTCGAATTCTACGTGCACCTGGACCGGCTCGTCGAACCGCGGACGGACGGGTACTTCGTGGAGGTGAAATCGCGCACGTGGTCGAGGCGCGACGCGCGCGACAAGGCCGCCGTGATCGCGGAGCTGTTCGCGCTCTTTGGCGCGCGCCCCGACGACACGATTAGCGACGGCTACGTGGATCTCGCACGACGCTGACCGCGTTCTACTGGACCGTCACCGTTCCAACCATCCCGGGATGAAACGCGCAGTGATACGTAAACGTGCCTCGCGTCTGGAACATAAAGCTGAACGACTGCCCCGCGCCGAGAGTCCCCGAGTCGAAAACGCGCGTGTCGCTCGTCGACGTATGCGCAATCGTGTCGTTGTTGACCCATGTCACCGTGGTCCCCGGCGCGACCGCCACGGGGTTCGGAACGTAGGCGCCCGTACCCAGGTTCCGCGCGTTCATCGGAATCGAGATGGTATTGCTCGTGGGCATCGGACTCGGGTTGATCACCGTAGGACTTGACGGCGAGGAGCTTCCGCATGCCGCGGTCGCCGCGATAAGGCCGGCCGCGAGTGCCATCCGGAGCGTGGACATATAACCTCCTGCTTCCGGTCTTCCTCCCCGGCCTTACGAAGCAAGCATTCTGCCCGGACGTGCCGGCGGTTTTGGCCCGATTTTGGCCTCTCTGGCCCACGGATGGGTTACGTACCGAGAGACGGACTTACGGGTTTGGTCATTGCCCTTCCGCGAATCGTGACGACGATGACGAGGTAGGCGATCACGTGAAACGTGCCGACGACGCCGAAGATCGTGCCGTAGCCGAAACCCGTGTCGAGGATTCGCCCGGCAATCAGATTGAAGACGACGCCACCCATCGCGCCGCCGAATCCTACGAGGCCGGCTACCGACCCGACGATCTGGCGAGGAAAGAGATCGGCGGGAACAATCATGACGAGCGTGGACCATGACTGCTGCCCGAAGAACGCGATGCTGAAGAGAACGATCGCCAGCTCCGTGGGAACGCGCGTGACGAACACGATGAGCGGCATGACGGCGGCGCTCAATCCCAGCGCGGTCTTACGCGCGGCGTTCAAGGACCAGTTGCGCCGCAGGAGCCATCCAGAGAACCAGCCGCCAGCAAGACATCCGATCCCCGCAGCGGCGTACGGAATCCACGCGTAGTAGCCGACCTGCTTCACGTCGAATCCGCGGATGTCATACAGGTACTTCGGCAACCAGAAGAGATAAAAGTACCACGCGGCATCGCTCAGGAATTTTGCGACAACGAGCCCCCACACCTCGGGGAACGACAACAGATGGGACCACGGCGTCCGCTCATCTTCGCGTGACGGCGGCGTCGGAACCTCGGATGGCTGATAGACGCGCAGCCACCAGACCGCCCACAGCAGCCCGCAGAGACCGGTCCCAAAGAACACCCATCGCCAGCTCGCAACGCCAAGCACCGCGGCGATTGCGGGCGGCGCGATCACGGCTCCGATCGCCGTGCCCGCGTTGATCCAACCCATCGCGAGCGACCGCTCCTGCGACGGAAACCATTCGGCGACCGCCTTGGTCGCGGCAGGAAAGCCTCCGCCTTCTCCTGCGCCCAGAAGGAAACGGCTCGTGAGAAGCGAGCGAAAGCCTCCGGCAAGGCCGTGGCTCGCGGATGCCAGCGACCACGCGACCATGATGGCGAGGAGGCCGCGCCGCGTGCCGAAGCGATCGACGAGCGCGCCGCCGCCGGCGTACATCACGGCGTACGCAACGAGGAACGCGGCCTGCAACTGCGAGAACTGCGTATTCGAGAGCGGGATGTCGTGCTGAATTGCCGCAACCGCCACCGACAACGACTGGCGATCGAAGTAGCTGATCGCGATTGCCGCGCTCAGGAGAGCTGCGATGCGCCAGCGAAGCGTGCGGATAGGATCTCCCCGACGGGCGATCCTATCCCAGCGACGAGATGGCGCCGATTACTTTCTGACCGTCGAGACGTCCGGCACGTTCTCGCCGAGCGCGGTCGCGAGATCGACCTGATGTTCCTGTTCCTGGCGCAGGATTTCACGAATGTCTTCGGCGATGCCGTACTCGCCGAGCACCTCGCACTGCTTCACGCGCTCGCGGTAGTTGCGCACGGTCTCGTTCTCGTTGTCGAGATCGGCGCGCAGCATCTCGGTCGCTCTCTCCGAGAGCTTCACGGGAAGCGCCGTGCCGTTCGGCATCCCGCCGAGATAGTCGATGTGCTTCGAGATCGTGAGCGCGTGCTCGAGCTCCTGCTTCGCGTGCTTCTCGAGCTCCGCCGCAATCGCCATGTACTGCGCGCCTTTGAGCGCCTGCGAGTACACCACGTAGGAGATGATCGCCTGGTATTCACGGGAAAGATCTTCGTTGAGGGCCTTGACGAGCGCGTCTCTCGACTGTTCTGCCATTCTCTGCCTCCGAATCTTCCCATCCTAACGCGTGACGCGCACGCGTCTGCTGGAAAATTACACGGATGCAGAGCGCCGGACCGGCGCAAGCTCGACCGTGCCGGTTGCTATCGATCCCAGTCGGGCCAGAACATTTTGTACTTGTGACGGATGCGTCGTGTGAGCTCGACCGGAAGGCCGCTCATCGTGGCGCGCCCTTCGACGTCCTTGAGGCCGTCGCGCACCCGCGCGGCGGATTCAGCAAAGTAGTCTCGCCAGGATTTGCATCGCGCGACGTCGTGCAGCTGGAACGACCGCCCGTCGGCCAGCGCGAACCATTCGCGTTCGCTCGGGGTCGTCGCGTCCGGATCGGCAAAACAGGAAGAGCGAAAGCCTTTCCAGCGTCCTTCGACTTCATCGGCGCGCGACGCCAGGCTGGCGACCGCTTTTTCGTAACGCGTCAGATCCTGCTGCCGCTGCAGTTCGCGCTCCGCCTTGAGACCGAACTCCGGTCCCAGCATCCGGCGCACGTAGGAGACGGACACCGCAAATCCGATCGACTGGAGGGCTAAGCCGGCAAGCTTCAGCGTATTGACGCCGATGACACGTCCCTCGCGATCGATCAGCGGGCCGCCGCTGTTTCCTGGGTTGATCGCCGCATCGGTCTGGACCACCGAAATGCCTTGAAATTCGCGCGTGCCGCTCACGATGCCGCGCGTCACCGTGTTCCGGAGCCCTACAGGCGAACCGATCGCGATCACCTCGGCGCCCACGCGCACATCCGACGCCAGCGCGAGCGGCAGGAACACCTGAGCGGGATCGGCGACGCTGACCTTCAGCACCGCGAGATCGAAGTCCCAGGACGAACTGTCCACGCGCGCCGCAATCGTGCGGCCGCCTGCGACGCGCAGCGTCACCGACTCTTCGCTCTCGACGACGTGCTTGTTCGTCAGAACCGTGTCGGCCGACACGAAGAATCCACTGCCCAGCCCTCGGTGTGTCTCGACGGTGACGACGGCAGGCATCGAGCGGCTGACGAGCTCTTCGATCGGGACCGTTGCGGGCGCCTCCGCCGTCTCGAACTTCGTCGCTACCGGCGGAGGTTCCTTCTCGATGATGCCTCCCGGAGCGGAGGTCGCCGTCGCGGCTGCGGCCGTCAGCGCCGCCGGCAGTGGAGTCGCGGGAACGACTGGCGCGGCTTGCGTGCGGCCGCCACGCCAGCTCACGACGCCAACCGCGGCGGCGATGACCGCGACGCCCGCGGCAATGAGAATCGGGATGCGGCTGGATCTAACCGCCGGCTGGATTGGGATCGTGGCCTGGGCGGCCGGCGGTGCGCTGACCTGAGCGTCACCTGCGGCCAGACGGTGCCCGCATCGACACGACGACACACGTTTCGGCACGGCGCGTCCGCACTGCGGACACGTCCACACGAACTGGGAATCCATTCAATTGGCTTTGGGGAAGCACATTCATTATCGCCGGGGCGAGACCGCCTCGCAAGCCACACGCCCGTGAGTCCCCCGTCATTGCACGCGGCTGCACGGGCCGCGGGGTCATTTTCGCTGTGCGACGGCCTGTTCCAGAAGTTTCGTCAGATCGGCGTCCGACGCGGAATTGCCGGTCATGGCCGCAGCCGTCCTCCCCTGGTTGTCGCGAATCGCGGGATTCGCGCCGCGCGCGAGAAGCAGCAGAAGCGCCTCTTTCCTGCCGTAACGGGCGGCGTACATGAGAGCCGTCGTTCCCCTGTTGTCCTGATCGTCGATGTCGGCGCCGGCATCGAGCAGGCGCTGCTCAATCGTCGTGCTGTTCGGATTGAAGCCTACGGCGATCATCAACGGCGTCACGCCCGAATTGTTCGCCGCATTGACGTTCGCGCCTGCGGCCACCAGCTCGCTGACCACGTCTGCGTGACGCTTTCTGACTTCGTCGGCGAGCGTCGTGTTGCCGACCGAATCGACGCCATTCACGTCGAGCTCGATTCGCTCGCTCTTGACGCGGGTGAAGTCGAGATTCTCCTTCTCCGTCCAGGCCTCGTTGAACGGCGGCTGCGTGTATGCGGCGGAACAGATGTCGGAGGACGCGATGAAGTCCATGTCGAGAATCGTCCTGCTGTTTTCGTCCGTCTTCGGCATCTCGAAGCGCCGAAGGCCGTCCAGGGTGACTTTGAACGGGCGGAAGGCGTCGCTCGAGGCCACCGCGACCGGCGTCTTTCCCGGCAGAACGCCGAACACCACGCGCGACAATGACGGACGCGACGTTTCGTAGATCAGGCAGCCGGCTGACGCGTACGTTGAAATCTGCCTGTCGATGACGGTCCGCTTTCCGTCCTGCACCCAGTAGAGATGGGCCGCCGGCTTTCCGCTCCCGTCATCGTCCACGAACCAGTTGCTGGCGACCTTCTTCAATGGCCGCTCGCCGCACGCGGCAGCGATGAATGCGGCGATCGCGACGACGAGGAGGCAGCGTGGATTCATAGGTAGGACATTATGCACGGACGGTTGCGCGCGTGGCATGATTACGCTGCAATGATTTTCCCCAGGGCGCGGCCGCGGTGAGCCGGCGCACCCGAAAGTACACAGGACCGGAACGGCGCAAGAAACAACGGTGGCGGCCGAAGCCGCTTCGCGTCTTTCTTTCCCTCATCGCTCTCGTCGCGATCGGCTACGCCATAGCGGTACTGTCGCTCATCGGCGAGGAATCCAGCCTGGTGTTCGAGGCCGGCCGGACGCTCGGATCGAATCGTCCGCCGTTTCCCTACGAGCAGATCGATCTTCCTCGCGCGGACGGGTTGCGGCAGTTCGCCTGGATCATGAGACGGGGCAAAGCGGCAAACGCGCCATGGGCGCTGTTCCTTCACGGAAACGCGTCCACGATCGCCTCGAACGTCAGCATCGCCCACTACCGCGTGCTGAGGGACCTGGGACTGAACGTCCTTGCACCCGAGTACCGCGGTTTCGGCGGGCTGAATGGAACACCCACCGAGGAGTCGCTCGAAGGCGACGTGCGCGTCGCGTACGAATACCTGCGCGCCACACGCAAGGTTTCCCCCGCGCGCATCGTCATCTACGGCTGGTCGCTGGGGTCCGCGCTTGCCATCGATCTCGCATCCAGCACCGAGCACGCGGCGCTGATTCTCGAAGCGGCTCCGGCGTCGCAAACCCGCAACTACCAGCACCGCTATCCGTTGTTTCCGGTGCGCCTCGTGATCCGCAATCAGTTCGACTCGCTCGGCAAGATCGAGCGGGTCCGCTCGCCGATTCTCTTCCTGCACAGCCCGGAAGACGCGGTGGTGCCCATCGCGGAGGGACGTCGACTGTTCGACGCGGCGACGGGCGACAAGGCCTTCGTCGAAATTCGAGGCGGACACCTCAATGCCAGCGACGAGGACGCAGAGCACGTCCATACGGTGCTGCGAACGTTTCTGCAGCAGCACGGCTTGGTGGCCGCGTCCGTCAATCCCTGATCCTCCGCGGCACGTCGGTTGCAGTTCAGAACGGGACGGCCGGTTGAGCCGGTCACTCTCCAAAAAAGGAGTCTCAGATGAAAGTGCAGGAGATCATGACGCCGGATCCTGCGTTCTGCACTCCCGACACGTCACTGCAGGAAGTCGCCCGACTGATGGTGCGCTGCGACTGCGGTGAGATCCCCGTCGTGCAGGACCCTCCGTCGAAGAAAGTGGTGGCCGTTGTCACCGATCGCGACATCGTCGTGCGATCGGTGGCAGAGGGAAAGAATCCGCTGACGCTGAACGCGTTCGCAGTGATGTCGAGCCCGGCTGTAACAGTGGCGCCGGACGCCGACCTCGACAACGTCGTGAAGCTCATGCAGCAGCGTCAGATTCGACGCGTGCCTGTCGTCGATCGTAACGGTGCCTTGCGCGGCATCGTGTCGCTCGCGGATGTCGCACGGCACCACTCGAAGAAGGAAACGGGCGAGCTCGTCCGAGAGGTTTCCGAACCGGTCAGGAGCCGCGCTTGACGAGCGCGCGCGCCCGGACCAGCTCGGCGCGTCCGGGCGCATCGCTCTTCACACAGACCGACAGCAGCTGCTGGGAGTAACGCCGAGCCAGGGCGCGGTCGCCGGATGCCGCAGCCGCCTCCGCGGCTCCGGCGACCGCCCTGAATCTGTTCGGTTCTTTGGCCGCCGTCTTCTGGAATTCGGCAAGCGCTTCTTTTGGCTTCTTCAACTGCAGGAGCATTTCACCAAGCAACTCGCGCGCGGGAGCCAGCGGCCCGGGTGTGATGGCGTTCTTTTCGGTCCGATCTTCACGGTCAGCGGCTGACCGCATCGTCTCCAGCGCGTCGGCCTCGCGTCCCTCCGCAAGCGCCAGCCACGCCGACGCGTCAAGCTCCTGGATCCCAACCTGGTCGGCCCAGTAACTTTCCTTTGCCGCTGCCAGGGCTTCCGAGATCTTGTGCAGCTCGCCTATCGCCGCGCGTGCCGTCTGGACGTCGCGGTTGCGCGCGGCACCAAGCGCGCGCGCGAACCATGTGATCGCGTCGGCCTGGAGAAATTTCGTCTGACGAGGCTCCAGACGCGCGGCGTCGGCCCACGCGCCGCGTTCGAGTGCATAGCGCGCGGGAATTGCGGCCTGCGCGAAAATTCCGGCCACGGCAGGAGCAGCCGATGAAACGGCCGTCGCATCGAAGCGCGTCATGACCTCGGGCAGCGACTCCATCAGCCGGCGCGCTGCGGCGTCCTGCGCCGTCTGCAGGTACGCGTACGCCTGATAGTCCATCGCATGCATCTGCTCGGCGGCCGCGCCCTCACGCTTCGCCGCGGCGGCGGAGAGCACGTTCGTGTCGATCGAATCCTGCCAGTATCCCAGCCGCGTGAACGTATGCGACGGCATGTGGAGCGCGTGCGGCACGGACGGCGCGATGTCCGCATACGCGCGCGCCGCTGGCAGCGCCTTCGCGGCCAGCGCCGGCACGTCGTACGTGTGAATGATGTAGTGCGCCAGCCCCGGATGGTTCGGCATTTTCTTGTAGAGCGGCTCGAGAATCTCGGCCGCCCGCAGGTTCTGCGCGAACGTCTTGTCGGTGGGCAGCGCGGTTTGATCGATGGCGAGCGCCCAGAAGATGCGCGCTTCCGTATCGTTTGGGTCGTTCGCGGCGACCGCCGCGGTCGCGCGCTCGTACTCGACGACGCGGGCGCGCTGCGTGCC
>Ga0114129_10002447_pt1 | contig 25785 bp, 21 predicted proteins | sample RhiMetdeltSRZDD1_FD_80071 | JGI IMG/M metagenome (GOLD analysis project Ga0114129, IMG submission 80071) | Populus rhizosphere microbial communities from Tennessee, USA - Rhizosphere MetaG P. deltoides SRZDD1 (version 2) (version 2) | ecosystem: Host-associated > Plants > Roots > Rhizosphere >...
TATGGCGGTGGGCGCGTGGCTGAACGCGAACCTGTCGAAGGGCGAGATCGAAGCGCTGCGCGCGATGCGCGGGCCTCTGTCGATGTTCAGGCGCGGGGAGATTCTCGCGCTGATGCCGTTTACCTTCTTACGCTGACAGGGAAGAGGGAAGAGGGAAGAGGGAAAAACCTCATCCCTCATCCCTCATCCCTCATCCCTCATCCCTCATCCCTCATCCCTCTTACCTTCACCCGATCCGACCCTCAGCTCGTGGCGCGCTGCAGCGACTCCCGATTCACCTCGATCTTCATCTTCTGCTTGGCCTTGACCATGTAGGCGCTGAAGAACCGGGTCCGGCGCTCTCCGAGCAGCTCCTCACGGAACCGATCCTTCGCGTTGGTCCAGTCGGTCGGCGTGACCTCCTGCTTCTCGAGCACCTTGATCACCGCCGTGCCGTTGTCGGTGGGGATCGGATCGCTGACGGCTCCAGCCGGCAGCTTGAACGCCACATCGTCGACGGCTGGCGCCATGCCGAGATCCGGAAGCGGCGCGTCGCGCGCGATCAGCTCGGTCGTCTTCGGGTCGAACCCCGCGGCCTTGGCGGCCTTCTCGAAATCAGGCGCCGCCTTCAGCTTCGCGGCGATCTCCGCGGCCTTCTGCTTGCTCAGGTCGCGCGCCTTCTGCTTGATCACTTCCTCACGGACTTTTTCCTTCGCCTCTTCGAGCTTCGGCACGTACGGATCCTGCTTCGCGACGAGCGTCTCGAAGATGAACCCGCGCGACGCGCGCAGCGGACCGGCGACCTCGCCCTGTTTCATCTCGAACGCCTTGCTGGCCGCCTCCGGCGACGGGCCGAGGCCGAGGATCGGTTCGTCGCGCGCGAAGAACCCGGACTCCTGGACCGTCAGACCCTTGTCCTTCGCCGCGCGATCGAGGTCCGCCGGCTTCGAGACGTCCTTCTCGAGCGACTGCGCGAGATCCGCGGCCTGCGCCTGCGCGCGCTCGTAGGCGAGCTGATCCTGAATCTGCTGCCGCACGTCGCCGAGCGGCCGCGTCGTCCCGGCCTTTTTGTCGACGACCTTGATGATGTGATACCCGTACTGCGTCTTCACCAGATCGCTGATCGCGCCGGGCTCCATCGCGAAGGCCGCCTGATCGAACTCGGCGACCATCCGCCCGCGGCCGAAGTAGTCGAGATCTCCGCCGTTCTTCGCGCTCGCCTCGTCCTCGGAGTATTTCTTCGCGAGCGCCGCGAAGTCGGCGCCGCTCTTCGCCTGCTTCAGCAGGTCTTCCGCCTTCGCCTTGACCGCCGCGTCGTCCTTGCCCTCGGTCTTGAGCAGAATGTGGCTCGCGCGGACCTGCTCGGGCGTCGAGTACTGCTCGATGTTGTTGTTGTACGCGCGCTCGATCTCCGCGGCGGGCACGACGATCTTCGCCCGCATCGCCTCGATGTCGATCAGGAGGTAGCGAATCTTGCGCTTCTCGGGGATCTTGAAATCCTCCTTGTGCGCGTCGAAGTACGCCGCGATGTCCGCGTCGGTCGCCGACACCTGCGGCCGGAAGGCGTCGGCGGTGAACGTGACGAGCGCGAGCTTCACCTTGTCGTTGCGCCGGCGGTACTCCTGCTCGAGCTCCTTGTCCGCGACGGTGAGCCATTCGGTGAGCGACGATCGCAGCTTCGCGATCGTCAGCTGCCGCCGCACGTTCTCCTCGAATTCCGCGGGCGTCAGCGGCGGCCGCTGCATGCGCAGCAGCTGCTGGTAGCGCTGTTCGCCGATGAACGCGCCGTTCTCCTGGAACGCGGGGATGACGAGAATGCGCTGGCGAACTTCCTGGTCGCTGACTTTGATCCCGAGGCGGTTCGCTTCGGCGAGCGCCGCGCGCTCGTCGACCATCTGCTGCAGAATCTGCTGCTCGACGCCAAGCTGCTTGAGCAGCTGCTCGCTCATCTGGCTGCCGTAGGCGGAGCGATACGCCTGCAACTGCGCCTGGTACGTGCGACGGAACTCGGAGGCGGTGATGTCGCGGCCTTCGACCCTCGCGATCGTTTCACCCGACGCCGCGTCCGCGCCGTTCGTGCGCAGGAAATCCGGAATATAAAAAATAATGAAGGCGAGACACACGAGACCGAGGCTCCACTTGAGCCAGCTCATGTGCCGCCGCATCCGATCGAGCATTGTCATAAAAGCAGCTTTCAGCATCGGCTGTCAGCCGTCAGCGTCCGGATGCCTCAGAACCGTGTCTGGCTGAGGGCTGGCAGCTGAAAGCCGAGAGCTTCGAGAATCTCCGATCGTATGCCATGAAGTGACGATGTGGCAAGCAGTTAACCGCCCTTCGTGTGGTATCATTCTCGCTGAACAACAACACGCACGGATGTCGCCAGCCAGTCGAGCCTCGAGGGTGCCGTCGGCGCTCTATGCCGTTGGACCCGCGGGAAAAAGCGGATCGAAGCCGCGTCGCACGAGTGAGATCTCGCTGACGACGCCGGGACTCGATCTCGCGACGAAGCTCCGCGTCTTCCAGCGCGCGCTGCGGAGCCGGGTCGAGCGGCAGGACGCGCTGCTGGACGTCGTCCGCGCCGTCAACACGACCCTCGAACCCGACAAGATCGCGGAGCTCCTCGTGGAGCGTGCGTCGAACTGGATTCCGGCGCCGTCGTGGGCGGTCGTGTCGTCGGACCTCTCCGGCGAGACGTCGATCCTCGCCGCTCGCGCGCTGGCGCCGGAGATGCGCCCGCCCGCCCTGGCCATCGCCAAATGGACGATGAACCGCGGTCAGGAATTCATCACCGCGGATCTGCGCGAGGACACGCGATTGCAGGATCCGGGGATCGGCGCCGTCATCGCGTTTCCGCTCAGCTGTCGCGGGCGGCGCGTCGGCGCACTCATCGGCCTCGACACGCTGGCGTCGGCGCGCGAGCCGCGAATTGCCGCCAGCATGTTGCGCGCCGTGCGGATCCTCCTCGAGCCCGCCGCCGTGGCGCTCGACAACGCCCTGTTGCTGAAGCGTGCGGAGGAACTGTCGGTCACCGACGATCTCACGCACCTCTACAATTCGCGCTATCTGAATTCCGTGCTGCGCCGCGAAACGAAGCGCGCCTCGCGCAGCGGCCGCCCGCTGTCGCTGCTGTTCGTGGACCTGGACGGCTTCAAGGCGGTCAACGATACGCACGGCCACCTGTTCGGCAGCCGCGCGCTCGTGGAGGCCGCGGCGGTCATTCGCGGCAGCGCGCGCGAGACGGACGTGGTTGCGCGGTTCGGCGGCGACGAGTTTGCGTTGATCCTGCCCGACACCGGCAGCGAGGGCGGGTACGCGGTCGGCGCGCGCATCCGGGATCGCGTCGCCGCGCACACGTTCCTCCAGGGCGACGGCCTCGCGATTCGTCTCACCGTGTCGGTCGGTCTGGCCACGCTGCCGGACGCGGCGGCGTCGGCCGAAGAGCTGATGCAAGCCGCGGATAAGGCCATGTACGCCGTGAAGGCCGCCGGGAAGAACGGTATTCAGGCCGCTTCCGCTGCCGCCGATACGTAAACCAGTAGGTGTTGGTCTGTGTGCTCGCCCCGTAAGGAGCCTTCTTGAGCCTCCGTTCGATGCTTTCGCTGTTTTCGAGTGACCTGGCGATCGACCTCGGGACCGCCAATACCTGCGTCTACGCGCGCGGGAAAGGCATCGTGGTCAACGAGCCCTCGATTGTCGCGATCAACAAGGTCAACGGACGCGTGGAAGCCGTGGGCAAAGATGCGAAGGACATGCTCGGCCGGACGCCGGGCAACATCGTCGCTATCAAGCCGATGAAGGACGGCGTCATCGCGGACTTCGAAGTTACCGAGAAGATGCTCACGTACTTCATCAAGAAGGCGCACAACCGCAACGTCTGGGTGCGCCCGCGCATCGTCATCGGCGTTCCGTCGGAGATCACGCAGGTGGAGAAGCGCGCCGTCAAGGACAGCGCGTACCGGGCGAAGGCGAGCGAGGTTCACCTCGTCGAGGAAGCGATGGCGGCCGCCATCGGCGCCGGCATGCCGATCACCGAGCCGTCGGGCAACATGATTGTCGACATCGGCGGCGGGACCACGGACATCGCCGTCATCTCGCTGGCCGGGATCGTGTACAGCAAGGCGGTCCGCGTCGCCGGCAACGAGATGGACGAGGCGATCATCCAGTACATCAAGAAGCAGTACAACCTGCTGATCGGCGAGCGCACCGCGGAGCAGATCAAGATCGAAGTCGGCTCGGCCTTTCCGCTCGAAGATCGGATGACGATGGAGATCAAGGGACGGCACCTGATAGAAGGCGTCCCAAAGACCATCACCATCACCGACGAGGAGATCCGCGAGGCGCTGGCCGAGACCGTCAACGTCATCGTCGACGCCGTGCGCGTCGCGCTCGAGCGCACGCCGCCCGAGCTGTCCGCCGACATCGTGGATCGCGGCATCGTGCTGACGGGCGGCGGGTCGATGCTGAAGAACCTCGACAAGCGGCTGCGCGAGGAGACGGGGCTGCCGCTCGCCATGGCGGAGGATCCGCTGTCGTCGGTCGTGCTCGGCGCCGGCAAGATGCTGTCGGACTTCAATCTGCTGCGGAAGATCTCCATAGACTGACATGGCGGTTGCCGACATCCGCCAGCGCTCCGGCTACCTGCTCCTCGCGGTGATCCTCGCGCACGTCCTGCTCATTTCGGCACAGGTCAACTCACGGAGCGGCGTCCCGATTCTGGAGTCGGTCACCTTCGGCGTCCTGTCGGAAGTGCAGCGCGCGGTGACGTCGGTGACGCAGGGCGTCCGCGGCGTGTGGACCGGCTACATCGGCCTTCGACACGCGAAGCTCGAGAACGACGAGCTGAAGCGGCAGCTCGCCGACGCGCAGATCGCGATTCAGGAGCAGCGGGCGCTGGCCGATCGCGCGCGCGGCCTGCAGCAGCTGCTCGAGCTCCGCGACCGATCCAACCTCCACACGGTGGCGGCGGAAGTCGTCGGCGACGCGCCGGCGCCGGACGTGCGGACCGTTACGATCGACAAAGGGTCGCACGACGGCATCAGGCGCGACATGGCGGTCATCGCGCCGGCCGGCATCGTCGGCCGCGTCATCATGGCGGGCCAGCGCTCCGCGAAAGTGCAGCTGCTCATCGACCGCAACGCCGCCGCCGGCGCCATCATCGAGCGCACGCGCGCGCAGGGCGTGGTCATGGGCAACGGCGACAGCCGCCTGCGGCTCGAGTACATGTCCGAGGCGTTCGACGTGGCGGTCGGCGATCTCGTCGTGACGTCGGGCAACGAGGGGATCTATCCGAAAGGGTTCGTGATCGGCAAGGTCGACGAGTTCGAGAAGAGCGGCACGACCTACAAGCGGATCACGGTCCGGCCGAACGTCAACTTCGCGCGGCTCGAGGAACTGCTCGTCGTCTTGACGCCGCCGGCACGCGAGCCCGCCGCCGGGACCGCAGGCCCGGGGAGCCATGAGTGAGGGCGGCCGGTATCGTCCTCGCGATTGCCATCGCGCTCGCGCTGCAAACGTCGCTGACCCGTTTTCTCGTGCGCGGGACGTTCGCCGTCGATCTCGTGCTCGTCGCGGTCGTGTACGTCGCGCTCACGTCGGGACCGGTCACGGGGATGTTCTCGGGAACGTTCGCGGGACTCATCCAGGATGCGCTCGGCAGCGGCATCATCGGCATCGGCGGCCTGGCGAAAACGGTGGTCGGATTCCTGACCGGCGTCATCGGCACGCAGTTCATCGTGGCGAACACGCTGCCGCGGTTCGTCGTGTTCTTCGCCGCCACGATCGTACATCAGGCGCTCTTCCTCGGCCTGTATCTGCTGCTCGACCGCCATTTCACGGTGCCCTACGCCGCCATCGCGGGGCAGGCGCTGGGCAATGCCCTGGTCGGCATCGTGGCATTCAACATTGTTGAGCTTTTGCCCGGAGCGGTCGAACGGCGGCGCGCACAGCGAGGACGGCTCCGCCGCTAGAATTGACGAGATATGAACCACAAAGCCCACCAAGGCCACGAAGGTCTGACTTTCTCTATGGATAGGCCTGATCGCTTTGTGGTCTTTGTGAGCTTTGTGGTTCATGTAAGGATTCGAGGACCTCATGGTGGTTGAGGAACGGCGTCGGGCCAACGCGCGGCTGGCGGTGTTGCAGTATCTGATCACCGTCCTCTTCTCGGTGCTCGCGGTCAGCTTCTGGGTGCTGCAGGTCGTGCAGCACGCGAAGTACGAAGAGCTCGCCGAAAACAACCACCAGCGCACCCTCGCGCTGCGCGCGCCGCGCGGGCTGGTTTTCGATCGTGAGGGTCGCGTCCTCGTCGTCAACCGCGGGTCGTACGGCATCTCGATCGTCCGCGAGCACACCAAGGACATGAACCAGACGGTCCGATTGCTCGCCTCGGTCCTCGGGATCGACGAGGGCGGCGTGCGTGCGATCGTCGATCGGCATCGCCGCGAGCCGACGTATCGCCCCATCACCGTCGTCCAGGACGCGACGCCGGCGCAGGTGGCAGCGGTGTCCGCTCGTCGGCTCGAGCTTCCGGACGTCGTGATCGAACAGGTGCCGACTCGGCGCTATCCGTTGACGATGGCGGCGCACCTGTTCGGGTACGTCGGGGAGGTCAACGACAAAGAAGTCGCCGACGACGAGAGCCTGCACAGCGGCGACATCGTGGGCCAGTCAGGGATCGAGAAGATCTACAACGCGCTGCTCATGGGCGAGGACGGTGCCAGACGTGTCGTCGTCAACAGCGTCGGACGGGAGATCAGGACGCTCGAGGAAGAGGAGCCGACCGAGGGCAAACGGATCCAGTTGACGATCGATCTCGACGTTCAAAAAGCGATCGAGGAAGGGTTTGACGCCGTCGGCTTGAACGGCGCGGCGGTGGCGCTCGATCCGGCAAACGGCGGGGTTCTCGGCTTCGTCAGCCGGCCGGCGTACGATCCGAACGCATTTGCCGCGGGGATCGATCGCGCCGCGTGGGCCGCGCTCAACACGGATCGTGACCGTCCGCTGAACGACCGCGCGATTCAGGGCCGCTTCTCTCCCGGTTCGACGTTCAAGATGGCTGTCGCGCTGGCCGGGCTCGAGGAAGGCATCATCACGCCCGACTTTCGCGTGCACTGTCCCGGGCACGCGAACTTCTACGGCCGCGACTTCAAATGCTGGCGGTTCAGCCGCGGCGGCCACGGCTCCATCGATCTGCGGCACGCGATCCAGCAGTCGTGCGACGTGTATTTCTACACGGTTGCCAACATGCTGGGGGTCGACCGGATTCACAAGTGGGCCACGGCGCTCGGACTCGGAGTCAGGAGCGGCATCGATCTTCCCAATGAGGTCCAGGGACTCGTGCCCTCCACCGAGTGGAAGCGCGAGAAGATGCACGAGAAGTGGTACGCGGGCGAGACCATCTCGGTCGGCATCGGCCAGGGTCAGGTGTCGGTGACGCCGGTGTCGATGGCCGTCTACATGGCGGCACTTGGCAACGGCGGCACGCGCGTGACGCCGCATCTGCTGAAGGCGGTCGACCGCGGCAACGGCTGGGAGCCGGCGCCGGTGCCGAAGCCCCAGTCGACGGTCGACATCTCGCCCGAGAAGCTGCAGGCCGTTCGCGATGGCATGTGGATGGTCGTCAACGAGGCGGGCGGGACGGGAGGCGCCGCGAGGATAGCCGGCCACGACGTGTCGGGCAAGACCGGCACCGCCCAGGTCATCTCGAACCAGGGGCGCGCGGCCGCGGCAGGAAAGACCGACAGGAACCTGAACGATCACGGATGGTTCGTGTTCCTCGCGCCTCGCGACAACCCGCAGATTGCCGGGGTCGTGTTCCTGGAACACGGCGTGCACGGCGGCAACGCGGCGTTGGTCGTGCATCACATTCTCGATACGTTCTTCGCCAAGAAAGACGGCCGGCCGCTTCCGCCCAAGCCGGTCATCAAGCCGAACATGAATCCGTCGATGGGCTAGCCGTGTTCGAACGAAGGCTGTATTACCACATCGACTGGGCGCTTCTCACAGCCGTCCTCGCGCTGTGCCTGCTTGGCGTCGTCATGATCTACAGCACGACCGCCGACCCGACGCGCGGGACCGCGTCGCGCCTCTTCGTCACGCAGCTGTACGCCATCGTCATCGGCCTCGCCGCAATGGCGTTCATGATGATGCTCGACTACCGGACCTTCACCGACAAGTCGCACATCATTTACATCGGCCTGCTCGGCCTGCTCGTCTACGTCATGTTCTTCGGGATGGTGCAGATGGGCGCGCGGCGGTGGATTCCGCTGCGGATCTTCAACCTGCAGCCGTCGGAGTTCGCGAAGATCGGCATCGCGCTCGTGCTCGCGAAATTCTTCGGCGAGAACCGCGGCGCGCCGGGGTGGACCGATCTCGCGATCGGCGGCGTCCTCACGGCGATTCCGTTCCTGCTGATCGTCAAGGAACCAGACCTTGGCACGGCGGTGACGCTGCTGCCGGTCTTCCTGGCGGTCGCGTATCTCGCCGGGATGCGCATGCGCATCCTCGGCGTTCTCTGCGTGTGCGCGCTCCTCGCGGCGCCGATCGCGTGGAAGTTCGCGCTGAAGGACTATCAGAAATCCCGCATTTCGACGTTCCTCGATCCGTCGCAGGACGCGAAGGGCGCCGGCTACCAGCAGATCCAGGCGCGCGTCACCGTGGGATCGGGCGGACTCACCGGCAAGGGATTCCGGAGGGGCACGCAGGGGCAGCTGCGCTTCCTGCCGGTCGCGCACAACGATTTCATTTTCTCGGTGCTGGCCGAGGAACAGGGGTTTGCCGGCGTCCTCGTGGCGCTCGGCCTCTATTTATTCGTGATTCTCCGCACGCTCGAAGCGGCCCGGCTGGCGAAAGATCGCCTCGGGTCGTATCTCGTGCTTGGCGTGCTCGCCAGCTTCACCTTCCAGGTGATCTACAACATCACCATGTCGGCAGGCCTGGCGCCCGTCAAGGGACTAACGCTTCCGCTCATGAGCTACGGCGGCTCGTCGATGATCGCGACGCTCGCCGGGTTCGGACTGGTGCTCAACGTCCGCATGCGGAGGTTCACGAACTGAACGGCGCGAATTGGTGAACTGGTGAATCCGTGAGTTGGTGATTGCAAATTGCAATCACCAACTCTCCAATTCACCAACTCGCCAATTCCCGCTGCGGAGTTTCGTGAATGATCAAAGAAATGATCGTGTCCACCAACGGACACGAGACGATGGTGGCGATTCTCGAGGACGATCTCGTCGCCGAGGTCTTCGTCGAGCGGGAGCGGCAGCGCGGCGTCGTCGGGAATGTCTACAAGGGCCGGGTCTCCAAAGTCCTCCCCGGCATGCAGTCCTCCTTCATCGAGATCGGCCTGGAGCGCGACGGCTTTCTCTACGTTGCCGAGGTCATCGACACGCTCGAGGAATTCGAGAAGCTCGAGTCGGACGATGAGGCGAAGGCCGAATCGAGTAATAAAGTCGACGCGAAGGGCGACAGCGGCCGCCGGCCGAGCCGCGAGACCGCGCGCGACCGCGCGCAGCAGAAGATCGAGGAGCTGCTGAAGGAAGGCCAGGAGATTCTCGTCCAGGTCGTCAAGGAGCCGCTCGGCACCAAGGGCGCGCGCCTGACGTCGCACGTGACGATGGCCGGCCGGTTCCTGGTGTTCATGCCGACGGTGGACCACGTCGGCGTGTCGCGCAAGATCGAGTCGCGCGAGGAGCGAAGCCGGCTGCGCGGCATCGTCCGCGAGTTCCGCGAGCAGCACGGCTTCGCGGGCGGCGTCATCATCCGGACCGCCGCCGCCGGACGGCCGAAGGAGGACATCGTCAGCGACCTGGACGCCTTCCACAAGATCTGGACGGAGATTCGCCAGAAGACCGAATCCCAGCGCGCGCCGGCGGTCGTGTACCGCGAGCAGAGCCTGGTCTCGAAGCTGCTGCGCGATCTCCTGACGCAGGAATTCCAGGCCATCCGCGTCGACGATCCCCAGGAGCATCAGCGCATCCTCGAGCTCGTCGAGCGGATCATGCCGTCGCTCGCGCCGAAGGTGATGCTCTACACGAAGCCGTACCCGATCTTCGACGAGTACGGCGTGCAGGCCGAGATCGACAAGGCGCTGAAGAGCAAGGTGTGGCTGAAGTCCGGCGGATCGATCGTCATCAACCAGACGGAAGCGCTGGTCGCGATCGACGTCAACACCGGGCGCTACGTCGGCAAGAAAACGTCGGGGCGCCTCGAGGACACGATCGTCAAGACGAACCTCGAGGCAGTGAAGGAGATCGTGCGGCAGATCCGGCTGCGCGATCTCGGCGGCATCATCGTGCTCGACTTCATCGACATGGAGGACCGCAAGAACCGGCAGAAGGTGCTGCAGGCAGTCGAGCAGGAGCTGAAGAAGGATCGATCGCCGTCGAAGGCGCTGCAGGTCTCGGACTTCGGCCTGATCATCATCACGCGCAAGCGCGTGAAGCAGAGCCTCGAGCGCGTGCTGACCGAGCCGTGCCCGTACTGCTCCGGCTCCGGCGTCATCAAGTCGAGCTCGACGATCTGCTACGAGATTCTGTCAGAGGTGAAGAAGGTCGGACCCGATCTGAACGGTCACCGGCTGCTGCTGCGGGTCAACCCCGACATCGCGCGTGCGCTGAAGGAAGAGGAGAGCGCCGTCCTGAAGGATCTGCGGCAGTCGGTGGGGAAGGACGTCACGGTGAAAGCCGACGTCCAATTGCATCACGAACAGTTCGACGTGATGGCGATGTGAAATTGGCGAGTTGGCAGAATTGGTGAGTTGGTGATGGCATTCACCAACTCACCAACTCACCAACTCTCAAACTCTCCAATTCATCAATGGCGTCATGCCCCCGTCGGCAAGTTGATCAGATAGTTGCTGCCGCCCTTGTTGATCCACACGCGATAGTAGTCGCCGCCTTTCAGCAGCTCGGCGCGCACCTGTCCGGCCTTCGGCTTCGCGCCCTTCGCGATCTTGCTGATCTCGTCGGCGGAGATCACGGTCGCCACTTCGCGCGCGACGACTTTGCCGCCCTTGACGAACTCGACGTACTTTTCGGCATCCGGCGCCTGGCCGACGCCGGGCTTCGGCGCGTCGTTCGTGAGGCGCACCTGATAGGTCCCCGGGGTCAGCGGTTTGCCGTCCGCCATGACCTTCTTCGCGATGTGAACGGTGCCGAGGGTGTTCCCACTCTGCGCGAACGCTGCGTTCGCGGCGAACAGGCTGATGACGGCTCCAGCGAGAACCAGTCGTTTCATTCCGGCCTCCACGAGTATTATCGGCCACTCCGAACAGCTGTGCTACGGTCGGCCCAGATGCAGGCCGGGTCCACAGGACCCAGCCTCCATTCGGGAGCAAGCCGAATGCCAACCTCAGCGTTTGGCGATGACGATGTCGCCCGAGAACGTCCGGACCGTGAGCGTCGCGCTTCCGTCGCCGTAAGTCGCGCGCAACGAATGACTACTGAATCCGACTGGACGGCCGCGCCGGTCGCGCTCGCGCGAGTCGCCGCCGATGGTCAGCGGCAGGTCCGACCGGATCGACCCGCTGAAGCTGTTCGCGTTCAATACGAAGCCCGACGGGTTCGCCAGCGTCAGCCGGACGGTTCCGGAGTGCACGTTGAAGTCGTACGACCCGCCCTTGTTGATGGCTCCCGAGTACTCCACGCCGCCGCTGACCGACTTGGCCGTGAGCCGATCGCATGTCACGTCGGCGACGTTGATGTTGCCGCTTACCGAACTCAGATCGAGGGCGTGCACTTTCAGCGATCGCGCGACGACGTTGCCGCTGATGCTCGTCGCGGACAGGTCGCCGTCGCTCGAGACACCCGTCAGCGTGACGGTGCCCGACACGCTCTTCGCGACCTCGACCTTGGGCGCGTCGGTCGCCGTCACGTCGCCGCTGATCGTTTCCAGTCGAAGCGCGCCGCGCACGCCCGTCACTTTCAGATTCCCTGAGACCGAGTGCAGGTCCACGGCGGCACCCGCCGGCACCGTCACCGTGAAGTCCACCGACACGTTGTCCCAGCGCCCGTCGCGATTGCGGTAGTTCTGCTCGTGCTCCGTCCGGACGTCGACGCGGCCGGCGCGCTCGTCGATGGAGACGCGGACGTTGCCCAGGTCGCTCCGCGAACCGCGCGCGCGCTTGACCGCCTCGATCGAGACTTCGTCGCCGCCCGCGGTCGTGATCACCATGTCGCCGGCGATGTTCGAGATGCTGACGCGTCCGTCGCGGCCGATGCGGACCTTGCGCGAAATCCGCTCCGTCTGCTCGGGGCCGGTGTTGCGGCCCTGGTAGGCGCGCGCGGCCGTCACGTGCGTGATGTGATCGCGGATGACGATGCGCGGCTGCGAATCCTGCGCCCACGCCGGCGCTGTGACGAGCGCGAGCGCCACGTGCGCGATCGTCATCACGGTTGTCGGTCGCATGTCAGTTGCCCCTCTGTTTGAGTCCAGACACCACGCGCGCCGCGCCGGCCTCGTTGCCTTTTCGCATCTCGTTGATCAGCGCGACGGTGTCCTGCAGCAGCGCCAGCTTCGCCTTGAAGCTGTCGATCAGGCTCTCGCGCGCCGGCTCGCTCGCCGGCTGCGCGCGGATCGCCGCGCGGCTCTCGCTGATCGCCTGGTCGATCACCGCGAGATTTTTCTGCAGCGTCGCCGCGGTCTTCGGGTCGAGCGCGTTCTGCTGGGCGCTCGTGATCTGTTCCAGTCCTTTGATCGCCCGCTCGTAGTGCGACTCGGCGGCGCGCAGCTCGGCTTCGACCGCGGCGGCGGACGCGATCTCGGTAGCATTGGACGTCGCCGGCGCGCTGCCGGCGCGCTCGTCAGCGGCGCGCCGGGTGCCGACGGAATACCGGATGCCGACGGCCGTCGCGATCACGAGCACGGCGGCCGCCGCAAGCCACGTAACGCTGGAGCGCGAAGCCTTCAGGCGAGCGAATACGCTCGGCTCAAGCCTTCGCGATCCGGACCTTGGCGCTCCAGTCGAAGCGGCGTGTTCCTGTTCGAGCCTGATGGCCCGCTCGATCCGCGACCACGCACGCACCGGCGGCTCGCGCGACTCGAGCTCGCCGGCGACCCGGCGGATCTCACGCAGGTCGTCGACCAGCTGCCGGCACTCGGCGCAGCCCGCCAGATGCCGCTCGGCGTCCCGCCGCTCGGCGTCGCCGAGCGTCCCGTCGACGAACTCGTTGACCGAGGTTTCAGTGAGATGCATTTCAACGAACCACTATGCTGACGATAAGAACCAACAAGCTCACAAAGATCACGAAGACCCCTGGTGTGCTTCGTGAGCTATGTGGTTCATCTTGTTAACATCGCGCGCAATTTCATCCGCGCCTTGAACACCTGCGACTTGGAGGTCCCTTCGGCGATCCCCAGCATCTCGCCGACTTCTTTGTGGTCGAACCCCTCCACGTCGTGCAGCACGAAGGCCTCGCGGCAGCCATCCGGCAGCCGCTCCAGCGCGCGATCGAGATCCAGCCGCGCGATCGGCGTGTCGCGCCGCGCCGCCGGCTCGGTTGTTTGTCCGTCGAGCGATTCGGTCAGCTTGCGCATTTTCGCCTGCCGGCTCCTGACGTAGTCCAGGCAATGATTCAGCGCCAGCCTGTAAAGCCACGTGCCGATGGTCGAATCCCCCTTGAACGTCCCCAGCTTCCGGTACGCCTGGAGGAAGATTTCCTGCAGCAGATCCTCGCCGTCCTCCGGCGACCCCGCCATCCGGCACGCCAGGGCGTAAATCCGCGGCGCCTGCTGGCGATAGAGCTGCTCGAACTCGTCCGCGGTAGCCCACGCTTCCTTAGACGGGAAGGGAATCGCCGGGCGTTGCTTGGTGGCGGTCACGACAACTAAAGACGAAAAAACGTCACCGTCGTGTTCGCGGCAGGCGCTCGAGCCGCACGCGGTTCAGGTCGCGCACGCGCGAGCCCGACACCGTGATCCCCTCGGCGACCAGCAGCGCGCGTTTCAGGACCTCGTTCCCGCCGTAGCCGCCCAGGCGGCCGCCCGCGGCGATCACGCGATGGCACGGCACGTCGCGGCGCTGACAGCCCTTCATGATATTGCCCACGGCGCGCGCCGCGCGCGGGCGGCCGGCCATCGCCGCGACGTCGCCGTACGTGGCCACTCGACCAGGCGGGATGCGCCGGACGACGGTCAGCACGCGATGCGCGAACGGATCGGACGGCCGTTTCATGGGGACGTAGCGTCCGCCTTCAGGCGGACCGTCGTCGTCAGTGTATCAACGCGCCGCCCAGCACGCGGCCGTCGACGTCGGGGAGCCGCACGCCGCAGATCGCGGCGAGCGTCGGCGCGATATCGGCCGGCGTCACGGCGTCCTGATGGCGGCCCGGGCGGATGCCGCTGCCGAGAAAGATGATCGGCACGCGCTGATCGTCGGGATGCGCGCCGCCGTGCGTCGTGCCGCTGCCGACGAACATCCATCCCGGCTTCGGCACGAGAATCAGATCGCCGCTGCGTCCCGGGAAATAGCCGATCGCGGCCGCACGCTGCTCCGGATCGGTCGCGACGGCCGGATCGCGGAGCTGCGTCGACGGGAACACGCGCGCGATGCCGGGGATCTCGCTCACCGCGCGAACGACGGCATGCAGCAGCTCCGGCGAGCGTTCGAGCTTCTCGAACACCCCATCGACGAAGTACACATCGTTCGTGTTCACCGACGCGACGTGCTTGCCCGCACCGAGCTTGTCGCGCAAGCGAGCTTCAACCGCCGCCGAGACCAGCGATGCCGTCAACCGTCCGGCGGACTGGCCCTGCGCGATCAGCTGTTCCGGAATCGCGGTCACGCCATGATCGGCCGTGAGCGCCGCGACCCATTGCCCCCGGCCGACCGAGGCGTCGATGTGATCGAGGAGCGCGCCGATGGTTCGATCCAGACGCAGGTACAAATCGTGGACTTCGACGCTGCGCGGACCGAACGCGTGTCCGAGGAAATCTGGGGCTGAGAAGCTGACCGCGAGCACGTCCGTGCCGGCATGGCGGCCGAGCGAGAACGCGTCGACCATCGCGCCGGCAAAGCGGCCGAGATACTCGTCCGCGAACGGACTGCGTTCCCACTGCGCGAAGAACGCGGCGTCGCGCTCGTCGGTCGCGCCGTTCAGCACGTGCGGGAACGTGCGGGTCCACCCGCGCGGCGGCGCCTCGGTCGCGTCGTCGTCGCGCTCCGCGTAGCGCGCCGCCGGCAGCAGGAGCGACCACGTTTTGCCGAAGTCGGCCGAAATGGCGTTGGCGTCGACGAAGCTCTTGGCCGCCGGCACGGGACGATCGGCAAACGCCGATGAGGTCATCCACCCTTCGAGCGAGTCGCTGAGCCACGTGACCGCGTTCCCGCCGTGTCCCGCGAGCATGATCGCGCTGCGATCCTTCAGCGAGAGCGATACGACATGGGCGTCGACCTGGCTGCGCATCACATCGGTCAGCGTCGGACGCTGCAGCCGCCACGGGCTGTCGCCGTTCCGAATTCTCGTGCGATAGCCGACTCCCGCCGCCCGGGGATCCTCCGTGCACGTCATCGACGCGTGCCGCTCGCGATCCCACCACTGGTTCTGCACGATCCCGTGCCGCCGCGGGAATGTCCCGGTCGCGATCGTCGCGTGTCCCGGGCAGGTGACCGTCGTCAGGTACGGGTAGGCGGCGTTCTGAAACACGGCGCCTTCCGACACGAGACGCTTGAGTCCGCCGGTCCAGTCCTTCTGAAACCGATCGATGTAGTCGGCCCGCATCTGGTCGACGACGAGGATGACGGCGAGCTTGGGCGTGGAAGGCTGAGCGAGAGGACGCTGGACGGCCGACAGCGCCACGGCGAGCGCAATCGCGATGCGCACGCCGACGATCTTACATCACGCTCAACGGGTCGATCCCGACCTCGGCGGGATCGAGCGGCGCGGTCACCGACGACGGACGATTGGGATCGCCGTCGTTTTCCCACAGGTTGATGTCGTGCGGCGTGTCGAGACGACTTCGATCGCGACCGGTCATCACGCGGACCTGCGGGCGGTGCGGATCCGCGGCGTGCGCTTTCAGCACGACGCCGACCTCACCGGTGTTCAGGCGCACGAGCGTGCCCGCCGGGTAGATCCCAATCAGCTGCACGAAGCGGCGCACGAGGTGCTGATCGAAATGCTGGCCATCGTTGCGCTTCAGGACTTCAAGGATGCGATCGGTGGGGAAGGCCTGCTGATACCGGCGCTGCGATCGCATCGCGTCGTACACGTCGGCGATGCTGCACAACATCGTGCCCAGGTTGAGCGACGTCCGCGCGACGCCATGCGGGTACCCGCTGCCGTCGAGGCGCAGATGGTGCTCGAACGCGACGACCGGCGCGAGCGTCGGAATGTCGGGCGTCTGCCGCAGAATCTCGGCGCCTTCGACCGGATGCCGCTTCATGACGTTGAACTCCGTTTCGGTCAGCTTCTCCGGCTTGTTCAACACGTCGAGCGGCGTGCGGACCTTGCCGATGTCGTGCATCAGCGCCGCGAGGCCGAACTCGCGCAGCAGCGGACCGTCGATGCCGAGCCCGCGTGCCTGGCCCATCGTCAGAATCGACACGTTCACCATGTGCGTGAACGTGTAGTTGTCGTAGTTCTTGAGCGTCGTGAGCGCCAGGAGCGCCGTCCGATTCTGCGCGACGGCGTGCGCGAGGCCGTCGATGAGTGTGCGGCTCATCGTGGCGTCCGGCTTCCCCTCGGTCTTCGCGCTCTCCCACACGTCGCCGGCGGACGAGACGGCCTCGTTGTACATCCGCTTGATGGTGTCCATGTCGCTCAGCGTGGTCTCGGGCCGGTCTTCGACCGACACGCGTCCCACCCGGATATGCGCCATCTGCGGGAGGGCGAAGCCCGCCCCGCCCGACTCCGTGGACGACGTGGACGATACGGAATCGAGGAACGTCGCCAGCTCCTCGGTCGACACGCCGCGATCGATCGTGATTCGCTCGATGCCGAGCTGCTTCAGGCGGCGGATCAGTGTCCCGAGCGTCTCGGCGCCGCCCATCGGCGTATCGTCGACGATGACCTTGTCGCCGACGACGCCGATGACGATCGACGGCTGCAGCGCGTGGAGCAGCTGTGCGCCGGCCGACAACGCCTCCACGTTCAGCGCGATGATCGGGTGGCCCTTCGAGTAGAGCTGCGCGGCGCGCAGCGCCGCGGCGAACCGGCGAAGCAGCTCCTCGGCGAGCTGCAGCCGCGGGACGCTCATGCGGCGCCTCCGTGCCGGACGCCGCGCCGCTTGGCTTCGGCCAGGTGGGGCCGCGCGGCCGTCCGCACGCCTCGCGATCCGGACGTGGCCGCCTCTTCGAGCGCCGCGACGGCCTCGCCGGTGCCGATGCGCGCCAATGCCGCGGCAGCGGCCGCGCGCAGCGCCTTCGTTCGCCCCGGCGCCCACCATTCGCCCTTGTAGAGCGCCTCCTTCAGCGGCGTGACCGCGTCGGCGTCCTTCAGGGCGCCGAGCGATTCGATCGCCCGCAGGTAGACGGCCGACAGCTGTCCGCGATGGTCGACGTTGCGCAGGATGAAGATGAAGAGCGGCGTCGCGCGCTCGTCGCGAAGCGAGCTGATCGACATGAGGATCGCCTCGCGCGATCGGCTCGTGCCGTTCGTGAGCGCCTTCTGGAGCACTTCGTACGCGTCGTTGGTGCCGACGTTGAGGATCGCGCGGACCGCGTCGCGCTGCACCTGCGGCTCGCTGTCATCGAGCAGCTCGGTCAGCTCGGGCAGCGCCTCGCTGCCGCCGAACTCGCGCATCAGGAGGACGGCGGTGCGGCGCACGGCCGCGTTGGTCGACGCCTTGAGCCGCTCGATCGTCTTTCGCGCTTCCGGCCCGTACGCCAGCAGCAGCGAGGTCACGCGCTCGCGCGTGCGGGTCCGCTCTTCGACGGCGAGCGTTTCCGCGAGCGGCCGCACGAGCACCACGCCCAGCGACACGCACATCGCCTTCACGCGCTCGAACTGGGCGTCGTCGATCGTGCCGAGGTGCGTCACGATGTGGCGCAGCATCGGGCCCTCGACGAGCAGATCGATCGCAATCATCGCGTGCTGGCGGCGCTTGGTCGACTCGCCGGCCTTTGCTTCATGCGCGATGACCGCGACGAGCTTCTGTGAGGCGTCGAAGTCGCCGACGAGGAGCAGATCCTCGAGGAGCGACGTCGCCGACGTCATCAGCGCGCCCCAGCGATCTTCGTCCTGCTCGATCCGCAGGAGGTCGAGGATCAGCGTCAGGTCGAGGCCGCGCAGCGCCGTCGTCGCGACCGTCCGGAGCCACGCGCTGACCCGCTCGGGCGGATCGTCGCTCGCCTGCTCGACCTCGAGCGCCTGCGTCCGCGAGAGCGACAGCTCGCGCGAGTAGTCCTGGGGGACGAACGGCTCGTCGGAGTACGACGTCAGCAGCTTCTCCGCGATCTGATCCCAGACGTCTTCGAAGCCTTCGGTGCTGCCGAGCGGCGACGCCGCGACTTCGGTGCGCGCGAGGTCCAGCAGACGCGGGCGCTCCTCGCCGTCGCGCACGAGGGTCTGAAACACCTGGGCCAGCCGGTCGGTCGGCGTGTCGCCGGCGATCACGTTTCGCGCCACGAACTTGGCAATCGTGCTGCCCGACATCCGGTGCACGACGGACTCGACCATCGCCGCGTCCTCGTCTTCGCCGGTGCCGCGGGCGAGCAGCCCCATCAACATGTCGGGCGACAGGCGTCCGATGGCCGTGGCCGCGTTGTCGAGTGCGGCTTCCGACTGCCCGGCGTCGCCTTTCGACAGGCGATTCATGACCGTCCGCAGCAGCCCGAGGATCGCGTCGGTCTTCGCGCCGATCGTATGGCCGCCTTTCGCCTCCAGGGTCGTCACGAACTCGCCGAGCCGATCCGCGTCCTGGAACAGGGCGACGATCTCGCGGAGCTGGGCCTCCTCGACGTCGGCAATCGTGCCCTGCAGGCAGTTGGCGATGACCCGATCCCACGACGCCGTATCGCCTTCGGGCCGCTCGCGGAGGACCTCCCCGTAGTCGATCTCGCGCACCTGGACGTGCTGACCGCCCATCGTGGTCCAGGCGCGGGCGATGCCGCCTTCAGCGCGCAGCGATTCGTTCGATCGCCCGAGGAGGCGAAGGAAGTTGCGCCAGCTGTCGACGTCTCCCTCGGGATTGATGGTCAGCTCGCCAATCAGATGGTTGTGGAGCAGCACGGCCAGCTCGGTGACCGCCGATTCGGGACGCGCCAGCCCGCGATTCTCGAGCAGCAGGGTGTCGGGCAGCACCGTCAGGGTCATCGGCGCGCTGAGCGCCGGCGGCGTCGTGAGCTGCTTGATCCGGCCGAGCGTCGCCGCGATTGCCGGGTGGCCGTCGGGATACAGCGTCACGGCGCGCGCCGCCGCCTTGCAGGCGCGTGCAAATTCGATCAACCGGCCGCTTTCATCGGCCGCGAGCGGCGGTCGCGCGGGTGCTGCGGCAGGCTGCTGCCTATCGTCGGGCATCGTTCAGAAGCGGACCGACCGTGGACACGTGTGAATTATGCCGGTGCTCGCGGCTGGAGGCTAGGGGCCTGAACGCGTTCCCCGCTATACTGCCCCGCCGAATGCGCGCGGTCGACGTCATCATGGCCAAGCGGGATGGCCGTTCCCTTTCCCGTGATGAGATCCAGTACTTCGTATCGGGCGTTACTGACGGGACGTTGCCTGACTATCAGGCGTCGGCCCTGCTGATGGCGATTCTCCTCCGCGGCATGACCGCGGAGGAAACCGCGTGGCTTACCGATGCGATGGTGCACTCGGGCGAGCGCGTCGATCTCTCGGGCATTCCGGGCGTGAAGGTCGACAAGCACAGCACCGGTGGCGTCGGCGACAAGACGTCGCTGATCCTGGCGCCGCTCGCGGCCGCGTGCGGCGTGCCGGTGCCGATGATGTCGGGCCGCGGCCTCGGCCACACGGGCGGCACGCTCGACAAGCTGGAAGCGATCCCCGGCTTTCGCGTCAATCTCTCGCTCGCGGAGATGAAGTCGGCGCTCGCGCGGACCGGCTGCGCGATGATCGGGCAGACCGCCCAGATCGCGCCCGCCGACAAGAAGCTGTACGCCCTGCGCGACGTAACCGGCACCGTTGAGAGCATTCCGCTCATCAGCGCGTCGATTATGAGCAAGAAGATCGCCGAAGGGATCGACGCGCTCGTGCTCGACGTGAAGACCGGTCGCGGCGCGTTCATGAAAACGGAAGCCGACTCGCGGCGCCTTGCCGAGTCGCTCGTTTCGATCGGCAAGGCGTCCGGCGTACGGACGGAGGCGATCATCACGGCGATGGACTCACCGCTCGGCATGGCGGTCGGCAACGCGCTCGAGGTTGTCGAGTGTCTCGACGTCTTGAAAGGCGGCGGGCCCGCGGATCTGATCGACATCTCTGTCGAGCTCGCGGCGCGGATGCTGGTCCTTGGCGGCGTCGCCGCCGACCGCGCCGATGCCGAACGCCGCATCCGACACGCCATTGCATCCGGCGCCGGCCTGCAGCGCTTTCGACAGATCGTCGAGACGCAGGGCGGCGATCCGCGCATCGTGGACGATTACGCGCGCCTGCCGCACGTCAACGATCGCCACGTCGTCAACGCCACGCAATCGGGCTTCGTGACGGCCATGGATGCGGAGAAGATCGGCCGCGCGTCGGTCACGCTCGGCGCCGGCCGCGACCGCGTCGAGGATCCCGTCGACTTTGCGGTCGGCATCGTGCTGCGCGCGAAGCCGGGCGACGAGGTGCGTCAGGGCGACGCGCTCCTCGAGCTGCATTACCGCGATCCGCGCCGGCGTGACGCGGCGTTGTCGCTGCTCGGATCGGCGATCACGATCGGCCGCGAGCGACCGGCGGCGCCGCGGCTGATCGTTGGAGAGGTGCGCTGATGCTCGGCCTGTTTCAGCCCCTGCTGGGGGCCATCGTCATTCTCGGCATCGCGTACACGTTCTCGACGAACCGCCGGGCGATCAACTGGACGACCGTCGCGTGGGGCGTCGGCCTTCAGGTCGTGTTCGCGCTCATCGTGCTCAAGACAACGATCGGCCAGCGGGTGTTCGCGACGCTCGGCGACGCGATCACGCGGCTGCTCGGGTTCGCCGGCGTCGGTTCCGAGTTCGTCTTCGGCGCGCTGGGGAATGGCGCGGTCTGGAGTCGCGTGATGAACACCGCGCTGGGCGCCGACGGCGCGCGCTACGCGCTGGTGTTCGCATTTCAGGTGCTGCCGACGATCATCTTCATCGCCGCCCTGTTCGCTATCCTCTATTACTTCGGCGTGATGCAGCTCGTCGTCCGCCTGTTCGCCGTGGTCATGCATCGCGTGATGCGGGCGAGCGGCGCCGAGTCGCTGAACGTCGCGGCCAGCATCTTCATGGGCCAGACCGAGGCGCCGCTGACGATTCGGCCCTACCTGCCGGAGATGACGCAGTCGGAGCTCATGACCGTGATGACGTCCGGCATGGCGCACATCTCGGGCGGCATCATGGCCGCGTACATCCTGTTCGGCGTCGAGGCCAAGCACCTGCTGACGGCGGTCATCATGACCGCGCCCGGCACGATCATGATGGCCAAGATGCTCGTGCCCGAAACCGAAGTGCCGAAGACGATGGGGACGGTCAAAATCGAGATCGAGCAGACCGACGTGAACGTCATCGACGCGGCCGGCCGGGGGACGGGCGAGGGGCTGCATCTCGCGCTGAACGTCGGCGCGATGCTCATCTCGTTTCTGGCGCTGATCGCGCTGGTCAACGCGCTGCTGGGCCTCGTCGGCCTCAGCCTCGAGCAGATTTTCGGCTGGGTGTTCGCGCCGGTGGCGTGGGCGATGGGCGTGCCGTGGCGCGACGCGCCGGTCATCGGCAACCTGCTCGGGACGCGCATGGCGGCGAATGAGTTGATCGCGTACTCGAAGCTCGGGCCGATGAAGGCGACGCTCGATCCGAAGTCGTTCACGATCGCGACGTTCGCGCTCTGCGGGTTCGCGAACTTCAGCTCGATCGGGATCCAGATCGGCGGCATCGGCGCGCTCGCGCCGAACCGCCGTCACGATCTCGCGCGGCTCGGCCTGCGCGCGATGTTCGCCGGCACGCTGGCCAACTTCATGACGGCGACAATCGCAGGGTTCCTCCTTTGAGCGACAATTCATCACGAAGGCACGAAGATCACGAAGGTCGCCAAGAAAGGTAACCCCAGAGACACAGAGACACAGAGTCGAACCAGCGCGCAAAGCACGCCAGTGACCGCCGATCGATTCGACGGGTTGGCCGGCGAAGCCGGCCAACGTGCGGGCGGAGATGAAACGGGCGAAAACGAATCGCCTGGCGATTCGTGAGCGACTCGTTTTCGCCCGTTTCATCTCCGCCCGCCGCGGCGCTCCGCGCCGCCCGTCGAAGCGAGGCGCTCTGTGGCTCTGTGCCTCTGTGGTTGTTTTTTCGTTCGGGCTTTGCGCGCTCGAAGCCGGGACGCAGAAACGATCGCAGAACGATGGGATACTACGAGCAAGTCAAGGAAGCCGCGGATGCGGTCCGGTCGAGGATCCCCGAGGTTCCCGACCTCGCGATCGTGCTCGGGTCGGGGCTGGGGGATTTCGCGAACAGCCTCACCGACGCCGTGTCGATGCCGTACGACACGCTGCCGCACTGGCCGGTATCCCGCGTCATCGGCCATGAAGGCCGCCTGGTCGTCGGCAAGACGCGGCGGAAGCGGATCGCGGCGCTCGCCGGCCGATCGCATCTCTACGAAGGCCACTCGGTCCAGACCGCGACGTTCGCGATCCGCGCGCTCGGCCTGCTCGGGGTGAAGAGGCTGATTCTCACCAACGCCGCCGGCGGCATCAACACGACGTTCTCCCAGGGCGCGCTGATGGTGATCGACGACCACATCAACCTGATGGGCGCCAACCCGCTCGTCGGCCCCAACGAGGATCGCTTCGGTCTGCGCTTCCCCGACATGACCGACCTGTACTCGTCGCGGCTGCGCGCCATCGCCGACCGCGCCGGCCAGGCGATCAAGCTGCCCGTGCCGCACGGGGTGTACGTCGCCCTGCTCGGGCCGAGCTACGAGACGCCGGCGGAGATCAGATACCTGCGCACGATCGGCGCGGACGCCGTCGGCATGTCGACCGTGCCCGAGGCGATCGTGGCGCGGCACATGGGAATCGAAGTCCTCGGCATCTCGTGCATCACCAACATGGCCGCCGGCGTCCTGCCGCAGCCGCTGCGGCACGAGGAAGTCATGGAAACCGCGCGCCGCGTGCGCGGACAGTTCATCGCGCTGCTGGAGGGAATCATTGAGCAGCTCTGAGGGTCGCGTCACGCGCGACGATCTCGTCACGGCCGCCCGCCGCGCGCGCGAGAACGCCGTCGCCGCGTTCTCGGGCTTCAAGGTCGGCGCCGCGCTCGAAACCGCCGACGGCCAGGTGATCACCGGCTGCAACGTCGAGAACGCCACGTACGGCCTGACGCTGTGCGCGGAGCGCGTCGCGATGTTCAAGGCGCTGTCCGACGGCCATCGTGCGTTCACGCGCATCGCGATTGTGGCCGATACCGGCGCGCCGACGCCGCCGTGCGGCGCCTGCCGGCAGATCCTCTGGGAGTTCGGCGGCGACCTCGAGATCTATCTCGCGAATCTCACCGACCACAAGGGTACGCACCGGCTGAAGGATCTGTTGCCGCTGCCGTTCGATGCGCGACTGCTGAAGTGACGCGCGAAATACGAAAGCATTCACGATTCGCAGAAACAAACCACAGAGACACAGAGTCATCTATGAAAGGGCCGTCGTTGTCTAGGCACACGTCGGCTGATCGCGCGCGGACGGCTTATGAGCCGTCCCGTCCGCGCGCGAGCAGATGACGTGTGCCGGGTCGTACGTTCCACCATCGCATGTCCGAGCCGCTGACGTTCTCGTTCAGCCATCTATTCGAGCTCGCACGTGAGCTCAGCATCAGTTTGGACCAGAGCGGGCGTCATCCACAGATCGACCAGAGGTCATGACTCATGTTCGACGACACCGCTCTGGAGAGGACGTCAATCGATCGGCCAATGCCGAAACACGTCTTCACACAGCGTGCGCGCGAGGGCGACGCGGGCGTTCAGCGCGCCTTTTCGCACGGCGAGGCGGCGACCCCACCGCCCGATCCGATCGTGGCGTTTGGTGCCGTGGATCGCGGCTTCGACGAGCGCCCACCGCAGCCACGGCGAGCCGCGGCGCGTGATGCGGCCGTACCGAATCCGCCGCGCACTCGCATCGACGCTTGGCACCAGCCCGGCGTAACTCGCCAGATGCGCGGGCGTTGGAAACCGCGTCAGCGTGCCGACTTCGGCGCGCACCATCAGCGACAGGACGGGGCCGAATCCGGGAATCGCTTGCAGCCGTTGCGCGATCGGATCGACGGCAACGGCGGCCAGGACCTCGCGATCGGCGTCGGCCGCGGCTGTCCGCACCGTCGTCAGCAACCGCCGCAACCCGGCGACGCTGGCCGCCGCGCGCGGCGGCAACGTCAGCGTCTCGAGCCACGCATCGCTGCGCGTCCGTGCCAACCGGCGCCCATCCACAATCCCCTGGCGCAGCAGCACGGCGCGCAGGCGATTGATCAACGCGGTCCGCACCTGGACGATCGCATGTCGATAGCGACACAGTTCCCGCAGCTCGCGAATCGCCACGGGCGGGTAGTAGATCCCCACGACGCTGTCGCGCCGCAGCGCATCGGCGAGGCGGCGCGCATCCAACCGGTCCGTTTTCGCTGCGTACCCGGCTTTCAGCTTCGTCTTCACCGGGTCGACCACCCGCAGATCGCCCACGTGATCGCTCACGGCGTCGGCGAAATGCCACGTCGGGGTACTCGCTTCCACCGCCAACGACGTCCGTCGATCACACCGCGCCAGCAACGCGGCCACACCCGCCTCGTTCCGCGGAAAGCGCTCTTCCCAGAGCCGCGTGCCGATCGCATTGACCGCGCACACCTGAAAAAACGCTTGGTGCAAGTCCACTCCGATGTAATGCTCAATCACGGGTCGTCCTCCTCTCACGCCCGGAGCATGCGTTGGTGGAACATCACATGCTAACCGGCTGAGGCGAGAGACGGCCCTTTCATCTGATCACAGAGACGAACCAGCCAACGCCTAGATCGCCGCGGACCGCAAAGTAAACGCCGATCATTCGGCGGGTTGGCCGGCGTAGCCGGCCAACGTGCGGGCGGAGACGATCCGTGCGAAAACGAATCGCTCCGAGATGCATGCGACTCGTTTTCGCGCGGATCGTCTCCGTCCGCTGCGGCGCTTCGCGCCGCCCGCCGAATGCGGCGCTCTGTGTCTCCGTCACTCTGTGGTTGAATTTCTTGCGGTCCTCACCGCGCCGGCGATGGCGCGTTGAATTCACTCGGCAGCGGTGTCCACCGATCTCGCCCGCGGTACTCGACCGGCTTGTGGCCGAATCGCGCACGGTAGTCGCAATACCACGCACGCAGGCGGTCGACGCGGCGATCCGACGATCGAATCGATCGGTGCGGGTAGTCGAGCAGCACGCGCTCGACCTTCCACACGTTCGTCGGCGCGAGGCGCCAATCGTATTCGCCCATTTCATCCGCGAGGTTCACGACCGCGTAGCCGGTGATGCGGCCGGTGAAATCGACGTACGGATCGAAGTAGCTGAGCGCGAGCGCGCGCGGGCTGGCGAAGACCGGCTTCCGCCCGTGGAGGCCGGGATCGCGCGACCGCGCGATCGATCCCCAGCGGTTGCCGCGGCGGTACACGAAGATGACGTGATCGAGCGCGTCGATCGACTCGAAGCTCAGGACGAGCGGCGCGTAGCCGTGCTGCTCGAGCACGACCGCGGCGAAGA
>Ga0114129_10002448_pt1 | contig 25780 bp, 22 predicted proteins | sample RhiMetdeltSRZDD1_FD_80071 | JGI IMG/M metagenome (GOLD analysis project Ga0114129, IMG submission 80071) | Populus rhizosphere microbial communities from Tennessee, USA - Rhizosphere MetaG P. deltoides SRZDD1 (version 2) (version 2) | ecosystem: Host-associated > Plants > Roots > Rhizosphere >...
ACTGATTGCGCTTTCACTTTTGCTTGGGTTTGCCAAGCCAGGCGCGATCATTCTATTGCCTCTTTTATTGCTCCTCCTCAGGCATCCTTTTCCATCCAAAAAATGGATCTTTCTTTTAGGGGTGGGTGTGTTGCTTGCCATCGTTGCAAACATTGGCTGGTGGGCGATCGCGACGCCAGGCTCGGTCTTTTCCGGAGGCGGGATTCAAAGCGTCTCGGGACAATCGAACCTGATCCTTTCAGAGCCGGTCAGTTTTATCAAATTGCTCTTGCAGGGAATGATTCTGACATTGTTCGACCAGGTGTTAGGCTTGATCGCAGCGTATGGATATTGGGCTGGCAGGGTGCCGGGGCCAGTCTATTTCTTCTCAATACTGGCTTTGCTGGCCGCCTTTCTCGCCGAGCCGCGACGGGTATCCATTCCTTCGAAAACGAGAATATTTCTGGTTAGTTTCTTCTTGTTCTGCAGCGCGGCCATTTACACCGTGGCCTTCGTGCCCAATTACGTTACCGGAGGCGTCCTGGCGCTGGCGAAACATGGTCGCTATTACATTCCATTTGTGCCGCTGTTCTTTTTAGGCCTTGCTGGCTTCCGTGTCCTTCGTGAAAACATGCAAAGGCCGGTAACGTTCCTAGCCGCCGGCTCCCTCCTGTTCTCGCTTGGCTTCTACAGTTTCGGAATCTATACCACGTATTACACCTACTGTGGGTATGATGCGTATATAGGAGGGACCTGCCGTCTGCCGGTGTATAAGAATCTGGAAAAGGAAGATTCGCCCAAGGCAGTCATCACCGAAGGCGTGCTTGTCAGCCAGACTTTTACCAGGCACTGCCAGAAATTGGAAATGGTGCAGGTCTTTGTGGATTCTGTTCCCGAAAATGCCGATGGAAGCCTGCGATTTTCATTGCTCGATGAACATCATCAGATCCTTGCAAGCCAGGATTTTCCGATCGGTTCGATTATTGTTCCTGACTACTTAAGCCTCCCGGTGCAGCTGCCGCCTGATTCCGTGAGCAGGGAGCATGAAATCCAATTGGAATCAGTGAACCTGGCTGGCCCGGAAGGAATCCACGTAATTTATACAAACCCGGACTTCTACCCCGGTCAATTAACGATCAATGGAGAGACCGAACGGGGTGATTTACTCATTCACTATTCCTGCATCGGTCCATAACGGAGTGCCCATTATGTTCAGCGATTATGGCAAGGAACTTCTACGAAGTGGGATCATTGAGGCTAAAGCCGGGCATAAGGATGCCGCCCGCCGCTATCTGGATCGTGCGGCTTACATCAGCAATGATCATGATGTGCTGGCGGAAGCCTGGTTCTGGATGAGTCAGGTAGTGGACGAGGCAGCAGAAAAGCGTAAGGCCCTTGAAAATTGCCTGGCCAATGACCTGGGACACGCGCGCGCCAGACGCGCCCTGGCTGTGCTGGATGGCAAACTCAGGGCTGATGAAATCGTGGACCCCGATAAACTCCCTCTGGCGCCTGAAGGTTTACGCTCTGCCAATGCCGACCGCTTCATGTGTCCCAAATGCGGCGGGCGGATGAGTTTCGCACCGGATGGCGGATCGTTGGTATGTGAATATTGTTCACGCAATCAGAAATTCGCAGCACAACCGGGGACCGCGAACGAAAAGGATTTCATCATTGCGATGGCCACGGCCCGTGGCCATCGCAAGCCGCTCAACCAGCAGGTCTTTCATTGTGAAGGCTGCGGATGTGAATTCATTCTGCCGCCCAATCAGATTTCATCCACTTGTGTGTATTGCGGTTCGCCGCATGTAGTCAATTGGGAATCGCAGGAGGAACTGCTCGCGCCGGATGGCATCATCCCGCATGCGTTCGACCAGCAGCGCGCGGTCAAGCATCTGATGAAATGGGTGGAAGATAACGGGATCAACCCTGAAAAGGAAGTGGATCTGCCGCGCGGCGTTTATCTCCCCTTATGGACCTTCGACCTGGGCGGCTCGCTCGATTACGTCGGCGAAAAAATGGACGATAGTCAGATTCAACTCGGTCGCAATAACCGCAAGACGGTTCGGGTAAAGGATAGTTATCCCGTCCAAATCAATGACTTGCCGATTCCCGCGGCACGCAAACTCTCGGCCGTCTTCCTGAAGCTTATCCCCACCTTTGAGCTGAGAGCGGTCAAACCCTATGAACCGGGGTATCTCGCCAACTGGCCTGCCGAAGTGTACGATATTCCCATGGCGGAGGCTTCGCTCGATGCACGTGCACGTGGCTTTTCACACTACAAGAATGACCTGCCCAATCTGTTGACGCCTGTGCAGTTCATCTCCGCCTCTTCTGCTAATATGACCATTGAATCCTTCCGCCTCAACCTGCTCCCGATATGGATGACCGAACTGCCCTTCGATAGCCGCGAACACCTCATCTTGATCAACGGCTGGAACGGAGAAGTGAGGAGCGATTTGCCAGAAAAGAAGGAATCAGGCGGCTTAATGGATTGGTTGGAGGATTTGTTGGAAGGTTAAGTTTTATGATCGCCGCAACAACTTACAAGTCAACAGGAGTATGACATGAATACAGCTTCCCTGCCCGAAGGTTTTACAGCCCGTTCGGCGACACTGGAGGATGTGGATATCGCCGCGGATCTATTTAAAACCTATGGGCTTGCAACGGCGGGCGCTGAGGATATCAACGCGGAAGAAACGCGCAATGTGTGGCAATCGCCCGGTTTTAATCCCATTACCGATATTCAGCTTGTTTTTACACGGGCCGGACAATTGGCGGCATATGTGGAAACCTGGGTCAATAGCAAACCGCCTGTTCATCCGTTTATATGGGCCTGTGTCCATCCGGATTTCATGGGCAAGGGACTGGGAACCTACGTTACGGTATGGGGTGAGGAGCGTTGTCGGCTGGTCATCGAAATTCTGCCGGCGGATGTGCGTTTTGCCCCTCGTGTGGGAGCTTACAGCATCAATCAGCCCGCGCATCAGTTGTTTGAAGATTTGAACTGGACTTATATTCGCTCTTTTTATACTATGCGTATTGATATGGATTCGGTTCCCGATGCACCGCAATGGCCGGAGAGAATCGAGTTGCGGCCCTATACATCAGAGAACCTGAAGGATGTGTATACTGCTCACCGCGAAGCTTTTCAGGATCATTTTGGTTATGTGGAGTCGCCCTTTGAAAGTGGGTTGGAACAATTCAAACACGGACTTGAAAACGATCCACAGCATGACCCCGACTTGTGGTTCGTGGCCTGGGATGGGAATGAAATTGCCGGGTATTGCCTGTGTCGGGCTTCAGCATTCAGTGACCACAATGCAGGTCTGGTCAATATCCTGGGCGTCCGGCGGAACTGGCGCAAACACGGGCTTGGACTCGCACTCCTGCGCCATGCCTTCGGCGATTTCCATCAGCGCGGGCAAATGCACGTGGAGCTGGGCGTGGATGCCAAAAACCTGACCGGCGCGTTACGGCTGTACGAAAAGGCTGGCATGCACGTTCACCGCCAAAACGATTTATTTGAAAAGGAGATGCGCCCGGGACGCGAAGTGGCGGTGGAGTCGTTGTAGCATAGATCCATATCTTCCAACTTAACCTGCTCCCGGTATGGATGACCAAACTGCCCTTCCATGGTCGCGAACATCTGGTGCTGATCAACGGCTGGAACGGAGAAGTGAGGAGCGATATGCAGAGAAGTCAAGTAAGGCTGGCGGGTTGATGGAATGATTGGGGGATTTGTTGGAGGGTGATTCTTGTTTATTTGCTCTCGAAAAGCTTTTCAAAATATTCGGAGCAGTTCGCGCACGATTATTTTTACCTTTTCCTCGTCATCTGGTGTTTACTTGTTTCCCTGTCCGCTCACGCGTGTATACTTACCCCATGCCCTCCACCATCCCGATCCTGCGCGCGCGACGTGAACGACGGCTTGCGCGGCAACGCGTGAGTGAAGCTCGTAAGCGTAATATTTTCCTCAGCATGGGGATGATTCTCTCCTTGTTGATTGCCGCGCTGATCATAACAACCGCGTTTGCCTATGTTAATCTCACAACTGACCTGCCTTCCATCGAGACCCTGCCAACGCTCTTTAACCCGCCGGACGGCTTGCTCCTCCAGCCCACGCGCATTTACGATAGAACGGGTAAACAAATTCTTTACACATTTGCCCCGCCTGCGGGTGAGTCACCACGCCGGTACATTCCGCTCAGTGAAACCAATCCGCAACATCTTGCCAAATCATTAACCGACGCGATCATTGCCACCTCCGACGCGAATTTTTGGAAACACGCGGGCTACACCCTCACCGGAATTACGAATTCCGAGTTACACCCCACGATTGCGCAACGCCTTGTCTCTGATCTCCTGCTCTTTGATGAGTCTCCTTCCCTGCGCCGCGCTTTGCGTGAACGTATCCTGGCCGCACAGCTTACGTCGCATTTTGGGCGCACGCAGATCCTTGAGTGGTATCTCAACTCGGCGAACTTTGGTCGTTATGCCTTCGGAGCGGAGACCGCAGCCCAGCTCTACTTTGGCAAATCAGCTACGGAACTTTCAACAGCCGAGTCCGCCATCCTTGCGGCGGTCAGCGACTCGCCGAGCCTGAATCCATACGACGCGCCGCAGGTCGCGCTCGAACGCGGTCGCCAGGCGGTTCAACGGATGCAGACTCTAAGACTCCTATCGAACGAAGCGACCGCGAACGCGCTGGGAGAATCGCCATTATTCCAGACTCCGCCTCCTGTTACGCCTCAGCCGGCTGCGGCCTTCATCAACCTGCTCCTCACCCAATTGGATTCCCAGATTCCGCTGGCACGCATCGAACGCGGTGGATTGACTGTCATTTCCACGCTGGATTATGACTTGCAAAGAAAATCGTCCTGTATCACTGCATTTTACGCCGCACGGGTTGCGGGCCTGCCCGACCCGATTATCGAATGCGACTCGTTGCGTTTTCTCCCCGCGTTGCCACCGGGGATCCGTGCTCCCGATTCGTCCACCAGTGCGGTCATTATCGATCCCCGAACCGGACAGATTCTCGCGGCCTTTGGCGAAACGTTTCAGGCGCAGGAAACGCCTCTTTTCGCAGCACACAGGCCCGGGTCGACGCTGGATGCGTTTATCTACTTAACGGGGTTTACCCGTGGCTTGAGTCCCGGGTCTTTAATTTGGGATATCCCTGGCCGGACGGACATCCAAAACTTTGATGGTATATATCATGGTCCCATCCGTTTACGAGTCGCCCTGGTGAATGATTATCCCGCGCCCGCCGCGCAAGTACGGGAGCAAATGGGTGCGGAGAATGTGACAGAGATCGAAGCCTCGTTCGGCCTGTCAGAAGGGGACGATTTATCCTTGATCAGGGCTGCCGGTGCCTTCGGTGCCTTTGCACAGCAAGGCGTTTATTTTGGTCAGGATGTGAATGAAACTTTCACGCCGGTAGCGGTTCTGAAAGTGGAAGGCACGGATGGAAGTATCTGGCTCGATTGGGGAACGCCCCAGGCCAAACCTGTCGTTACACCGGCGTTGGCCTATCTGATGAACCACGCCCTGAGTGACGCGACGGCTCGTAAGGGTGTGTTTGAAACGTCGAATGTATTGAACGTGGGCAGGCCGGCGGCTGTGAAGCTGGGACAGACCGAGGATGCCCTGGATATGTGGACGATCGGTTATTCGCCATCGCGCGTGGTCACCGTGTGGACCGGCGCACGCAATGACAGTGATCTAACGCCACGCGTGCCAGCGGTGTTATGGAACGCGTTGATGCAAATTGCTTCAGAGAATCTGCCCCTTGAGAGTTGGTCATTGCCGGCCGGTGTCGCTGTGATCAATGTGTGCGATCCATCGGGCATGCTGCCTACTTCAGACTGCCCAAGCCTGGTAAGCGAAGTATTTCTAAATGGCAATGAACCGCTTCAAGCGGACAATATGTATCGCAAGTATGCAATCAACCGCGAGACGGGTTTGCTCGCCACCGTGTTTACACTTCCACAGCTGACCGAGGAGCGCGTCTATCTGGTTGTGCCGTCGGAGGCGCGGTCATGGGCAGAGAGCGCCGGGCTGGCCGTTCCACCCTCCGCCTATGATGTGATTCAAGCGCCACAACTCAACGCGGATGTGCAGATCACTTCGCCAGCTTTGTTTACTGAAGTAAGCGGCATGGTGAATATCGAAGGCACCGCGGCGGGAAATGATTTCCTTTCCTATCGTGTGCTGGTAGGACAGGGCTTGAACCCGCAGGAATGGATTCTGGTGGCGGACGGAACCGAACCCGTGACCAATGGTCTACTCGCCGAGTGGGACACGAACGGTTTAATGGGGTTGTATGCCATACAGTTGCAGGTCTTAAGGAGCGATCAACGAGTTGACACCGCGATCGGTCAGGTGACAGTTAGCCAGTAGCTATTAGCAGTTGGCTATTAGCATTTAGTGAATGGCTAATAGCTCACAGCTACAAGTGAGGAAAACAATGAAAGACTTTCGAACCCTCAAAGTATGGGAAAACGCCCACGCATTAACACTGACAATTTACAAGGCGACGGAGGCATTCCCAAAGCAGGAAGTGTACGCGTTGACAAATCAAATTCAACGAGCGGCAGTTTCAGTCCCGTCCAATATCGCAGAGGGTTGTGGAAAGGATTCAGACGCCGAACTCAAACGATACTTCCTGATTGCAATGGGTTCGTCAAGTGAACTGGAATATTTGCTTTTATTGGCACACGATCTTGGTTATTTGTCCCAAGATACATTTCAAAGTATGAATAATGAACTTGTTGAAACCCGCAAAATGCTCAATGCATTTATCCAAAAACTAAGAGCTACTAAACGCTAATCGCTAAAGGCTAATAGCTAAGAGGAGAATCCATGAATACCACGTTATTACTTACGGTTGGAATTATCGGTTTTGTTTTGCTTATCCTAAACACTATTTTTCTTGGCATTATCTATTTCATGCGCAGAAAGATGGCGGCAGTCAGTCAATGGCCTTCCACCATGGGTACAGTGATGATGTCTACAATCGAGCAGAGATCTTCAAGCGAAGGCGGATATACAGATTACCCGGTGGTGCAATATTCCTATCAGGCCGGTGGGCAGGCATTTCAAAGTTTTAAACTGGCGCCCGGACCGGAAGTGGGCGGTACAGGTGCAAGGAAAGTAGTCGCACGATACCCGGCTGGCGCGCAGGTGATGGTATTTTACAATCCGCAAAACCCGTCCGAGGCTGTGTTGGAGCGAAAGGCGCCCGCGCAATGGTTGATGTGGTTGCTTCTGGTGGTCTTTGATTGTTCGTTGTGTGGCGTGGTGCCAATCCTCTGGTTTTCGATGAGATAGTTAAAGCTGAGGGGAAATGGGATCTTTAGGAACCGAACGCAGGTCAATTTCGATGGCCGCGATCAGGAATTGAATCCCCAGCAGAACGGAAAGCGTGGGGAGCATCACCGTGCCTGTGGGAGCCGGGACATTGATGGACGCATAGAATATCCAGCGGTTAATTCCGAAGATCAGGCCAAAGAGCAGGAGTGGCAGGCCCGTCAGCAGGTAGATAGAGGTCATCGAGAAATCATAGATCAGGTTTTTCAACACCAGGCGGCGGACGAGCGTCTTCAATAATTTGAGCGGAAACTCGATCAGTGAGCGACGAACCGAGAGGTTCGATATTTCTCCACGATAGCGCGCCGGCATGGGCACATCCTTCACCACGGCATCCAATAAATAGAGATTGGCCAGCATGGAGGTCTCAAAAAAATAGGTTCGGTCAATTCTATAAAGTGGCAGTTGGCCAAGAACCTTACCATGAATGGCGACAAATCCGTTGGTGGGGTCAAAAAGATTCCAATATCCGGTCGCAGCTTTGGTCAAAAAACCTAGACCCATGTTGCCGATGCGACGAATGACGGGCATTTTTCGCAAGGCTGGAAAATTGCGAAAGCGATTGCCCTTGGCATAGTCAGCACTTCCTTGAAGGAGGGGCGCCAAGAGGCTCGCGATGTGCCTGGCATCCATCTGGCCATCGCCATCAATTTTGATGACTACATCGGCGTTAAGCTCAAGAGCCTTTCGGAAACCGGTGAGCATGGCCCCTCCCACCCCCTGATTTTTTTCATGCCTTAACAGCAGAATCCTTTGATCCTCTTCCACTGCCTGCATGATGACCCTGACTGTTTCATCCGGGGAGGCGTCATCCACGCAAATGATATGGCTCAGGTAGGGCGGCAGGCTGGCAAGCACAGAACCAATCTCACGCTCCACCCGATAACAGGGGATGACAACGATGATGTTATTATTATCCAGATCTGGGGTTGAAAGATTCATGATGTACGATGATGAATTTTCTCTCATTATACCGGCTGCACATAATCAGCGGTCGCCCAACCATATTTCAAGGCAAAAGCATCACCTTTTCCAGCTCGATTTGTAGGTAAAATGGAGAGATGCGAGCGCCAACAAATTCGGGAATATCCTCGTTGAGAAGCCAGGTCGGAGAATTAGTAAAAGGCATTTCCTTCCACAAGGCGGAGATCTATCTAATCCTCGCAACGCTTGTCTTCGGATTAACCGCCTGCTATCTGCTCCCGGTCGGTGGCGGGTGGGACGAGGAGACACATCTGATGCGGGTATGGGAAATGTCAGACCTGACGTTCATACCAAATGACGCTCTCGGAAACGGTATGCCTTTTCCAGCTGTGTATTGGGAAATGTCCTATAGAAGGCCATTTATCGTCCGTGCGGTTGAACCTGGTTTTTGGGACAAATACAGCGGCCTCGCGCTCGATGCGCATGATTACATCTACGGAAGCGTCGAAACGCGCTCCGTATATTCTCCTCCGCTATTGCTACCGCAAGCGTTTGTCATGCGTTACCTCGGTAGAAGCTGGCAATGGCCCGCGCTGACGGTTTTTTATGCCTGCCGCCTGGCCGGATTATTGAGTTATCTTTTGCTGGTCTGGCTGGCAGTCCGCCTTATCCCATTTGGCAAATGGATACTTGCTATTCTGGCAACGTCTCCGATCGCGATTCTGCAGGCTGTCACCATTAGCTCCGACACCATCTCAAATGGGATTGCTTTCCTGTTTATTGCCGGTGTACTTTTCGTCGCCAACAAAAAAGAATTGGACCGGAGCGAATGGTTTGTCCTGGCGTTGCTCTTGTTCATCCTCTTTTGGGGCAAACTTAACCTTGTCCCGCTGGCTGTCCTCCCGTTTCTAATCATCCGCCCATCTCAGTTCAAGCTTCGCTTTGGCTATGTCCTGCTGATCGGCACCGCGATCCTGCTCTTCCTGGTGGAGGTACTGGGCTGGAGCGCCTTAGCCTATTCGAGATTGCTTACTCCACCCGAAGGCACCGATCCTGTCGGGCAGGTCAAATTCATACTGCTGCACCCACTTAAGATCATCTCCATCCTGGCGGCAGACCTATGGGCGAAGGGCGCAAATTATATCCGTTATTGGATTGCCATCTACGGGTTTGCCTACTGGCCCGTGCCAGTCCTTACCTACTACCTGTATGCAGCCGGGCTGGTAGCCGCGATCCTTGTAAAAGAGGACAAAGAGATGGAGAAAAGAGTCCGAATAGGATTGCTCCTCATCTTTGTCGTCGCGTATGTGGCAACCATACTCACCATGTACGTTACATTCAACCCGGTGGGCAGCAATGTGGTGGACGCAGTTCAGGGTCGATATTTCACAACTGTCATGCCGCTTCTTTTCCTCGCCGCAGCCTGTCTGCCCATCCCAAAATGGATCCAACTCCCGGCTTTTGTCCCAACTCTCCTGGTTGGGTTGAGCCTGCTGCTATACATGACTGGCATGTACCTGTCCTATCACGTTCCCTGTGGATCGCAATACTACCAGCAGGGATTGTGCTATCAGCCCAATTACAAGAACTGGGCGCCTGATGCCCTCTACTCCGCTCCAATTTCAAATCAACTTACGTTGAAGCAGGAGATCGTCCCTGAATGTGACGGATTGACGGAGGTTCGGGTCTGGGTGAATGCTGAAAAGGCAGACTCAAATGGTCAAACAGAGTTTATCCTCAGAGACCCCAGCCAGCCAGGCGCCGTGGCTAGTGTTCAGGCTCTAAATTCCGAGTTGCCAGCTGGCAGCTGGTATACCTTGCATTTTCAACCAGATTGGGAATCGACCGGGCAATTGTATCTGCTGATGATTCAGGGTAATTCTTCAAACGGCAAAGGGCCAGTAGTTGCCTATTCGCTCCGGCAGGAATACCCGGCTGGCAAGCTCTATGAAAATGATGAACCCATCGAAAGGGATATGATCTTTCAGACCGGGTGCATCGCGGGATGGGAGAAGGACCGTCTCAACGGCGTACCATGAAATCTCAGGATGGGATTCCCAAGCAAGCCAGGTCTTTTCAGGATCGATACTTTTGGGTCATATTGATCGTCGCCGCAGTCTTGTTTAGCGTAGGCACTGTGTACGCCCAGGTCAATGACCTCACTTTGCGTTTCATACGGATTCAACAGGAAAAGGTGCACGTTCAGATGATGGAGGGTATTGCGGGAAATCCCTGGCAGTATCGCATATTCGCTGACTGGCTGATCGACCGTTTCATTAAACTATTGGGCGAGGTGGGAGTATCCAGCCCTCGTGTTTCAGTCTTTATCGCTTTCCGATTTGCCCAATGCCTGCTGATCTTTCTGACGGCAGGTATCTATTACCGAAAACTGGGCCTGCCTCCTTTTGCCAATCTTCTGGGATTATCCATTCTCATGTGGAGCATGTCCCTTTCGTTATACAACAGTGATCTAGCCTTTAATAATTTTTTCGATATCGCCTTTTATCTTATCGCCGCCATTTTGATCATGGATCTAAAGTTTTTCTGGATTCCACCTCTCATGCTCGTGGCGGCGCTCAACCGCGAGACGAGTGCACTGATTCCCTTTATGTTGCTTGGCCATGTATATTTTCACGAGGACAAAGCACGATTGATAAGACCGGCCATGCTCTACTCGATTGGAAGCCTGCTGGTGTTTGCAACAGTATGTGTAGCGTTACGCCTTTACTATGGTGAGCAGATATTCCTCACTGCGGATGGCTATTCTCCCGGGATAGGTCTCCTGGTACTGAACCTAACCAGAATCGTCACCTGGGAACAACTCATGATTACTCTTGGCGTAGTTCCCATTCTAGCGATCTTTGCGTACCGTGCGTGGCCCAGGACCTTAAAAACTTATTTTTGGATCCTGGTGCCTGCCTGGATCATTATTCATTTCTTTGCCGCGTTGGTTGCGGAGACCCGGCTTTTGCTGGTTCCTCAGGTGCTGGTTTTCATTCCGGGGGCATTGTTTGGGATCGTTGAAAAAAACGAACCGTGAACGCTCTGATATTTTTCCCCGTTATCAACAGGGATCGGCTGCTGGATAAGAGTCTGAACTGAGAAGGTTAATCGGTTTGCCCATCTTCCATGCTCATGCAGCTTGTGCCTTTCCCAGCGTGAAAGAAAACGTGGCGCCCTGACCCGCTTCAGACTCGACCCAGATACGACCTCCGTGCACCTCAACAATTTTCTTCACTATTGCCAGACCAATGCCTGTTCCCTCTGTCTTCGGATCGAGTTTATTGAAGAGGCCAAAGATCCTTTCATGGTGTTCAGGCTCAATGCCAATGCCGTTGTCCTTGACGAAGAAGATGGGTTGGCCCCGCTCCGCGTCTTCGCCGCGTTGACCCACCTCAATGCGCGGATTCATCTGGTCGCCCATATATTTGGCGGCGTTGTCGAGCAGGTTTTGCAGGACTGCCGTCAGACGCTGGCGATCTCCATGGACAGCTGGCAGGTTGGGCTGAGTCTGAACCGTCACTCCGCAAGCAATGAGACGTCCATGGACAATTTTCAGAGCGTCGTGTACCAAATCCCCAAAGGGGGTCGTTTCAGGGGCATTCATTATCCGCCCGATGCGGGAGAGTTCCAGCAATTCGGTTAGGAGGTTTTGCATCTTAGCGACTGCCTCCTGAATGCGTTGTCGGTCTTGCTTGACGCGCTCCACATCACCGGAGGCTGTATCTCTTTCAAGATAGCCTAGAAAACCGTTGATGGTGACCAGTGGTGATCGGAGGTCATGTGATACGGTATAGGTGAACTGAGTGAGTTCCGTGTTTTTCGCTTCAAGTTCGCTGATCAAGTGTTCGCGTTCCTGCTCTGCCCGATTGCGGTCGGTGATATCACGCACAAACGCCACGATGGTCTCGCCGCCTCCATATTCGAGTGATTTGGCGCTGACCTCGACTGGGATGACGGAGCCATCTTTACGGCGATAGCCAGTTTCAAAGATCAAGCCATTATTTTCGCGCACCATTTCCACACGTTGAAGCCAGACCTCCATGTTGGTGAGATGGGAGGCGATATCCAGCACACCCATATGGCCGAGTTCTTCGCGAGTGTAGCCCAGTAAGAGGCGGGCTCTCTTGTTGAAATACTGGTAGTGGCTGGTATTGCTGTCGATGATGAAGATGGCATCATTGGAATCATCCATAATGGTCTTGAACTGGCGCAGGGTTTCTTCGGCCTGGCGGCGCTCTGCTTCGGCGATGATACGAGGCGTCACATCCCGCAAAATGCCTTCATGGTATATGACGTTACCATGCTCATCGTGAATATAGCGCCCGTGATCCTCCACCCAGATTTCGGAACCATCCCGGCGCTTCATGCGGAAGATGTCGACTTTTTCCTGGCCTGTATCCAGGAAAAGGCTTCGTCGATCTTCCGGTGCGAAATACATGTCTTTCTTGATATCGACGGCCAGCATTTCCGCGCGGCTTTCATACCCAAACATTTTTACCATTGCGGGGTTTACATCCACAAACCGGCCATCATGAGTGCTGCGGTAGATGCCGTCGAGGATCCCATTGACGAGCGTGCGGTAACGTTCCTCGCTTTTACGTAAGGCCTGATCCACAAGCTTGCGGTGGGTGACGTCTTCAATCGTTCCTTCATAGTGTAGGATTTTCCCTTGCTCGTCGCGAATGGCCCGTACATTCATGGAGGTCCAAAATGTCGAGCCATCCTTGCGACAATCCAGCGTTTCGTATTCTGAAAGTTTTTCAGATTCTGCCAGACGCTGTACAAGTTCATTTCTGCTGTTTGGGTCAGCATAGATCTGGGTTGAAATATCCGTCACGCTTTGGATCATTTCCGCGGGTGATTCATATCCATACATCCGTGCCATGGCAAGGTTAACACTGAGAAAGCGGCCATCGGGTGTACTCTGAAAGATACCGTCAATGGCATTTTCAAAGATATTGCGGTATTTTGCCTCGGCCCGGTTGCGTTCCAATAGTTCCTGTTCAACCTCCTTGTATAGTTGGACATTGAGCATGGCCAGGGCCGAACGGTCGGCAATATCCTGCAGAAAGGCTAAATCTTCCGGAGAATAACTCCGGCCCGGAGTGTGGCGGGCCATCCCAATGACACCCAGGATTCGGCCCTGCGCCAGCAGTGGTGCAAGCATCATGCTATGCAAGGGAAGTTTTCTATAATATTCACGCCTTTCCGGTGAACCACTTTCGATCAATTGATCAAGCGAAATAAACGGAATCAGTACTGGTTGATATTCCGTGAGTACTTTGGCGTATGCACCCTCATCCACGCGAATTGGGCGCGCCAGTAGTTCAGCGCGAAAGATTTGGACTGCCTGCGGATCGGGATTGGCGACGGCCGCTAATTGCAAATACTCAGCCCCTGGCGAATACAAAAATATGCTGGCTCCATCGCCGATCAGGTTGGCGCAACGCTGCACAACGGTATTCAATACTAATTGAGCATCCTGTCCGGCCTGGGTGAGCAGGTGTGATAGTGCCGCGAGCGCCTCCGCGCGTGCAGCCTGTTTTTGAATTTGTGCCTCGGTCAGCTTTCTTTCGTGCAGTTCCCGGTGCAGCTCCCTGCTCTGTTGGAACAAAGTTTCCGTTACTGAACGAACCATGATCGCTGTGACGATCAGGGTGATCGCAACGGAGAAAAAATCCCCCGGCACACTATGCACGAGAATGCCTGGTATATAGGCACCTGAGAGTTCGCCAAAAACCAACCAGGCCGCACAAAAAATTGTATAGAGAGTGATGAGCAACATGGTTCGCTTGCGGGTGACCAGGCTGGCAACAATGAGGATGGCTGGATAGCCAATAATACTGAGATGATGAATACCGAGTCCCTTTGTGGCGATTATCGTTATCGCTGTACTCATAACAACTGCCAGCAAGGTAGCGGCAGTTTCAAACCTGGCCTTGTGGACAAAATACAGGGAGGCCAGCACTGGTAGAAGGGTCAAAGCGATGATACGAGCAGCAAAAACACTTTTGGTGGACATAACGATGAAAATGCCAGCCACCAGCGCCAGTACAACCAGTGCTGTGAACCAGTAAAAGATATGGGTGAGACGACCGGTGTACCCGTATATCTGTTCCAGCGGGATGGAATTTTTATTTTGGTTTGAGGATGAAGATAGCATCTGCGCCCTTTCGTGCGAAACATGCATTGTGACGCAAACATTTTACCCCGTGTGCTTGTGCCTGCAGTTTACACTAACGAAGGGACAATTCTCCGCCGACTTCACTATACCCTCACAACGGCATCTTGACGGGCATTCCCGGCTTGCGCGGATAGATATGCGGTGTCGCGGCGACCTTTTCAACCAACACAAGATACCGGTCGTCCACGACGCCCGGCAAATTCACAGGAATCAACTGTTTCAACTTTCCACCCAGAATCTTCATCGCGTTCTCCGCGGACTGTGCTTCGGCGGGCCCACTTTCGCCTTTCTGTGCGAGCATGCTCCCCCCTAAGCGAATCAATGGAAGCAGATACTCCGCCAACACATTGAGGTTTGCCACCGCACGTGCCACGGCCCAGTCATATTTTTCACGATACTTCCGGTCCTGGCCTATCTCCTCGGCACGCGCTTTGAGGATGTTGACATGTTCCAATCTTAATACCTCGACGACATGTTCGCAGAACATGGCCTTCTTCCCCACCGACTCAACCAACGTCAGCTTCATATTCGGATACAAAATCTTGAGTGCAATTCCCGGAAACCCCGCGCCGGTTCCCACGTCAATCAGGCTGCCGGGCGGATTCGGACCCCAGGCCAGCACACATGAAAACGAATCCAGAAAATGTTTGACGCGAATCGATTCCACCTCGCGTATGGCGGTGAGGTTGAACTTTTGATTCCACTCCAACAGTTCCTTTTCGTAGGTGAGCAGAGACATCACCTGTCGCCCCGTGATGTGTACATTAAAGGACTCCAGCGCATCGTGAACAAGTTTTTCCATCGAGGAAAAATTATAACCTTGCTTTCGCCCTGCGCGGCTGCGCCGTCGAGGCGAATGTACAAAAAAGACCGCCATTGCTGACGATCTTTCTGGTGTGTTTACTTGAAAATAGAATTTACTTGTTCTCTTCTACTTTTTCTTCCACGGCTGGATTTGATTTTCTAAACCTGCGGAAGAGTGTACGTCCGCCAAGGAAGACGAGTACAAGCGGGATGGCGAGCAGGACCAAAGCCGGCAGGATGAAGATCACAAGTTGGATCAGGAAATCCACAAAATTCTGGAAGAAGCGGATCAAATTCTCAACAGCCTCTTTCGCAGCGCCCTCGGGCCGCCACGGACCAATGGAAATCGGCTGGGTGCTTTCTTCCGCGATCAAACGGACGCTGATCGAAGAAAGGGCGGCAGACTCTTCATAATACTTGATCTGGCCTTTCAACACTTCGATCTCGGTCTGAACACTCTGCACCTGCAAGTAGATGGCCAACACGTCCTCGGCGTTCTCGGCATCCTCCAGGATTTCGAGCAGTTTCTCTTCAGCAGCCTCCTTCGCGGCCAGGCGGGATTGCAGGTCCACATATTCGCTGGTCACATCCACGCCTGAGACGTTCTCGTGATCCACTTCCACCGCGCCTTCTTTGATCTGCGCCAGCGCCTCATCCAATCGATCAGATGGCACGCGGATAGTGATTGTCGCTTCAGGCACTTCGAGGCTGTTGGGACCATAATAAGACTGGTACAGGTTCGATGCAACCACATAACCACCAAACTCTACCGCCAATTGGCTGATCCTTGCCATATCTGCCTTCGGATCATTGACTACAATTGCCAGTTCGGCATTCTTGATAACGAGCCGGTCCACATCAACACCCTGATAGTTGGCAGCCTGTTCGACTGATTTGAGACGAGCGTCATCCATCGGCGCGGCTGCATCAAAGGCCGGAACCGGCGCTTCTGGCATACTGGGCTCGGCATAGAATTCAGACTGTCCACCTCCGCCGCCAAACCCGGGCAGGCTGCTGGAAATGGAATTAAATGCGGCGCCTCGGGGGGCAAATAGAGCGGAAGAGGCAACCCCGACCAATGTCAATACAACCACGGTGGTCAGGGCGACGGTGATCAATGTCCTTTTCATGATTTCTTCTCCTAAATGAAAAATTTGATTTCACCCCAATGACGTATTCAGAAATGAAAAGTTCCACCCCTTCCCCAACCCTCCCCCAATTTCTCCTGAAGTTCGGAGAAATTGGGGGAGGGTGCCCGCTAGGGCGGGTGGGGGTCACCAACCTTCCGCGATACGAATGGCGTGTTTCTCCGGCAAATGCGATTCGCGGATGCGCTGCTGCACCTCAGGGATGTTATACATCACCCGGCGCGGCTCCCACACATGTTTCTCGCTATCGTAAATGGCATAGGCGGCGCGCGCATCCCGATCGCGCGGCTGGCCCACAGAGCCAGGATTCAGAATCGCACGTGGCTGCATGTTCACGGGGTCACCCGAGCGGATGGGGAAGAGGTTTACGCGGTCCGTGCGCTGGTCGAGCTGGAACATGCACTGCAAATGCGAATGCCCCACAAAACACCACGGAGTGGTGAAGTGGTCAAAGTTCAACCGGGCGGAAAGCGTGTTCAAAATGTATTCCCACACCGAATCACGCGGACTGCCATGGACGATGCTCACCTCGCCGCGCACCTTCAGGTTATGCGGCAGAGCGCGTAAATAATTTATATTGTCAGCCGTCAACACGCGCTCGTGATACTCCAGCGTGCGGCGCGCATCCCCATTAAAGGCCTCAAAGGGAATCTTGCCAATCACTGCCATATCATGATTGCCCAGAATGCAGGTCAGGTTGGGGATATCGCGGATCTGTTCCACCACTACGTTCGGGTCGGGACCGTATCCCACCATATCACCCAAACACCAGGTTTCATCCACGGTACCTGCGTCTTTAAGTACCGCCTCCAGGGCTGTAAAGTTTGCATGAATATCTGAAATCACTAAAATGCGCATGTCACTCCAGCAGCGCCGCAACGCGAGATAGGATGATTTCAGCTGCTTCGGTCTTGCTCATCAAAGATAATGATTCCCTGCGCCCGTCGGCAAATAAAAGAGTGACGCGGTTGGTTTCGACGGCAAACCCGGCGTCCTGGGCTGAAATATCGTTGGCGGCGATCAGGTCAAGATTCTTGGATTGTAACTTAACTGTGGCATTTTGCAGGAGGTCTTGTGACTCGGCGGCAAACCCCACTACCAGGCGCGGACGGTGCCCGTTTCGCTCCACGCCGGAGCCTGATACGGCTTTCAAAATATCCTCCGTGGCCTCCAGCTCGATCTGCGGAACCCCTGCCTCTTTTTTGATCTTGTCTTTTGCCTGAGTCTTGGGTCGGAAATCAGCGACTGCCGCGGCCATGATGAGTGCGTCACAACCATGGGACTCTTTCTTTACAGCGTCCAGCAACTGTTTGGCTGTTTCCACATACAAGACGTGCGCACCGATCGGAGGTGCCAATGCCGTTGGAGTTGTGATTAATGTAACCTGTGCCCCCGCGTCTATGGCGGCTTGCGCTAATGCGTATCCCTGTCTGCCAGAGGAACGATTCGTAAGCACACGTACAGGGTCGAGCGGTTCCTGAGTGCCTCCAGCGGTGACGACAACTTTTTTGCCGGCAAGCGGGCCTCGGCGCCCGAGCACGAGACGAATGTGCCCGATCAGTTCAGGCGTTTCGGGCAGGCGTCCTTTTCCTGTCAGTCCGGATGCGAGATGTCCCTCCGCAGGTTCAATACTATATGCGCCGCGCTTTATCAGCGTGTCAAGATTTTCCTGTGTGGCCGCGTGGTCGAACATGCCGCCATCCATGGCCGGAGCAAGGATAAGCGGACAGGTGGAGGCCAGTGCAGTCACAGTGAGTAATGAGTCAGCCTGACCGTATGCAAGTTTGGCAAGGGTATTGGCGGTGCACGGCGCAATGAGAATCAGATCGGCTGTATGCCCCAAACCGACGTGCAATACATGCGCCTCATTCCCCCAAAGATCGTTGTCGCTATACGCGCGCCGTCCTGTAACCGATTGAAATGTAAGTGTAGTGATGAATTTTTCTGCCGCGCTGGTAAGTATCACGTCCACCTGTGTGCCGGCTTGTGTCAGTTTGGATGCCAGGTCTGCGGCTTTGTATGCGGCAATCGAGCCGGTAACCCCGAGCACGATGCGTTTTCCTGAGAGGATGGGCATGCTTTGATTATACATCCAACAAAAAGGATACAAGCCTTGGCTTTCTCAGTGAAAAGTTACATCATATGCCTGCATCATGTCGCCGTCATACTCAAATTTAGCAGAAAAGAATTTTCCTGCCTGGATCCAGGGCATAAAGATGTGGTCGCTTTCCCACAAATTCAGCTCGAGTATCTTTTCGTCCAAAATCCATTCCAGCCTGCCCTCCGGGGAATCGATCAATTCGCCAGCAAAATCCTTTGCTGTAAAGACGAAGACATACCAATCATTATCCCTGAATTTGGGAAACATAAGTAAGCCGCATAATTTTGGGTTTTGAATGGTCAGGCCGGACTCTTCCAATATCTCTCGCAGCACGCATTGCTCAGGCGTTTCTCCCGCTTCGAACTTACCACCCAGCCCATTCCACTTACCTTCGTGGATATCGTTGGGTTTTTTATTTCTATGAACCATCAGAGTCCTGCCATTGTGTTTGATGTAGCAGAGCGTGGCAAGAATCATCCGCGCAGAGTCTCCTCTTCACTTCGTACTGTACGCGCAGGATGGGGGAAGAGCGCCTCCAGCCCGTGCCAGAGATCATCACGCCAGGCGGTGTAGTTATGTCCGCCTGAAAATTCGCGGTAACGAACTGTGTATTCCTTTTCCTGCAAAAGCTTATACATGTTTTGATTATCTTCCAGTAACCCATCCAATCGACCGATATCCATCCAGATATCGATATCCTGCGCCTGCCGGTGGCGGATCAAATCCACGACGGCAAAGTCGCGGCTTTCGATCATGAACGCGCCCGATTGTGTGATCACTTTTCCAAACACATCTGGCATCCGCAGACCTGTATAAAGTGACATCGTCCCGCCCAGGGATGCACCGAGCACGCCAAACGCACCGGGTTGTGTATCGATATCGATCAGATTTAAGTTTTCTTTGACAAGCGGCATAATGATTTGGTCAAGCCACAGGAGCGTGCCATCGGAACAGGCATATTCAACGCTGCGCCACCGGCCTCCATTCGGAAGGAAAGCCAGGGCAATGGGCTGGATGCGTCCATCGGCCGTCAGATTATCCACCATGGTGGTGAGTTTGGCGCGTTGCAGATAATCCTGCCCATCGTAGACCACCAGCAAAGGAGCCGGCTCTTTTACAGGCGGGCGATACAAAAAGATCTCGCGTTCATAGTCATCACGCAACCAGCGCGTCTCCACGCGGTGACTGGTCAGCGCGCCGACAGGGATATCGGCGCGGCGGACAGTGAAGGGGGAGGGCATAGTCTGCGGCATGTAAAAGAAGTTATTGCGACTGCCTATCCCATTACTCACGGTGCGCCGGTTCAGCGGGTCAAGGAACTTCTCTTGTGTAACACGGTCATAGAAGGCATATTCAACATAGGCGTCGCGCGGAAGGGACAGTGTGCAGTACCAGACCGATTTCGCTGTAGCAGGCCGAATTTTGGGCGAGACGCGTTTGAACGGAGTAGCCCTTTCGTCCCAGTTATTAGCATCACTTATCAATATTGGCGCGTTACGTCCCTCCCAAAAGAAGGTTACCTCAGGCCCATCAATGACCGGGTTCCCCGATTGGCGTGCCCGCAGGAGCTTTGAATTGGATACCGTCATTTGCTGAAGGTGCCCATCAACTCAGTCTGTGCGAGTATGTGACCGTCCATTTCTTTTAAGATTTGTTCCTTGGTCGCGCCGGGTAACAGGCTGATGGTTGTATCGAGCGCATAGAATTTGAAGAAGTAACGATGTGTTCCGCTGGGAGGGCATGGACCGTCATAACCGATCTTTCCTGCTGAATTTTTGCCGACAAAGATCGCATCCGGGTCAATATTTTTTCCGGTGATGGGCAGGTCTTCGTGGAGACTGCGCATATCGGGCTTAATGTTATAGATCACCCAATGGACCCATGTACCTACGGGTGCGTCGGGGTCATCCATGATCAACGCAAACGATTGGGTGCCACCGGGCGGATCATTCCAGGCCAGAGCGGGGGAAATGTTTCTGCCAACGCATGAATATTTGGCGGGGATAGATTGCCCGTTCGCGAACGCGTCACTGGTCAATTTGAAAGACATATCTGCCTCCGTTGTTGATTCAACGCTTTGCGGTGACGTTACGGCTGTCTCCGGTGCAGATGTTGCCGTCGAAGCCGCACAGGCTGAAAGCAATAGGGCTATCAAGACCCAATAATATGTTTTATGGCTCACGTTGCCGCTCGTTTCATTATTTGCTAAACTTTTCGAAGGAAATTGTAGGCTGAATTCTTTGTTTCAAGATTAGATAATTATGCGGCACTCTGTAAATCCTCTCGTTCTACTCCTTCGAATTGCAAAACAAAATCCGCGCCATAGACATTTGACGGAGTCTGAAAACCGATCTTGTAATCCTGATTCAAAATCTGCTTCATGATCTGGACTGTCACCTGTGCCGTGAACGTATAACCTTCGCGCGTCCGAAGTTTGGAAACTGCGCGCTCACCCTGATTGTCCGTCACTTCACCGATGATCGTGGCAAAGCTTTTCATCCTTCTTGTCTCCACTGGTCCGGGAGGATACAGGTTCATCAAGGACTTGAGAATGGTCTTTGCCACACGGTTATAAAATAGTGGTCCGAATGTGCGCATATCATACATTAAATTGATGAGGGGCTGTGGGAAGGAAATATATGTTTCTACGTTGGGGATACCTGTGCTGTGATAGGCCGTGCTCACATCGCCCCATCCAACAGAGACAACCCTCACCGGCCCGCGACCAAAATCCTGCATGAGGGCCTTCCATACTGGAGGCACTTGCGTAAGTTTGCCATCTTTGCGGATCATACCCTGACGATGCATATTCTCAATGGCAGATTTGGCCGTACCCCGTGAGACTCCTGCACCCACGCCGCGCAGAAAAAGTCGCAGGTGGGTGGCGCCAGGCAATCTTTGTTTGAGATGGGCCGCGAGACAATCTGTTGGCACTACATCGAATCCGCCGCCGGGCAATAACATAATCCCTGCTTGTTTGGCCTGGTCGCTCAGCTTTGCCAGAGCTTCAAAGCCTTCAATTTCCCCGCTAATATCCACATAATGTTTCTTTGTCCTCAAGCATGCCTCTGCCATCTGTCGAAACGTCAGCACGAACGGACCGGCGCAATGGAGCACTGCCGCTGCTTCGTTCAAAGCCGAATCCAGCTTTGCAGTTTCATCCAAGGAGAAAGCGCGATATTCAAGCTTGAATTTTTCTGACTGCGCGCGTAATTTCCTCTCATCGCGCCCAGCCAGAATGGGACGCATCCCTTCTTTCACCGCGCGTTCCACAATAAGTTGGCCGGTGTAGCCGTAAGAGCCGTAGATGAGGAAGGTTTTCATTTCATTATTTGAACGTTTTAACGTTGGAACGTTCGAACGTTATAGCCTCTTCACAAAATGCACCAGTCGTTCCGCCTCCCAATATCCCAGCTTCAAATGAGCAGCAATACTGGCTTCATTCTCCAGCCATGTATCCGACGCCATTTCGGAGCAGCCCTTTTCACGTGCCCATTGCTCGGCTGTGTAAATCAGATCTCTGCCGAGTTTTTGTCCGCGCACGTGCGGGTCCACATACCAGGCCTCGATATAACCCACAGGCGAGGTCTCGCAGGATTCGGCATATTGGCGCAGACGCGTCTCGATAAACGCGACCAGGCTTCCGTCGGCGCGTGCTGCGACAAAGACCGCCGCGTCCGGGTTGGCAAGCAGGTCATCCAGATCGAAATTCAGGTAATCCACGGGCGCTTCCGGCCAGAGTCCCTGCCGCATCCGAACCCATTCAGGCTTATCCTCGTACGTCGCACGCCGAATCGCATAGCTCATAAGGCTCCAAATAAGAAGACCCTGAAAAATCTCAGGGTCTCTATTGTATACCCTTCACGGTCACAAATTGCGCTTTTTTTACGCTGTGGGCAGCGCAATTCCCGATTTTGAATTGCTTAGCAATTCATGGCAAATCGCACCGCGCTCGCACCCCGCACGACACCTGCATGATTTGCCAAGCAAATCACGTGCGGTGCAAGTGTCGTACTGTGCGGGGCAGGTGCCAGGTATGTGACCGGGCATTATAAACTACTCTGCTTCGTCACCTTCGCTTTCAGCACCTCCTCGTTTCGAAAGACGGTGATCGAGCATTAAGACGGCTGTGCCGCGCTCTTCGATGAGCTTGAGTTTGGCCACCAGTTCTGCGGCGTTCTTCTCCTCCTCCACCTGCTCTGTGATGAACCATTGCAACATCACCTGTGCGGCGTAATCCTTCTCCTTCAACGCCAGTTCATACAGCTCATGGATGGAGGCTGTGACCTTGGCCTCATGCTCTGCCACCCGTTCAGCGACTTCGAGATTCGACTTCCAGGTAGTTGCGGGCCCTTCGATTGCCTTGAGCTGAACGCGTCCGCCGCTGTCCAGAATAAAATCATAGAACTTCATGGCATGTCCGCGCTCTTCATCTGCCTGAAGGCGCATCCAGTGACCAAACCCCATCAAGTTTCTATCCTCGAAGTATGCAGCCATCGAAAGATAAAGATACGACGAGAAGAATTCTTTGTTGATTTGTTCGTTCATTGCATCTTGCATTGGTTTTCCGATCATGGGAGCCTCCTTTCCTTAATTATATTCATTTGGATGGGAATTTGATGAGATAAACCACACCTATCAGAATGACAATCCACATAAAAATGATGATGGCCGCCCCCATATACCCCAGGCTTCTATCTACGCCGGAAGTGGCCACTTTTGCCCGGGCCTCTGCCAATACCTCAGGCGGGATCATCCGAATCGCCAGCCACAATCCGCCCGGGGTGATGATGAGGTCATCGAGGTAGCCGAGAATTGGGATGAAATCGGGGATCAAGTCAATGGGACTGAACGTGTGAGCGACTACGAAGAAGATCAGCGCCTTCGCATACCAGGGTGTGCGCGGATCTTTGGCCGCAAGATATACCGCAAAGGCTTCATTCTTCAAAGCACGAGCGCGGGATTTGAGTTTTTCGAGCATATTGTCAGTGCAGCGACGGATTCAACCCGAGCGAAGCAAACAATGCCCTAGAGACGTTCTTCTCCAAACACAAACAAATCATTGATGGACTCATGCCGCAAGTTGTGTCGAATCGCATCGGCAAAGACAGAAGCAACGGATAAGACGGTCAGTTTTGGATGCCGTTTTTCACGTGGGATGCATACCGTGTCGGTGGTGATGATTTCATAGATTTGGGGAAGCGCCGCCAGCCTTTCCAGGCCGCCGCGGGTGAAGACGCCGTGTGTGCAAACAACGGTGATCTCCTCCACGCCTTCCTCAATCAACACACGGGTCAATTCATGGATGGAGCCGCCGGTTGCAATCTCATCATCATAGATTAATGCACGTTTGTGTCCGCGAACGTGGTCGCCCACCAGCCCACTGATCCTGACTTGTGTATCCGAAATACGTTCCTTGTTTCCGGCAGTGATCGGCAGGTTCAGACTTTTGGCGAAGCGGGCGGCAGATTTCGCAGAGCCCAAATCGGGGGCCACGACAATGTGATCGGAGAGGTCCTGCATCTCCAGATATTCCTTGAAGACCGGGCGGGCGCTGAGGGGGTCAGTCGGCACGGAGAAGAAACCGTGTACCTGCGGCGAGTGGAGCATCATGCTCATGACATGCGTAGCACCGGCGGTTTTGAGCAGGTCAGCGACCAGCCGGGCCGTGATCGAGATGCGGGCCGCATCTTTTTTATCAGAGCGGCCAAACGAATAGTAGGGGATGATCGCATGCACCTCGGAGGCTGCGGCACCGCGTGCGATATCCAGCATCATCAACAATTCCATCAAATGGTCATTGACTGGCTGAGACAGCGCCTGCACAATATATACGCGACGATAACGCACGGTCGCGCCGAGTTGAATGTAGAGGTTATCATTGCTAAAACGCGATATGTGAGTTTCATCGAGCGGTACGCCCAGTTGACCGGCGATGTCTGCGGCGAGGGCCTGGTTTGAACTTCCGCTAAAAAAACGGACTTCCTCGGCGGGGATGGGGGTTTTCATCATATCTCTGGTTTCCTCATAGGGGAATAGGGTGGATAACCTCATCTTACCCTGACCCGGTCCGATTTGAAAGATGATTTTCAATACAATTTCATGTCGCGGAAAATCACATAGCCAGTCTTCGGTTTTTGATCCATTGTACAATAAATGCGCTCACGAAGTACCAGATACCGATGTCGAAGACCAGGAACAACCATTTGAATTCGAAACAAATTTCTTCCGGACGGCAAGGCCCCCACGCCAGATAAAATTGAAACGGGAAACCATGCGGGAAGGTATCCGAAATGCGCGAGGTCACATATCCCCGCCACAGCGCACTGGATGCAAAGAACAGGGTGATTGCAAGGATGATTTTCCACAGGTTGGGTTTGAGGATGTTTCTCATGAAGAATCCGATGGAAAGAATTATACAAGGAATAAGATCGCAACACCCAGGACGGCTAGAACTGTCCCAGCCACTGCCTGCCAGCCAACCTTTTCATTGAATATAAAGTAGCTGATTGGCAAAACGATCACGGGCGGCAAGGCCATCAGAGTGCCAGGTTCGCCAAGCTAAACCTTGCCTATGTTCAACCGGGTGTCGAGAGCGACTACTTCATGAATTTCTCCACCAAGTGGGGGAGATAAACATCCCCTGGTCGATGGATGTGACTGGGAAGTTTCCGTTGTAATATGAACATATTCAGTTGGCCCGCCTCAATTTTGGCGGTCTGTCAATGTCACGCAACCCAGCCTCAACGACTTCCGGCATTTTCTCACAATTGAGCAGTTTAGTATCTTATGAGCCTATGATGGCCCATCTATTGACGTGTGCAAGAGGTTCATTCCATGCGAGGCTGTGGGCCGACCTGATGTCTCGGTTTCCTACAGCGTGAGTGACCGCTAGCTTCATCAGGTTATTGCCAGCTGGCCTGCCAACCCAGCATCAAGACCATAACGTCCTTCCAGGAGATGAGCATATGGTAACGATACTGCGCTGGCTGCGTCATGGGGCGCTCCTCTGCGGGCTATTGGTGTCTGGCTGTGGTTTGATTTCCACTCCCACCAACCCTCCCGGGATAACTCTAGCAGCCAGTGCGACCGCAATCGAGGCCGCACCAGGTAACGTAGACCGAGGTGATATCAACCTGACTCACCTCAACTTCCTCGTCGAAGATGTTGACATCGCGGGCCAGCCCATGGCGATCACCCATATCTATAGCGAGTATCCGCGCTACGAGTGGGTGGACGCTTCCGGAGAAGGCATTGCTGCCGTCG
>Ga0114129_10002449_pt1 | contig 25777 bp, 21 predicted proteins | sample RhiMetdeltSRZDD1_FD_80071 | JGI IMG/M metagenome (GOLD analysis project Ga0114129, IMG submission 80071) | Populus rhizosphere microbial communities from Tennessee, USA - Rhizosphere MetaG P. deltoides SRZDD1 (version 2) (version 2) | ecosystem: Host-associated > Plants > Roots > Rhizosphere >...
AGTTCTCAGGAAACCGCCTCAGCTTATAGTCCCTGATCGTTGCGTCGATTGTGCTATGCCGAAAGCGAAGACGCTGCCTGTGAAACTCCATACCGGCGTGCAAACGAAGGGAGGACAACTGGCTCATATGGCGTTTGATGTACCCTTATGTGTTAATTGCGCCGCCAAGGAAGACAAGATCGGTAATTTGACATGGATCCCATTTTAATCGCCGGGCTGCGCGCCTGTGTGATCGTGTTTATCCCCGTGTGGCTGCTGTCCTCCGAAGGCTCAGCACCACAGACATATGCATTTCCCTAGGTGCTGCGTGCATTCGTTGGTATGATTGCAGGTATTCTTGTCGGCACTTTGGTAGAATTCCTTTTGAAGATGATAATGGCACGAGCCTATGGAAGATTGCTGATGCAACGCCCTCTGACGGTTTTCTCCGTCTTCCGTGACGTAGAGGACCTGGTTGGTCTTTTCCTCCGATTCGGAGAGAATAGGAAAACTTTGAAAATGATTTTTGAGAACGATGAGCTTGCGCGGGAATTCATCGCTCTTAACCTACAGGAGAATGGATGAAATCAGATCTGGATGCTTTGATGCAGGCCCGCAACCTGGATGCGTTACTCGTCTTTGGCGATGCAGAACACAACCCTCCCATGTACTACTTTGTCGGCGGTGGGCATGTCAGCGGCGCGCTGCTCATCAAGAAGGCCGGTAAGGAACCTGTTTTGTTATACAACGATATGGAACGAGATGAAGCCGCGAAGAGTGGATTGAAGACAGTTTCCTTCCGCGAGTTTCCGGTGTCTGAGTTTGACGAGCAGGCCAATGGAGACCGGATGCTAGCGAACGCCATGCGCTTCCGGAAGATCCTCGAGCAACACGGACTCTCCGGGGGGCGTGTTGCGGTCTACGGCAAAACAGAATTTTCCATGGTCTTTGGCATCATGATGAAGCTGGTGCAGCTGATGCCAGAAGTGGAATTCATTGGCGAAGGCCTGGGAGGTTCTACACTCCTGTATGCCATGGAGACAAAAGATGACGTGGAAGTTGCCCGCATCCGCCAGATGGGGGCAGTGACCACGACTGTTGTCAAAATGGTGCAGGATTACCTCACATCTCGCGAAGTACGGGAAGATGAAGTACTTCTGAAAGAAGATGGCAGTCCACTTACGATTGGCGATGTCAAGGGTAAGATTTCACTCTGGCTTGCAGAACGCGGCGCCGTCAGTGTGGAAGGCCTCATCTTCGCCATCGGACGAGATGCAGGGGTGCCGCACTCGGTGGGCGACCCACAGGACCTGATGACGCTCGGCAAGACCATCGTCTTTGATATCTTTCCTGCCGAACAGGGCGGCGGCTATTTTTATGATTTCACGCGCACCTGGAGCCTGGGGTACGCAACGCCGGAGGCTCAATCTCTATACGATCAGGTGCACGAAATCTACAACAAGGTCATCGAGAACCTGGATCTGAACGCCTCGTTCATTGATTACCAGCGGATGACCTGCGAGTATTTCGAGTCCAAAGGGCATAAGACGCAGCTGAGCACCGACGCGCCGCTGGATGGGTATGTCCATTCCCTGGGGCACGGCGTCGGTTTGAACATCCACGAGCGCCCCGCTTCCGCACTCACTGCCAATTCTGATAATATCCTGAAGCCAGGTGTCGTGGTCACGATCGAGCCCGGCCTGTATTATCCCGAAAAGGGAATGGGATTCCGTATCGAGGACACCTACTGGGTGCGTCCGGATGGAAAGATAGAGATGCTTGCGGAATATCCGTATGATTTTGTTTTGCCGATGAAGAAGTGGCAGAAAGAATAGAAAGTAGTAATCCGTAAGATGAGCGACTTAAGACCTGCCCGCATTCTTGCCATTGAGACATCCTGTGATGAGACCGCCTGCGCGATCCTGGAAAATGGCCGCGCGCTTCTTTCCTCTACGGTCGCATCTCAGATGGATATCCATGCGCGCTATGGCGGAGTCTTTCCCGAGGTCGCCTCGCGCCAGCATGTGCTGAGCATTATCCCGGTGGTCGAACAGACGCTGGATCAGTCCAACCTCACCCTGAAGGATATTGATGCTGTTGCCGTCACGCGTGGACCTGGCCTGGCAGGGTCGCTGGTGGTAGGGATGAACATGGCGAAGGGGATCGCGCTGGGGATGGACCTGCCGATCATCGGTGTCAATCACCTTGAAGGGCATATTTATTCTTCATGGATCTACAACGCGGGTGAGATCGCCCCCGCCGAGCCTCAATTCCCCTTGATGGCACTGCTCGTCTCGGGGGGGCATACCGAGCTGAATCTCATGACCGATCACCTGACCTACAAGCGTCTCGGCTCCACGCTGGACGATGCAGCGGGCGAAGCATTTGACAAGGTGGCGCGTCTTTTGGGACTTTCGTATCCCGGTGGACCCTCCGTCCAGCGCGCCGCAGAGAACGGGGATCCCACCCGCTTTAAGTTCCCGCGTGCAAGACTCGACAATCCATACAACTTCTCCTTCAGTGGACTCAAAACTGCCGTGTTGTACGAAGTCAATGACCTGAAGAAACAGCAGGCTGCGTTGCCCGTGGAAGACCTGGCAGCATCCTTCCAGGCAGCAGTTGTGGATGTACTCTTCAACAAGACGATCCAGGCTGCGCGGGATCACAGTGCCAGGGAGATCCTGGTTGCCGGCGGTGTTTCTGCGAATCGCGCACTGCGTGAAGCATTCCAGGCGCAGGACGAATTCAAGGTGCATATCCCGGCGTTTTCTCTGTGCACGGACAATGCTGCTATGATCGCCGCGGCCGGGTATTACCGATACGCTTTGGGTCATGTTTCCGACCTGAGAATGGACGTCCAGCCCACCTGGCCGCTAGCTTAAACAATTCTCCCCTAAATCCATGTTCTTCGGATTTGGGGAGGTGTCCCGCCCCGCGGGACGGAGGGGGTTAAAAAACCCAAACCGCCCTTGGCTTGCCCGAGCCGTAGGCGGTTTGTAAAGGAGAATGCATCCTTTATTATAGCCACAGACTTTAATGGAACCTGAAGTTTACCTGAAAGCAAACTAAGAGTTCTCCTTCCCTGAGGTTGCTTTTCAAATGGGGCAGGGCCCAGATCGTGGTCAGAGCGCAGACCGCAGTTCCTCCCATCGAATGGGTCCCTCACGTAGAACCATGATCTCTGGCGTCGTACAGTCCACAAGGGTAGACGGAATGCCTCCGGGCGTCCTGTCTCCATCGATAATTAACGGGATTCTGCCTCCCAACTGCTCGAAAACCTCCTGCGCGCTAACCGGACTCGGTCCCCCTGAGATATTGGCGGAGGTCACAGCCATAGGTCCCGCCGCTCGGAGCAGGGCTCGGGCGACATCATGGTCCGGTACGCGTACACCCACGGTGGACGTGGCAGAGACCGATGGGGGCAGGTCGAGGCGTTTCGGGACCAGGATCGTCAAGGGTCCGGGCCAGAATCGGGAAGCCAGGCGGAGAGCTGCCGTAGGGATATCGATTCCCACTTGATCCAGCTCCTCCGCGTCGCTGAGCAGGATCGGGATGGCTTTTTCAATGGGACGGTCTTTCGCCGCATAAATGGACTCGATCGCATCACCATCAAATGCCAGCGCGCCAACGCCATACACGGTGTCAGTAGGGAAAGCTACGAGACCGCCTTCTCGTAGCACGGCAAGCGCTCGCAATATGGCTCCGTTGGAAGAAGCAGGCAGGATATCGGTCTTCATGTGTTAAAGGTGGATTTCGAGTAACCTATCCTGCCCGGTAAGGTCCCGGTGCAGGTCAATGGTGGCTTCGGAAAACAAGTCACAGGCATAATTGAGCGCCTGAATGCCACGCGTCGATTCGATTTCGAGGAGCATCATCCCGTCAGGGGCAAGCCATTCCGGGCCGATCTGCAGCAGGCGGCGAATCAGTGCAAGCCCGTCCTCGCCGCCATCCAGGGCAGGAGTCGGCTCTCGTTGATAGATCGGGAGCGAGTGCAAGATCTCCGTGGGAATGTAGGGCAGATTGGCACAGATCAGATCGAAGTGGCGTTCCGTTGCCAGAGATGGAATGTGTCCGGGCAACAAGTCACATTGCACGAAATCAATGTGCTGGCCGACATCGAACTTGATGGCATTGTTTTGTGCCACGTGTAGTGCCTTGTGGGAAATATCGGTTGCCAGGATGTGCGCATCTGGCATGTTCACTGCAATGGATACCGCGATTACGCCCGACCCGGTTCCTACATCCGCGACGGTTCTCCGTACAGGAGATTCCGCGAGCCAGGCAAGAGCCCGCTCGACAAGTAACTCCGTTTCCGGACGCGGGATCAAGACATCCGGCGTGATATCGAACTCCATGCTGAAGAATTCCCAATGCCCGAGCACATACGGAAACGACTCGCCGCCTTCCAGGCGCCTCAGCGAGTCATCTAGCTGTTTCTGTTGTTCCGTTGTCAGCTTTACTTCAGGATGCGCCATGACCCACGTGCGCCGCCTATCAACGATGTGAGCAAGTAGGACAGAAGCGTCTAAAGCAGGTGTGTCGCTGATGGGAGTGAGGCGGTCTGTGATCTCTGAAAGGATAGGGAGATTCATGTCAACGAAGCTCGAGACGGCGGCCCGATAGGGCCCGCGGCACGAGCAAAATTATTCCTCTTCTACACCGCTGGTTGCGAGACGGTCCGCTTCATCACGTGTGGAGAGTTCGTCGATAAACTCGTCGATTCCACCATCCATCACGGCAGGCAGGTTGTAGCTCGAAACCCCGATGCGGTGGTCGGTGACGCGGTTCTGTGGATAATTGTAGGTGCGGATCTTTTCCGAGCGTTCACCCGTTCCCACCTGCGAGCGCCGGTCCGACTCGATCTCGGCGCGGCGTTTTGCCTCTTCCAGTTCATAGAGACGCGCCCGCAAAATGCTGAGGGCGCGCATCTTATTTTGCAGCTGGGAACGTTCGTCCTGACAGGTCACGATCATCCCCGTGGGCTTGTGGTACAGGCGCACGGCTGTCGAGTTCTTTTGCACGTTCTGCCCGCCTGCCCCCGAGGAACGATAGACTTCGACCTCGATGTCGCTCTCAGGAATATCGACTTCCACAGCATCCACCTCTGCCATCACAGCAACAGTCGCCGTGGACGTATGGATGCGGCCCTGAGCCTCCGTGGCTGGGACACGCTGAACTCGATGCACGCCCGACTCGTATTTCATCTTTGAGTAGGCACCCTTGCCCTTAACTTCGAAAATCACCTCCTTGTAGCCGCCCACACCGATCGCGTTCTCCGACATCATTTCTGTCTTCCAGCGCTTGTCCTCGGCGTAGCGCGTGTACATGCGGAACAGATCCGCGGCAAAGATGGCAGCTTCATCACCCCCTGCGCCCGCGCGGATTTCCACGATGACATTCCTGTCATCGCGCGGGTCTTTGGGAACGAGAAGACCTCTGATTTCCTTTTCAAGAGCTTCGATTTTCGGATTTAACTCCGTGACATCCGCTTCCGCCAGGGCGATCATCTCCGGGTCTTTTTCGGACTCGAGCATTGTCCGTGCTTCCTCCAGACTTTTCCTCGCCTGTCGGTACTCGCGCGCTTTCCCAACGATCGGTTCGAGATCGACACGTTCCTTGTTGATCTCGGCTGCCCGCTGATAATTACTGCCTACTTCAAGTAATTCATTCCCAAGTTGTTCGTAGCGTTCTTCGATGCCTTTTAGTTTGTCGAGCATATCATTTCCTCTGTCATTGCGAGAAGCCTTCCCCTGGGAAGCAGTCTCGTTAGCTAGGGTCCATGGGATTGCTTCGCCTCTGCAAGGTTCGCAATGACGTACTCCAAGATAAAGCGCGGCTCCCTGCCGCCGCGCGGCATAAAATTATACCAGTCTGTTAAGGAAAGCGCTTCAGGGACACGAACCGGGTTTCATAACCTTTTTTCCGTAGGGACGGTTGATTCCCACGTTAATGCTCTGATCCTTCAGCAGGGAATAGTCCTCGCCAAAGTATGTATTCAAAACGACCCGGAAAGTATTGACCGGCGAGATCTCCGGGTACAACGCCGCATAGTCACGGTCCGGAAAAAAATACGCGTTCAGAATGTCGAACCGGATATCTGGCAACTGGTAGCCATGGTCCCCTTGAATAATAATAATCGGAGGAGTCTTGCTGTTCCTGATGATTTCACGGACCAGATCTGGCAGGCGGCTGTTGATAAACTTTGTATTGTTTAGATATCCTTCGATGTCATATTGGCGATTGATACCTTCCCCGACGCCCTTTATGTAGTAATTTGTGTCCAGATTCATCGAACCATCCGGCATGAATATATTCGGCCGGTGTGGAATCAACATGTGCACGTAGACAAACTTTGGACCTGCGGCCCGGGCGATTTTCGGAAGCTCGTCTAGTGCAAACAGGATACGCTCATAGTTGTGGACATATTTCTTCCGCAGGAAAAAAGGCTGGGTCATCAAAGGGTGTAAAGCGGTGGTATCCAAAAAAATGTACTCGAATGGATCAAGCTGTGTGGAAAAAAGCGATCTGGCTGGTGGGGCAACAAACCGGTCTGCATCACGCCAGTTGAGCCAGTCTGCTCCGGAATCGAATGCCATCACCTGATACCCGCGGCTCTCAAACTCCTTTCGAACCTGGCTGTGGAGAATGCCCGCATACACCGGTCTGGAATTGCGATCACTTGCCCCCTGGTTTGGTATTACATCCCACAGGTAGCCCAGATTAAAGGATGAAGCCATCGACATGATCGTCTGAGGGTAATTGCTTCTGCTGCATGACGGAACATAGAACCCAATTTCTTCCAATTCATTAATAAAGGCCGAGTTATCGTATCCCAGGCGTTTTAGAGAATCCTGCCGTCCGTAGGCATCCAGGAGGATATAGTAGACATCCGGCCCATCTGTCTCTCGTACCGCTGCAGCATTTTGCCGGTTGGTCGCACCGGCTTTTTCTGCGATGTAGCGGTTGATCAGCAGGAGACCGGATGAGAGTACAAGGAAAAGAGATATGATGTTAAGGGTCTGATAGGCTGTGGATAGATCTTTTTTTGTCTGCAGGATTACCCGGCATACGAGGAATAACGTCAGCAGAGCAACTGCAGTTAGGAAGGGGCTGAAAAAACGGTTCAGCCCACCAAGTGTCGCGGTGTACGCAAATCCTTCCACCAGGATCGAGATGTGTCCCAGGCTAAAGAAGAGCAGGATGAAGACGGTCGAAACGAGAACGGCTTTGGGTCTATTCCTGATTAACAAGAAGCTGATCGCAACCAGGAGGAATGTGACGCCGATCGAAAAAAGAAAAGGACGAATGACTACATTTGCCTCCACTTCCCGAAAATTCCAGGTCAACAGCGCGAGACTGGGATATATTGCCAGGAGGATTAAGAAGAGAGGGTATTTTCTCATGTTATTACAGGCTGCATCAAAACGAAAGAAAGCGCGGCCACAAAGCCGCGCCGCCCGGTGATGCGGATGCGACACTCGCTAATATTGTGTCAGGGAAAGGACCATCGAGAGAATGAGCAGAATGGAAAACACGATGATGAAGATCTGCAGCATTCTGTTCGGTTTTTTTTCCTGATTTTCACTGGATTTCACTGGCTTAATGTTCTTGGATTTTTTGTTTGCCATAATTTACTGACCTGCATGCTTATGAAAAGCTGTTGTCATTGCCTTTTCGAGTTCCTCAATTGTCACGGGTTTCATCACGTACGCATCTGCACCCAGCCTGAGAGCCTCATCCACGGTGCTATCTGCGCTCTCCGACGAGAGCATGATGATGGGAAGTTCCTTCCATTCTGGGCGGCGGCGCAAAAATTCCAGGAGGTCCAACCCGGATACCTCCGGCATATTGATATCCAGAAGGAGCAGGTGCGGCTGTTTGGCTATCAATAATGTCTGGGCGGCAGAACGGGCATTCTGGAACGCTCGTACTTCGCAATCCATCATTTTAAGCATGAGAGCGATCGCACGACTCATTTCCTCATCGTCATCCACCAGCCAGACGCTTCTCATTCCAGGTTAGCCTTGATCGATTTTGCCACATCTTCGGGTACCACAACTCGAAGATCGTCGACCGAGGCATCCCTAATCTTATCTACGGAGCCGAAATGTTTCAAGAGGGCTTTGCGCCGGGTGGGACCGATACCGGGAATGGAATCCAATTGCGAGGCCATGCCCAGCTTTTGACGTTTTTTTCGGTGTGCTGTGATACCGTACCGATGCGCTTCATCGCGTATGCGCTGCACCAGGTAAAGCGCCTGAGAATGACGAGGCAGCATCAGCGGCTCCGACCGGTGCGGGAAGAAGATCTCCTCGCGTTGCTTTGCCAGTCCCACAATGGGAATTTTGTCCTGTAGATCGAACTTTTCGAGGACATTGACCGCGCGTCCCAACTGGCCCTTACCGCCGTCGATGATAATGAGATCCGGCAGGAATGAGAACGAGGCATCAGGCTTGGCACCTGGCTCTGCTTCCGTCTGTTGACCGCCCCGCCACCTGCGGAAGCGGCGCGTTAACATCTCCTCCATGGAGGCGAAGTCGTCCGGCGCGCCGACCACACTCTCGATATTGAACTTGCGATACAGCTTTTTATCCGGCACGCCCTGCGCAAAGACGATCATCGCGCCTACAATAGCGGTCCCCTGCGTGTTCGAGATATCGTAGCACTCGATCCGGTTGGGAGGTGCGGGTAACTTCAACGCCTCCTGAAGTTCGGCGAGGGCCTGCTCCTGCTTGTGGGTATCTGCCTGCCATTGGGCGCGCAGTGCCTGCAGAGTTTCGGTCGCGTTCTCGGCTGCCATTTGCACCAGCTCACGCGGCTGCCCTTCCTTGGGGACAAAAAACTCGACCTTTTCACCGCCACGTCTGGATCTGAGCCACTGGCTGATAATCTTAGCTTCTTCTATCTCCTGCGGCAGCATCACCTGCTGAGGGATCGTCGCCGCTTCGGTGTAGAACTGGGTGATGAACTGTTCCATGACTTCCGTATCTGCTTCATCCTCGGTCCCTTCCAGGATAAAGTATTCGCGCCCGATCAATTTACCGCCGCGGATAAAGAAGATCTGTACACAGGCTTCGCCATTGCTGCGCGCCATGGCTAGCACGTCCGAGTCCAGGTAGTCGGTCGCGAAAATAATCTTTTGGCGTTCGATAATGGACTGGATCGCCTTGAGCTGGTCGCGTAACGCCGCGGCCCTCTCGAACCGCATTTCCTCGGATGCCTTTTGCATCTCGGTCTGAATTCGCTTCACGATGTCTTCACTGTGCCCGCTCAGAAAATCCATCAGGTCTGAAATCGTCTGCCGGTATTGCGCCTGGTTGACCGCGCCGATGCAGGGTGCAGTGCACAGCTTGATGTCATAGTAAAGACAGGCGCGTTTATCCATCCCTGTGATCTCGCGGTCGCAGGTGAGATAGGGAAAGATGCGGCGCAGCACATCCAGCGTTTGGTACACAGCCCAGGCAGAGGTATAGGGACCAAAGTAACGCGAACCATCATCCACCATCTGCCGCGTCACGGTGACTTTGGGGAACGGTTCCGTCCAGTGGATTTTGATGTACGGGTATCGCTTATCGTCCTTCAGGCGGACGTTGTATTTCGGGCGATGCTTTTTGATGAGGTTCATCTCCAGGATGAGCGCCTCCAGCTCGGACCCAACTACGATCCACTCGATATCGGCAATCTCGCGCACGAGCCGCCGCGTCTTGGCGTCGTGACCTGTATCTGCGTGGAAATAGGAGCGGACACGGTTCCTAAGACTGATGGCTTTACCGACGTATATGATCTTCCCCTCGCCATTTTTCATCAGGTAACAGCCCGGTTTTGCAGGGAGTGTGGCAAGAATGCCCTGAAGTTTTTCCGAAATTTCCATGGGTGGTAATTTTACTGCAAGTAGAACGTTTGTGCTCCGTGTAGTGCTTACTACAGTTTATGGAAAAGTATCTGGCTTTTGTTTATGACATTCTTAAATTCATTTCGGTGGAGTGTGTTCAAACTGAGGTGTAGGAGAGCATATCTCGCGAATGCATTGCAAAACAGTTTCTTGGATATTTAGAGCTATGGCGAGGCGACACAACGAAAGCCCAATCCCTTGGTAGTATATTCTGGCGCCTGATGGTAACGGATGGTAACACGTATATCGTGTGAGCCTCGTGTCCATCCGCCCCCTCGAAATACACGGTGATCCCCTGCATCAGGTCCGGTAGGATTAGCAGTTGGTGAAATCTCATAATAGGTACCGCTGTACCAGTCTGCGACCCACTCCAAAACATTGCCTGCCATATCCATAGCGCCATAGGGGCCGGAATCATCTGGATAACTGCCAACTTCAGTCGTATCCCCATCATTAGGATGGTTATAGTTTAGTAATCTGTCCTTGGGGGGATCCGCTCCCCAGGGATAGATTCGTCCATCGGTTCCACGGGCGGCCTTTTCCCATTGCGCTTCCGTTGGCAGGCGACGACCTACCCATGAGCAATAGGTGTTGGCAGCCTCCCAGGAGACATGAATCACAGGATAGTGATCAAATTCGGGATTGCCATAATAATTTTCCCGCGTATTCGAGAATGTACGAGGAGGGGAATGACATGGACCCATTCTCACACATTTGGCATACATGGCGTTCGTCACTTCCGTCTGATCGATCCAAAACGCATCAAGAAATACCGTGTGAACCGGTAATTCATCCTTTTCATTCGTTTCACTTCCCATCATAAATTTCCCTGGTGCCACATACAGCAGGTTCATGCCATCGACCGCCAAAATTTCCATACTTTCAGGAGGCTGGGTAGAGATCGCGGAGGGGTCTGGACTTGTCCTGCTCGCCGCTGGAGGAGTGGATGTCCGCGTAAGCAGCGCGCTAGGCAGCACATATGTTAGAGCTTGTGTTGGAATTGCAGTTTGTCTGTATTGAAGAAAGGAATTGATACCGGCGATCCCGAGGGCAACCGCTACCACAATGCCAGTACCAATGCCATACAGGCGCCAATTTCGGATCCTCTGTTGTTCCTTTTCGCCTTTGGTCGCCGGCTGCGTATCCCCCAACATCCTCGATGCTTCTGCTATTTCTCCGATCGGCTTGATGAGTTTTTCGATATGCTCTTTTTTCTCCTGGAGGGCCTGGTCTGTAGCAACCCGTTCTTCTCTGACGGCGTCGCGTACTTGGGTTGGGACGGGGTGAATCACCGCTTCCAGCGGTACGTTCAAATATTGATCACAAAGTCTCTCCATTGCTGCTGTGAAATAGTGGGGCGGAACGTCCAGCCCGTTATAGCGCCGGATCGCCCCCAGCTTTCCGGCTAGTTTTTCGGCAACCCCTGGGGCGCTGAAACTAAAGTCATCAAAGAACAAGGGGATGATGTTGCGCTTTTCGTCGATCGCAGTTTCGATCTCACGCCGGAGCCAGTCCCCGGGCTCACTGCAGCGGTCCAGGGCTGTCGGAGTGAGGATCATGACAAAGTGTGCCCGAGCTTTGATATTACTGACAATAATCTGTTCAAAGTCTCCACTGGGAATGCTGGTGTAATCCAGGAACACATCATAGTGCCTGCTTGTCAGATACTGATAGACTGCAAGCGCCTCATAGCTGTCCTTGCGACGGTAGCTGATAAAGACTGTCCTCTCGATGCTTGCCATCGGTTCCTAACTTAATTACGCTCCGGCTGCCAGTTGTCCCCTCTTCTTGCGCTCTCCCAAGGCATAGGGAGGTGTAGATCACGACACATTTGGAAAACGACGCTGACTATGGATGCCGACGCGCAGCGGGCCGCTTCCGAACGGGTAACAGCCAATGTCGCGTGGAACTGAAATCGGCAAGGCCGTGGTGGAGTCTGCATACAAAGCAGCAACGTCGAGTGCATGCAGGTCGGAAGGCAAAAGGACGCCGGCGAATCGGGCTGGACTCTGGGCTCCCAAGCGCAGATCGTCCAGAGGGCCAAACGTGCCATCGGCTGTGATCTTCCGAAAGATGGGATCGGTGAGCAAGCTATTGGCCTCATACCCCGGTGGATATTGGGCCTGACTTTGCGTAAATAAGTCGCTTTCTTGAAGTTCGTCGAGATCTTTGTAACTCGCCGCGTCTGCCTCAACGCACCCAAACGTGTACCCTAAAGACCGAAATGCAGGTGTCGTGAGCGTGCCAAAGCGGTAATATAAATTTCCGTCGCTGGGGCCGGGAAAACCGGGCGTTGGAATATATGTGATAGGTCTATCCGAGTTGACGGCGATGAAGATATTGTTGAACGACCGGCGCAGATGCGGACTTAGAATACTGCGATAGTGCAGGTATACGGCCTGTCCTTCCTGCTCCTGGACAAGAAAGGTGTTGTGGAATAGATCATGCGGACCATCGGGTCCCTTTTCCTCGTTGCTCTTGAACGTATTGCCGAAGCGCAACACTTTTACGTTTGCCAGGTCTGGGCTGCCCTTAGGGGGTACCCGGTGCACGGCAATTGGCTGGCGCAGGTCGATCAAATTACGGTATATGAACCAGGGGCCTCCGGTCAAATCGCCGGCGAGGCTGACAGGAGAAAGGCAGCGTGTGATGACGTTCGAGTGGATTCGCCCGGTGGAGGTCGGCAGTAAATCGAGCACCATGCCTTCATCCTGAAAATTATCTATCCAGTTATGGTGAAAATGCGTGTTCCTGGCAATGAGATACAGATCGTGCCCATTCACAAACTCACAATGGTGGATCTCAAAGTCTCGCACGTTGTCAACTTCCCCATACAGGAGCACGTCAATCGTCGCATCGCCCAGATTGTTATGGAAACCCTGCTGGTCACCCTCCGTGAGCAGATAGTCATATCCCGACTTCTTGTCCGAGCGGAAGAACCAGGGAGGCAGACCACCGTCGAAACGACAATTCCGAAATGTCGCACCTGTCAGCGCACCGAACCGGATACCACCGGTCGACGCGAGCACATCAACTTCGTCGAAGGTCAGGCAATGGCACTTGTCGATCAGGATCGTATTCTCACCGCCGAACCTGATGATCAGGTTCGATAAGACGAGATAGCGACACTTGCTGATGGTTAGGGTTGTGTGTCGCGCATCGGAGATGGCAACCTCCACCTCGTTTGGATCGGTTGGACCCTCGTAATTCTCCATGCCGGGGATATCCAGGTGAGTGTGCGAGAGCCGGACATGGACGCGTTTCTTCTTTTTATTCGGATCCGTCGGAAATTCCGGATCCTGAACTTGGAGGACACGTAGACCGGGGCCCATGTAAACCCATGGAACTGTGAACTCTTCCCCACCCTCCTTGAGCGGAACGAAGTCCGCGCCGGTCACTCTCCAAGGGCCCGGAGGGTTCTCGGGATTATCAAAATCGAAGATCTTTCCGAATGTCTCGTTATCTGCTCGGAAATCATTATCCGTCGAATAGGACACCAAGCGACGGTATGGAGGGTGAAGGAACGCGCCTCGAGTTGGTCTGGCATCCAGGGGAAGCAGGTGGTTCCAGGCCCACTCATCGTCGTGCGCCGCCGGATCAGGCGGATCAGCCATCTTGGCCAGTACCCAGGCTCCCTCGCCCGTAATACGCGATTCAATCACCGCGCGCTCGCCGGGACACGACCGGATCGTGATTTCCTCGTCTGGCTTTCCCACGAGATTAGTGAATTCGAACTCCCCCACATACGTTCCCTCACGAAGCGTCAGGATATCGCCCGGCTGCAACTTCGAACCAAGGGATTCACCCTGAAGACCTCGTCCAATCGTCTGAAAGGGGGTTAACTCGGTTCCATCATTGTTATCATTGCCCAGAGGACTGACAAAGTACTGCTTCATGGTAGGTACCTCCACTTCTATGGGATCTAAGGGTTCGGCGGGCCTGATTCGTCGAACATGACCGCTTCCGAGGACTGATTACCGCCTTAATCGCCTGGGACCTATCATCGAGTTAGAATCAATTTGCGAAGACGGGAAACCGCACATGATCACCGTTCGACACGACCTATTGTGAGTGGATCGAAAATTTGGCTTCTTACGAAAAAGAAACTCACAGTCGTATGTAGTAAGCACCGAATTTCTGTTCCCAAACCTTAAAACGGATGAACTAACGATTGGACTGCCTAAGTTTGAAGTCTGATTTCCCAATTGTTCGAGTAAATGTAATCATTATAAGAATTGGTCTTAAAAAGTCAACATTGTGATTTTTTTTGCTAATCGCAATAACCCGCCTTTATGGTTTTTCCGTCTCCTGCAAAGAACTTTCATCGGCTCAATATTTTCTGGGCTATAAGTATGCTCTGCTGCAAAACAACCCGCGCCGTCAATTCTATGATTTTTCTTTCGTGACTGTAACACGTTTGCGCTAAATTATGGGGAAATATCAACAGAAAAAATATGGTTTTTTATTAATTCTATAAGCGTGCCAGCGTCGCCAAACCAAACCTTGCTGTTACTTAAGTTGGCTGTCCAGGGCGACTACTTTATCAAGACTAGGAAATATTCTGCCTGAGATGAGCGTTGAAGAATCTGTTGTCTTGTTGAGATTGTCCTGTTTTAGTTTTATTGATGTTATTCCCCGTTTCTGAATTCTAAAAATTATGCAAAAACGTGTGACAACGGCGATATTTTCAGTCACTATTCCCCAGTAGTTGATGAACGCGAGATTAGGATTCGCTATGGCAGGTGCCGTGGTCATATATGCATCATACCACTGCTATTCGTCTGAACATAAGCCCTCAATAGATTTGGTAGTAGTGGCTGATCAATCCGGTCATAAAGCTCCCGAATGTGCTCATGCATTTGCAGATATTTCAAGGGCATAGGCGATAGCCTGCTCCATCGTCATGGCGCGACCGTCTTCCACCGCCGCTGCAAACTCCGCTTCGTCTAGGGCGGCGCGGCAAGGATTGAGATATTCCTCGAATTTGGGATCATCTTCCTGCTGCCACGCGCCAATGGAGTCATACACATTTCTTGCTGCGTAATACAACCGGACAGAACGCGCAGCCTGTCCGAGACGTTGCTCGGTTTCGGCGAGACGCCGAGCCGTCACTGGGTCATTACGACCCCCTCTGGATTTGAAGTCTTCTTCTCCCGTTGCGCCGATGAGTTTGCGAAAGCCGGCGGGCCCGACATGGGGCGAATCGTTGAAATCATCAACGAACATGGCGGTACCTTGCTTGAAGGCGGGCCGAACTAACGCCCGATACCTCGGCCGGGATCACAATTTTATAGCAGCACGTTAGCTAGTGGTCGGACAATGTCCGGCCACTATTTCATTTCTGATTTTCGAGGGCGTAGGCGATGGCCTGCTTCCTCGTCATGAGGCGGCCTTGTGAGGCAAGTGCTTCGAACCTGGCATCCCCAAGCTCTTGGCGCAAGAGGGCCGTGAGTCGATGTACCTCTATTCGATCAATATTCTCCAAAGCAGTTCCACTTGCTTCTACTTCCGCCTCTCCCACAACCAGGAGTTGCGCGGCACGCTCGAAACGACTCTCAGCGCTGGCAATACCCGCGAAGCCAATCAGGCATTCGGCAAGTTGCTTCGTCAAACCAATCTGTTGGTCGAAAAGCAGGCATTCTGTATATCGTTCTTTGGCGCGTGCATAGTCCTTTTCGCGCACCGCAATTACGCCTAACATCCATAAGGGTGCATCTATAAAGTAATCAAGACGTGCCTGTCGGTAGAAATGTAAGATTTCCTCTAGCTGTGCGCGGGCTTCCGCGTATTTGCCTTCCTCCAATGCAAACAGCATCAAGGCTCCGTCTGACGAATATGCACCTATACTGTCCCCACATTCCCGAAAGAGAATCCGGCTTTGTTCTAATGCTTGGTGTGCGCCTATGGAATCGCCCCCACGCGCCAGCTCAAGACCCACGCCACGAAGCAATAGAGCCATCTCCCACTGATCTCCTGTTTCTTGTAACAATTTCAAGACCTCATCAAAGTTTCGATGGATCTGGTTCGGTTCTTTGGAAAGAGACTCATGCAAGATAAAATTTAGGAGTCTGGCCTTTTCTACTTTGCCTTCCGGGCCCAGAAGCAGGCACAATCGTTCACGCTCCTTGAAATGTGCATCAGCTGATATTTTGTTCCCCGCAGTAGATTGCAAATGCCCAGCTACACGGTGAGCGCCGGTAAGGACCAAATTTTGATCGGCTGGCAAAGGTCCAGCAAGCAAATTTTCGAGTGCCAAAATCGGTTCCTGCAGGTGGACGCGCCATGCCCAAAACCATTCCAAAGCTGTTATTAAACGAAGACCTTCAGCAATGGCGCGGCTTTCCTGCGCCCAATGCAGCACTGCACGGAGATTGTCATATTCAGCATCCAAACAATCCAGCCAGGCCAACTGTCCCGCGCCACGAAGTCCCGGTCTAGCTTGTTCTGCCAATTCGCAGAAATAGGCCAGATGGCGGTTGCGGATTTCGATTTCCTCGCCCGATCCTCGCAAACGCTCGAGAGCATATTCTTGAATCGTCATCAGCATCTCATAACGATCTTCTCTCGATTCATTTGCCACCCGCCGTATCAGGCTCTTATCGAGAAGTAAGGTGAGTAATTCGGGCACTGACTTCTCAGAAACGGTGTGAGCAAAAATCGCCTCTGCCTCAGCTAGCGTGAAACTGCCTGAAAACACAGAGAGGTACACGAACAGCTTTTGCTCCTGTTCAGAGAGAAGGCTGTAACTCCAGTCAATAGCATTCCGCAATGTCTTCTGGCGTTCGGATGCCGCCCGCATACCATCGGCAGTCAACACAAATTGACCGGTCAACCGATCCAGTAATGCCTGGGGAGACATGAGACGCATTCGGGCGGCCATCAGTTCGATGACCAATGGCAAACCATCCAGATGCGCGCAGATCGCAGCAATCGTCTGGACGTTATCGGAAGTCAGTTTAAAATCGGGTCGCACAGCGCGGGCGCGTTCGAGGAACAGCATCAAAGCGGGGAAGGTTGAGGCGGTATCCAGGCCAATCACGTCGCTTTCTTTGGGGATATCAAAAGCGGGGATGGGATACAACCATTCGCCAGGGATGCGAAGCGACTCCCGGCTGGTGGCCAGCAGCTTCAAATGGGGACAGGCGGAAAGGAGTCGGGAGGCGATGGACGCCATCCCTTCGATCAGATGCTCGCAGTTATCCAGCACGATCAGAATCTGTTTCTGTCCGATGTTTTCTTTAAGTTGATCTTCAGGTGCGCTGTTCCCAGTTTCCAGAAATCCGAGCGCCTGACTGATCCCCGAGGGGATCGAATTGGGGTCACCCATCGGGAGCAAAGCCAACGCGACGAAGAAAACACCGTCCGCAAAATCATGCAGCGAAGCACGCGCCGCCTCAATGCTCAGCCGTGTTTTGCCGATCCCCGGCGGACCAATCAGGGTGACGAGCCGGATATCGTCCTTTGACAGGTATTCATGAACCAGAGCGATTTCTGATTCGCGGGCAATGAAACTGGTCACCTGAACCGGCAGGTTATGCCGGTGCGTAAGCGTATTGAGCGGAGGGAATTCTGAAGGCAAGTCCGCGATATTCAGTTGAAAGAGATGTTCCGGGTACATCAGGTTCTTGAGATAGTGTTCCCCCATATCTCTAAGTTCCGTGTTGGCAGGCAACGAATCTTTGACCAAATCCTTGGTGGCCAGCGAAAGAAGTATCTGTCCTCCGTGAGCCGCACTTAGAATCCGTGCCACACGATTCAACGTGGGACCCGAAGCATAATTATCATTGGAGGTCCGTTCTGCCTCGCCCGTATGAATCCCCATACGGGCACGGATCGGAAAGGGCAAATCCCATTGCTCACGATGCAGTTCTTGTTGGGCATTCACTGCGGCAGAGACGGCAGATAGAACAGTAGGGAACGCAGCACAAAATGCATCACCAATGATTTGAAACACCGTTCCAGCAGTAGATGTAATCGCCTCCTGCAAAATTTGATGGTGCCGCTGCAAGGCGACCTTCATTCGGTCGGGAGCATTTTCCCAAAGTTTGGCGCTGCCTTCAATATCTGTGAAAAGAAACGTGGCGAGTTGAAGGCGGGAACCGGTGAATTCAGACTGGCGAACTTCTGGTGACATCCAGGGTGCAATCTCCTCTCCACTCTCTGGAGTAGATTTCCAATCGCCGCGCGCGAAACGCAAAAAGGCCGATTGTTCACCTGCGGGAATGTTGAATATTTCCGCCAAGCGCTCAATGATCTGTGCCGAGGGACGTCGTTCTTCTGATTCGATCTTGCGGATCAATGCAGCAGAACAGCCGACCCGATCCGCAAGACCATCCTGCGTCAGATCGAGCGCTTTGCGCCTGAGTCGGAGCCAGTAACCAAACGAGTGTTCTTCCAGGGAACTGTACATTTATGAATTTGTATCACTTTTTGTAGCGCTTTATGCGACCAGTCTCAAAGGGATATTTGCTGCATTATGGGCATAGAGACCAATTCGGGTTTCACAAAATATTATATCTGGTCATACCAGAACTGGAGGAACTATGAAAAAACTATCTGTACCAATGATTGTTGCGCTGCTGCTTGGTGTTGGGCTCGTGGGCACGACACTGGCGGCTGCATCCGCAAGGAGGCCACTGCCTTTTAAAGGCTCCATTGAAGCACTTGAAACGTATCAAATCAACGGTCCAACCATGCTTGTCACAGCAACTGGATCCGGGGAAGCCACGCACCTCGGTCGCTACACTGTCAGTGACGAGGTTAAAGTGGATCTGCCGACAGGTTCTGGCACCGATCTTTCTGCACAGTATGTGGCGGCGAATGGGGATCAGCTGTTTGCCGAAGGATCAGGGCAGGCAACTCCGACAGACAACCCCAGCGTTTTCGTTGTGGTTGAAACCTATACGATCACAGGCGGTACCGGTCGATTCGAGGACGCTACGGGCAGTTTCACTGAAACACGCCAAGTCAATATCGAGACCGGCGTTACTGCCGGAACGATCGGTGGAAGCATTGGCATTCCTTTATTAATAAACCGTTTTCATGATTCAGAATAGTGGTCGGATACGTCCGACCACTACCTGCTCAATAGAGTATGTATCCAAATTGTCTTACTTTTTGTAGCAGTTTTCGTGACCAAAAGGGAAAGGCGATTTGCTGCATTGTAAGCACAGAGACCAATCCGGGTTTCTGAAAATATTATATCTGGTCTAACCAGAATGGAGATGATCATGTTACGAACATCAGTTTTCAAATGTCTGCAGATCGGCGCGGTTGCCCTGCTGATCCTGGCTTTCACTATAAGCACCGCGGGTGCACAGCCTGCCCAAGCCGCAAAGGCTAGCCAGGTCTCATCCGGATGGATGCCCTTCGCAGGCAGCTTCCCCAACAGCACCATCCACCTCAACGGCTTGGTGCACATCGTCGCCCGCTGGAAGTCTGTCTCCTCCAGCCAGACGCAGGTTGATATCGATGTCAATCTCCCGGCGGCTGGCGTGACTGCGACGACCGATACCGGCATTCCCTACAATGCCTCCGGCGCAGGGCAGGGCAGCATCCTTTTTCCCAATGACCCTATCTTTCCCAACGACCCCATCCGCGTTGTCGTGCCGTCTTTTCTGTTGGTGGCTGTGGGTAGCGACCGGCCCTTGCCGCCCAATCCGATTCTCCCGCCCAATCCGGTTCTCCCGCCCAATCCCATACAACCGTACGGGTTCGGGCTGCAATTCGACCTGGTATTCTCTGCGGTTGGTGTGCTCGATTTCAATGCCAGTACCGTGCAGGTCGTCGAACTCCCGGGCCTCGGCGACGGTTGATCCGCCTCAGCAATTTGATCGCAGCATTATAGGGAATGGTCGGCTAATGCTGACCATTCCCTGCTAAATGGAATATGCATCCAAAATGTCACACTTTGTGTAACAGTTTGAGTGACCAGAAGAGCAGAATGATTTGATACATTCATTGATATAGGAACCTATTTGAAGGGAAACTCCTGATCCCCTGGAAAATATTTTGCGGCACAGATTGCCGACAGAATAAGCCTCGCTGTCAATTCAATGGATTTTACTTCGTGACTATAACACGTTTGTGTCATATTCACCTCGGAAAACTATTGTTCTTCGCTCGGGTCTATCAGACACTTAAGGACCGAGCTCCAGGCTCTAGGATTTCTTTGAGAGACCAACGCAGCTCCGCATTACGTGAACGGATACCTGCAGGAAGGATTGCCCTTTGCCCTGGATGGATAAATCCCTTGGGTTGCACGGGCAAGGGCAGTACGTGGTGTGTTTTGACGTTACGTTTGTGAAACAAATCGACTTCTGTAAAAACCAACAGTCCTGGGCGTAATGTGATCGAGACGTTTGGCTTATACTTTGTTCAAGGGGTAAATGGGACAGAGTTGCCATCTAATGTCAATATTACAAATCCATAACTTTGTGAAAAGTCGATTGCAAAAAAGATGCCCCAAGCATACACTATAAGTGAACTGTCAGACTTCGTTTCACAAGGAAGTGGTGTATGAGAGGCAATCTTCACATTTCATCTGCGCTGATGATAGTCTTCGTCTTGCTGCTATCAACGAGCCTGCCGGCTGCGGCAGAATCAAAATCGTTGATGGAATACAGCAATGCTGTTTTCACGACTATCGATTTTGTCTCCAACATCGAAACAATTGGCGTGGCCGTAAGAGGCACTGGTTTGCCGTCAACGGCTCAGTTATCCTATCGCCGGAGCGGTGAGGCTCTCTGGCATGCTGGCCATCGCCTCATGCATATTGATGACGGTCGTCTAATTGGCAGCCTGTTTAATCTTTCGCAAGCTACATCTTATGATGTCAGGGTGTCTGACGGCTCTTCTGAGATTTACGGTTCGGTAAGCACACAACCAGATCAACTTTCCTTTACGCCATCTCTGATCCTCCATGTAAATGACGATGCTTTGCCTGGCGGCAATGGTTCAACCAGTGCACCGTTTCAGAAGATTCAGGATGCGGTCAACCAGGCGGGTCCGGGAACACAAGTGTTGGTTGCTGATGGCCTCTATCGGGAGGCGATCACATTCCCTAATTCTGGTACAGCACAAAACTGGATCCAGGTCAAAGCGGCGGGCAATGCCGCGATCCTCGACAGCGCGGATTATCTATCCGGATCTATCTGGACTTCGACCTCGACGGCAAAAGTTTGGTTCACAAGGCTCACAGGTCCTGTTGCCTATTTGTCCAGGGGTGGGAACCGTTTCTATCAATACGACGATAAGACCGGACTCATGCAGGCAAAAGGGCATGGCGGGGTAGCCATCAACGAGGGTTGGTATTACGAAGCAAGCACCCAGAGACTCTACATACGCAACCTGGATAACCCTGCTAGCTATATGTGGCGGTTGCCTCGCCTTAACCATGCCTTCGATATTGCTGCGCGTGACTGGATTTGGATAGAGGGATTTGAAGTCCGTTTTTATGGGACTACAACCAACGGTTGCGGCGTATGTACGCTAAATGCTTCTCACGTCGTGATACGCAAGAATAAAATTCACAACATGCAATTGGGGATTTTCATCAATTGGATCGGAAGTTCAAATCAAGGCAATGATACGCGTATCGAAGGAAACGAAGTTTACGATCCATTGGTGAATGAATGGCCATGGGCGGCGGTCAAAGGCAGTTTCATGGAGGGTACGGGAATCATCATCAGAGGTCATATCGGTGCAATTGTCCGCGATAACAATGTGCATAACTTTTTCAATGGCATATATACGGGCTCTTCCGGCGCCCTGGAGAATTCCGAACTGGCGTTCGATGCTGATATTTACCGCAATTACATCCACCATATCAGCGACGATGGATTGGAGCCGGAAGGTGCCTGTGTCAATCAACGATTTCGGAACAACACCGTTGACAGGATTTTTATCGGTATCTCTCTGGCTCCGGTCACACAGGGACCCACATGGGTCCTGCGTTCGAGCTTTACGAACTTTACCGGCAGGGGCATCAAATTCGCTGACAATTCCGATGGGACTGTGCTGATCTACCAGAACACCGGCTGGACGAGCGCAGCCAATGTCAATGGGGCAGACCTGATCACTTCGATTCATAACGTGGTCATGCGTAACAATATCTTTCAGAGCACCGGGTATTCCTTTGCCGAGGTGCCCACCGGTTCGAGCGCCAATGACTGGAATAACGACAACTGGTACACAACGCGAGGCACCACGGGACCTCACTTCAAGTGGGAAAACGTAAACTTCAACACGGTCTCAGCCTTATGTGGTGCCAGCGGTCTCGAATGCAATGGTTATGAAAGCGTTCCCGGATTTACCAATCCAACGGGCGGCGACTTTACACTTCTTTCCTCAAGTCCGAACATAGATCGTGGAGTTGTACTTCCCGGTATTAATGATAACTTCGCCGGGAACGCACCCGATGTCGGTGCATACGAATTTGTATCCGAGTATTCAATTTCTGGAAATACCGGTGTGGCAGGAGTGGTCTTGAGTTACACGTATGGCACATCGAGGACCGTGAACTCCCAGGCAGATGGGAGCTACTCCCTCCAGGTCCCACATGGCTGGTCTGGCACGGTGACCCCTTCCAAGAGTGGATACATCTTTTCGCCAACGAACCGGACGTACACCAATATCACTGGCCATCAGACGGGGCAAAATTACATGGCAATCCCGCTACATTCCATCTCCGGAAATACCGGTGTAGGGGGAGTGGTTCTGAATTATACGTATATCACACCAAAGACGGTGATCTCGCAGTCAAATGGCAGCTATTCGTTCACGGTGCCGGAATCCTGGGGTGGAACAGTCACGCCCTCACATGCCTGTTTCACCTTCAACCCCGTCAACCGCGACTACACCAATGTGACTAGCGATCAAACTGATCAAGATTACACAGCGACCCTGGATCCCAGTTCTGGTTGTACAGAGGTAGATATCTCGGTGGGAGGGACACGTCAAGGCAAGTTTGGACTGCCATCGCAGGGCAGCGCGCGGGCAAGCTTTACCGGCGTTAATAATGGCCCGGTGAAGATCGAAAGCACGAATGCTCTCTCGATCATGGCTGCAGAACGAGTCATTTATAAGATCAACGATGTCAATACGAGCTTCACTGAGATGATGGCTTTGCCAGATGCTCAACTGGCTGCAATCTATTGGTTGCCCTGGTACAACAATGTCGAGCTGGATACACAACTCCGTATTGCCAATGTCAGTGGCTCCACGGCGACGGTGCATGTCTATGTTGGTGGCGTGGAGATGGCTGGTAGTCCCTTCACACTGCTACCGGGGGAGAGCACACGCAAAAGCTTCGTCGGTATCAATAATGGACCGGTGAAGGTCGAAAGTAATGTGGACATCGTGGCAGCAGAGCGCGTGATTTACAAAGTCAACAACGTTCCTACCAGCCTCTCCGAGATGATGGCATTACCCAATAGCCAACTCGATACCACCTACTGGCTGCCCTGGTACAACAATGTCGAGCTGGATACACAACTCCGTATTGCCAATGTCAGTGACCAGCCGACTTCGGTGCATATATTTATTGGTGACCAAGAGATGGAAGGTAGCCCCTTTACGCTGCTCGCGGGCGAAAGCACAGACAGGAGCTTTCCCGGCATCAACAAGGGACCGGTAAAGATCGTGAGCGATCAGAATATCGTGGTGGCTGAGGCAGTGATCTACAAAGTGAACAATGTCAGCACCAGCTTCAGTGAAATGATGGGTTTGCCCAATAAAGCATTGGACAATACCTACTGGCTGCCCTGGTACAACAATGTCGAGCTGGATACACAACTCCGTTTTGCCAATGTCAGCAACACCACCTCGACAGTACATGTTTATGTGGGTGGTGTGGAGATGACAGGCAGTCCCTTCACGCTGGCTCCAGCCGCGAGCACACGGCAAAGCTTTGCAGGGGTTAATAACGGACCTGTGCAGATCGTTAGCAATATCCCGATTGTGGCTGCGGAGAGGGTGATCTACAAAGTCAACGCTGTCAACACGAGCTTCACCGAAATGATGGGCCTGCCCAACAATTCTTTGGACACGATCTATTGGCTGCCCTGGTACAACAATGTAGATCTGGACACCCAGTTGAGGTTTGGCATCCCCTAAAGCAAAATCAATTTAAGGTGTTATTTCGAAAAACTGTCCAGCTTGTAGTCTACAAGCTGGACAGCCTCTTAGTTCAACTCCGTGCTCGAATGAAGCACTTTTCTGATCAATAGCTATTTCTATGAGGGATAGAGCGGAAACATGTAGGAGCAGATTCATGAACAGGCTAGATCCAGAGATTTGTTCGGTTTCGACGGCTCCTCGCCAAGCTACTAACGTGAGGGCCCGGCCGGCACGGTTCATCGAATCGTGTTCAGCCATTACCGTCTTTCCTGTCGTATCGGAGAAATGACTGGGATAGTAGTGATGCATCCTCAGTAACCACATTTTCCTGAATGAATTGGTGCGTGAGGATGAAGTCCTTTAGGTCACTGACTTTCTTTCCTCCCAATAAGATAGTTTGCACCGTTGAAGAGTCTTCAAAGGGGATTTCCACTTGCGCCTCGGTCACATAGATAATGTCCAGGCGTTTTGCCTTCAGCAGAAGGTCAAGGATATGTGGCCCACTTACCATCATGATCACGCTGTAGCCCATTTCATTGGCGAGCGTGGCGAATATCGAACCTCCCTCAACTCTCCCCTCGCCGCTTCCTATTATCACTGTATTTACATTGGTTAGGGACTTGGCTTTGTCGGATTTCGCTATGGAATCGGTTGTAAAGATGACGATTCTTCGACCGCTTTGGATGAGCTTTTCCGGAATCTCAAAATCCAAATCACGGGTGACAATCGCCACATCTGGACTTCTTTTTTTAAAGCCTGCGTTGAGTCGCCATTGTCCTAATTTATCAAACGCGTTTCCAGGCTCGAATTGGTAAAGGACATCTTGGGACGTTGCCAGGCGTTTGAAATAAGAGCCGCCGCTGATGATTACATCTGCCTGTGCCATCAACTCTTGGTAACGGCCCCAGTCGGAAGAGTTTTTTAACGCCGCAGGAATCTCAAAGTGACCCTCTTTGGTAGCTTTAGCAATCACTCCATTTTTGTCCGTCAAGAAATCAGTCAGAACCAGACTCCTGCCGATCTCTGCGGCTCTATCCATCAGCCTTTGCTTAAGATACAAGCCTTCCAATGGCACTTCTCTCTTCACCGGAAACACTTGATTTATCATCAGCGTGATTGATCTCTTCTTTTTGTTAGCGGTTACTGTCCGGAGAGCGATTTACCGATCGTGGTTTTTCATGCAGAAAATCGTGCTCCAAGACAAAGTCGACCAAATCAGAAGTCTTGGCGATTGCCAAGCCTATGACAGTATCGGCGCCGCCGTAATACATCCATATCTCGCCATCGCGTTCCAGTGCACCACAAGTGTAAACGACATCGGGCACCAGTCCGCGCTGCTCATATTCCGTCTCCGGTGCAAAGACCCAATCAGAAGACCGCGCCAGCAGCCTGCGCGGATCATCTAGATCGAGCAGCGCCAACCCTAACCGATAGATCAGGTGTCCTCGACCGGCCTCCTTTACGCCATGGTAAATCAAGAGCCATCCCTTCCCAGTACGGATAGGAGGAGCCCCAGTGCCAACTTTCAGGCCATCCCACCATGGTCCACTGTTGGCCGGCAGCAGAACACCCGGCAACGCCCAATGGAGAAGATCATCTGAAGAGGCAGACCAGACGTGTTCGCCAGAGCCGGTCACTGGGCGGTGTAGCATGAGCCACGACCCACCGGTCTTTTCTGGGAAAAGAGTAGCATCTTTGTTGTTGGGGGATCACTAGCCCAAGTCGCTCCACGGAAACAAAGCCCTCCGTTTTTGCCAGTGCCACGCCGGGCCCAAATGGTGAATACGC
>Ga0114129_10002450_pt1 | contig 25774 bp, 27 predicted proteins | sample RhiMetdeltSRZDD1_FD_80071 | JGI IMG/M metagenome (GOLD analysis project Ga0114129, IMG submission 80071) | Populus rhizosphere microbial communities from Tennessee, USA - Rhizosphere MetaG P. deltoides SRZDD1 (version 2) (version 2) | ecosystem: Host-associated > Plants > Roots > Rhizosphere >...
ATTCCGCTCCGAAGACGCTCTCAAAGCAAACATCTCCGACGCCACTGTCGTCACGCTTTACATGCTGCCGTGGTTCAACGAAGCGATGAAACCCAGCTTCGAAAAACAGCTTAAACCGGGCAGCCGTATCGTCGCCCACGACTTCGGCATCGAAGGCTGGCTGCCGGACAAGACGATGAAACTACCCGGCTACGAGCTCAAGCCCGGCGGCTACAAACATCAGCACACGATTTATTTGTGGCGGGTCAAGCGCGGATCAGGCCGATAGAGTCCCGTCATTCCGCGATCTTAACGAAGTCACCCTTGAGCGCTACCCCGGCGATGACCGCGCCGGCATGGCATTCGAACTCCGTTGGGCTGGACATGACGTCTTTTTTATAATAGCTGACGATATTCACCACGGCATTAGCGCCCAATTGTTTGGCGCGCTTTTCGAGCTGAATCATCGCCGATAAAAAAACCCAGTTACAGGCTTTTTCGTCCGATTTCCCGACCGCATTGGTTTTTTGATTGGTGACATCGGTCCCAAGTTTGGTCAGGATCTTCGGTGTCTCTTGATTGCCAAAAAAGAACTTTACCGAGCCATCGAGTTTTTCCTTGGCCTCTTTAACTTCCAAAGCAGCAGCGACCGGCAACATAAGCTTGGTGTCGCGCGCGCCGGCGGGCGCTGCGCTCCCGATCACGAATGCAGCCATAAGCAAGCCTGCAAGCATTCTTTCCATGTTCTACTCCTTTTCTCCTTGAGGTGGGCAAATATAAACTGGTCGCATAAGCGAAGGCAACCGAATTTTTCTCACGCCTCGACTTTTTGCTTAATTGTCCTACCCGCACCTGCGAAAAATCAAAGACGTATTGATGCCACCGAAGGCAAAATTATTGGAGATGATATATTCGCAATCCAACTCGCGACCCTCTTCAACGACGTAGTCGAGGCCGGCACATTCTGGATCGACCTTGGCAAGATTGATCGTCGGGGCGAACCAGCCGGCGCGCATCATTTCGACGCTGATCCATGCCTCCAGCGCGCCGCAGGCCCCCAACGTGTGCCCCATGTAGCTCTTCAGTGAGCTTATCGGCACGCGGTCGCGAAAAAGATTCCATGTCGCCTGCGACTCCGCGACATCGCCATGTTGGGTGCCGGTGCCATGGGCATTGATGTAGCCGATCGCCGATGGCGGCAAATCTGCGTCAGCCAAAGCCAGCTCCATGGCGATTTGCATAGTTGCCGCGTTGGGATGGGTCACGTGGCAGCCGTCGCTGTTGGTACCGAAACCGACGATCTCGGCGTAGATGGTCGCGCCGCGCGCCCTGGCATGCTCCAGCTCTTCGAGGATAAGCGTGCCGGCACCTTCACCGAGCACCAAGCCGTCGCGCGAGGCATCGAAGGGGCGTGGCGTCGTCGCCGCGGCGTCGTTGCGCACGCTGGTAGCGAACAGTGTGTCAAAAACCGCCGCCTCAGTGACGCATAGTTCTTCGGCGCCGCCGGCGATCATCGCGACCTGATGACCGGCGACGATCGCTTCATAGGCGTATCCGATGCCCTGGCTCCCCGACGTGCACGCGCTTGACGTGGTAATGATTCGCCCGGTGACGCCGAGAAACACGCCGAGGTTCACCGGCGCGGTGTGCCCCATCATTTTAATATAGGTGGTCGCGTTGATACCCCTCGTGCTTTTTTCGTCGACCATCTTGCCGAAATCACAGATGGCTTTCGGCGTGCCGGCGGACGAACCGTAGGCGATGCCAAGCTTTCCGCTTTTCACCAAGGGGTCATCTATGAGACCCGCATCGATGAGCGCCAGCTCGCTGGCGCGAGTGGCCATCAACGCCACTCTTCCCATGCTTCGAGTCGCCTTGGTCGTGTAGCGTTCAGACAGGGTGAAATCCGCGGCGGGGGCTCCGAGTTGAGTATTCAAGCCGTCGTAGCCCGACCATTCTTCCATCTTCGTTATAGCGTTGCGATAGCTGCCCAGCCGGGCGCGGATGCTCGGCCAGTCGTTGCCGATGGGACTGATGCCGGCCATTCCGGTAACGGCGACTCGACGGTTCACGCTAATCCCCCATTCACGGATATGACCTGTCGAGTGATATATGCAGCGTCCTCCGTGAATAAAAAACTCACCGCCGCCGCGACCTCTTCGGGTTTGCCTACCCGTCGCGCGGGAACCAGCTTGAGCGCCTCTTCCAATGGCACACCCGCGATCATTTCGGTTTCGATTAAGCCGGGCGCGACGCAATTGACCGTGATCTCGCGCGTTGCCAGCTCCAGAGCCAGCGCCTTGGTGGCGCCGATGATGCCGGCTTTGGCCGCGCTGTAGTTGACCTGGCCGCGATTGCCGATCAAACCGGCCACGGACGCAAGGGTCACAATGCGACCGTGAGCACGGCGATGGACCATCGGCATGATCAGCGGATTGAGCACATTGTAAAACCCATCGAGATTGGTCTTCAGCACGCAGTCCCAATCTTCACCGGTCATCGCCGGGAAAACATTATCGCGGATGACGCCCGCGTTGCAGACCACACCGTAATAGCAACTATGCTGGGCGATATCCTGTTCCAGCGCAGCCGCGGTTTGGGCGCGCTCACCGATGTCGAATTGCAGCACGTGCGCCTCCCGGCCCATAGCGTTAATGGACTGCGCCACGCCCTCGGCCTCGTCGCGTCGACTTCGGCAATGCACCGCGACGTCATAGCCGTCGCGCCCCAGCCGTAGCGCGATCGCCTTGCCGATGCCTCTGCTCGAGCCGGTGACGAGAACTCTCTTACTCATGGCCAACTCTCGTCAAGGGCCGCTTTGTCGTCCGCCGGCTGAAAAACGGTAACGCTTGCGCTGGTAAGCTCTCCGCTGTCGTCGTCGATGTGACAGTCGAAGGACGCTAAGCCGTTTTCACTTTCCAAGACTCGCTTGATGTAAATCTTCAACACGCTCCCTTGCAAGAAAACCGGCGCGCGGCTTTCGTAGCGCCGCGTGCCCAGCAGAAAGCCAATTTTTACCGGCTCTCCGCGCAAGCGCGCGCGATAGCCGGCGTAGGCGCCGATCGCTTGCGCCATATATTCTATACCAACCCAGGCACCGACGCCGCCGTCGGCGTAAAACAAACTGTCCGGGCGAATGACCACTTCCGCGCACAGGGTGTTTTCATCCGCCGAGATGACGCGATCGAGCAACACCATGGTCCCGCTGTGGGGGACCAGCGAGCGAATGTCGGGCATCTCCATGTCATTCTCTCCCCAACACAAGAGCCGCATTGGAGCCGCCAAAGGCAAACGAATTGCTAAGTGTCCAACGCAACGGATGCCCCAAACGGGTTCCCGGCTCGGCGATGTTAAGCATCGGTAAGTGCGGATCACACATGCCGTCCCATAAATGCGGCGGCAACTTGCCCGACGGATTTTCGTCCTGCATCGCTAACCAGCACAGCCCCGCCTCGATCGCGCCGGCGGCTCCCAGTGCATGCCCGGTAAACGGTTTGGTCGAGCTGGCCCGAACTCGATCGCCGAACAGCTCGTGAACGAGGCGCGCTTCCATCGCATCGTTTTGTACCGTCGCCGTGCCATGCAAGTTGACGTAATCGATCTGTGCAGCGCTAACACATGCGCGGGACAATGCGCGCTCGACTGCCAGTCGCGCACCGACGCCGGCTGGATCGGGCGCTGAGATATGATGGCCGTCGGACGATTCGCCCCAGCCGCGCAAGGCCACAGTCGCCGGCTCGCGGCTCATGAGAAACAACGCAGCTCCCTCACCGATATTGATACCGTCGCGGTTTCGACTGAGCGGATTACAGCGCGTCGCACTTACGGATTCAAGGGCGGAAAATCCCGCCACGGTAAACGCACCGAGCGAATCGACGCCACCCGCCAGCGCCGCGTCGCAAACACCCATCGAAATCAGCCGCGCCGCGCTGGCGAGAGCCTTGGCGCTCGACGCGCAGGCGTTGGAATGAACGTAGGCCGGACCTGTTGCGCCGATGACGCGCGCCAACACAGCCGCCGGCGAGCCCAATTCCTGTTGGCCATAGTGGAATCCCGCCGGCAACGCACCGCTCGCGACGTGCTCTCGAACAGCGATTTCGCCTTCGGCGATGCCGGACGTGCTGGTGCCGATCACGACGGCCACACGCGCGCCGCCGAAACGGTCGACGGCGTTTTTCACCGCGGCCTGTATCTGGCTCAACGCCGTTAAGGCCAGCCGGTTGTTGCGGCTCCGATCCGGCAGCGGTAGTTCCTGGGAAACCGGCAATAACAAGGCATCGTTCACTCGCCCGAGCGGGAGTGAACGTCCCGACGAGTAAACGTCGGTCAGCTCGACACCGCTCTGCGCCAGCTCCAACAGCCGGCGTCTGGTTTCGCTGAGCGAGTTGCCCAGCGGGCTGAGCATTCCCAGCTCGTTAAAATAAATCATCTCAAGGACCGCTCGATACCGACTCGATGGTCAATCGGTAGTGGTAGCGAAGATTGGTCAAGTCGATTTTGCCGATCCAGCGCGGTTCGCCGCTGTAGTCGATTACCATGACCGGCTGATCGCCCAAGCTAAGCGTGCGGCGCCGGCCCTGTTCTTCCATGCGCCACCCTGATGGTAACGCTTGCCTGATAGCTTCCGCGGGCCAGAGCGCTAGTTGCAAATCTTCCAAGACATCCTCGCCGCGCAGCTCGGCCGGCAGCAGGGGATGGCGCCAGGATTGTAAGACCCGGCCGTCGTAATGCAGCGAAAGAACCCGCTGTTCGAGCGTGAGACCGACCAAGTCCAAGCGTTCAGCGTCGACTTCGAGGACGGCCTGGAGGTTATCAACGCGGCCCCCGCGCTCCACGCGGATCTGTTGCTGCACGCTGATCGATGCGCCCAGTGTCGCCGGCGCGAGCTTCAAGCCAAGCCGCGCCGGTTGGGGCGATGTCAGCGCGCAACCCGGCGTGACGAGCGCCAACGCAACCAACACTGCGGCGGTCCGGATCACTCCTGGTAGCACAGTTCCTCCAACGCCGCCAAGCGCCGGCCGGTGTCGCGCACGTAGGGATTGGCTTCATCCCACGCGTATCCCGCCAAGATCGCGGAGATCATGCGGCGAATCTCCTGGGGTTGCCGAGGATGAAAAATAATTCTTTGAAAACCGCCTCTGTACCAGGATTCGACAAAAGCCCGGAAGGTATCGACGCCACGCTTGAGCGGCGTGGCGAAGTCGCCTTCCCAGTCGACGGCTTCGCCGCGCAGGTAACGCGGCACGACGGCCGCGGCGAGAGCGGCGGATTTGAACGCGATGGTGACGCCGGAAGAAAAAATCGGATCGAGAAATTCACCGGCGTTGCCGAGCAACGCGTACCCCTTGCCCCACAGCGATTGGACGTCGCTCGCATAGCCGACGATCTGCCGCGCTGGCGTATCCCAACGCGCTTGGCTAAGCAGCGCGCGAAGCGCCGGTTGTTCGTCGATCAAGGTGCGAAGCCGGTCCATCGCCGTGCCCTCATAGCCCGCCAGAAAATCCCTTTCCGCCACCACCCCGAGCGACGAGCGCCCGTCGCTGAACGGAATCAGCCAATACCAGACATCGTCATGATCCGCATGCACCGTCACGCGGATCTTGTTGCGGTCAAAATCGGCGGCGGTGATATGGTCTTCCACGTGGGTAAAAATAGCGCCGCGCACCGGGAAGCGCGACGGTTTTTCCAATCGGAGCAGACGCGGCAAGACGCGCCCGAAACCGCTAGCATCGAGAATGAAACCGGCTGCAACGACATACTTTTCGCCATTCGGGTCTTTCACCGTCACGCACGGGCGTGCGCCGTCAAGATCCACCGCAATGGCTTCCTGGCGAAAACGTAGCTCCGCGCCTTGCCGCTGGGCCTCCAGCGCCAGGATGTGATCAAAACGGGCGCGCGGCACTTGATAGGTCGTGCTCCAGCCGTCGGAAAACTTATCGCGAAAATCGAATGCGGTGTATTGCGCGCCGCGCGCAAACGCCGCGCCGTCTTTCACTTGAAAACCCGCCGCATTAACAACTTCCAACATGCCCGCCTGCTCCAGGTATTCCATGCTCTGCGGCAGCAAACTCTCGCCGATGCTGAAGCGGGGAAATTGTTCGCGCTCGATCACCAGGACTTGCAGACCCTGTTGCCGCAGCAAGGCCGACGCCACCGATCCGGCGGGACCGGCGCCGATCACCAACACATCGACACGAGCAATGTTTTGTCCCCGATAATCCATAGCGATCAAAGCCCCCGCGTTTTTTCCACCTGATAGTCGTCAAAGCAAGGAACGAGCAACCACACCGCTGTGGTGCCGATCAGCATGGTCACTCCGAAAGCCTGCAACGCCGGAGTCTTACTTAAGCTCAGCAAGCCAAAGGAAAGCAGCGTACTCAGAGCGGAGAGCACCACGGCAAGCCACGCGATGGGATCGCGACGGGCGCCAGGCTCCTGGAGAAAAATCCCATAGTCGACGCCGACTCCGAGGATCAGCATCAACGCCAAGACGTGAAACAGCTGCAAGCTCTGACCTGTGATACCCAAGAGCGCGAGAGTGGCGATACTGGCCAGCGCCGTCGGTGCCACGACGCGCCACGTGGCGCCGCGATAACGCGGGTACAGTAAGCCATATACCGCGATGTAAGAGAACACGACCACCCAGCCCATATAGTGCCGATAGCGGCCGAGCACCGTCGAGATCGCTCCCACAGCATCCACCCAACGTACGCCATCGAGTCCCGCCGCGGCACCTTCCAAGATCGGCAAGCCCGGCTTGCTCAAACCTTTGACGGCAACGATGCTGGCGTAACCGGCATCGACTTGACCGATCCAAAGATAGCGCCATGGCTCACTGGTTGGCGATTTGAGAAAATCGTCAAGGAGAACCGGCAATTCAGACGTCCTAAAACGCTCGCGGGTGGCAGTCACCCATTGATCGCCTTCGCCGATCCGCGCAGCCAAGACAGCCAAAGGCCCACCGTCGTTCAAAACTTTCTGTTGGATCAGCTGAATTCGCGCAACCTGCGCGTGCGCAGAAGGTATCCAATTGGATGTCGCGTGATAACCACTGATGATTCGTCTTTCGATCAATGGATCGAGCCGCTGCTTGAGTGCTTCTTCACGCTGCAGCACGGCTTCGGCGCTGGCGCCGCGCACTAGATAGAACTGTGCGGGCGTCGGCAGATCCAGCAACCGGGTCAATTTGATTTGGTCATCGAGCAGACTTTTGGACGGATTCTGCAGCAACCGTATGTCATCGCTGATCCCAAGCCGCGACCCGCCGAAAATAGCCACCGCTGCGAATACAATAGCCACCACGAGCGTCCGCCGATCACGTCCGAGCAGCGGCCAGCGTGCCAGGGAGCCCACGTACCAGTTCGCGAGCCGGATCTTGGTCAAAGTGTCCGAGCGAACCAGCACGGGAAACCAACAAACTACCGTCAACCATGCGAATACCAGCCCGAGCACGGAAAACACGGCAATCTGCCGCAATCCCGGAAACGGCGTAAGCGCCAGGCCCATGTAACCGATGACGGTCGTAATCAACGTGAGCAGCAGCGGCGGTAGTAAGCGCCGCAACAGTTGCCAGGAATCAAGCTGCGCGTCGGCGGCAACCCGATTGCACAGAAAGTAAATCCCATAATCCTGGGCTCCGCCGATGAGACTGGCGCCAAATACCAAGGTCAATAAATGCAGCCGGTCGAATAACAACCAGGACGCGGACAACGCGCCCAGACAACCGACGGCGATGGACAACATGACCAGCACGATGGGTTTGAGGGAGCGAAACGCAAGCCAAATCAAGAGTACGATGCCAAGGATAGAGCCAAACCCGATGACGGATAATTCCCATCTCGCTTGTTCGCCGGCGGCGGCAGCATGCACCATCACACCCCCGACCACCACTTCGGCATCAGGCGCAATGTTTTGCGCCACGCTTTGCGCCTGTGCTAGCAGCGACATGACGCTCTGCTGCGCCGCCAAGGAAAATGCCGGGGCGCGGAGCGTGATCGGCAGCACTACATATTCGAGCCGACCGTCGCCGACGTAGAGGCGACCGTCGCGCGGTCTAACCGGCGTTTCCTGCGCGCGCGCTTGCACCCACCCACTGAACAAGCCAAACGGATCGTCCTGCCAAGCGACCGCCTGGCCGCCGCCGAACGGGCTGTAGAGCTTGGTTAACGCCACGTTGACCCAGTATTCGTTACTTTGGCCGCGCAACGCCGCCTCGTCCCGGGCCGTCAACAGAACCACGCGATGCCGTTGGAACTGTGCCAACCCATCGGAGAACGTTTGATCCATCACACCGTCGTTTAATTGGATGAGATCTTCACGGGACTTGAGCACGGCGCGATAGGCGTCCGCGGCGCGCCGAGCTGCCGCCCACTCACTGGCACCGACAACCACGATCAACCGTTGTTGCGCCGCCTCCGCCATGCGTGAAAAAGATTGTTGAAGGACGGGATCTTGTTGTTGCGCCGGCAACAGCGCGAGAATGTCCGTATCGGGCGCGATCCGCTGCCCTAGCCACAGATACGCGCTGTGCGACAGGAGTAGGAAGACGACCAATCCCCAAAAACCTGCAAGCAAGTTGCGGCGATTCAAAACAAAGCCGCCTCGTCAGCCGTCATGGCGTCGGTACCGCTCTGGAGCGCCGAGAATACAATGCTGGTGCGGTCTCCGCTCGTGTGATCGATGGTCACGTTCTTGACGTATTCTCCCCCGTCTAGGGCGATTTTGCCTACGGCTTTCGCCACAGCGGGCTCGCGTGCATTAAGTGTCACGTTCCAACTGTTCTGGTAAACACTGCCGTCGATTTCGAACAGCTTTTCGAGCTCGCCGAGATGACCCGCGAGTAACGCGAACATGACCTGATTGATCACGCGCACCGTCGGTTCTTCTTTTGCGCTGAGCCGAAAGGCGACGCGCTCGCCTTGGAGTTGAACGATTTCATCGCGAGTGAGCCGCACGGTGTTGGGAAAAGGCTGCAAGGTGCGCCACAGCACACCCTTGTCGGCAACAATGCAAAAGCGGCCGTTGGATTTTACCGGTTTTTTCAATCCAACCAGCTGCTTATTCTGATCGAAGCGACCGCACAGGACTTTAGGTCTCGCCAATAGTTCTTGAATCTTTGCCACAGGCGCAGCCCCTAGCAGTACGAACGAAGAAAGGATCGCGCACCAGGGCAAGACTCCGCGCATCATGACGGCGCAACTCCCAACTTTTCGAACAAAACGGCGGGTGAAACAAAGCACATCTTCTGTGTCGCAATCTCCACGGCGACCTGGGTCGTGGTGGCGCGGCTGAGCCGTCGCCCGGTGCTGCCATCGGAGATCAGGTAGGCGATCTTCAGGCGATTTTCCCACTCGACGATTTCCGCGCGCAGCTTGAGCCGCTGGCGGTAGGCCGCCGGCGCGATATAGCGCACGTGCATATCGATCACCGGCCAAACGTATCCCGAAGCTTTCATCTGGGCGTAGTTGTAATCGATGGTGTCGAGCAAAACACCGCGAACGATTTCGAGATATTTGACATAGTGGCCATGCCAAACAACTTCCATTGGATCGAGATCGAAAAACTCCACGCGCGTCTCGGTTTCCGCGTGCCAGCGCTCAGACGGCTTGCTCATAGAGTTTCCAGGCGCGTTTGCGGATACGCTCCAAGAATAAACGCAGATCCGGCTCCAGACGACGATCTTCCCGCACCACGGCGATATCTGCGCTCAGCGCATCGAGCATTTTTTGCAGTCCCGGCTGCGGCGCCAACGCCGGGCTAATTCGCCGGCGCAGCCAAACGCCCTGGTGCACCGTGATCAGCAGAGCGGCGGCGACCTGCTCGGTCAACTCGAGCACGCGCAAGCAATCGCGCGCGGCGATGGTACCCATGCTCACTTTGTCCTGGTTGTGACATTCGGTGGAACGCGAGAACACCGACGCGGGCATCGTCAACTTAAGCGCCTCCGCGCACCACGCCGAAGCGCTGATCTGCAAAGCTTTGAGACCGTGATTGATCGCCTGGCGCGGCCCTTCCACGCCGGTTAAATTGGCCGGCAAGCCGTTGCTGTATCGGCTATCCACCAGCAGCGCCATTTGCCGGTCGAGCAGATCGGCCAGGTTGGCCACGGCGTTTTTCAGGCTGTCCATGGCAAAGGCAATGTGACCGCCGTAGAAATGGCCGCCATGCAGAACGCGCTCGCTGGCGATATCGATGATCGGGTTGTCGGTGGCGCTGTTGAGCTCATTCTCGATAAACTCACGCAGCCAGGGAAGCGCGTCGGCGAGCACGCCGATCACGTGCGGCGCGCAACGAATCGAGTAGCGGTCCTGCAAGCGTTTGCCGTTCAGCGGCGCTCCCTCGCTCGACAGATCCTCGCGCAGCCACGCGGCCACGCGTTGCTGACCGCGATGGGGCTTTACGGAAAAAAGCGTCTCGTCGAAATGCTCGGCGTTGCCATCGAGCGCGAAGGACGCCAGGGCGGTAATGCGCGTCGCTAAACGGGCGAGATACTCCGCGCGCGAGTACGCCAGGCACGCTAACGCGGTCATCACCGCGGTCCCGTTCATGATCGCTAAAGCTTCCTTGGGCCGCAACTTGAGTGGCATCATTCCAGCTTCAGCCAATGCCGGCGCCGCCGGCGCTGCTGCACCGTCGCGCCACACTTCGCCTTCGCCGCACAGCACCGCGGCTAGATAGGAAAGCGGCGTCAGGTCGCCGCTCGCGCCGACCGAGCCCTCGGAGGGAATCCGCGGCAACAGATCGCAGCGCAGCAGATGAATCATCTGTTCGAGCAATGCCACGCTGACGCCGGAAAATCCCTTGCAGAGTGACGCCAGTCGGGTCGCAATGATCGCGCGAGTCTCCGCCGGACCGAAACATTCACCCAAACCGCAGCCGTGAAAGGTGTAGAGGTGGCGCGGCAGCTCGGCGACCAATTCCGGCTGGACCGTCACGGTGCAAGAGTCGCCGTAGCCGGTAGTTACGCCGTAGATCGAGCCCTCTGCGGACAGCAGCCGGTCGATAAAGTCCGCACCGCGCGCGATCGACGCGCGAAATTCCGGCGCATCGGACAAGACCGCCGAGGCCGATCTCTCGGCGATATCGACAATATTCTCGATCGTCAGTCGGTCCGTGTCGAAACGGACGGCAGAACCGCCGTTGTTAGTCTCAATGGGGTGCATGGGATCCATCCGTGTTGGGTGCGCTCCAAAAATCGTAGAAATTGAACCACTGTAAGGGCACGCGCTGGCAGAAATATTCCAAGCGCGCCGCATAGTCCGCAACACAGGCCGCAAGTGCTTGGTCACGGCTCCGGCGCGGCAGCTGAATCAATTCACGAAATAGTTCGAAGTGAATTTCCGAGCCGCCTGCGGCGCGGAACGAAAATATCAGATAAACCGGACATTGAAATAAACTGGCGAGAACGTAGGGACCGACCGGAAATGGCGCCATGGCGCCGAAAAATTTTGCCATGGCGATCCGGGGATTCGCCGACACTGGAATGCGATCACCGGCGATCGCGACGAATTCTCCCCGGCTGATTTTTTCCGCGAGCAGCATCGCTGCCCCGGGAGTCAGCTCGGTGACCTGCATCAAATTGAGCTGACTGTCGGGATCGAGCTGGGCCAACAATTGGTTGAATCTTGCCGCATGCTTGGTGTGCAACAGCACGGTCAATTTGAGCCCCGCCTGGCGCCGCGACAAAACCCGGCACAATTCTAAATTGCCAAGGTGGCAACAAATCAGCAGCCCGCCGCGATGCGTGGCGATTTGCCCCGCAATGAGATCCAGGCCGTTAAATTTCACCGAGTCGGTGTCGAACAAGCCGCCCCACAGGAGCATTTTATCGAGAATACTCTCGCCGAACGCGGCGAAATGGCTCAACTCGAGGCGCGCGCCGGGTCGAAGTCCCAGCGAAGGGTCAAAAGACGAAAGCCGGCGCAGGTAATCGCGCGACGCCTTACGAGCCGCGGGTTTAGCGATCATGTACCAGAGCAAAACGGGGTAAAGCACGATTTGGAATGGCCAGCGGCCGAAAACCCGCGCCAGCCAGTACAACAGTCGCATGCCCGCGACGAAGCTGAATTCATTTATTTGCGACCAGTGTTGAGCGCGGGTCGTCGCAACGGACGGATTCATAGGGGGCTCCATCGGCGCGCGATCAGCGCCGGCGAACGCGCTAACATGCCGAAGAACAAGGTCGCGTGCAGGCGCGAGATGAGCAAGCTATCAAGCCAGCCGCGAAAATGCGAGACGCCGTCGCTGGGGTAACTGACCTGCGTCGGTAGATTGATAATTTCCAATCCCGCCCAATGGAGCCGCACGAGCACTTCGATGTCGAAGCTCATACGTTCGGCAAGCTTACGGCGCCGATCCAGCTCGATCATGGCTGGCAATGGATAAACGCGAAATCCGCACATCGAGTCTTTGATTTGCCGCGACAAAGTATTGATGGATACCCAGACATGGGTCAGATATCTCGCGCACAGACGCAATGACGGCGCGGTCTCGTCATATTTCGGGCAGCCAACGATCAGCGCCTGCGGCTTCGCTTCGGATTGCTCAAGAAAGCGCGGGATATCGGAGGGCTGGTGCTGGCCGTCGGCATCGATCTGCACCGCGTGGCTATAACCTGCTCGAGCCGCGGAGCGAATTGCGGTCATTACGGCGCCGCCTTTGCCGCGATTGACCGAATGGCGCAGCAAAGTGATTTGCTCGGGTGTGGCAGCAGCCAAACCGTCGAGCACGGCGGCGCACCCCGGCCCGCTGCCGTCGTCGACGAGGATGCAAGGTAATCGCTGCGCGAGAATTCCATTGACGACGGAACCGACCGCCCGCTCGTGGTTATAGACCGGGATGACGACGCAGGGTTTAAACATTACCCGCTCCGAAAATAACTCGTCCTTTGGCATGGGCGCCGAGACGGGAAGTGATTTTGAAAGCCAACGAAGATTTAGCGGCTTCGTGGACCAGCTCGAGCATGATGGGCGTCTCGGGTGGGATCAAGCGCATGAATTTGAGCGCATGAAGACCGCGGAAAACAGGCGGTAAATCGAAGCATTGCCGCGCGTACGCAATCACCCAATCGACCTGCACCACACCCGGTAAAATCGGCCGTCCTGAAAAATGGCCGTCGAAGTAGAGCAAATTGCGTGGCGCGGTCAACTCGAACACGGCGCGCTCTGGGCTTTTTTCGATGAGCCGTTCCTGCGGCTGGGTTGGACGGACTGGCTCGGAAGCCAGCAAGGCGAGGAGTTCGGCATGGGTGGTTTTTCCTTGTGCATTGACGGGAAGCGCGTCGAGATAGCGCCAGATCCGCGGCAGCCCCACGGCTTCGATCGATTCGCTCAACAGATTGCGCAGCAAACCGCTAAATGCTCGCTTGCCTTTGGCGATCAATTCCCCGCGGCCGGGCTCCGAGGGAATCACGAACGCAGCGACTTGCTGGCGCCGTCCTTCGAGCACTACCACGCGCGCGGCGCGAACCCACGGCGATGACGTGAGCAACGACTCAATGGCTTGCAGCGAGATTCGCTTACCCTCGATCTTGGCGATCTGATCGATCCTCCCGCCGAGAATGAACCGATTATTTTCAGTCGGCTCCACGTGGTCGGCCAGGCGAAACCAATTTTTGTCCGGCAGATGTGCTGAGCTGACCTCGATCACTTCTTCCCGCGGATCGAAGCGCCAGGTCACCCCCGGCAGCGGAGTCCACGGCTGATCTGGCCCCTTGTCCTGCTGGCGATAAGCGATGCCGCCGGTCTCGGAGCTGCCGTAGACTTCGATCGGCGCCCGCCCGAAAAGCCGCGCGCACTCGCTTGCGACGTCGAACGACAGCGGGCCACCGGATGAGAATACAGCGCGCAGCCGGGTCGCCGCCCGAGTCCAGGCGGGGTTCTCGGGCAATCGCTTCAAATGCGCCGGACTCGACACCAGGACCGCTTCCCGCTCGGCTAAAGTTCTTTCCAGTTCTTCGTAATATGAAAAGTTTTGCGCATGGATTGCGCGTCCGGCGGCGAGGGGCCAGAGCACGTTGAACAATAACCCGTAGATATGCTGATGCGATACGGTGGAGATAATATCGGCAGCGCCCAGCGACGCGCCGAATTGTTTTTCCAGGGTGCTCACTTCCGCCGATAATTGCGTCAGCTTTTTTGAAATCGCTTGAGCTGCGCCGGTGGTGCCGGAGGTATAGAGCACGACACCGACAAACTCAGGGTCGAGCCGGCCAAACTCCATCGCGTCGCCATTAGAATTCTGAAACGCCGGTATTTTAGGTTCCCACTGCGGAGAAAATTCGCCCAGATAGCCATCCACCGCGCGGCGAAGCGTCGCGCAAGTATTCGGCAAGCTATCGCCGGGCAAATAAATAATTTTGCCGGCGTGCCAGGCGCCGAAAAGCGCCGCGGCGAACTCGACGGCATCCGTGTGATAGAGCGCGAAGCCTTGTTCCGGCGTGCCTTGAAGCAAAGAACGCCACGCGCCCGCGCGCTCGATAAACTCATGCCAGCAGACTGCGCCTCCGTGCCGCCATGCAACCGTATCGGATGGCGCACGCGGCAAGGTCAGCCACCCCAACAAATCGAGCGCGTCAGGCATGATGCCGCCTTTTGAAGCGCCAGCGGACACAGTACTCGCCGGCAAACAGAAGCCCCATGAGGACGTACGCGATCAAGCCGTTATAGATCGTCCAGACAAGCGCCGGTGTCCACAGCGCGGTAATAAGCGCGATGATGCCGTTAACGGCAAAAAATACGCACCAGACTTGCGTTACACGGCGTGTGTACAAGACTGCGGCGGCGGGAAGATCGGCATCACGCGCGCGGGCGATCCGTTCGATTACCGTCGGCGGAACAACCAAGCTATAGGAAAACAAGCCCAGCAGTCCGGCGTTGACCAGCACGGGATAGAGTTTCAATGGCAAGGGCACGTTGACCCACAGGGTCAATGCGAAGAGCAACAGAGTTCCACCCGTCCACCAGGCCCAACCCCTGTCACTTTTCACCATCGACAGTCTAAAGAGCGCGACGAGCAAGAGCAGAAGCGCGAGGTAGCGCGGCTCTAATTGTCCTTGCCCGAGCCAGATCGCGAGCGGATAAATCAGCACGATAGCGACCGTCAAAAAGCGCAGCACGGGACGCACTCCTATCACTCCAATGCCAGACCGGCCAATGCGTCGACGACGTCCCGCACCGTGCGCACACTTTTGAAGACCTCCGGTTGCAGCCTTTTGCCGGTCAATTGCTTGAGCTTCACGGCGATGTCCACTGCGTCAATACTGTCGATATCGAGATCCGTATATAGGTTCGCGTCCAAAGTGATTCTCGCTTTATCCAACTCGAACATCTCGTGCAGAATATTGACCAACCAGGCGTAGATCTCCTCTTGGCTCGTTGGGATGGCCGCAGTCATTTCAACTTCTTTCATTTTTAACGTTCTCCCCAATCATGTTCGCGAGCGCGCGAACGGATTCGAAGTGGCGGCGGTTTTCCTCGGCGTTGGCCGACAGCGTAATACCGTACCGCTTTTGGATCGCTACGCCGAGCTCGAGCGCGTCGATGGAGTCCAAGCCGAGCCCCTCGACGAATAGGGGCGCTTCGGACTCAATGTCGGCGGGCGTGATGTCTTCGAGCTGCAGGACATCGATGATCAGCTGCTTTATTTCATCTTCAAGCGACGGCATGGCGGCGGTTTTCCCTCGTGAAGTAGGATTGCAAATGTTCCGTGAGATGGCGCGCGGCCAGAGCCTCGCTGCCCGCGCATCCGAGGAAAGGTTGAATATCGATGTCCTCTTTCACCTCAATTCTAAATTGAGAGGCCGGCGACGGCAAACGCCACCACCTTACACCTTTGGCAAGCATCGCCGGCCGGCATCGGATAAGGACCGGCGTGATGTTTCGCGAGGCGCGGATCGCAACGTTGGCCGCGCCTCGTTTCAGGGAAATCGAACCGTCCGCCGGTGTGCGCGTCCCCTCGGGAAAGATGATCAGGGTGTTGCCGCCGCGAATCGCCGCGACACAGTCATCGATGAGCCCCACGCTGTCATCGTCGTTGCGAACAAACGACGCGGCGTGAACGGTCGCGTGAGTAAACGGGTTGCGCGAGAGCGCGCTTTTGACGATGCAGCTGGCGCGTCTGGCGAAGGCCATGAGAAACACAATATCGATCAACGTCGGGTGATTGGCGAGAATCAGCAGCCCCTCGCGCTGGAGCTTCTCAGAACCTTTGAATTCATACTGAAACACGCCCATCGCGCGCATGGAACGGACGATGCAGCGAAACGTAAATCCGATCAAGTCCCGCGCCATGGCGGTGCGCCGTTCACGGCGCCGGATCAGTACGTTGAGCACGGGAAAAACGATCACGCCACCGATACCGACTGCGAGAAAACCTAACCCCGTTCCAAATACCCGCCAAAAATGACCCACCTTATTTAGCATGACGAGTCCAAATCCATTGCCGCCCGTCGGAAGCACGTTCCAGAACTCGGCCCATGAGGAGGAAAAACCGGAAAATTTCCAAGCCACCCGGTAAACCGTTATGTGACCGAACATTCTTTCCGGCGCGCCAGCGGAGCGAGTAGCCATCCTCGCGCGCCGGTTTAAGCAGCCAAGCCCAGGCAAACGGTCGCTCATCGCAATCTTGAAACGAGGCGTAGATCGTCGGCAGAGGGCAATCGTAAACGACCAGCAATACTTCCGTAGTGCCCTCGGCGAGCAATCCGCAAGCTTCGATCACCGCATGCTCCACGCCGCTCGCGCCGGCGGAGAGAGCGATGCTATTCGCATGATCGGCGCGCGCAATCGAAAACAGCCCCCCAGTGGCATTGTGAACGGACAAACCAAAGGAGGTCGGAGAAAGCGGTGCTCTCTTGGCAAGATCGGTCAATAGCTCGACGGAGCGCAAGGCCTCACCGTGACGAGAGCAAAATATCGTCGGCACGTCAACTTTTTGCCCGAGACAATCATACGCGACTTCGAGAGCCATTTTACTGAGAAAACCCGCCCGCCGCCGCAGCATAGGTGCCATGGCTTTAACCGGAGGCTCGCGATCGCCGTTAAAGCCAATCTCTCCTCTCGCCCACGCCACCCAGGCGTCGCGTGTCTCCACTCCGGGAGCCCACGCAGCGAAAGATGCGACGGAAAAACTGACAACCTGGTTGTCCACGGTTAGTCTATTCGTAATGCCGCGAAATACCGGCTCGTGCGAAGCTTAACGGGGAGAATTATCGTTCATTCGACAAGTCGCGCGCAAGTTCAAATCCCAGTGTTACGCACAGCACAGCTTAGGTAATAATCGAAAGCTGACTAGGGAGTCAAATGAACATTTGAGCGAATACGAACGCGATCTGGGAGTCGGCCGATAGCTGGAAGTATTTTTTAAGGCCTAGTGTCGTTTCGATCAGGAATCGATCCATCGCAATATTATTTTGCCGCAACAAAAAGAGCTTCTTTCAGCGTGACCGTGCCGCTGTACAGCGCCTTCCCCACGATCACTCCTTCAACACCATCTTTCTCCAGTGGTAGAAGTTTTTTTATGTCCTCCAGCGTCGCGATGCCGCCGGAAGCGATGACGGGAATTTTCACTGCGATCGCGATCTTGAGTGTCTCCTCAAGATTCACCCCTTCGCGCGTGCCGTCGCGGTCGATGTCGGTGTAGATGATCCGCGTGGCGCCGTCAGCTTCACAGCGTTTGGCGAGCTCGACGGCCTCCATCGCGGTGGTTTCTTTCCAACCTTTCACCGCGACTTTGCCATCGCGGGCATCGATGCCGACGACGACCTTGCCGGGAAATCTTTTGCACAGAGCGCGAAGAAATTCCGCGTTGTCATAGGCGGCGGTGCCAATGACGACGCGGGACACGCCGAGATCCAGGGCAGACTCTACCGCCTCGATGGATCTCAATCCGCCCCCGAGCTCTACGGATAATCCCGGCTGCCGGCAGATCGCGGCAACTTCTCTGGTGTGAACCGGATGGCCCTCTACCGCGCCGTTCAAATCGACGATGTGAATGAACCGCGCGCCTTCGGAAAGCCAATGCTGGGCCGCTGCGACGGGATCTTCGAAATAAATCGTCTCCTTGTCCATCTCGCCCTGAAAGAGACGAACGCACCGGCCGTCTTTGATGTCGATCGCGGGAATGATCAGCATGCGTTCAATTCGAAGCTACGAAACGGCCGAAGTTGGCGAGAATGCGCAATCCTAATTCTTGGCTCTTCTCCGGATGAAACTGACAGGCAAAGAGCCGCTCGGTCACGATGCTGGAAACGAACGAACTGCCGTAATCGGTCGTCGTGGCGATATGTGAGCTATCATCGGGCACGACGTAGAACGAGTGGACAAAATAAACATAATCGCCGCTACAGATTCCCTCGAGAAACGGTGAATCTTTTTTCTTCTCGATCCGGTTCCAGCCCATGTGCGGAACTTTGAGGTTTTCGTCGGCGCGAAAGCCGACGACTTTTCCGGAAAAAAGATCGAGCCCTTTCTGTTTGCCGAACTCTTCACTTTCGGAAAACAGCAGCTGAAAACCGAGGCAGATGCCAAGAAACGGTTTGTTCTGTCGCACGACCTCGCGCACCGGCTCGATGAGCCCGAACTTGCCGAGGTTTTCCATGCACGCGCTGAATGCTCCGACGCCCGGCAATACCACTCCGCGCGCACCTTGAATCTGGCCAACATCGCGCGTTACCAGGGCGTCGAAGCCGACGCGCTCCAGCCCCTTCTGCACGCTGCGCAGATTGCCCATACCGTAGTCGACAATCGCGATCATAGCCTAAACGATTTGAACGGCTTGAACGTTTTAAACGCTTTGAACCAAGCCTTTAAAGGCTTCCCTTCGTCGACAGCACGCCCTGCACCCGCGGATCGATTTGCGTGGCGAAATCCAGCGCGCGGGCAAAGGCTTTAAAGCATGCCTCAATGATATGGTGCGGATTCTCGCCCCGCGGCACATCGATGTGCAGGTTCATGCCAAGCTGATTGGCGAACGCGGCAAAAAATTCATGCGGCAAGTCCGTGTCGAAATCACCGACGCGACCCGGGCGGATTTTCACGTTGTAGGAGAGATAGGGCCGGCCGCTCAAGTCGACGACCACTTTCGCCAGAGTTTCATCGAGCGGACAACTCGCTTCGCCGAAGCGGCGGATGCCGTGCTTATCGCCCAGGGCGTCCTTGAAGGCTTGCCCCAACGCCAAGCCGACATCTTCCACGGTGTGATGAAAATCGACTTCGAGATCGCCTTTGGCTTTAATGTCGACGTTAAAAAAACCGTGGCGGCTAAAAGCGTCCAGCATATGATTAAAGAAAGGTATGCCGGTCTCGATCGCGGCTTGGCCGCTGCCGTCGATATCCAAGTTGACCGCGATGTCCGTTTCTTTGGTCTTGCGCTTGACCGTCGCCTTGCGTGCCATAAAGACTCCTCATTATCTGAATCGCGCTTCTACCGAGCGCGCGTGATCGTCCAACCCTTCCAGTCGAGCCAAATGCGTGATTTTCGACGCCAACGTTTTTAGCGCGCGCCGCTCGGCGTGAATCATGGTGGTGCGTTTGAGAAAATCATAGGTACCGAGGGGCGAAAAAAAACGCGCGCTGCCGCCCGTCGGCAGCACGTGATTCGGTCCGGCGAGATAATCGCCCAGCGGTGGAGCCGAATACGGTCCGAGAAACATCGCACCGGCGTTATGGATCTCTTTCGCCAATTTTTGCGGCTCTCTGACGATCAATTCGACGTGCTCGGGCGCGATGGCGTTGGCTAATTCGACCATCTCCTTCTTGCTGCGCGCGACGATGATGGCACCGTATTTTTCCAGTGATTTAAGCGTGATCGCTTGGCGTTTGGTGCTGCGCACCCGGTCATCGATCGCCTGTTGAATTTTCTGTGCCGTCGTCATGGATGTCGTCACGCACAAAGCAGCGGCCAATTCGTCATGCTCCGCCTGGGATAACATATCCGCGGCGACATGAACCGGATCTGCCGAATCGTCCGCTAAGAGCAAAATCTCGCTGGGCCCGGCGATGGAATCGATATTCACCTCACCGAACACCATCCGTTTGGCCGTAGCGACGAAAATATTGCCGGGCCCGACGATCTTATCGACCTTGGGGATCGTTCGCGTGCCGAAGGCCAGCGCGGCCACAGCCTGCGCGCCGCCGACACGGAAGACGCGATCGACGCCGGCCACCCGCGCCGCGGCGAGAATGATCGCGCCGTCGTTGCCGATGGGCGAGGTCATGACGATTTCTTTGACCCCCGCCACCTTCGCAGGAATCGCGTTCATCAAGACCGTCGATGGATAGGACGCCTTACCGCACGGCACGTAAACGCCGACGCGCGCCAGCGGCGTAATTCGCTGGCCGAGTATCAGGCCGAGCGGATCGCGATATTGCCAGCTTTTTTGCAGTTGGCGGCGGTGAAACGCCGTGATCCGTTTCGCCGCAAGGCGTAGCGCAGACAAATCCTTTTGCGTCACGTGAGCGATCGCGCGCTCTATCTCCGCGGGCATTACTTCCAACGTCGCCGCCGTCAAGCGCAGCCCGTCAAACAGCCGGGTATAACGCAACAGCGCCCGATCGCCCTGCTTTTGCACCGCGGTGACGATTTCCGACACCCGTTGCTCAACGTTATCTTCGCGCGTGCCGCGCCGCGCCAGGATCCGCTTAAGCAACGGTCTAAACCCGTCGTCGGTTGTTTTGACTAACCTGATTCTCATGGTCGCGCGTTAAGCTTAGATTTTGAGTCCCGTTTTCGAACCGTTGAACTTTTGAACGCTGAACTATTGAACAAACCTACCCCTTCACCCGGACGATCTGGGCGCCCAACAGTGAAAGTTTCTTTTCGATTCTTTCGTAGCCGCGATCCAAATGATAGACACGCGACACCTCGGTCGTGCCCTTCGCCACCAAGCCGGCAAGTATCAATGCCACACTCGCGCGCAAATCGCTCGCCATCACCGGCGCTCCGGACAGCTCGCGCACACCGCGCACGATCGCGCGATTGCCTTCCAACTTGATTTGCGCGCCCATGCGGTCCAGTTCCTGGGCGTGCATGAAACGATTTTCAAAGATCGTCTCGGTAATCACGCTAACGCCGTCGGCGACGGCCATGAGCACCATCAGCTGCGCCTGCAGATCCGTGGCAAAACCAGGATACGGCAGCGTGGTCACATCGACGCTCTTGATCGCGCCATTTCGCCGCACGCGAATTCCCGACTCATCGGGGGTCAGAACCACCCCAGCCTCTTTGAGCTTGATCAAGAAGGCTTCGAGATGCTCGGTGCGAGCCCCCTTGACCAGAACATCGCCGCCCGTGAGCGCGGCCGCGATCACGAAGCTACCCGCTTCGATGCGGTCCGGGATGATCCGGTGCGTGATGCCGTGCAATGCGTTCACGCCGTCGATTTGGATGATATCGCTGCCGGCACCATGAATTTTCCCGTCCATGCCATTCAAAGCGTTGGCCAGGTCTTCGATCTCGGGTTCTTTGGCGGCGTTCTCGATGAGGGTCGTGCCATCGGCGAGAGTCGCCGCCATCATGAGATTCTCGGTCGCGCCGACGGATGGCAGATCGAGGTAAATCTTCGCGCCACGCAGTTTCGTCGCCTTGGCTTCCACGTAGCCATGGGTTTGCTCGATCGTCGCTCCCAGGGCTTCGAGTCCCTTCAAATGAAGATTGATCGGACGCGCGCCGATCGCGCAGCCGCCGGGAGTTGAAACGCGCGCCTTGCCGAAGCGCGCCACCAACGGTCCTATGACCAGGAACGAAGCGCGCATCGTCTTGACCAGGTCATACGGCGCTTCGAAGCTTTTGATGCGGTCAGCGTGTAGAATCACATCGTCTGCGCCATCGAGCCAACGCTGATTGTCGCTTTTGTCGCCGAGACCGGAAAGCAACCTGAGCGTCGTGCGAATGTCGGCTAGATGCGGAACGCCCTGATACGTGCAGGGTTCGGTGGTCAGCAGCGAGGAAATCAATATCGGCAGTGCGGCGTTTTTCGAGCCGCTTACCGTCACTGCCCCCTCCAAGCTCTTGCCGCCTTGAATGATGATGGTGTCCACGAGCGTGTAGCCTCAGACGGAGTTCAAAAACTGGGCGCGGTTGCGCACGACGACGACGCGATCTTTGCCGCTATAATCCTGACAAATCTTCATATCGAGAAAGCCCGCGTTTGCGAAAAGCGCTGTTACAGACGAGGCCATATCCGCACCGATCTCGACGACCGTGGCGCCATTCGGCATCAAATAGTCAAAAGCCTCGGCAGCAATTCGCCGATAATAATCCAGACCATCGATACCACCGTCGAGTGCCCCGCGCGGCTCCCAACGGCTCACTTCGGGCTCAAGTTGGGAAATTTCGTCACCGCGAATATACGGCGGATTGGACACGATCAAGTGGAACGGCTTCTCGATGTCACGGATCGCCGTAAACAAATCGCCGTAATAAAATTGCATGTGCTCGGCCACACCGTTTTGCCGCGCGTTGATCCGCGCCACCGATAACGCCGACCTTGAAAAATCAGTCGCCCAGATTTTGGCGCCTGGCAATTCGCTCGCCAGCGCGATCGCGATGGCGCCGCTGCCGGTGCCGAGGTCAAGAATCCGCAGCGGCCTCTCGGCGTGTAGTTCCGCTGCCAGCTTCAACGCGATCTCGACCAGACGTTCCGTTTCCGGCCGCGGAATCAGCACGTCGGGCGTCACGCAAAAATCCAACGACCAGAATTCTTGCAAGCCTGTGATGTAAGCCAACGGTTCGCGTCGAAGGCGCCGCGATAAGACAATTTCGAACTGTTCACATTGCTCGGGACTTAACGGCCGATTTGCCGCGACCACGAGCTGTGCGCGGGACCTGTTGAGGACATGGCCCAGCAATAATTCGGCGTCGAGACGGCCGCTGTCGATCGCGCCTGACAGCAGGCGTCGCGCTCCTTCGTGCACCACGGCTGAAAGGCGCGGCGTCGCGCCTTCAATCGCTTGAATCGGCTGATTTGCCGTCATGCTCCGACTTCCCCGTGGCTTTCAGCACCTCGGATTGATAGTGCGTAATTAGTGCATCGATGACCTCGTCGAGCTCTCCTTCCATGACGCGATCCAATTTATAGAGCGTAAAATTGATGCGATGATCGGTCAGTCGTCCCTGCGGAAAATTGTAGGTGCGAATGCGCTCACTGCGGTCGCCGCTGCCGACCATGGATTTTCGCGTCGCGGCAATTTCTGAGCGTTGCTCTTCCTGTTTCTTTTCCAGCAGTCGGGCGCGGAGAATCTTCATGCCTTTGGCGCGATTCTTGTGCTGCGACTTCTCATCTTGGCAGGAAATCACGATTCCCGTCGGGATGTGGGTGATCCGAACTGCCGAGTCAGTCGTGTTGACGCTTTGGCCGCCGGGGCCCGACGAGCGGAACACGTCGATGCGGATTTCTTTCGCATCGATGGCGATTTCGACTTCGTCGGCTTCGGCTAACACCGCGACTGTGACAGCCGACGTATGAATCCGTCCTGACCCTTCGGTCACGGGAACGCGTTGGACTCGGTGCACGCCGCCTTCGAATTTGAGCCGAGAATAGGCGCCCTGCCCCTCGATGCTCATAATGATTTCTTTATAGCCGCCGAGGCCAGTCGGATTGGAACTCATCAATTCGACGCGCCAACGGCGCGTTTCGGCGTAGCGCGAATACATGCGAAAGAGCTCGGCGGCAAATAACGCCGCCTCGTCGCCGCCGGTGCCGGCGCGAATTTCTACGATGACGTTTCGCGCGTCGTTCGGGTCCTTCGGCAAAATGAGAATTTTCAGCCGCTCTTCGAGCGCTTCTTTACGCTCGCGCAAGGTAACGATCTCTTCCTTGGCAAGCTCCCGAATGGCTTCGTCGGATTCTTCCAAAAGTTGTCGATTATCGTGAATCTCCCGCTCCACTTTGCACCATTCGCGATAAGAAGAAACGATCTCCTCTAGCTCGGAGCGTTCCTTGGCGAGCTTAGAGTACTCGCGCTGATGGCCGAGCAGCTGGGGATCCGACATCATTCCTTCCAGCTCTATATAGCGTTTTTCGACTTCAGCCAGTTTATCAAGCATGCCAGCTCACAATTGGGCAACGATGGGGAGAAATAAAAAAGGGCAAAGGGATCATATGCCACCCTTTGCCCTTTCACGTTTCGTCAATACCTATTAAATTAAATTCAGCCTCATGTCTCCGCTGAATCTAATTTTTTTAGCCCGTATTTCTTTCTATACTTTTCTACGCGACCGGCCGAGTCGAGGAATTTCTGCTTGCCGGTGAAGAATGGGTGGCAATTTGAGCAAATTTCCACGTGGATATTCCCCGCCGTGGAGCGTGTTTCGACCACACAGCCACACGCGCAGGTGATCGTCGCGGCTTTATATTCTGGATGGATTGCTGCTTTCATGGGTTTCCTTCAACGGAATTGTTTATAACATAAGGACTAGCCCGCTTCAATCGGCGATGGAGCTATCGCAGCGCCGACGCGGGGACAACCCAAGAATCCGGGCGTTCGTTCAGGTCGCAGAAGCATATATAAGATTGCCAAAAACCGTATTACCCCCTAAAATGTATCCTATCAGCGATAAGGATGTTCTTTCGCCGACATCGTCGCAGGTCGTTAGCTTCAACTGACCCGGCAAAAAATGGAGGTTTGAAATCACTTATGAGTAAGTCGGAGCCCGCCGTTTCATCGGCTCGAGCCACTGTACCGCCGGTACCCTTGAATGTTGAAAGCACGCAACTTGATTTCGGCTTCCTTGCCGACCTTGCTTTGAAAACCGTATATGCGGATGCCAACTGCACCACCGAGCGGGCAGCCCAGAAGCTCAAGTTATCGATGCCCGTAACGGAAGACTTATTGCAGCATCTCTATCGAGAAAAATTTATTGAAATCCGAGGGCTTATCAGCTACGGCAACAATCGCTACGGCATGCTGGATCGAGGCTGGCAACGAGCCCAACAGCTACTCGACATGAACGGCTACATTGGCCCCGCGCCGGTTTCTCTGTCGGCCTATACTGAAATGACGCTCCGCGAAAGTGCGGCACGAGACGCCATACAGCCCCAGGCGGTGAGCTCGGCCATGTCGGGGCTGGTCCTGCCGGAAAGTACAGTGCAGACACTGGGACTCGTCGCCAACTCCCGCCGCAGCTTATTTATGACCGGCCCTTCAGGTAACGGAAAAACCACCATTGCCACGGCTCTACATACCGCTCATCACGGCGAGATTTGGATCCCATATGCCATTGAGGTTGATGGGCAAATCATCAAAGTCTTCGATTTGTACAATCACCAGCCGGTTCCGGTACCCGAGGGCGACCGCCATGACGAACGCTGGATCAGGATCAAACGGCCCATTGTGATCGTCGGCGGTGAAATGACCATAGAAACCATGGATTTGATCTATAGTTCGACGGTGAGGTTCTACGAGGCACCGTTTCAATTGAAATCGAACGGCGGCACTCTGGTCATCGACGACTTCGGTAGGCAGCGGGTCGATCCCCACGACCTCCTGAATCGATGGATCGTCCCGCTTGAGAATCGCATTGACTATCTTACGTTGCACACCGGCAAGAAGATCGAAGTACCATTCGAGCAGCTGTTAATTTTTGCCACCAATCTCGATCCCAGCGATTTGGTCGACGACGCCTTTCTGCGCCGCATGGGATATCGTCTCTATGTCAATGCGCCGGATAAAGAAATGTATAGCTCAATTTTTGAGCGATTCGTGCGCGCCAGCGGTTTCGATTATGATCGAAAATTTCTCGATTACGTTTTTCGTCTCTACGATGCCGACAAGCGCGCTCTGAGAGGTTGCGAGCC
>Ga0114129_10002451_pt1 | contig 25770 bp, 27 predicted proteins | sample RhiMetdeltSRZDD1_FD_80071 | JGI IMG/M metagenome (GOLD analysis project Ga0114129, IMG submission 80071) | Populus rhizosphere microbial communities from Tennessee, USA - Rhizosphere MetaG P. deltoides SRZDD1 (version 2) (version 2) | ecosystem: Host-associated > Plants > Roots > Rhizosphere >...
CGCGGACTCGGGCACACCGGCGGTACCCTGGACAAGCTCGAGTCGATTCCGGGGTTCCGCGTCGGCCTGTCGCTCGAGGCAATGAAGGCGGCGCTCAAGCACGTCGGCTGCGCGATGATCGGGCAGACAGCGCAGATCGCGCCGGCCGACAAGAAACTCTATGCGCTGCGCGACGTGACCGGAACGGTCGAGAGCATTCCGCTCATCAGCGCGTCGATCATGTCCAAGAAGATCGCCGAGGGCATCGACGCGCTCGTCATGGACGTGAAGACCGGCAGCGGCGCGTTCATGAAAACCGAAGCCGACTCGCGGAAGCTGGCCGAGTCGCTCGTCTCAATCGGCAACGCGTCGGGGGTGAAGACCGAGGCGCTGATTACGGCGATGCACACGCCGCTCGGCCGCGCCGTCGGCAACGCGCTCGAAGTGATCGAGTGCTTCGAAGTGCTGAAAGGACGCGGCCCGAAGGATCTCATCGATCTCTCCGTCGAGCTGACGGCGCGAATGCTCGTGCTCGGGCGCGTGGCGAGCGATCGCGCCGACGGGGAACGGCGTGCGCGTGCGGCCATTGCCTCGGGCGCCGGCCTCGAGCGATTCCGGCGGATCATCGAACTGCAGGGCGGCGATGCGAATGTCGTCGATGACTACGATCGGCTTCCCCACGTGACCGGTCGGCACGTGGTGAAGGCGCCCCGTTCCGGATATCTGGTGACGCTCGATGCAGAAAGCGTCGGCAAGGCGTCGGTCGCGCTCGGCGCCGGCCGGGATCGCGTTCAGGATCCGGTGGATCCCGCCGTCGGCATCATGGTGCTGGCCAAGCCCGGCGATCGGTTGAAGGCCGGCGATCCGATTCTCGAGCTCCACATTCGCGACCGTTCACGGCTGGAAGCGGCAGAATCGCTGGCCACTCGCGCCATCGTGATCGGCGACCAGCCGCCGCCCGCTCAACCGCTCATCGTCGGCGAGGTGCATTGATGTTCGGCATACTCCAACCGCTGATCGGCGCCAGCGTCATCCTGGGCATTGCCTACGCCCTCTCGACGAACCGGCGCGCGATCAACTGGACAACGGTGGCGTGGGGACTCGGCCTGCAGGTCCTCTTCGCATTGATTGTGTTGAAGACGACCCTCGGCCAGCGCACGTTCACGGTGCTCGGCGACGCGATCAACAGGCTCCTGAGCTTTGCGGCCGTCGGCGCCGACTTCGTCTTCGGTCCACTGGGGAATTCCGGCGTCTGGACCAAGGTGATGACCGCCACGCTCGAACCGGCGGAGGCGGCGCGCTACTCGGTGATCTTCGCGTTCCAGGTCCTGCCGACGATCATCTTCATTGCGGCGCTGTTTGCCATCCTCTATTACTTCGGCGTGATGCAGCTCGTCGTCCGGCTGTTTGCGTTCGTCATGAACCGCGTCATGAAGGCGAGTGGCGCTGAATCATTGAACGTCGCGGCGAGCATTTTCATGGGCCAGACCGAAGCGCCGCTGACGATTCGCCCGTTTCTGCCCGACATGACGGAGTCGGAGCTGATGACGGTGATGACGTCGGGGATGGCGCACATCTCCGGCGGCATCATGGCGGCCTATATCCTCTTCGGCATCGAAGCGAGGCATCTGCTCACGGCTGTGATCATGACGGCGCCTGGCACCTTGATGATGGCCAAGATGTTCGTGCCCGAGACCGGAACGCCCAAAACCATGGGCACGGTTCGCCTGAACGTGGAGAAGACCGACGTGAACGTGATCGACGCGGCCGGCCGTGGCACCGGGGAAGGTCTGCAGCTGGCGCTCAACGTCGGCGCGATGCTGATCTCGTTTCTCGCCCTCGTCGCGCTCGTCAACTTCGTGCTCGGCTACGTGTCATGGCCCGCAATGCTCGGCGGCGGCTATCTGAGCCTCGCGCGCATCTTCGGCTGGGTCTTCGCGCCAATCGCGTGGAGCATGGGCGTGCCGTGGCAGGACGCGCCGACGATCGGCAATCTCCTCGGCACGCGGATGGCGCTCAACGAGTTCGTGGCGTATTCGCAGCTTGGTCCGATGAAGGAGACGCTCGATCCGCGATCGTTCACGATCGCGACGTTCGCGCTCTGCGGATTCGCGAACTTCAGCTCGATCGGGATTCAGATCGGCGGGATTGGCGCGCTGGCGCCGAACCGCCGCCACGATCTGGCCAGGCTCGGTCTGCGCGCGATGTTCGCTGGTACGCTCGCGAACTTCATGACCGCGACGATTGCGGGGTTTCTGTTGTAAACGACGCCGTAGGCCCGAGCTTCAGCTCGGGCGCGACGTCGCCGGCATGCAGGATTGCCGCGGCCACGGACATGATGTTCGCCTGAGGCGCCCGACCTAAAGGTCGGGCCTACATGTTCGAGATGAGATGAGCTATTACGATCAGGTCAAGGAAGCCGCCGACGCCATTCGAGCGCGCGTGAAAGAAGTCCCGCAGGCGGCGCTGGTGCTCGGGTCTGGGCTCGGAGACTTCGCGAACACACCGACCGATGCCGTCTCCATGCCCTACGAGCAGCTTCCGCACTGGCCTGTCTCCAAAGTCATTGGTCACGAGGGCCGCCTCGTCGTCGGCCGCGTCAAAGGCCGAACCATCGCCGCGCTGGCCGGACGCTGCCACGCGTACGAGGGCCATGCGATGCCGACGGTCACGTTCGCCGTCCGGGTCATGGCCGTGCTGGGTGTTAAAACGCTGATTCTGACCAACGCCGCCGGCGGCATCAACACCGGATTCGCGCAGGGCGCGCTGATGGTGATTGACGACCACCTCAACCTGACGGGCATGAACCCGCTGGTCGGCCAGAACGACGAGCGTTTTGGCCCGCGCTTTCCCGACATGTCGGAGGTCTACTCCCGGCGGCTGCGCCGCATCGCGGACGAAGCGGCGACGGCCATCGATCTTCCGATGCCGCACGGCGTCTACGTCGCGCTGCTCGGCCCGAGCTACGAAACGCCGGCGGAGATCCGATATTTGAGGACGATTGGCGCCGACGCGGTGGGGATGTCGACCGTGCCGGAAGCCATTGCCGCGCGCCACATGGGCGTCGAGGTCCTCGGGATTTCGTGCATCACCAACATGGCCGCCGGCGTCCTGCCGCAGCCGCTCGATCACCATGAAGTGATGGAGACGGCGCGGCGAGTGCGGGGCCGTTTCGTGGCGCTGCTGGAGACGATCATTGCCAGACTCTGACAAGGCACGGCTGTCGGTCGCCCTCATCGACATCGGACAGGGCCAGGAAGAGGCCTTCCTTGCGCTGGCGAAGGAATTCGAGGCCGTGCTGGTGAAAAAGGGGTACGGCCGCGCCGAGATCATCCGCGACGAGGGCATTCCGATGCGGTTCTACTCGGTCCGTCATTGGACGAGCGTCGACGCTGCCGAGAAATGTCACGCCGACTCGGAAGTCCAGGCGCTGACAACGAAACTTTATCAGCTGGCGCGGGTGACGCACGTCGTGAACGGCGTGCGGCGGCCCGATCCGCTGCGGCTGTTGCTCGACGATCGTCGCGCTCGTGTCGAGCCCGATCGGCGGACCGGATTCGATCGGCGAGTGACAAACGTCGGCCGATCGGATGGAGAGCGCCGCCGCGGACGGGATCGCCGGCTTGGGCCGAGGCGCCTGCGCGAGCGGCCGGGCGAGGTCGATCTCATCGCCGCCGCGCGCCGCGCGCGCGAGCACGCCGACGCCGCGTATTCAGAATTCAAGGTCGGTGCGGCGCTCGAAGCCGCTGACGGCACGGTGATCACCGGCTGCAACATCGAGAACGCTACCTACGGGCTGACGATCTGCGCCGAGCGCGTCGCCATGTTCAAGGCGCTCTCCGAAGGCCACCGCGCCTTCACCCGCATCGCCATCGTCGCCGACACCGAGGCGCCGACTCCACCGTGCGGCGCGTGCCGGCAGATCCTCTGGGAGTTCGGCGGCAACCTGGAGATCAAGCTCGGCAACCTCAGCGAGGAAAAGGGCACTCATCGGCTCAAGGACTTGTTGCCGCTCCCCTTCGATGCGAGACTGCTCTAGGAAATCTGAAATTTCAGTGTTGCCGACGATAGCCCGCGAAAACGACGCCGTCGTGATGATCGACCAGCGCAAGCTGCCGGCCGAGGAGATCTACGTCCGCTGTAAAACGGCGGCCGAGGTCGCTCGGGCGATCAAGACAATGGTGATCCGCGGTGCTCCCGCGATCGGCGTGGCCGCGGCGATGGGCATCGCGCTCGGGATGCGCAAGAGCAAATCGACCGGCACGCAGAAGTTGGCCGTCGAGTTCTACAAAGCGTGCGAGCTGATGGCGGCCACGCGCCCGACCGCAGTCAACCTGTTCTGGGCGATCGAGCGGATGAAGCGATCGTTCACCGCGGGTGCGCAAGCGGGCGAGTCGGTTGCTCAACTCAAAGACCGGCTCGACCGCGAAGCGGAGGCGATTCACGACGAGGACGTCGCGAGCTGCCGCGCCATGGGGGCGTTCGGCGCCGAGGTCGTGCCGGGCGATGCGCGCATTCTCACGCACTGCAATGCTGGCGCGCTTGCCACAGCCGGATACGGCACAGCACTGGGCGTGATCCGCGGTGCCATCGAGGCGGGCAAACGGGTTGCCGTGTTCGCCGACGAGACGCGCCCGTTTCTCCAGGGCGCGCGCTTGACGGCGTGGGAACTGGTCCGCGACGGCATCCAGACCACGGTCATCACCGACAACATGGCTGGGGCGCTCATGTTCCAGCAGAAAATCGACCTGGTGGTCGTTGGCGCCGACCGCATTGCGGCCAACGGCGACACCGCGAACAAAATCGGCACGTACGGCGTTGCGGTCCTCGCGCGCGAGCACAGGATTCCGTTCTACGTCGCCGCGCCGCTCTCGACGATCGACCTCGACACGCCCGACGGTCAGCACATCCCGATCGAGGAACGGAGCGCACGCGAGGTGACGCACGTCGCGGGCGCTCAGCTTGCTCCCGACGGTGCCCTCGTCTGGAACCCTGCGTTCGACGTCACTCCGAGCCACTTGATCGCGGGCATCATCACCGAGCGCGGAATCTTCCGAGCGCCATATACGGAATCGCTCCGCCAGGCCAAATGCTGATCCTCGGCATTGAGACCTCCTGCGACGAGACCTCGGCCGCTGTCGTCGAGGAAACCCTCGAGGCGGAGCGCCCCTGGGCGATTCGCTCCAACGTCATCGCGTCGCAGGCGCCCATCCATCGCGAGTGGGGCGGCGTCGTGCCGGAGCTCGCGTCCCGCCAGCACATTCGCGATATCTGCGGCGTGGTCGAACGCGCCCTCGAGCAGGCGCGCGCCGGCTGGCCGGATCTCGGAGCGATTGCGGTCACGCAAGGTCCGGGACTTGTCGGATCGCTGCTGGTCGGCGTCTCGTTTGCGAAAGCGGCAGCTGCGGCGGCGAACCTGCCGCTCGTCGCGGTCCACCATCTGGCGGGCCACATCGAATCGCTGGTGCTGCAAAACGGCGAACTCCCGCTCCCCGCCGTTGTCCTCGTCGTCTCCGGCGGTCACACCAGCCTGTATCTCGTCGAGCGTCGGGGCGCATATCAGCTGCTGAGTCGCACGCGCGATGACGCGGCCGGAGAGGCATACGATAAGGTCGCCAAGCTGCTCGGTCTCGGGTACCCGGGCGGCCCGGTAATCGATCGCCTCGCGCGGAACGGCAACGATCGCGCGATCAAGCTGCCGACGACTCGCCTGACGCACGCCGATCGGAACGCGCCCGAGTTGAAGGGCGATCTCGATTTCAGTTTCAGCGGGCTCAAAACTGCGGTCCTGAGGCACGTTCGCCAGAAGAGCGAGGGCTCGAACTGGTCCGAGCGCGAGATAGCCGACATCTGCGCCAGCTTTCAACGAATCGTCGTGACCGCGCTCATCGAGCGAACGTTCGCAGCCGTCCGGCGGTTTCAGGCGAGGAGCGTCGGAATCGCCGGGGGGGTGTCGGCCAACAGCCGCCTGCGCGCCGACTTCAAGGCGCACGGAGACGCGCGCGAGATCCCGACGTTCGTACCGAGCCTGCAGCTCTCGACCGACAACGCCGCGATGATTGCCGCGGCCGGTCTTCGGAAGTTCCGCGCCGGCATCACCGCGCCGTTCGATCTGAACGCCGACGCCGCGCTGGCGCTCTAGGCCGCCAGGCGCCTGAGTGTTTTATGCTCGTCCACACCGACTATCTCTTCTTCGACACAAAGCAGCGCCAGGAATTCATCCGCATCACCGACGATGTGTCGGCGATCGTCAAGGCCAGCGGCATTAAGGAAGGGATGGTCCTGGTCTCGGCGATGCACATTACCGCGGGCGTCTACGTCAACGATTGGGAAGAGGGACTGATTCAGGATTTTCAGGTGTGGCTCGAAAAGCTCGCGCCGTCCGGGCTGAAGTACCGGCATCATCAGACCGGTGAAGACAACGCCGACGCGCACCTCAAGCGAACGATCATGGGCCACCAGGTGCTGCTGCCGATCACGGCCGGCAAGCTCGATCTCGGTCCATGGGAACAGGTGTTTTACGCTGAGTTCGACGGGCAGCGTAAAAAACGTGTAGTGGTCAAAGCCATTGGCATTTGAGGATTTGAGAATCTAAGGATGTGAGGATCTGACATTGGAGGATGTGAGGATTTGAGGCAGTTTCCGTCGCAGCCGGTCGTTGGCGTCGGCGCCGTGATTCTGGACAGCGATCGCGTCCTGCTGGTCAAGCGCGGACACGAACCGCTCAAAGGGGAATGGAGCCTGCCCGGCGGCAGCGTGGAGCTCGGTGAATCGCTCGAGCAGGCGCTGGCGCGCGAGGTGCTGGAAGAGACCGGGTTGCAGATCACCGTTGGTCCGATCGTGGAGATCTTCGAGCGCATCGAACGCAGCGCCGACGGCCGCGTCGAGTATCACTTCGTCATCGCCGACTACGCGTGCGTGCCGAGCGGGGGAACGCTCGTGCACGGATCGGATGCGGACGATGCGCGGTGGGTGCTGGTCAGCGAGCTGGCTGACTACCGCGTGACCAAGAAGGCGACGTCGGTAATCAACAAGGCGGTCGAGATGATGGTCGCCACGCGAAGTAAACCGGGACACCCAGCAGCACGATGATCAGCCCGGGCCACGTCGTCGCTCTCTGATACACGAACAGCGTCAGCAGGATGACGGCCGCGCCAACGATGTAGAGCGCCGGCACCACCGGATAACCGAACGCACGATAGGGACGCTCCGCGTCCGGGCGCGTGCGCCGCAGCCGGAAGACTCCGGCGATCGTCAGGATGTAGAAAATCAGCGCAGCGGAAATCACGTACTCGAGCAGGTTGCCGTACAGATTGCCGTAGCCGGACGACGGGTTGAACGTCCGCGGCAGTACCAGAAACGCGGCCCACACGCCCTGCACGACGAGCCCCCACGCCGGCACCTTCGCATCGTTCAGCGTTCCCGTGGAGCGGAAGAACAAGCCGTCTCGCGCCATCGCGTAGTAGGCGCGCGCGCCGGCCAGAATCAGCCCGTTGTTGCAGCCGAAAGTCGAGATGACGATGGCGACGGCCATGATCACGGCGCCGGCGCCGGGGAAGATCGCGTTCAGCGTGGCCGTCGCCACGCGGTCGGCCGGCGCGTGCTGGATCTCGGCGAAAGTGAGCGTCGTCAGATACGCGACGTTCGCGAGCAGGTAGAGGCCGATGACCAGCGACGTTCCGAGCGCCAGCGACAGCGGGATGTTGCGGCGTGGATCCTTCACCTCGCCGGCAGTGAACGTGATGTTGTTCCATGCGTCCGCCGAAAACAGCGAGCCGGTCTGCGAGACGCAGATGGCGACCAGGAGTCCGAAGGCAGTCGTGGCCGAAACGGCCGGGGCAATGGCGTCGGCATCTCGCACGGTGAAGAGGTTGCCGAAGTTGTCGGCGACCGCGGCTGGATTCCATCCGAGCAGCACGCCGACGAGGATCAGCAGCGCGAGGGCGCCGGTTTTGGTCGTCGTGAAGAGATTCTGGATAATCCGGCCCCACTCGAGACCGCGCGTGTTCGTCCAGGTGAGGAGCGCAATCAACAGAATCGCCACGAGCTGCGCTGTCGACAGGGACAGCGCGTATCCCGAGCTGACGTGAATCGGCGGAATGAGATAGCGATCTTCGGCGATGCCGGGCACGAGCACGCCGAGATAGCGCGCAAAGCCGACGGAGACGGCGGCGATCGTTCCGGTCTGAATCACCAGGAACAACGTCCAGCCGTACAGGAATCCCCAGAGCGGCGAAAACGCCTCGCGCAGATAGACGTATTGGCCGCCGGCCCGGGGCATCATCGCCGCCAGTTCGCCGTAGGCGAGCGCGGCGCAGACCGTCAAGACACCGGTCAATACCCACGCACCGAGCATCCATCCGGGGCTGCCGATCTTGCGCGACATGTCGGCGGACACGATGAAGATGCCCGAGCCAATCATCGATCCGACGACGACCATCGTGGAGTCGTACAGGCCGAGACCGCGCTTGAACTCGGTGTCGAGCGTCATGGCGGCCGTCGCAACCGGCGCGTTGGTCATCTGTCGCTCCTGAATATAAGATGCTGACTGTCTGGACGTTACCATGTTTGCGGGACGAGAGAAGCGATGGAGTTGAGCCGCGACAGCGCGTGGCAGCTGCTGAACGAGTACACCAAGAGCGAGAGCTTGCTAAAACATGCACTCGCGGTCGAGGCTGCAGTTCGTGGCTACGCGCGCCGGTTCGGTGAAGACGAAAACGGCTGGGGCATCGTCGCGCTGTTGCACGACTTCGACTACGAGCGCTGGCCGAACCTGGAAGATCATCCGTTTCGCGGCAGCGAGATCCTGCGCACGAAGGGCTATCCGGACTGGGTGATTCGCGCGATCCTCTCGCACGCCGACTACAGCGGCGTCTCGCGCGACAGCCGTCTCGAGAAAACCCTGTTCGCGTGCGACGAGATGGCAGGGTTTCTCACCGCGGCGTCGCTCGTCCGGCCGAGCAAGAGCATTCTCGATCTCGAGCCCGCGTCGGTGATGAAGCGCATGAAAGACAAAGCGTTCGCGCGCGGCGTGAAACGCGAGGACTTGCGCGCCGGCGCGGAGATTCTCGGCCTGCCGCTCGAGGAACACATCGCCAACGTGATCACGTCGATGCGCGAGCAGGCCGAAGCGCTGGGGCTCAAGGGCACGCTCTGAAAACGAGCGTTCACGAACGCAGAACCTGGTCCGTGCGTATATCCAAGATACATGCCTGATTCCGCACCCGTCGTCACGCTCGATAACGTGACAGTCACCTACGGCAAACAGGCGGCGCTTCGCGACGTGACCGCAGCGTTTTCCGGCGGAGCCGTCGGCCTGCTCGGTCCGAACGGCGCCGGCAAGAGCACGATGCTCAAGTCGTTGCTCGGTTTTCTCGTCCCGGACCAGGGCCGGATGCGGGTGCTTGGCCTCGACGTCGCCACGTCGCCGCAGGAGATCCGCGCGCGCATCGGCTACATGCCGGAGAGCGATTCACATATTCCCGGAATGAACGCCGTGTCGTTCGTCGGTTATTGCGGCGAGCTGGCGGGTCTGCCGAAAGTCGACGCGATGCAACGCGCGCACGAAGTGTTGTTTTACGTCGGCCTTGGTGAAGCGCGGTACCGAAACGTCGAAACCTACTCGACCGGCATGAAGCAGCGCATCAAGCTCGCGCAGGCGCTCGTGCACGATCCGGATCTGCTGTTCCTCGACGAGCCGACCAACGGCATGGACCCGAAAGGCCGCGACGAAATGCTCGAGCTCGCGCGCGATCTCGCCCACAACAAAGGCGTCAACCTGATCCTCTCGTCACATCTGCTCCCCGACGTCGAGTACGTCTGCGATGCCGTCGTCGTGATGGACAAAGGACGCATCGCGGCCGCGGGCCCGATTGATGCCATGAAGCAGGCTCGCGGCAGGGTTTACGAGCTGCGGGTGAAAACCGTCGCGCCGCTCGAACAGTTCATCAGCCGGCTGCAATCGTCGGGAATCGAATGCCAGGCCACTGAAGAAGATGTGATGCGCGTCTTCGTCCCGGGCGACGGCGGCGCGCGGCAATTGTTTGCGATGGCGTCTGCGGCCGGTGTCCAGGTCCGGCACCTGCGTCCGAGCGTTCAGACGCTCGAGGACGTTTTCGCCAAGGCGGTCGGCGAGCAATGAGTCCGATTCACGATCAGGGATACCGCCGCTACGCCGGCGAGCGCGCACCGCACGGTCGGGCCTGGCTCGTGATTGCGTCCGCCGGCATCCGGACGTTCATCACCAAGCGCGTGTTCCTGGGCCTGCTGTTGCTTTCCTGGTTCCAGTTCCTGGGCCGCGTCGCGCAGATCTATTTCACCGTCACCACGCCGCAGTGGCCTGCATTGCTTGCCGCATCAGCCGATTCATACCGACAGTTTCTCGACGTGCAGAGCGTCTTCGTGTTTTTTATCACGGTCTACGTGGGGTCGGGCCTGATCGCGAACGACCGGCGCGCGAACGCGCTGCAGATTTATCTGTCGAAGCCGCTGACGCGGTCGGAATACATCCTCGGCAAGTTCGCCATTCTCATGGCCTTCCTGCTCCTGATTACATGGGTTGAGGGGCTGTTGCTCCTGCTCATCCAGACGCTTCTCGCCGGCAGCTTCAAGTTCGTCATCGACAACCTGTACCTGTTCCCGGCGATCACGCTCGTCTCGTTCATCCAGACGACAATGGCAGCGGCGGCGATGCTGGCGTTGTCGTCGCTGTCGAACAGCGCCCGGTACGTCGCGATTCTGTATGCCGCGTTGATCTTCTTCTCGCAGGCGCTCTTCAACGTCCTGCGGTTCGTCACCGGCGGATCGACGGTCGCGTGGATCTCGTTCAGCGCCAACCTCGAGCAGATCAGCCGCCTGATCTTCCGTCAACCGCTCGTCTACGAGACGCCGTGGATCGTTTCGTTCCTCATGATTGCTGCCCTCATCGTCGTGTCCGGGTGGGTGCTCGAGCGCCGCGTGCGCGGCGTGGAGATCGTGTCGTGAGCGACGCGCCGATTCTCGCCGCCGATCACGTGTCGAAGTGGTACGGGCAGGTCATCGGCCTGAACGACGTCTCGCTCACCGTTCCGCCGGGCATCACCGGTCTCCTCGGTCCGAACGGCGCCGGCAAATCGACCTTCATGAAACTGATCACCGGACAGCTCAAGCCGAACAAAGGCCGGCTGACCGTGCTGGGAGAGCCGATCTGGCAGAACCCCGCGCTCTATTTCCGCGTCGGCTTCTGCCCCGAGCAGGACGCGTTCTACGAGCGCATGACCGGCCTCGAATGGCTCACGGCGCTCGTCCGTCTGAACGGAATTGGCGATCAAGCGGCCGCCGGCCTGGCACGCCGCGCGCTGGATCTGGTCGATCTCGCCTCTGCGGCGGACAAAAAGATCGGCGCCTACAGCAAGGGCATGCGGCAGCGCGTCAAGCTGGCGCAGGCGCTCGTGCACGACCCCGAGCTGCTGATCCTCGACGAACCGCTGGCAGGAATGGATCCCATCGCGCGCCGCAAGACGATCAAGCTGATCAAAGAATGGGCGCGTGCCGGCAAAAGCATCATCGTCTCGAGTCACATCCTCCACGAGATCGAGTCGATGACGGCGAACATTCTTCTCATCAATCAGGGACGCATTCTCGCCGAGGGCAACGTCCACCAGATTCGGGACCTGATCGACGAGCATCCGCACACCGTCTACATCAAATCGGAGCGTCCGCGCGCGCTCGCGCGTGAGTTCCTCGGCGAAGACGATGTGCTCAGTCTGAAGCTGGAGGAATCGGCGGTTGTCGTGCAGACATCGCGGCCCGATGCCTTCTACACACGGCTCACGACCCTTGCCGCATCGGGCGAGCACGGGGCGATCCTCGAGGTCACGTCGCCGGATGACAACCTGCAGGCCGTCTTCCAGTACCTGGTGAAGTCATGACGAGCACGCCGTCGACGGCCCGCCCTGAGCGAGCGTCCCATGTCGACGCGAGTCGAAGGGCTCAGCCGAGTTTCTGGACCGCGTCGTTCAGGGTCTTCGACCTCTCGCTCGGCCAGATGCTCTGGTCGCGCCGATCGGTGTTTCTGGCGATCATGGTCGTCGGACCGGTTCTGCTCGCCGTCATTCTCCATTTCGTGACCGGCCTGGCGCCCGGCAACGTGCCGCGGATCAACGGCGCGCGAATCAGCGGCGCCACGATTTTCGGCTTCATGATCTGGTGGCTCTACATCTACGTCATCGTGCCGGTGCTCGGTGTCTTCTACGGCACGTCGCTCATCGCGGATGAAGTCGACGATAAAACGATCACCTATCTCTTTGTGCGGCCGATTCCGCGCGCCGCGGTGCTCGTCGGGAAATACCTCTCGTATCTCGTGTGCACGACGCTCCTGATTCTGCCTTCGGTGATGGTGGTCTATTTCCTGATCGTGCCGATCAACGGCGGCCAGATCGGCGCCCAGTTTCCGAGCCTCCTTGCCGACCTCGGCATGCTGTTCGGCGGTCTCGCAAGTTACGGAGCGGTCTTCGCACTGGTCGGGGCGCGGATGAAGCGGCCGCTGGTCGTGGGTCTGATCTACGCGTTCGGTTGGGAAAAGGGCGTTCAATTTTTCCCGGGCTACCTGAGGCGGGCAACGGTCCAGTACTACCTTCAAGGGCTCGTCCCGCACACGATGCCGCAGGACTCGGCCGTAAGCCTGCTGCTCGACTTTTTCCGCGAGATCCCGACCGTTGCGACCAGTATTGTCGGCCTGGCGGTCATCTGCGGGCTGGCGCTGTGGCTGGCCGGCCGCGCCGTCGAAAGACGCGAATATGTGCTGGAGCAATAAATAGGCGGGTTTGGGGGAAATTCCGGGGAACGGCCGCCACCCGTTACCCGTATATTTGTCTTGAGGGCTGACTCTATGACGACCAGGACCCGGTATTTCGTGTTCGGTTCGCTCCTCGTTCTGACCGTTGGTGTGGCGACCGGTTTGGTCGCTTACTACACCGGCTTTTCCACGAGCGCGTTCACGAGCGTCGGCGGCCCCGACGAGTTGAAGTACCTCCCCCGCAATGCCAACCTGGTCGCCTACAGCAACGTCCGCGATGTGATGACCTCAGGCCTTCGCGAGCGCCTCCGCCAGATTCTTCCGAACCAGCCGAATGGGCAGCAGGAGTTCCAGAACGAAACCGGCATCAATATCGAAGCAGATATCGACCTCGTCGTGGCGGCGCTGGCGCCGCAGAGCGGCGGCCCCGAGGCGTTCCCGGCAACCGGATTAGTACTGGCTCGAGGACGATTCGATCAGGTCAAGATCGAGGCGTTGATGCGGGAGCATGGCGCTACGGTTGACGAGTACAAAGGAATCCGGCTGATCACGGGTCCGACGAGCGCCGCAAATACTGCCGGCGCTGCAAACGCCGTTTCCCTCGCGTTTGTCGAGCCTGGTCTCGTGGCGCTCGGCAGCACGTTCCTTGTGCGCAATGCCATCGATTTGAAGGCCGGCGGCGACAACGTCACCGCGAATGAAGAGTTGATGAATCTCGTGCGATCGCTCGAAAACGGGAACTCGTGGGCGGTCGGACGATTCGATGCGATTGCCAGCCAGGCCAAGCTCCCCAGCGGGCTCGCCGAGCGCCTGCCGCCGATCACGTGGTTTTCGGCCACGACACAGATTGACACGGGCGTGAGCGGCGTCCTGCGGGTCGAAGCCCGCGACGAGACCTCCGCGAACAACCTCCGCGACGTCGTGCGCGGGTTCCTCGCGCTCGCGAAGCTCGAAGTCGGCCAGCGGCCCGAACTGCAGGCGATGGTCCAGTCGCTGCAACTGGGAGGCACGGGAACCACGGTCTCCCTGTCGTTCAATCTGCCCGGCGACCTCTTCGATCTGCTCGGGAACCTCGCGACCGGCACTATCGCTCCCAAGTCCCTCTGAGCCGCCCGCATCCCCTGCGGCAATTTGTCACAAGTCGACCCGTAAATGAAACGGGTCCGACTGCCGTAAATGGGAGTAACGATGAGTGTTGCTCCAGCCACTGCTCGGTTTTCCGGCCAAAAACAGGGGATGACGGATCTGGTCTTCTTCTATGGAACGCTGATGAGCGGTTTCCAGCGCCCCGGCCGCTCCCGGCTGGATCAGGTCCTGGAGCCCATGGGCCGCGGCTGGATACGTGCCGCACTGTTCGATTTAGGGATTTATCCTGCGGCCGTTCCGGCGCACGACAGCCGGGTCTGGGGCGAAGTGCACCAGATGGCCGACCCCGATTCGGTCCTCTCCTCGCTCGACGAGATCGAGGGATACCGCATCGAGGAGCCCGATGCGGGCCTTTATAACCGGGTCGAGACCCCGGTCACGTTCGACGACGGCCACGTCGCGAACGCGTGGGTCTACTTCTATAACGCGCCGCTCGGCCAGGCTCAGCGCATCGAGTCTGGCGACTACCTCGAACACCTCAAGATCCGGTAGCCGCAGCCGGCGCGACTGTCGTTCTTCGACTTACAGCGCTCGCCGTCCGTCTTTGATCGCGTCGATGAACCCTGAGATGACTGAAAACACGCGCTCGGCCGGCTCGATGAATTCCACTCCGGAGCGGTAGGTCACCAGCTCCTGATCGACGTCGCTGATGCTGCAGTGCGCGACGCGCGCCTTGACGATCACGGAGCGATCGCCCAGGGTGAGACGCAGTTCGTGAAGAGAGTCGAGCTGCAGGGGGAACGTCGTTTCGACCTGCGCGCCGCCGCGGCTGATCTCCGTGATCGCCATCGGCTGGAATACCATCACCTCGCCCTGCAGTTCTCCCAGAATCTGGATACGCTCGCCGCCGCGCACGTCATCGCCACGAGGTTTCGGAGAATCGCCTGGCGCCGCCATCCGGCCGGACTATACCACGCTGGCCGAGGGGCTCAGTTCATGCGGGGCGCGGGTTTGTACGCGAACATTTCGCTTTCGGAAGACTCCGGAACCTCCGGTTCCGGCTGCTCGCAGTACTCAGTCGTGTAGGTGACGACGGGTATGTCGCGCGTCTCCGGATCCAGCTTCAGCATCGTCAGAATCTGAAAACCGTCTGCCTGGTTGAAACGGAGGCAGAGGATGACGAGATGCGGCTGGACGCGCCGGATTTCGGCGTAGGCGTGCGCCCCTGATTCCACAAACACGACGTCGTAATGGCCTGCGTCGAGCGCGTTTTCTACGAGCTCGAGCATCTCGGGGCTGCCGTTAACGATGACCACCTTCTGGTTGGACACCACGCCGCCAAGTTCGGTGGCGCCGCTCCGAAGGGGTTCAGGACAAATCACGCCAGCCTATCTTTCAGGAATCGTGCCACGGCAAGATCCTCGAAAACGTTCGGATTTCGCCAGAGTCGCTGACAATTACTGACACTTGTGGACACACCTGACGCCAATAGTCACTATCCGGTTCGCACCTCTAACTCCTTCTGGATAGAACCTTTGCCAGCGGGTTGCACCACTAGTGCTCAGTACGGCACTCTCGGGAGCCATGACAACTTACAACAACCTCATTGATGGCAAATGGGTGCCGTCGGCGTCAGGCCAGCTCTTCGAAAACAGAAACCCCGCGGATGATCGCGAGCTCGTCGGCCTGTTTCAAAAGTCCACTCGGGCGGACGTCCAGTGCGCGATCGACGCAGCACAGCGCGCGTACACGAGTTGGCGCCTGGTGCCGGCGCCGCGCCGCGCGGAGATTCTGCTGCGCGCGTCGCAGCTGATCGCGGAGCGGAAAGAATCGCTCGCGCGCGACATGACGCGCGAGATGGGAAAAATCCTCGACGAGACGCGCGGCGACGTGCAGGAAGCGATCGACATGACGGCGTTCATGGCCGGCGAAGGACGGCGCCAGTACGGACAGACAGCGCCCTCCGAGCTGCGCGACAAGTTCGCGATGTCGGTGCGGCAGCCGCTCGGCGTGTCGTCGGTGATCACGCCGTGGAATTTCCCCATGGCGATTCCGTCATGGAAGATTGCCCCGGCGCTGGTGTGCGGAAACACGGTCGTTTTCAAGCCGGCCACGCTGACGCCGCTCTCCGCCGTCAATTTCGTGAAGATTCTCGAAGAGGCTGGCCTTCCTCCGGGCGTCGTCAATCTCGTGACCGGCGGCGGCGACGAAGTCGGTGACGCGCTCACTGCCGCCAGCGAGGTGAAAGTGGTGTCGTTCACCGGATCGACGGGCGTCGGCCGTACGGTCTCGGAAAAGACGGCGCCCAGCTTCAAGAAAACGCATCTCGAGATGGGCGGCAAGAACGTCATCATGATCATGGATGACGCCAATCTCGATCTGGCGGTCGACGGCTGCGTGTGGGGTGGTTTCGGCACGAGCGGCCAGCGCTGCACGGCAGCGAGCCGCGTCGTCGTGCACGAGAAGGTGTACAGGACTTTTCTCGATCGGTTCGTGTCGCGCGTGAAGCGCCTGCGAGTCGGCAACGGTCTCGAATCGGAGGTCGAAATGGGGCCGGTGGTGAGCCGCGCGCAGCTCGAGACCGTCGCGCGCTACGTCGACATCGGACGCCGCGAGGGCGCGAAGCTGGTCTGCGGCGGCAACGTGCTGTCGTCTGGATCGTACGCACACGGCTACTTCCACGAGCCGACGATTTTTGCTGACGTCGCGCCGACGATGCGCGTGGCGCAGGAAGAGATCTTCGGCCCGGTGGTGTCTGTCATTTCGTGCCGATCGTTCGAAGAGGCCGTAGCGATTGGCAACGGCGTCGAGTACGGGCTCTCGGCGTCGATCTACACGCAGGATGTGAACCGCGCGTTTGCCGCGATGCGCGACTTGTACACCGGCATCTTCTACGTGAACGCACCGACAATCGGCGCCGAAGTCCATCTGCCGTTCGGCGGCACGAAGAATACTGGCAACGGCCATCGCGAGGCCGGCACGGCAGCGCTCGACGTTTTCTCGGAATGGAAGTCGATCTACGTCGATTTCAGCGGCAAACTGCAGCGAGCGCAGATCGATACCGAATGAAGGTCGTGTTGGCCAGGTAGGCCAGGTAGGCCAGGCAGGTCAGGTAGGCCAGGTAGGCCAGGTAGGCCAGGTAGGCCAGGTAGGCCAGGTAGGCCAGGTAGGTCAGGTAGGTCAGGGGGTCTGGTGGGCCGGGTAGGTCTGTGCGAATTGCGGTAATTGCTGGCGACGGCATCGGCGTCGAAGTCACCGCCGAGGCCGTGAAGATCCTCCGGACGGTCGCAGAGGTGTCTGGTCGTCGTTTCGATTGCGAAGCGCTGCCCTGGAGCGCCGATCACTATCTCAAGACAGGGATCACGATACCGGGCGACGGGTATCAACGGCTGCGTGAATTCGACGCCATCTTCATCGGCGCGCTCGGCGATCCGCGCGTGCCTGACAATCGGCACGCGCGGGACATTCTGCTCGGCACGCGCTTCGAGCTCGATCTGTACGTCAATTACCGGCCGGTGCGGCTGCTCGACGATCGCTTGTGCCCGCTCAAGGGCCGGACGAGGGACGACGTCAACTTCGTGGTGTTCCGCGAGAATACCGAGGGCCTTTATGCCGGCCTCGGCGGGCGGTTCAAGGTCGGCACTGATGATGAGATCGGGCTGCAGCAGGAGCTGAACACCTATCGCGGTGTGCACAGAATCGTCCGGCACGCTTTCGAGTACGCGAAATCCGCGGGCCGCCCGCGCGTCTGCATGGCCGACAAGAGCAACGCGATGCCCGACGGCCATGCGGTGTGGCAGCGCGTGTTTCGCGAGCTGGCGCCGCAATATCCGGGCCTCGAGGCCCGGCATCTGTACATCGACGCGCTGGCGCTGATGCTCGTGCAGGATCCCTCGCAATTCGAGGTCATCGTCACCAACAATCTCTTTGGCGACATCATTACTGATCTGGGCGCGGCGCTGCAGGGCGGCCTGGGTCTGGCGGCTTCGGGCAACATTCATCCGGGCCGGACGTCGATGTTCGAGCCGGTGCACGGGTCGGCGCCGCCGCTTGCGGGGAAGAACGTCGCCAATCCCATGGGCGCCGTCTTGTCGATGGCCCTGATGCTCGACCATCTCGGTCTCGCAGCCGAAGCGCGCGCGGTGGAGGCCGCCGTGACGAAGGCCGTCGTCGACCGTCAGGGTACCAGCGACATTGGCGGTACGCTCGGCACGCGCGAGACCGGCGACTACATTGCCGCCGCGGTTCGGCGATCGTCGGCATAAGAGTAGGACGCCTCCAGCCGAGGCGGAGAGTCTTCGCTCGAGGACGGTCCGGTGTAAAAAAGGACCATGACTATTCAAACCGTTGGCGTGCTGGGTTGCGGCCTGATGGGCTCCGGAATCGCGCAGGTCTCGGCCGCGGCCGGTTACAAAACGATCGTGCGCGAAGTCGACGAGCCGGCCCTTCAGAAAGGGTTGAGCCGAATCAGGAAATTCCTCGACGATGGGGTGGCGAAAGGGAAAGTCGCGTCGGACGCGCGTGAGGCAACGCTTGCCAGCCTCTCCGGCACGACGACGTTCGAGGAACTGCGGCCGTGCGACCTCGTCATCGAAGCGATTGTCGAAAACCTCGATGAGAAGCGCACGACGTATGCCGCGGTGGAGCGGGTTGTCGGCAATGACACCATCCTGCTGTCGAACACTTCGTCGCTCTGCATCACCGAGCTGGCGGCCGCGACCCAACGGCCCGACCGATTCGGCGGACTGCATTTCTTCAATCCGGTGCCGCTGATGAAACTCGTCGAAGTAATTCGCGGTCTGTCGACGAGCGATGAAACCTACAACCAGGTGTTCGCGTTTGCGAAGTCGCTCGGCAAGGAGCCGATCACCGCGCCCGATCGCCCGGGGTTCATCGTCAACCGCCTGCTCGTGCCGTACCTGCTCGACGCGATTCGCGCGTACGAAAACGGACTGGGAACGGTGGAAGACATCGACAACGGCATGAAGCTTGGCTGCGGCTATCCGATGGGACCGTTCACGCTGCTGGATTTCGTCGGTCTCGACACGACGTACTACATCGCGAACATCATGTTCGAGGAATTCCGTGAGCCGTCGTACGCGCCGCCGCCGCTCTTGAAGCGCATGGTGCTCGCCGGCCGGCTCGGACGGAAGTCTGGCCGGGGGTTTTATCAGTACTGAACGCCCGACCTTTAGGTCGGGCGTTCAGTACGTATTACGTAGGCCCGACCTTTAGGTCGGGCGCAAAGAAAAGCAAAGTACGTAGGCCCGACTTTAGGTCGGGCGTTCAGTACGTAGTACGTAGGCCCGACCTTCAGGTCGGGCGCAAAGAAAAGTCCGCCGTAGACAAAGGAGCGATCCATGCGAGACGCCAGACTTCTCGTTGCGCTGGGACTAGCGGCCGCGGCGCTCGCTGCCGGACCGATCGCTGCGCGCCAGCAGCCGACCGGCGAACCGTTCTCGACCGCGATCATGAAACTCAAGGACGGCTTGTACCTGATTCCCGGGTACGACGGCGCCGTGACCGGCGGCAACGTCGCCGTCCGCGTCACGAGCGAAGGCGTGATCATCGTCGACGACAAGTTCCCGCCTGCTTCGACCGAGATCGCGCCTAAGGTCCGGTCGGTGACGTCGCAACCAATCAAGTACGTGCTGAGCACGCACAACCACGGCGATCACACGGGAGGGCATCCCGAATTCATCAAGACGGCGGAGATCATCGCGCACCGGAATGCTCGGGAGAACATGGTGAAGGGGAAGCAGGCCGCGCCGCCGCGCATCGTGTTCAACGATCAGGCCGAGCTGTTTCTCGGCGGGGTTCAGGTCCAGGCGCGCTATTTGGGCCGCGGTCACACGAACGGCGATGCCGTGATCTACTTCCCGGACGTCAGGACGGTCCACACCGGTGACCTCGTGGTGTGGGGCAAGCGAACGGACGGCTCGGTACTGACCCCGTTCATGGACTACTCGAACGGCGGCAGCCTCACCGAGTGGATCGGGACCCTCGAGAAAGTCCTCCAGCTCGATTTCGACGCCGCCATCCCCGGCCACGGGCCGGTCCTGACCAAAAACGACGTCCAAGGGTTCAGGCAGAAGCTGATCACGCTTCGAGATCGTGCCCAGGGCCTGGTTCGTTCGGGCGTGAGCCGGACCGACTTTACAGGAAAGCTCAAGATTGACGATCTCAACTGGCCGTTTCCCAGGGAACGAATCGATCCCCTCTTCGACGAGCTGACGGCGAAGCGGTGAGGCTCCGGCGTATAATCGGCCTTCATACTCCTGAGCAGGGCCGTGGTCCGCGCGAAGCGGCAGCGGAGGTTCCGATGAAGAGCAGTCTCCGTTCTCTGGCGGTTGCGGCCATGCTTGCCGCGCTGACGGTGCCAGTCAGAACTCTGCCGGCCCCAGCTTCTGAGAGCGCTGATTCGCCTGGCGCGGGCCCCGCGGCGTGGGCCAACGATTTGTCCCCGATCGCGGCCAGCGACTGGAACTACGACCGCGCCGCGCATCTCATCGAACGCGCCGGCTTCGGCGCGCCGCCGGAGGAAATCCGGCGTCTGGCCGCGCTCACCCCGCAGCAGGCCGTGGCCGAGCTCGTCGACTACGAATCGATCACGAGCGATCTCAAGCCGTTCGACGAGTCGATCATCTGGGATCCGGGCATGGATCCGTTCCCGCCCAGCCGCGCTGAGGCGGTGCGCATCGCGCGCGAGCGCGGCGTGGGACTCGGCGAAAAGGTGCTGCCTGATGGCGCGCAGCGCCGGCTCCAGCCGGTCGTCGACAAATTCTTCTACGGTCTGTACTCGAACAATATCGAGACCGGCCGTCTCGGCCTGTGGTGGGCGAACCGCATGCTCCTCTCGCGCCGGCCGCTCGAGGAGAAGCTGACGCTCTTCTGGCACGGCCACTTCGCCAGCGGCGAGAACAAGACGCGCGACTACCGGATGATGCTCAAGCAGAACGAAATGTTCCGCGCGAACGCGTCCGGCAAGCTGCGCGATCTGCTGGTCGGAATCCTGAAAGATCCCGCGATGCTCGTGTATCTCGACAACGGCGAAAACGTCAAACAGCATCCGAACGAGAACTTCGGCCGTGAGCTGCTCGAGCTCTTCACCATGGGCGTGGGCAACTACACCGAGCGCGACGTCCGCGAAGCGGCGCGGGCGTTTACCGGCTGGACCAACGACGTGCTGGCGTTCAAGTTCGATCGCGGGCAGCACGATTTCGGCGACAAAGTGTTTCTCGGCCGGACGGGCGCCTTCGACGGCGAGGACATCATCGACATCATCCTCGCGCAGAAAGTGACCGCCGAGTACGTGTCGGGGAAACTGTATCGGTTCTTCGTGCGCGACGAGATCGCGCCGGCGGTGAGGACCGAGCTTGGCAATACGTTCAGAGACAGCGGCTACCAGGTGAAGCCGCTGCTCAAACGAATCTTTCTGTCCAAAGACTTCTACAGCTCGCCGTCGTTCGCCACGCAGATCAAGGGTCCGGTGCACCTGGTCGTGTCGACCTACAAGAAGCTGGGACTCCGCGACCTGCCGACAATTCCCGACTTCGGCCGCATGACGGCCAGCCTCGGGCAGTCGCTCTTCGATCCGCCCAATGTGGCCGGGTGGGCCGGCGGCCGCACCTGGATCACGCCGTCGACGCTGCTCCAGCGCGGCAATCTGTTCCGCGGCGTGCTGTTCCCTGACGTCAACGGATTCCGTCCGCCGGATCGGTCGATGTCTGCGACCGACGCGCGGGTCGGGCAGCGTGTGGCTCAGGGCATGGGCATTACCGAAGCGACCAAAGAAGTCGAAGCCGCGCCGGGCACCATGGCCGAATCGAACATGATGGTCGACCGCGACGAGGACTACAACACGCGCTACGGCGGCTACAAAGGCATGCTGCTCGCCTTCGAGCGGACGAAACAGATTCCGCGGCGTACGGCGCCGATCGATCTCACGTCGATGGTCAAGGCCGCCGGCGCGGACACGGTCGACAAGGTCGTGGACCATTTCGCCCGCCGGTTCCTGTCTGTGACGCTGGCGGAGAAGGACCGCACGCTGCTCGTCGACTTCTTGAAAGGCAAGCTCGGCTCGCCGACGATCGTGCCGGGCGAGAATCTGGAAAGCTCGCTCCGCGAGCTGCTGTATCTGGTGTTGAGCACGCCCGAGTATCAACTTGGATAGGAAGGTGCGAAGTGGCTGGTAGGAACTGGCGGCCGTCGAGTCTCGGTTGTGGGTGCTCGCGTCGCGACTTCCTCGTGCGTGGACTGTACGGCATGGGTGTCGGCGCGGGATTGCCTCTCATCCTCAGCCGGACGTCCGCCGCGCTCGCGGCGCAGGCGCTCCAGGGCACCAGCGTCGAGAAGCACCCGGAACGGATCCTCGTCGTGATCGAGTTGTCCGGCGGGAACGACGGCCTCAACACGGTCGTTCCGTTCGGAGATGCGGCCTACTACAAGGCGAGACCGAAGCTCGGCATCAAGGAGAAGGAAGTCATCACAGCCGCCGACGGCTTCGGCTTCCATCCGTCGATGGTCGGCTTCGAGCGGCTGTACAAAGACGGTCAGCTGGCCATCGTCCACGGCTGCGGCTACGACCATCCGAGCCTCTCGCATTTCTCGTCGATGGGTTTCTGGCACAGTGGCATGCCGAACAGCGGCGATCCGCTCGGATGGCTCGGCCGGCTGGCCGACCACACCTACGACCCATCGACGAAGAACATGATCGTCGACCTGGGGAATTCGCAATCGCAGGCCGTTCGCAGCGGCCGGCACTCGCCGCTCGTGTTCGACGATCCGGCCCGCTTCCGCCGCGACGGGACCGACAGCGAAAAGCACGTGCTGGTCGGGTTGAGTCAGGCGAAGTCCTCGTCGAATTCGACGCTGGAATTCCTGACCGCGACGGCGCAGAACGCGACGGAGAGCTCTGACTTCGTGCGGCAGGCGTCGGCCAGCTACCGGACGCCTGTCGACTACGGGCAGGGCGGTGGACTGGGCGGTAACCTCCAAAGAGTGGCGGCGCTGATTGCCGCCGGGATGCCGACGCGTCTGTACTACGTCACGTACTCGGGCAACTCATTCGACACGCACGTGCTGCAGGCCGATCTGCACAGCCGTTTGCTGATGTACACGGCGGATGCGGTCAACGGATTCATGCAGGACATCAAGCGCCTCGGACGCGAACACGAGGTTGCGGTCATGATGTTCACCGAGTTCGGCCGTCGCGTCGAAGAGAACGGCAGCCTCGGCACCGATCACGGCACGGCGACGCCAATGTTCATCGTCGGCACGGACGTCAAGGGCGGCTTCTACAGCAAGCACCCGAGCCTGACCGATCTCGACGATGGCAACATGAAGATGACGACGGACTTCCGGCGCGTCTACGCGACGATGATCAGGGAGTGGCTCGGCTACGACGATACGCCGGCCGTGCTGAAGGGCAGCTTCGATCCGCTCGGCGTCTTCCATACGTAGTGTCCGCCTTCAGGCGGACCAAAGTTTCCGTGCGTAGTGTCCGCCTTTAGGCGGACCCGTCTGTCCGCCTTCGGCGGGACCTCCTCCGGATTCTCATGCCCTCACGTTGTTGATAGCGATCATCATAGCTATAATCATCATCATGCGAACGGTCCAAATGACCCTCGAGCCCGAGCTGGTTGCCCACGTGGACAAGGCCGCGCGCCGTCTCGGCCTCACCCGTTCGGCGTTCACGCGTCGCGCGCTGGTGGCTGCGTTGGAACGGTTGCGGATTGAGGCCCTCGAGGATCGTCATCGCGAGGGGTACCGCCGCAAGCCGGTGCGGCGCGGAGAGTTCGCCGCCTGGACGGCCGAGCAGGTGTGGCCCGACTGATGCGTCGCGGCGACATCCGTTGGTACCGGTTCGGCAGGCCGGACAAGAAGCGTCCGGTCCTGGTGCTGACGCGGGACTCGGCGCTCGAGTTTTTGGGCGAAGTGACCATCGCTCCGATCACCTCAACCGTCCGTGAGATCCCCTCCGAAGTCGTTTTGACGCCGGCTGATGGAGTGCCGCGCGATTGTGCGATCAACCTCGATCACGTCCAGACGGTTGCCCGCCGGCGCGTCGGCGGCTTGATCGCGACGCTGAGCGCCGCGCGGATGATGGAGGTGCGCTCTGCGCTGCTGTTCGCTCTGGGCTTCAGATCCAATTGAATTTCGCTCGCGGGCTCTACTTCTTCGGCCGGTCGTCGCGGATGATTTGACCTTCCTTCATCACGAAGAACACTTTCTCGACCTGCCGGATGTTCTGCCTCGGGTCGCCGGGAAACGCCACGATGTCGGCCAGCTTGCCGATCGCCAGCGTGCCGACGCGGTCCTGAATGCCGAGCAGTTCCGCGTCGACCGACGTGCCGGCGCGGAGCGCGTCGAGCGGCGACATGCCGAGCGCGGTCAGTAGATGGAATTCTTCCGTGTTGCGTCCGTGCGGATAGACGGCCGCATCCGTCCCCATCCCGATCTTGACGCCTCTGGCGATCGCCTTCTTCACGACCTCGTTGACGGATTCGATGGCCGCCTTCATCTTCGTCGCCACAAACGGCGAGTATCCGCCCTTCGACAGAATCTCCTTGCCTCCCTCGATGGCCATCAGCGTCGGCACGTAGTACGTGCCGCGAGCCTTCATCAAATCCAGCGCTTCATCATCCAGAAACGCGCCGTGTTCGATTGAATCGATGCCGGCGCGGATCGCGCGCTTCGCGCCCTCCGCGCCGTGCGCATGCGCAGCCGTCTTCTTGCGGAGCGTGTGCGCCTCATCGACGATGGCGTTCAGCTCCTCCTGAGTGAGCTGCGGAATGTCGGGAGGATCGGTCAGCGACAGAACGCCGCCGGTCGCGCAAACCTTGATCACATCGGCGCCGTACTTGACGTTGTAGCGCACGGCCTTGCGACCCTCGTCCGGACCGTTGATCACGCCTTGTTCGATGCCGCTCTCGTATCCGAAAACGCCCGGGCGCATCCCGTTCTGGTCGTCACAGTGCCCGCCGGTCGAACCGATCGAGTGGACCGAGACCAGCATCCGCGGCCCGGGTATGACACCTGTGGCGGCGGCATTTCTCAGGCCGACGTCCACGAAGTCGGCGCTGCCAACGTCGCGCACGGTGGTGATGCCGGCCATGATCGTCTTTTTGAGATTGTCGACGGCAAGCAGCGTCTTTTCAGGGATGGTTTTGACCACCGAGTCGACGATGTCATCGCGATAGTCGACGATGTACATGAACGACAGATGCGTGTGTGCATCGACAAAGCCCGGCGAGAGCGTCGCATCGCCCATGTCGATCACTTGAGCATCGGGCGGCGTCTGCGACGATGCCCCCACGCCGACAATCGCGGCGCCGGATACCACCACCAGGCCCGGAGCGCGGATCTCGCGGCCGTCGAAGATCCGTGCCGCCTTGAGGACGAACGTCTTGTCCTGCGTGGACGCGATCGGAAATATCGCGCCGCCAAGCGCGACGATCGCGACAAACGTTGCGGCGGTGATCCGAGGCATCTTCGTTCTTCTTTCTCGAGAAGCGCGTTCGAGCGGTTATTTCAGGAATGCCGCGATGTTCTCGTTCAAGAACCGCAGGTCGGCCGGGTTGCTGGCCGCGCCGGCGGTGTGTCCCCAGAGCGATGGAATCGGCATGAATGTGACACGAGCGATCAACGCCTGCTCGTAACGCGCGTCGGACATTGGAAAATAGAGATCGGTGTCCGATGGCATGTAAAGGACGCGCACCGTGATCGCACGCAGCGCTTTCTCGACATCGCCGCCAAATCCAGGTGTGGTGCCGACATCGTGCCGCTGCCACGTGCGCGCCTGCAGAATATAGTCGTTGGCGTCGGCCCGGAACGATCCTCGGCGCCGCTCCAGGTACTGCTCGAACGTCGTCCCCGGAGCGGAAATGGTTCGCCAGAATTCCCGCCGCCACCATTCCTGCGAGTAGAGC
>Ga0114129_10002452_pt1 | contig 25761 bp, 25 predicted proteins | sample RhiMetdeltSRZDD1_FD_80071 | JGI IMG/M metagenome (GOLD analysis project Ga0114129, IMG submission 80071) | Populus rhizosphere microbial communities from Tennessee, USA - Rhizosphere MetaG P. deltoides SRZDD1 (version 2) (version 2) | ecosystem: Host-associated > Plants > Roots > Rhizosphere >...
CGTATAGCCGCCCGCGGGGATCTCTCCTACCGGCGACGAGCCCCAGAGGATGTTCCCCTGCCAGGTGAAGCTCACCGGCGCGTCACCCATGTCCACGAGCATGTAGGTGTTGTTGCCCTGGATGACGTTGTTGGCGATCGTGCAGTTCGTCGGAGCGAACGTCCGAACCTCTCCGGAGATATGGCGTCCCGCGTTGTTCACGAGGGTGTTGAACGCCACCAGGACATTGTCGGCGGCATCTTTTCCGGTGCGTGACTCCGGGGGCTCGCCTTCGTAGTGGTCCTGGACGGTTCCGCTGCCGATCGTGATCGCGGGGGAGGTGGTGCTGGTGGCGACGTAGTTGTTGTAGATCTGGTGGTTGTTGCCGTAGAAGCGAATACCGCAGGAGCTCCCGGTCAGGAAGTTGCCTACCACCGTGCTGTCGTTGCCGTGGCGCAGGACGATGCATCCCACGCTGTCGCGGATGGTGTTGTAGCGGACGGCGACGTTCGAGGACTTGACGGAGATCGCCTCGGCATCGCCGTTGGCCTGTTCGAAGACGTTGTACTCGATGGTCGATCCAGACGCGCTCAGGGCGCGGCTGCTGACGCCCGCCCGGATGCTCTCCCCGCCGTTCAGGGTGCCGTTGCCATAGCTGTGGTTGAAGAAGTAGTTGTGGTGCACCTGCGTGCGTTGGGCGATCTCGGTGGTGCCCGCGCCGGCGAAGTTCACGTAGTTGCCGATGGTCGTCTTGTTCTGGAAGGTGTTGTGGTCGATCTCCACGTCGTCGCCGAATACCTCGACCCAATACACCACCGAGTCGGCGAGCTCGAACGTGTTGCGCGCGAGGCGCACGTGGTGGCTGCCCAGAGCGATCCGCTGGCGGTCGGCGTGCCGGAACGTGAACCCGTAGAGCACCACGTGGGAGGCGTTGCCAGAGAAGGTGAAACCGTTCGTGCCGCCGATTTCGGCGCCACCGACGGAGGCCGCGCGGACGACGATGGGATTGGCGGCCGTCCCGGACTGCGTCAGCGAGATCGCGGCCGCCGTCGTGTAGGCACCGTTCGCGAGCACGATGTGATCACCCGGCAGGGCCGCGTCCAACAGGGCCTGCAGGGAGGGGATCGACGACGCGTTCAGCGTGCGCAAGGGCGTGGGCAGGTCTCCCTCGGGGCCTCCGCCTGAGGTCGTGACGGTGAAGCCGCACACGGTCATGCTGCCGGTGGCGGCGGCGTTCACCGAGGCACCCCACGAATCGAGGCTCGTCACGCCGGCCTGCTCCGTGCGGAATGCGTAGTCGACGCCGACGGTCTGCTCGGCCGCGCCCGACGGTTGCACATAGACGGAGTACGTGTGGGCGACGACGTTCACCACCATGCGGAACTTGTAGGTGACCCCGGCGGAGTAATTGATCGTGCTTGCCGCCTGGTAGACGGCACCGTTGCGGATGTCGAGCTGGCCGGTGGGATTGAACCGCACCATCGTGGCGAAGCCGCTGTAAGCCGTCTGTATCCCCTGAGAGACACCCACCACGGCGTTGCTCGGCGCCGCCGAGACCGAGGCCTCAAACGTTGCGGTGAAGGTGCCCGTTTGCGAGGGGGCCACCCAGGCGTTGTGCCATGGGCCGCCGGCTACGACGGTGTTGCAGCCGGGGACCGGCGTCGGAGTGGGTGTGGGGGTTGGTGTGGGCGTCGGCGTTGGAGTGGGTGTCGGAGTGGGCGTTGCCGTTGGCGTCGGAGTCGGTGTGGGGGTCGGAGTTGGCGTTGGTGTCGGCGTCGGAGTGGATGTCGGCGTCGGTGTCGGCGTTGCAGTTGGAATGAAGTCCCGATAGACGGCAATCTCGTTGATCGTCGGCTCATCCGAGGCTGAGGCCATGAACAGACGGACATAACGCGCCGTGACGGAGGAGAACGTGAACGTCTTCGAGGCGCCGATCGTGGTCCCGGATGTTCCCGGAATGTCGGTGAACGCACTGCCGTCGTTCGACGACTGCAGCTTGTGCGAGGTGACGCGCGGGTAGCTGATCTCCTTCACGACCACGCGGTCGTAGGTGGTGCCGGCGCCGAGGTCGATGCGCACCCACTGGTTCGTCCACTGCCCGCTCGCCGCCGACCACCGTGTCGTGTCGCTGCCGTCCACGGCCTTCGGCGGATCGTACGTGGCGCTCCACGTGCTCGACGCGGTGGCCGGACGATTCAGCGCGAGGTTCGTGGCCGCGCTGGATTCCGCGGCGAAGAGGAGCGTCAGTGAAACGACAACGAGGCTAGCAAGGCCATGGCGAACGGGACGCGGCACCATCTCGACCTCCTCTCCTCGGCTTTACCGAGGCGGCTTGATTGCAAGATAGGTGGCCTGCCTCCGCGCCGCCACATCAAAATTCAGCTCGAAATTGCTGTTTATCAGTTACTTGTGGCCCTGGTTCGATGGAGCCCTGCGGGCCATAAGGAGAACCCTAAACGCGGAGCGGATGAAGGTAGCCGGTGTTCGCCGTGTGCCCGATTCTCTACGGCGCGGATGGCCGCCGCGCGACCTGATCCCACGTCAGTCCGAACCGCGCGAGGTACTTCCGTAGCCGATCGGCGTCGTTGGGGTTTGTCTTGCGCGATCGTGACTCCGCAAAGAGCCGCCGGCCGGCGTCCGAGATCGTGCGGCACTCCTGAAGCACGCCGACGATGGCTTCGAGCTGCAGGCGGTCGAACAGATCGAAGCCGTCGAGGGCGCGCGGTCCGAGCAGGTCCTCGAGCGCTGATGGCGTCTCGGGCCCGCGCCACGTCTTCCCGAGACGCGCGATCTCCTCGTCCACGATCTCCGTCGTGATGCGCCCACCCGCCGCCACCGTACACATGCGCGTGACGGCGCCGCCGAGGTCCCGGAAGTTGCGTGACCACAGCGCGTCGCCCGACGTCGCGAACCGCACGAAGCGCTCACGCGCCTCCTTGTTGAATGTCACGCGCACGTTCGACTGCCGCGCGTAGCGATCGAGCTCGTAGTCGAGGTTGGGGGCGATGTCCTCCGGCCGATCGCGCAGCGAGGGCAGGCGGAACGTCCAGAGGTCGATGCGCGCGAGCAGGTCTTCGCGGAAGCGGCCGGCGCCGACCTGCGCGGCCAGGTCGCGGTTGGTGCCGGCGATGAGCTGGAAGTCGCTCTTGCTCTCGCGATCGGAGCCGACGGGGAAGAAGCGCTTCTCCTCGAGCGCCCGCAGCAGCATGGCTTGCTCGTCGAGGCCGAGCTCGCCGATCTCGTCCAGCAACAGCACTCCGCCGTCCGCCTGGCGCAGCAAGCCCGGCCGGTCCTGGATGGCGCCGGTGAACGCGCCCTTCACATGGCCGAAGAGGGCGGACATCGCCGCGTCCCCGCGCAGCGTCGCGCAGTTCACGTCCACGAACGCGCCCTGCACCTCGCGGCGGTCTTTCTTGAGGATGTAGATCTGTTGAGCGAGCTGCGACTTGCCGGCGCCGGTGGGACCCATCAAGAGTATGGGCGCCTTCGAGCGCACGGCCACGTGCTCGATGCGGTCGATCAGCCGATTGAACTCGGCGTTGCGGGTCTCGATGCCGGACTTCAGTATCGACGCCGCCTCACGGTGCTCCTCCGCGAAGCGCGTGGCGATGCGGTCGTAGCGCGCGAGGTCGAGGTCGATGATATCGAACGTCCCCGGGCCGCCCTCGCGCGCGTGTTTGGGGGGCGAGGTCTGGATGAGGCGGCCGGGGAAGTGGCGCGACTCGGTGAGCAAGAACAGGCAGATCTGCGCGACGTGGGTGCCGGTCGTGATGTGGACGAGGTAGTCCTCGTTCTCGGGATCGAACGCGTAGCCACGCACGAACCCGTGGAGCGCTTCGAACACGAGCTCGAAGTCCCACGGATCGGCGAGCTCGACGGCATGCGCGCGGATCTCCGTCTCGGGCGAGACGGACCGGATGTCTTCGGTGATCTGCTCCATCAGCTTCGTGTAGCGCCGCTGGTAGAGGAGCTCGAGGCGGTGGACCAGCAGGTCCTCGTGCTGGCAGAGCGAGACCGTCGGACGCCAGCGGTCCCAGCGGTCGAGGTCGCCGCCGCGGTCGAGGCTGGGGCCGATCAGGCCGAAGATGACCGTGCGGTCAGGCATGTCGATACTATTAGATAAAATACGATCTGCTTTAATCGTTGTCAAGGAAAATGCGACGGGATGGCGCCAGCCGCGTAGGTGCCTTAAGTTTTTGTGTTTATGTTAGTTGCAGCCGCCCTGGGGGCGCTAAGACGGCCGTGGCACAGGTGCTGCTATACGCCCCGACAGCAGGAGGACGTGATGAGCGACAAGGGCTATCAGGAGATCGTGGTCGGCGGCGGGACGCCGATCAAGGCGTGGGTGAACGGCGTGCCGTTCGACGAGGGCGCGCGCCGCCAGCTGGAGAACACCGCTCGCCTGCCCTTCGTCTACAAGTGGGTGGCGGCGATGCCGGACGTGCACGTGGGCAAGGGGGCCACCGTCGGCAGCGTGATCGCGACGAAGGGCGCGATCATTCCCGCCGCCGTGGGCGTCGACATCGGCTGCGGCATGGCCGCGGTGCGCACGACGCTGACGGCGGCGGACCTGCCGGACGACCTGCGTGCGATGCGCACGGCCATCGAGAAGTCGGTGCCGCACGGGTTCACGGCACGTACCGGCCGCGACGCCGGGTCCTGGGGATCCACGCCGAATCGCGTGACGCGGGCGTGGGCGGGCCTGGCCAAGGGCTACGACGCGATCGTCGAGCGCCACCCGAAGCTGGCCCGCAACCAGCACCCGACGACGCAGCTGGGCACGCTGGGCAGCGGCAATCACTTCATCGAGGTCTGTCTCGACGAGGCCGACCAGGTCTGGTTCATGCTGCACAGCGGATCGCGCGGTGTGGGCAACCGCATCGGCCAGTTCTTCATCGACCGCGCCCGCAACGACATGCGCGGCCACGTGAAGAACCTGCCGGACGTGGACCTGGCGTACCTGACCGAGGGCACGGAAGGCTTCGCGCAGTACGTCGAGGCCGTGGAGTGGGCGCAGGGCTACGCGGCCATGAACCGGCGCGTGATGATGGACGGGCTGGTCGACGCCGTTCGCGACGTCCCGGGAGTGCCGCCGTTCCGCACGACCGACGAGGTGGTGAACTGCCACCACAACTACGTGTCGCGTGAGGTTCATTTCGGCGAGCCGGTCCTCGTCACCCGCAAGGGCGCGGTCCGTGCGGGCGACGGCGACCTGGGCATCATCCCGGGCAGCATGGGCGCACGGTCGTTCATCGTGCGCGGCAAGGGCCAGCCGGAGAGCTTCATGAGCTGCAGCCACGGGGCCGGCCGCGCGATGTCGCGCGGTGAGGCGAAGCGCCGCTTCACGGTCGCGGACCACGAGGCGGCGACCGTCGGTATCGAGTGCCGCAAGGACGAGGCCGTGATCGACGAGACGCCGGCGGCGTACAAGTCCATCGACGCCGTGATGGACGCGCAGCGGGACCTCGTCGACATCGTGCACCGCCTGCGGCAGGTCGTGTGTGTGAAGGGGTAGGTCATGAAGACGGAGCGCGGGACGTTGCTCGACGAAGCGCGGCTGGAAGAGGCGGTGGCCATCCACGAGGCGTGTTATCGCCTCATGCAGTGGCTGGCCACCGCCGTCGATATCGGTTTCGTCCCGTACGACCGGGCGCACGGCTACCTGTCGGATTCCGAAGCGGCGGCGGAGTGGATCGGACGGCATTTCGCGAGCCTTCCGCCGCCGTGCCGTCCCGCGCAGCGCGAGGGCGAGCCTCTGCATCGGTTCGCGAACTACTTCGCCAGCTATCTGAAGTCGTCGTTCATCCTGCACGCGATCCGCCATCGGCCGGTGTCGTCGTCGGGCTGCTGGTGCGAATGCTGCCGCTACCTTCGCGACGTGGGGCGACTGCAGGCGCGTTCGCCGGACGCGAAGGACAGGAAGCGGGCGGAGCGGATGAAGGAGACGTGTGTGATCGAGCTGGGGCTCGGCGTCGGTCGTCGCTTGTCGGACCGGCAGCTGCAGTCGGTCCTCGCGGATGAGCCTCGATCGACCGATGCCGCCATGGTCGCGTATGGTATCGAGCTCATCCGGCGTTGCGACGGGGGTGGCAGCGGTCCGGCCGCACTGGCCCTGTGGCGTCAGTTCGCCTGGAAGAAGGTCGGCGTGGTGAACTGGCAGCCTCGGCGGGACTACGAGCTCACGGCGAGGGCGATGCTGGACGCGGAGAAGAGGCTGGGGGAGGCCGTGCAGTCATGCTGAAGATCGACGGGTCGATGGGGGAGGGGGGCGGCCAGATCCTGCGCACGTCGCTGGCGCTCTCCGCCCTCACCGGCCAGCCGTTCACCATCGACAAGATCCGCGCCGCCCGCAAGAAGCCCGGGCTCATGCGCCAGCATCTGACCGCGGTGCAGGCCGCCGCCCGCGTGTGCAACGCGCACGTCGAAGGCGACGCCCTCGGATCCGGACAGCTCACCTTCAAGCCGGGTCCCGTGGTGCCGAACGTCTACGAGTTCGCCATCGGGACCGCCGGCAGCGCGACGCTCGTGCTCCAGACGGTGCTGCCCGCTCTGCTCGTCGCCGGCGGGAAGTCCCGACTGACCATCGAGGGCGGCACCCACAATCCCATGGCGCCGCCGTTCGACTTCCTGGAGCGCTCGTTCCTGCCGCTGCTCAACCGCATGGGCCCCCGTGTCGCGGCACGTCTCGAGCGCTGGGGCTTCTATCCGGCCGGCGGCGGACGTGTCGTCGTCGACATCGAGCCGGCGGCGCGCCTCGATGCGGTCGAGATGTGCGAGCCGACGAAGGTCCGGAACAAGACGGCGCGCGCCATCCTCGCCAACCTGCCGGGCTCGATCGCCGAGCGCGAGCTGCAGGTCATCCACGAGATGCTGGGGCTGCCCCGGGCGAAGATGCAGTCGGTAGCGCTCGAAGGGGTCCGCGGCCGCGGCAACGTCGTCACCATCGACTTCGAGAACGAGCACCACAGCGAGGTGTTCACCGGATTCGGCGCCGCCGGCGTCGCGGCCGAGGTCGTCGCCACCGAGGCGGTTCAGGAAGCCCGCGACTACCTCGCTTGCGGTATGCCGATCGGCGTACATCTGGCCGACCAGCTCCTGATCCCGTTCGCGATGAGCGGCGGCGGCGGGTTCCGGACGGGTCCGCCGTCGCGCCACACCCTGACCAACGTCGAGGTGGTCGGCCGCTTCCTCCCGGTGGCGATGACTTGCCGCGAGTTCTCTCCGCGCGCGTGGGAGGTCAGAATCGGGGCGTGACCGACGACGAAGACGATTCCGGCGACCCGTTTCCCGACGGCATCGTGCTTCCCATCACGGAAGAGCTCGACCTGCACACGTTCGCGCCGCGCGATGTTCCCGTCGTCGTGGCAGAATACCTGGCCGCCGCGCACGAGAAAGGTCTCCGGCTGGTGCGGATCGTGCACGGGCGCGGCAAAGGAGTTCAGCGCGCCGTCGTGCAACGGCTGCTCGCGACGCTTCCCGAGGTCGAATCCTTCGAGGACGCGGCGCCCTACTCGGGTGGGTGGGGCGCCACCATCGTCCATCTCAAGCGGTGAAACGTTGCATCGCCCGCGGGACGCGGCTTTGCGCGCGCGAAATTTATTTCACCGCGTAAAGACGCGGCAGGCACGCACGAAGCTCACGTTCGTGCGGCATCTGCGCGACGAAATCGAGATGGCCTCGTGACGCGCGCCCGTGGCGCGTTCGGAAGAGGCATTCGCGTGTGCGGACCGCGTCGATGCGGGGCCAAATCGATCTTGACACTTTCGCTGCCGGAAAATAAATTGCGTTCGCTTTTCTCCGACGGGTGGACGGCAGGAACCTGAGGCGTGCCGCGGATGATGCGCAAGCTGCGATTCGACTTCTTCGACAACAGCGGCAGTTCGAACGATCGCATCCTCATGTTCTATTCCTTCGAAACCGACGGGAACTGCCCGCGATCGGGCATCCTGCACTATCACGTCCACGAAGGACGGTTCGTCGGACCCCGCCACGACGAGGAGCTGACCGCCGCCGCCCTCGATTTCCTCACGCAGGCGGGCCGGGTCTCCCGGACCCGATCGGCCTAGGCCGGCCTGCACGCCATCTCCGTCTCCGCCTTCCCCCAGGCCTGTGATAGCATGGCGCCTTTGCAGGTGGCACGAACTTCTCGCATGTAGGGCGGCGCCGACGGTCCATGGGAGTGGAGCGCGCCGCTCCTGGAGGAAAAGATGGCGACAGGGAGCAAGATGCGGGAGATTCGTCCCGCCGAAGGCAAGCTCGGGATTCTGCTGCCCGGGATGGGCGCGGTGGCCACGACGTTCATCGCCGGCGTGGAGGCCGTGCGCAAAGGCCTGTCGCATCCGATCGGCAGCCTCACGCAGATGGGCACCATCCGTCTCGGCAAGCGGACCGAGAACCGTTTCCCGCGCATCAAGGAGTTCGTGCCCCTCGCGTCGCTGAACGACATCGAGTTCGGCGGCTGGGACATCTTCGACCAGAACTGCTACGAGATCGCCAAGAACGCCGGCGTCTTGAGCTACGAGCACCTTCAGGAGCTCAAGCCCTTTCTCGAAACGGTGAAGCCGTGGCCGGCGGTGTTCGACCCCGCCTACGTCAAGAAGCTCACCGGCGATTACGTCAAGAAGGGGAAGAGCAAGCGCGATCTCGCCGAGCAGGTGAGCGCCGACATCGACCGCTTCAAGAAGGAAAAGAACCTCGCCCGCATGGTGATGGTCTGGTGCGGCTCGACCGAGGTCTACCGCGCCGCCGGTGACGTCCACTCCACCCTGGCCAAGTTCGAGAAGGGCCTGGACGAGAGCCATCCCGACATCCTGCCTTCGATGATCTACGCCTACGCGGCGATCAAGGCCGGCATCCCGTACGTCAACGGCGCGCCGAACCTTTCCGGAGACATCCCGGCCCTCATCGAGCTCGCGAAGAAGACGGGATCGCCGGTCGGTGGCAAGGACTTCAAGACCGGTCAGACCCTGATGAAGACGATCCTCATGCCGGGCTTCAAGGCCCGCATGCTGGGCCTCGAGGGCTGGTACTCGACGAACATCCTCGGCAACCGCGACGGCGAGGTCCTGGACGATCCCGAATCCTTCAAGACGAAGGAGATGACGAAGCTGGGCGTGCTCGACCAGATCATGCAACCGGATCTCTACCCGGAGCTGTACGGCAAGGTCCACCACGTGGTCCGCATCAACTACTACCCTCCCCGCGGCGACAACAAGGAAGGCTGGGACAACATCGATATCTTCGGGTGGATGGGCTACAAGATGCAGATCAAGGTGGACTTCCTCTGCCGCGACTCCATCCTGGCCGCGCCGCTCGTCCTCGACCTCGCGCTCTTCTTCGACCTGGCCGCCCGCGCCGGGATGTCCGGCATCCAGGACTGGCTCTCGTTCTACTTCAAGAGCCCGCAGACGACGTCGGGACTCGTGCAAGAGCACGATCTCTTCATCCAGCTCATGAAGCTCAAGAACACCCTGCGCCACCTCCGCGGCGAGGACCTCGTCACGCACCTCGAGACCTACGAATAGGCGTAGTATCGAAAGGAGAGCCGATGCAGACGGGACTGACGGTCGGTGTTCGCCTCAAGGAGATCGCCACCCGTGACGTCGTCTACGTCAACTGCACGGTGCTCCACTCGGACGGTGTCGGCCTCGTCTTCGAGGTGCAGCGCACGATCGCGGACGAGGGCGGCGACGTCGAGCTCGCGGTGAGCCAGATGCTCATCCCGTGGGTGAACATCAAGCACGTCGTGTTGATGGAGGAGCGCACATGAAACTCGATGCGCGTGTCGTCGGTATCCTGGCGCTGAGTGTTCTTTCCTGCCGCACCGCGTCGGCCCAGGTGCCCCTGCGTTCCGCTCCGGTGATGGCGGGTGACGTGAAGGCGGCCATCGCCATGTACGAGCAAGGCAAGTACGCCGAGGCTCAGGCCACTCTTCAGGGCGCCGAGGGCGCCGAGGCCAAGGCGTATCTGGCCGCGTCGCTCGTGAAGCAGAAGAAGTACGGTGAGGCGGAAGGCCCGGCCAAGGAGGCCACCGACGCCGAGCCCTCGAACGAGATCGGGGTGGCGGCGCTCGGCGAGGCCCTCGTCGGCCTTCGGAAGTACGACGAAGCGATCGATCGCCTCAGCAACTCGATCAAGGTCGAGCCCGACATGGCCTACGCCTACTTCTGGCGCGCCCAGGCGCACCAGGGGAAGAAGAAGGTCGACATGGCGGTGGAGGATTTCAACACCTTCCTCAAGCTCGCCCCGAGGGCACCCGAGGCCGCCGCCGTCCGCCAGACCCTCTCGGCCCTGAAGTAGGCCGATCATCCTCCGCAGCCTCGCGCTGGTCCACGGCCTGGCCTGGATTTCCTGGGTCGTGGCCTGGCTCGCGGGGCAGATCCAGGCGCGCCGGCGTCGTCCGGTGGCGGCGCTCTTCGCGGCCGAGCATGCCGCCCTGCTGCTCGCGATCGTCACCGGCGCCGGTTTGATGGCGGCCCACGGGTGGGGCCTCGGCCATCCGCGCTGGCTCGGTCTCAAGGTCGGCCTCGTCGCGTTCCTCATCGTCCCCCTCGAAGGCTTCCACGCGTTCGTCTGCCATGCCTGGCTGCCGCAGGCGCGCCGGTGGGGCGGCGTGATGGGGGAGCGGCGCGTCGAGCGGGGAGTCGGGATGGAGGAGATGATCCGGACGCTGGGCATCCCGCTCCTGGGCTTGGCCGTGCCGCTGATGGTCTGGCTCTCCGTCAAGAAGCCGTTCTGATCGCCGGGGAGGAACCTTTTGGCGTTAGGATGCGTCAAAATTGAGCGAGGGAAGGAGTTCGCCATGCTGCTGATGCAGTTGTTCGTCGGTATCGCTGCCACGGTGACCACGGCCGCTCCCGTGGTACCCGCTTCGCGCGAAGCTCGCGCCGATACCTTCTCGGTTCGGCCGGTGACGATGTCTCCGGCCCCGGGGAAGCCCGCGCTCCCCTTCGGACTCGCCTTCCCGACGAAGCGCGTGATTCGCACCTGGAGGATGAGGCCGGCTCCGCCCGTATCGGTGCACCGCGACGACGAACAGGGTCCGGTGATCCGCACCGAGCGCGGCATCCTGCATTGCGAGGGGCACCGCTTCCACGCGGACAACGCCTACGAGGTCGATCCCGAGTCCCATCGCGAAGATCCGGCCAGGTAGCCGCGAGCCGCGCGGTATACTGCGCGGATCATGAAGATCTCCGGAACCGTCGGCTTCCTGGGCACCGGCAACATGGCCGAGGCCCTCATCCGCGGCCTCATCCATGCGGGCGTGGTGGGCGCCGGGCAGATCTGCGGCAGCGACCCGCGCGTCGAGCGCTGCCACGAGATGCAGGAGAAGTACAAGATCGCCGTCGGCACCGACAACGTCGAGGTCGCGAAGAAGGCGGAGATCCTGATCCTCTCCGTCAAGCCGCAGGTGATGTCGAAGGTGCTCGACGAGGTGGCGCCCCACGTTCATCCGAACGCGCTGGTCATCAGCATCGCCGCCGGGATCCCCATCGCCGCCATCGAAGGCAAGCTGCCGAAGGCGCGGGTCGTGCGCACGATGCCGAATACCCCTGCCCTCGTCGGCGCCGGCGCCACGGCCATTGCCGCGGGCGGCCACGCCACCCAGGAAGACCTGCAGGCGGCCAAGCGCATCTTCGACTCCATCGGCCTCACCGTGATCCTCGAAGAGGCGCAGATGGACGCGGTCACCGGCCTTTCCGGAAGCGGCCCCGCCTACATCTTCCTGATCATCGAGGCGCTGTCCGACGCCGGGGTCAAGATGGGCCTGTCGCGCTACAACGCGCTGGCTCTGTCCGCGCAGACCGTGCTGGGCTCGGCGAAGCTCCTGCTCGAGACCAACGAGCATCCGGGGCGACTCAAGGACATGGTCACCTCGCCCGGCGGCACCGCCATCGCCGGCCTGCACACCCTCGAGCAGGGCGGCCTGCGCACGACGCTGATCAACGCCGTCGAGGCCGCGACCAAGCGCAGCCGCGAGCTCGGCGAAGCGATGATGGGCGGAGCCGAGAAGCGGTAGCGTCGGCTTCACCGCAATAACCACAAAGACACAAAGGGCACAAAGGACGCACAAAGAACGGACGAGTGTGGTGCGTCGGCGTGAGGGCGCCATCGGATCGAAAACGACGTCAAAGGGCGGCGGAGGTCACCCTGAGGGCGGCGTCGACGAGGTGCGTTTGGTGGTGACGTTCACCTCGTCGTCGAGCGGAGCGCGCGCTAGCAAAAGTTCCTCTTGAAGGTACCGCGCGCGTAGCGTCCGCGCGAATGGGTGACCTCGTCGCCCGCTCCTGCGTTTTCGATTCGGGTACCGGCGGGAGGCTACAGCCGGCGGGCGAGGATCAGCTTGAAGCCGCGCTCGGAGGGCACGATCGTCACGAGCTGCCAGCCGTCCTTGCCGAAGCGGTTGAGGTCCGTGACGTCGACAGTCGCGCGCTCGATGATGCGGTGCTCGAAGTGCTCGATCGGCGTCGGCGCCGCCGAAGGGCGGAATCCCTCCGTCGCGAACTCCTCGACGCGGCGGTGCATCTCGGCGTCGAGCTCGAGGAAGCGGACGGCCATGCCGGTGGGGCGGCCGGTGGTGGCGTCGAACTTCTCGTTGATCCAGACGAGCTCGCAGGGGATGGCCACCTTGCGGCTGTCCCGCGGGATCACCATGCGCAGCTTGAGGGCCTGGCCCTTCTTGATGGGGAACGGTCGGTGCGTCGTCAGGAAGGCGCCCTCCGTGCTGAGGTCGCTCAGGAGCACGATGTGCGAATCGGCGGCCACCTCGAGGATGGCGCTGCGCACGAACGGCAGGGTGCGGCGCTTCGACTGCCGGCGCTCGTTCATCGCTCCGCTCCCGCCCGCCGCTGGGCCTCGAGCAGCAGCGCCACCAGCGTCTTGCCCTCGCGGATCTCGCCGGCGCGCATCATCTCCATCGCTTCGTGGAGTGAGCATGTCTTCACCTCGATCTCTTCGTCGTCGTCGGGACGAGGGGGCACCTGCGTGAATCCCGTCGCGCGGAAGACGTACATCCGCTCGTCGCAGAAGCCCGGCGTGGTGTAGAAATCGGCGATCGGCTCGACGCGTGCGGCGCGGAGGCCGGTTTCCTCTTCGAGCTCGCGGGCGGCGCCCTCGGCCGGGGATTCGCCGGCGTTCATGAGGCCGGCGGGCAGCTCCCACATCAGCGTCCCGATCGGATGGCGCCACTGGCGCACGAGGACGACGCGACCGTCCTCGTGAACGGGCAGCGCCGCTACCGAGCCGCGATGGCGAACGACCTCGCGGATGCCGGTGGCGCCGTTCGGCTCACGGACGTCGTCGACCTCGAGACGCAGCACACGCCCGCTGTAGATCTCGCGCCGAGACAGCACTGCGAGGGCCCCCGGTTTTCTCGCCGGACCGCTCATTCTCCTCCGTGGACGTTGTTCGGCGAGGGTACCACGGTCAGCGCAAAGCGGCGAGCAGGTCCTCGAGGTCGGCGGGCAGGGGGCTGTCGAAGACGACGCGCGCGCCCGTCCCCGGATGGGTGAACGACAAGTGCGCGGCGTGGAGGGCCGGCCGGGTCAGACGAGAGAGGGCGGCTTTCGAGGCGGCGCGCCGGCTGGACGGCGGCCGCGTCCCGCCGTACACGGCATCTCCCGCCACCGGGTGCCCGATCGAGGCCAGGTGCACGCGGATCTGGTGGGTGCGGCCGGTGTGGATGCGCACGCGCACGAGCGCGGCGCCGTCCAGCGCCTCGATCACGGTGTAGTCCGAGGCGGCGGCGCGGCCGCGCGGCGCCCGGACGGACATCCGCTGGCGGTGCACCGGATCGCGTCCGATGGCGGCGCGTATCGAGCCCGTCTTGCGCGCGGGGACGCCCAGGACGATGGCCATGTACTCCTTCTCGACGGTCCGTCCGGCGAACTGGCGCGCGAGATCGCGATGGGCAGCGTCGTCCTTGGCGACGACGAGCAGGCCCGAGGTGCCGCGATCGAGGCGATGCACGATCCCGGGACGCAGCACGCCCCCGATGCCGGAGAGGTCCTTGACGTGGTGCAGCAGGGCGTTGACGAGCGTACCGCTCGGCCGCCCCGCGCCCGGATGCACCGACAGCCCGGCGGGCTTGTCCACCACGAGCAGGCGGTCGTCCTCGTGGACGATGCGCAGCGGGATGTCTTCCGGCTGCGGCTCTGCGGCGGCGGCCGGGGGCACCTCCACTTCGATCGTCTGGCCGGCGCGCAGCCGCGCGGAGGCCCGGGCGCGGCCGCCGTCCAGCGTCACCCGCCCGTCGCCGATCAGAGCTTGAATCCGCGAGCGGCTGAGCTCGGGAAGCTGCGCCGCCACCCAGGTGTCGAGCCGGGCGCCTGCGCCCTTCGCGTCGACGGTGAGCGGGTGGCGCACGGAGGGCGCGCTAGGCGGCTTTCTCGTCGTCGGTGGGCGTGATCTTCTGCCGGCGCGACAGCCACGGCATCAGCACCGCCATCAGCACCAGCAGCACGAGGGAGATGACCTGCGAGGTGGAGAGGGGCCCGTCGAACGGGAAGCCCCGCGCGCGATCGCCCCGGAAGAACTCGATCGTGAAGCGCGCGACGGAGTACAGGATCACATAGGCCACCGCGACCTGGCCGTGGAAGCGCTTGCGGGGCGCCAGCCACAACAGGAACGCGAACACGAGCGCAGCCGCCATCGATTCGTAGATCTGCGTCGGGTGCAGCGGGGTGTCGACGGGGGTGTGCAGCTCCTTGGCGGCCTGGATGTCGCGGAAGGTGACCGCCCACGGCACCTGCGTGGCGGCGCCGAAGCAGCAGCCGGCGGCGAGGCAGCCCAACCGGCCGATCGCCTGGCCGAGCACCACCGCGGGCGCGGCCACGTCCGCCACGCGCCACACCGAGAGCTTGTGCCGGACGACGTACCACACGCCGACAGCGATGCCGCCGATGAGGCCGCCGTAGAAGACACCGCCGCTGCGCAGCAGCGACCAGAGCTCGCGCGGGTTGCTGCGGTAATGGTCCCAATCGACGATCACGAGCAGGATGCGGGCGCCGATGAGGCCGCCGATGAGCGCCCACACCGCGAGGTCGGTGATGACCACGGGGTCCAAGCCCTCACGCCGCGCCTGTCGGGCCACCACCCAGAGGCCGACCAGGAACGCGATGGCGAGCAGCGCGCCGTAGGTCGGCAGCGACCACGGTCCGTGTTGTCCGAAGAGTTGGAAGGCAGGGATGGTGAAGAGGCGTGGGTACATCGTTACTCCGAGGCCGCGTGTTCCACCGCCGGGCCGTCGCTGGCGGACGACGCCGACGACGGCTCTTCGGCGGGGGAACGCAGCAGGTCGAGGATGAGCATCGCCACCCCCACCGAGATGCACGAGTCGGCGACGTTGAACGCCGGCCAGTGGTGCACGCGCCAGTAGACGTCGACGAAGTCGATCACGTATCCGTAGGCCAGGCGGTCGATGAGGTTGCCCACGGCGCCGCCCATGATGAGGGCCAGCGCGATCTGCGGCCAGCGCTGCGCGGCGGGGAGCTTGAGGGCGTACGCCGCGATCGCCCCGAGGGCGACGAGGCTCAGGATGGCGAAGAGCACCGACTGGTAGGGCAGGTCCGCGTTCGACAGGAACCCGAAGGCGGCCCCGCGGTTGCGCACGTGGGTGAGGCTCAGCACGCCGGGCACGATCTCGTGGGAGTCGTGCAGCGGCATCGAGCCCGCCACCACCCGCTTGGTGATCTGGTCGAGGACGATGACGGCGGCGGTCAGCAGGAGATACGGCCGCCGCAGTGACAGGCTCATGTACGGGACTCCAACGGTTCCAGCACCGCCGCGCAGCGCGGGCACACGCCGGCATGCACCTTCTGCGCGCCGACGGCGGTGGAGTACGTCCAACAACGCTCGCATTTATTGCCGGCGGCGTGACGAACATCGAGCTCGAAGTGGCTCCCCAGCGGAATGCCGGCAGGCGTGGCTTCGCCTGTTCGCGCTCTCTCTGGGATCCCTTCCAGCGTGACTTTGCTGACGATGAACAGGTTCGCGAGATTGCCCGGAAAGACGTGGCTCAGGTCTTCGTATCGTCGGAGGGGCGCCAATACGGCCTCCGCACCGCGAATCGTGACTTCTGCTTCGAGACTCGAGCCAATGGTCTTCGCCGCTCGCTTCTGTTCGAGCTCGCCCATGACGACGGAACGGATGGCCAGCAGGCCGCTCTCCCATTGCTCGATGAGCGGCTTGTTTGGCTCTTCGACGATCGGGAATAGGCCTAGATGCACATTCATCGCCTCAGGACCCAGGAGCGACGACCAGACCTCGTCGGCGGTGAACGGCAGGACCGGCGCCATCACCCGCGTGAGGTCCAGCGCGATGCGGTGCAGCACGTTCTGCGACCCGCGCCGCCGCGGCCCGTCCGCGGGGTCGGTGTAGAGCCGGTCCTTCAGCACGTCCAGGTAGAACGACGACAGGTCCGTCGAGCAGTACTGGACGAGCTGGTGGTAGACGAGGTGGAACTCGTAGCTCTCGTAGGCGTCCAGCACGCGCTTCATCACCTGCCGGTGGCGGGCGAGGGCGTAGCGGTCGATCTCGTCGAGCTCGGCTTCGGGGCGCGCGTGCCGTTTCGGATCGTAGTCGTACAGGTTCGAGAGCAGGTACCGCAGCGTGTTGCGGATCTTGCGGTACGACTCCGCGACCTGCTTCAGGATGTCGCCGGAGATCGTCCGCATGTCTTCGCGGTAGTCGACCATCGTGACCCAGAGGCGCAGGATCTCCGCCCCGAACTCGTTGATCACCTTCTGGGGGTCCACGACGTTGCCCTTCGACTTCGATTCCTTCTCGCCCTTGTCGTCGATGGTGAAGCCGTGGGTGATGACCTGCTTGTACGGCGCGCGGTCGTGTACGGCCACCCCCACGAGGAGCGACGAGTGGAACCAGCCGCGGTGCTGGTCGCTGCCTTCGAGGTAGACGTCGGCCGGCCAGGGCAGGTCCTTGCGCTTGCCGAGCACGGCGGCATGCGAAGAGCCGGAGTCGAACCAGACGTCGAGGATGTCGCGCTCCTTGGTGAACTTGTCACCGCCGCAGTCGCACTTGTACCCGGCGGGAAGCAGGTCGCGCGCCTCGCGGTCGTACCAGGCGTCGGCGCTCTCGCGCTCGAAGAGGTCGGCCACGCGGCGGGCCAGGGCCGCGGTCAGGTGCGGCTTGCCGCAGGCCTCGCAATAGAACGCGGGGATGGGCACACCCCACAGCCGCTGGCGCGAGATACACCAGTCGGGACGGTCCGCGATCATGTTGCGGATACGCTCGTAGCCCCAGGCGGGATACCAGCCGCCGTCCTGGTTCAGCCGGTCGATCTCGGCCAGCGCCTTCTCGCGCAGGCCGCTGTCCATCTTCACGAACCACTGCGGCGTGGCCCGGAAGATGATGGGGTTCTTGCACCGCCAGCAGATCGGGTAGCTGTGCTTGTTCTTGCCGGTGTGCAGCAGGCGGCCGCGCTGCTTCAGCAGATCGACGACCAGCGGGTTCGCGTCCCACACCTTCTTGCCGGCGAAATGCTCGACCTCCGCCATCAAGAATCCGCCCTCGTCGACGGGGCAGTAGATGTCGAGGCCGTACTTCATCCCGGTGAGGTAGTCGTCCCAGCCGTGGCCGGGAGCGGTGTGGACGATGCCGGTGCCGGTATCGAGGGTGACGTAGTCGGCGAGCACGCCGGGGGAGTCGCGATCGATCCACGGGTGGCGGAAGCGCACGTGCTCCATCTCCGCACCCTTGACCTCGGCCAGCGGCGCGCCCAGCTTGCTCTTGCCCCACCAGCGTTGCTCGGCCTGCGCCTGCATGGCCTTCGCGATCAAGAGCACGTCGTCGGTGTCCTTGATGGGGAAGAACGCGTAGTCCGCCTCGGGATGGAAGGCCAGCGCGAGGTTGGCGGGCAGCGTCCACGGGGTCGTCGTCCAGATGACGGCGGAGACGTTCTTGCCCCGCAGCCCGGGATGCTTCGCGGCCAGCGCGGCGTGCGCCTCGTCGGCCAGCGGGAAACGCACGTCGACCTCCGGGCTCACGTGGTTCTCGTCGTACTCGACCTCGGCCTCGGCCAGAGCGGTGCGGCACGAGATGCACCAGTGCACCGACTTCTTCGCCTTGTAGACGAGGTCTCGCTCCACGAAGCCGGCCAGCTCGCGCACGATCGTGGCCTGGTACTCGGGCGCCATCGTGAGATACGGCTTGTCCCACTCGCCGAGGATGCCGAGGCGCTCGAACTCCTGCTTCTGGACGGCGATGTACTTGTCGGCGTACTTGCGGCACTCGCGGCGGAACGAGACCGGCGTCATCTCGCGCTTCTTCGAGCCGAGGTCCTTGTCGACCTTGAGCTCGATCGGCAGGCCGTGGCAGTCCCACCCCGGCACGTAGGGCGTGTTCTTGCCCATCATGCTGCGGCTGCGGAGCAGGAGGTCCTTGAGCACCTTGTTGACGACGTGGCCGATGTGGATGTGGCCGTTCGCGTAGGGCGGGCCGTCGTGCAGGACGAAGAGGGGCGCGTCGGCCCGCGCCGCGCGTAACTGTCCGTAGAGATCGGCCTTACGCCATTCCTCGATGCGGCGCGGCTCCGCCTGCGGGAGGTTGGCCTTCATCGGGAAGTCCGTCTTCGGGAGATTGAGCGTCGCCTTGAGGTCCATGTTCGTGCCGGCCAAAGCAGACAGCCTAACATTGCCGCGAAAGACCCGTCAAATGAGCGGTTTCGCGGGACTCGGCCGAGCACCGGTCCCGTTCCGGACGGGGCTTTGGTTAAGATGCCGCGTCGCATCCTCTATTAATAGGAGCGCCTATGGCCTGTATCTCTGTTCGACGCCTGATGACGCGCCTCGTCGCAGTGGCGATCCTTGCCGGCTCCGTGCTGGCGATCGGCGGCTGCGGCAAGGAGTGCGACTCGTGTCAGGAAGACTCCGACTGCGCGAGCGAAGGCCTCGTGTGCGTGCAGTTCAGCAACGGCAGCCGCCGCTGCGGCTCCGGCGTCGGCGCGACGACCTGCCGCGTTCCGTAGTTGGACGCCGGCGAGGCCTCGCGCGGCAGCGCCATCAAGCTGGCCGCCGATGTCGCGGGCCGCTGCCTGGGGCTGGGGACCGCCCTCCTCATCACGCGGGCGCTCACTGTCGGGGATCTCGGCCGCTTCGAGATAGCGGCAGCCCTGGCCGTCCTCGCGGCAGAGGCCGCTGACCTCGGCCTGTCCGCGACGTCGGCACGCGATCTCGTCGCCGGCCGCGTCTCCATCCGGGCGGTGTTGCGCGCCAAGCTGCTGCTGTCCGCCGCCGCCGCCACCGTGCTGCCGGTTCTGGTGCTCGCGGGCGGATTCGAGCCGCTCACCATTCCCCTCCTCGCGTACTTCGTTCTCGGCGGCTGGGCGGAATGGCTCGGCGTGGTACTGCGGGTGCGCGATCGCCCTCTGCTGGAGGCGATCACGCTCCTGGTCCTGAGGGCCGGCGTCCTCGCCGCGGTGGCCGTGACCCTGTGGGGCCGGCCAAACCTCCCGTGGCTGGCCGCGGCCCATGCGGTCGCGACCATCGCGTCCGTCGCGGTCGGCGGTGTGCTCGCCTGGCAATTCGCCGGTCGACGCGGCGGACCCGATCCGGGGCCGGTCGCGGTGGTGCGCGCCGCGCGCCCGCTCGCCGTCAACAGCGTGCTCGCGCTCCTGAGCCTGCGCATCGAGCTCCTCGCCCTCGGCGCGTGGGGAGCCGCGGGTGACGCCGGCCTGTACGCGCCGGCGTCGAAGCTCGTCTCCTTCCTCCTCGTCATACCGGCGGCGGTGTGCGCGGGAGCGATGCCCGCCCTCGTCCGCGAGATCGCACGCGGGCAGCGCGCCGCACGGGAGCGCACGGCGACGACGCTGGGTTTGATCGCGGCCCCGGCGGCGGTCGGGCTCTGGCTGGTGCCGGGCGTGGTCCTGATCTTCGGGGAGCAGTACGCGGAGGCGGTGCGCCTCGTGCGCATCCTTGCCTTCGCGGTGCCGATGGTGTTCCTGAACGCGCTGATGCTCCATACCCTGGTCGCCGCCGGGCGTGGGGGGCGCGTCGCACGCCTCACCGCCGTGCGCGTCACTGTCGCGGCGGCCGCCGCCGCCGTGCTGGTGCCCGCGGCGGGCGTCTCGGGGGCCGCGCTGGGCTTCATGCTCGCCGAGCTCGCGCTGCTGTGGCTCGGCCACCGCGCCTGCGCCGACGCCGGCGTGCGTGTGCCCATCCTCCGTCCGATTCTCGCCGGCCTCGTGTTATCGGCGCCGATGGCGGTGCTCGTCGCCGTTCTCCACGCCCCCGACCTCGTGAAGGTCGCCGCCGGCGCGGGAGCGTACGCGGCGACGCTCTTTGGGGCTAAGATTCTCCGGTCCACGCTGGCGTCCCCCAGGTGATCCGATGCCCGACCTCGACGAGGCCATCTGGCGCACGATCGCGTACGCCGCCCTCTTCCGATACCCGCTGCGGATTTCCGAGCTGCGCCGTCGGCTCGTCGACGTGCCCGCCACCGCCGCCGAGATCACCGCCTGCCTTCGGGCCCCGCGGCTGCGCGCCCGTGTCGCCTGGCGCGACGGCTTCGTCGTCCCCGCGGGCTGTGAGGCCTGGGTCGACCTGCGTCGGCAGCGCTCCGCGCGGTCGCGCCGGCTCGTGGCCGCCCATGCCCGCGCCCTGCGCGCCATCGGCTTCTTCCCGTTCGTGCGGATGGCGGCCCTCAGCGGGGCGTGTGCCCACGAGAACGCCACCGACGACGACGTCGACGTCTTCCTGATCACGCAGCGCGGACGCGCGTGGACGGTGACGCTGCTCCTCATGATCGCGAGCAAGCTCGCCGGCCTGCGCCGGACGTTGTGCCTCAACTACGTCCTCGCCGAGGATGGCCTCGCACTGCCCGAGCGCGACGCGTTCACCGCCTCCGAGCTCGTGGCCCTGCGGCCGCTCGCCGGCGGCGAGACCTACCGCCGCTTCGTGGGGGCCAACGCCTGGGTGGCCGATCGTCATCCCAACTTCTTCGCCGGCCACGAGCGGGAATCGGAAGCGGTGCCGCGATCAGTGGGCGCGGGCCTTCTCGAGCGCGTCGCCGACGTGTTCGGTGCCGGCCTCGTCGAACGGGCGGCGCGCGCCGTCCTCGAGCCGTACCTGCGGCGGCGGGTGAGGGGCCCCGGCGTCGATCTCTCCCCGCGCCGGCTCAAGCTGCACGGCCACGATCACCGCGGGCCGGTGAGTCGTGCCTTCGAGGCCGCGCAGGCGCCGCCGGAGGCGCGCAGCGCATGAGCGCAGTATTGTTCGGACAGGGCTACTCGCTACGGCTCGACCCGAAGCTCCAGGCCGCGCGGCAACCGTACGCGCCCCTCGGGACGCTGTACGCCGCGGCCGCCGCGCGCGCCGCCGGCCACGAGGTCGCGCTCCACGATTCGATGCTCGCGTCGTCGGCCCGGGAATGGGAAGACGCCTTGGGTCGCGTGCGCCCGCGGCACGCGGTGTTGTACGAGGACTCGTTCAACTACCTGGCGAAGATGTCGCTGCAGCGCGCACGCGAGTCGGCGGTGGCCATGATCCGCGCCGCCCGCCGCCGGGGCGTCACCGTCCTCGCCGCCGGCCCCGACGCCGCGGCGTGTGCCGAGCCGTATCTCGAGGCCGGAGCGGCGGCTGTCATCGCGGGCGAAGGCGAGGCGGCGCTGGTCGAGGCGCTCGACGTGCTCGACAGCCGCACGACGTCGACCCTCGCCGAGGTGCGCGGCCTGATCCTGCGCGAGGGGCGCACGCCGCCGCGCCCGCCCCTTCGCGACCTCGATGGGCTGCCGCCACCGGCCTGGGATCTCGTCGACGTCGAGGCGTACCGCCGCGTCTGGAAGACGCATCACGGCTACTTCTCGATGAACGTCCTCACCACGCGGGGGTGTCCCTATCGCTGCAACTGGTGCGCGACGCCGGCGCAGGGCCGGACGTACGCGACGCGGAGCGCGGCGAGCGTGGCGCGGGAGCTCGCGTGGCTGAAGCACCGGTACGCACCCGATCACATCGCCTTCGTCGACGACATCTTCGGCCTGAAGCCGGGGTGGGTCGCCGAGCTCGCCGATCACCTGTCGGCGCAGGACGCCGTCATCCCGTTCAAGTGCCTCTCCCGTGCCGACCGTCTGGACGAAGAGACGGTAGCCGCCCTGGCGCGCGCCGGCTGCCGCACGGTGTGGCTCGGGGCGGAGTCGGGCTCGCAGGAGATCCTCGACGCGATGGACAAGGGCACGCGTGTCGAGGACATCCGCGCGGCCTCGCGCCGCCTGCGAGCGCACGGCATCGAGGTCGGCTTCTTCCTGCTGTTCGGTTATCCCGGCGAAGGCTGGCCGGAGATCGACGAGACGCGCGCGCTGGTGAAGGAGTGCCAGCCCGACGACATCGGCGTCTCGGTGGCGTATCCGCTGCCGGGCACGCGCTTCCACGATACGGTGGCGGCGCAGCTCGGGGCCCAGCGCCACTGGGTCGACTCCGCGGACCTGGCCATGATGTACGAAGGTCCGTTCACGACGGCGTTCTACCGCGCGCTGCACCGGGTCGTCCATGCGGAGCTGCGGCAACCGCGGCGGCGCGGGTGGCGACGCTGGCTCGGGGCGGCGGCGTTGCCGGTGGCACGCTGGCACCTCCGGAGCCTGGCCTGATGGACGTCCTCCTCACCCACGGGTACTTCCTCGAGGCCGACGCGCAGGAGCGGCGCATCCTGCGGCCGTACCCGCCGCTGGGGATCTTGTACCTCTCGTCGCACCTGAAGCGCGCCGGCTTCTCGGTGGAGGTCTTCGACTCGACGTTCCGTTCGTTCGCGGAGCTGCGCGCCCTGCTGCGGACGCGCCGGCCGCCGGTCGTGGGCGTGTACGCGAACTTGATGACGAAGGCGACGGTCCTGAGTATCGCCGCCGCCGCGCGGGACGTGGGTTCCACTGTCGTGCTCGGCGGGCCGGACCCGCCGCCGCATGCGGACGAGTACCTGGCTCATGGCGCGGACGCCGTCGTGATCGGCGAAGGGGAGCGGACGCTCGAGGAGCTCTTGCCGCGCGTGCGCAGCGATCCGCAAGGACGGCGCTGGGACGACATCGCCGGGCTCGCGTACCGCGACGTCGACGGCACGCCGAGACGCACGCCGCCGCGGCCGCTGCTGCCGACGCTCGACGATCAGCCGTGGCCCGACCGCGACGCCATCGCCATCGAGCCGTATCTCGACGCGTGGCGGCGCCGGCACGGCCGTGGATCGCTCTCGCTCGTGACGGCCCGCGGCTGTCCTTTCACGTGCACGTGGTGCAGCCGGTCCGTGTTCGGCGAGACGCACCGGCGGCGATCGGTGGCGGCGGTGGCGGACGAGGCGGCCATGCTCGTCGAGCGCTACCGGCCGGAGCAGCTCTGGTACGCCGACGACGTGTTCGCCATCCATCGCGGATGGACGCTCGCGTTCGCCGACGAGATGGCCCGTCGGCGCCTGCGGGTGCCGTTCGAATGCATCTCCCGCGCCGAGCGTATCGACGACGACGTGGCCGACGCGCTGACACGCCTGGGCTGTTTCCGTGTGTGGATCGGATCGGAGAGCGGCTCGGCGCGCGTGCTCGAGGCCATGCAGCGGCGGGTGCGCGTCGAGCAGATCCAGGCGGCGACGCGGCGCCTGCAGGCGCGCGGGATCGAGGTCGGTCATTTCGTGATGTTGGGCTACGCGGGCGAGGAGGAATCGGATCTCGAGGCGACGGTGGCGCACTTGAAGGCGGCGCGGCCGGACACGTTCCTGACGACGGTGGCCTACCCGATCCGCGGCACGCCGTTCCACGACGAGGTGGCCTCGCGCGTCGTCGCCCCCGGGGCGTGGGCGGACACGACCGATCGCGACCTGCGCATCCGCGGGCGCCGCTCCCGCGGGTACTACCGTTGGGCGCAGCGGTGGATGACGGCCGAGGTCGCCCGAGACCGGCACTGGCGCGAGGGTCGCCTCGTGCGCGCGGCGCGTGCCGCCGCCATTGCCGGCGCCGGCCGCCTGGGCATGAAGCTGCTCGGGCATCGGAGGGAAACCTGAGCGAGCGCGCGGAGACCGCGTACGGCCACGACCTGCCGACCTGGCCGGGGTGGTGCTGCTCGTACTGCGCGTCGCCGCTGCTGCTGCGGCCGCACGGCCTCTTCTGCCCGCCGGAGGGCCGCTTCTTCGCCAACGTGAACGGCGTCTATCGCCTCCTTCCCGAGGAGCGCCGCCGCGAGATCCTGCCGTTCCTCGAGATGTACCAGCGCGTCCGGCGGGACGAAGGCTGGGTGGCTTCGCCGCTGCTGCCGGAGACGGTGCCCGGTGCGCCGCACGCGTCCGTGTGGCGACAGCGTGCGGCGTCGTTTCGGCGGGCGGTCGACATCGCGGGCCGCGTCCTCGGGCCCAGTCCCTGGCGCGTCCTCGAGATCGGCGCCGGCTGCAGCTGGGCGAGCCTCCGCCTCATGGAGCGCGGCCACCGTGTCGCCGCCATCGACGTCAATCTCGACGCCCAGGACGGCCTCGTCGCCGCCGATCGGATCTCGCCGCTCGCCGAGCACCTGCCCCGCGCGGAGGCGGAGATGGAGGCGCTGCCCTTCGAGCCGGGCGCGTTCGATCTGGTGATCGCGGTGGCGGCGCTGCACTACACGGCGCGCCTCGCGCGGACGCTGGTCGAGCTGCGGCGGGTGACGCGCCGCGGCGGGCTGCTCCTCGTCTGGGACTCGCCGGTGTACCGGCGCCGCGAGGACGGCGAAGGGATGGTGGCGGCGCGGATGCGCCGGCATCAGGAGCGCTACGGCGCGGTACCGCCGCGCGAGGGCGAGGCCGGGTACCTCGTCGTCGGTGAGCTCGCCGATCTGTTCGAGAGCGCCGGTTGGGGGGTGGAGGTCCACGGTTGGCCGGGCCGCGTCGGCGAGACGCTGCGGGACCTCCTGGAGAAGGCTCGCCACGGCCGGCGCACGGCGAGGTTCCCGTTACTGGTGGCCCGACGTGACAGCTGAGGCCGTCGCGCGGGCGTTCGATCAGGCGGCCGCGACATACGACGACACCTGGGGGACCAACCCCGTGGGGCTCCTGTTCCGGCGGATCTACCAGGAGCGCCTCGCCGCCCGCTTCGTGGCGGGCCAGCGGGTCCTCGATCTGGGCTGCGGCACCGGTGAAGACGCTCTCTTCCTCTCCGCGCGCGGGATCGCCGTCGGCGCCGTCGATGCCTCCGCGGCGATGATCGCGCGAGCCTCGGAGAAGGTGCGGCGGCGCGGGCCGGGAGGCACGATCGACCTCGTGCAAGGCTCGATCGAGACCCTCGCCGGCTTCGAGCCGGGCTGGGACGGCGCCTGCTCGAACTTCGGGGCCCTGAACTGTGCCGACACGGCGGCGGTCGGCCGCCGGCTCGCGCTCCTCCTGCGCCGCGGGGCGCCGGTCGTGTTCAGCGTGATGGCGCGCTCGCCCCTCCCCGCCGCGGTGTATCGGGCCCTGCGCGGCCGCGGGTCGCGCCGGCGCGACGGCGACGTGAGCGTCGGCGGGATCCCGGTGCCCGTCCGTTATCCGCGGCTGGCCGATCTGTGCGACTCCCTGGGCGCCGCCTTCCGCTGGGAGCGGGCGGCGGCGCTGGGCGTGTGTGTGCCCGACCCCGGGCAGTACCGCTGGGTGGAGGCACATCCGCAAGCGTTCGGCCTGTTGGCGATGGCGGAGCGTGTCGTGCGCACGTGGCCGGTGCTCCGCACGTGGGGCGATCACCTCGTCATCGAAGGCGTGCGGACGTGAGGCTGCTCGTGCTGGAGCTCTCCGCGCGCTGCGATCAGCGATGCGCGCACTGCGCCATCTGGACGGGCGGCGCGGCGGCGGCCGGGCCCGCCC
>Ga0114129_10002454_pt1 | contig 25742 bp, 17 predicted proteins | sample RhiMetdeltSRZDD1_FD_80071 | JGI IMG/M metagenome (GOLD analysis project Ga0114129, IMG submission 80071) | Populus rhizosphere microbial communities from Tennessee, USA - Rhizosphere MetaG P. deltoides SRZDD1 (version 2) (version 2) | ecosystem: Host-associated > Plants > Roots > Rhizosphere >...
AAGTCATCAGTCACCAGTCGTCAGTCCTCAGTCACAAGTCTTCAGTCGGCAGTCTCAGTCGTCAGTCCTTAGTCACAAGTCTTCAGTCGGCAGTCTCAGTCGGCAGTCTCAGTCGTCAGCTTCGGTCGTCAGCCTCAGTCGTCAGCCTCAGTCGTCGGCCTCAGTCGTCGGCCTCAGTCGCAGCCTCAGTCATCAGCTTCGGTCGTCAGCTTCGGTCGTCAGCTTCGGTCTTGCTTCAATCGTGAGCTTCAGTCGTCAGTTTCGGTGGCGGGCCTTGATGACTATGGCTTGAAACTGACGACTTGTAACCGATGACTGACGACCTGTAACCGATGACTGACGACTTCCGACTGATGACTGACGACTTCCGACTGATGACTGATGACTTCCGACTGATGACTGATGACTGGCGACTGAAGACTACTTCCCTGGGCGATCGATTCCGTGACCGATTGGAAAGTACCCGGGCAACGCGATCGGCAATCTGCCGCTAATGGCCGCCTCGCCCGCAATCGCGCGGACCGCGGCCGCCTCGGCCATGTCATAGAAATCGTAGGTGAGCAGCACGGCCGGCAGCTCTGGGATCGCTGCCGCGACATAGGGATTGCCGAAGAACGTCGTCACGATCGGCGTGTTGGCGCCCGACGCGACGCGCGCAAGATCCCGCAGGAAGCGGACCAGCGGCTCCGCCAGATCCAGGCGGCCGCTGCCGGACGTCGCGCGAACCAACACGGACACGACGATGGCGCCGTAGCGCGGTGCGGTGGAGCGAACGAGCGCGAGCTCCGACAGCGGCGTGTGATCGGAGACCTCGATCGCCGTCACCCGGGGCCATCGTTTCTTCAGCTCAGGAATGAACGTGCGGCCGGGGGCCGCAATCTGCCAGCCTGACGGGTAGTCGAGGACGGAGAGATACAGGACAGGTGTGTCGCGCGGCACCGCGAGCGGCACCTGGCGGCGCTCGTCCTTCACCAGCGTGATCGACCGCGCCGAGGCTTCCTGCGCGACCGCCTGGTGCGCGCGGCCGCCGACCCTCTCCGGCAAGGCGTCGAGGTCGATCGCGCGCCGCAGGTGAAGGCCGAGCGACGCCTTCGCGCGCAGCACGCGCTCCACCGACTCGTCGAGCCGCGCCTCGCTGATGCGTCCTCCCGCAACCGCCGCCTACACGCCCTTGAACGCCGCGATGGGATCGGGTGAATGCAGCACGAGATCCGCGCCGCCAAGCAGGGCGCGCACGGCGCCTTCCTCGGGCGGCAGGAGCTTCGCGACCGCGTCCATCGACATCGAATCGGTGTAGACGAGGCCGCCGAACCCGATCTCGTCGCGCAACAGCCGCCGCAGCACGGGCGCGCTGAACGTGACGGGCGTCGCCGGCGTCGGATCGAGCGCCCGCAGCTCGATGTGCGCGGCCATCACGGCGCCAGCGCCCTGCTCCACACCGCGTCGGAACGGCACGAGCTCGAGCCGATCCAGCCGCGCGCGGTCGAAGGTGATCACCGGCAGACCGAGATGGCTGTCGACGTCGGTGTCGCCGTGGCCGGGGAAATGTTTGAGGGTGGCAATCATGCCGCCGTCCCGCGCGCCCTGAACGTAGGCGGCGACCAGCGAGGCGACGCGCGCCGGGTCCTCACCGTAGGAGCGCGTGTTGATCACGGGATTCCGCGGGTTGTTGTTCACATCCGCAATCGGCGCGAAGTTCACGTGGACGCCGATCGCCTTCGATTCGATCGCCGTGATCCGCGCCTCTTCGCGCACCAGCCGCAGATCCTCGCCCGGCGCGATGGCCCCAATCGCCATCTGCCGCGGAAATGCAGTCGCGCCGGCCAGTCTGAAGCCGGCGCCGGTCTCGAAGTCGGCCGTGTTCAGGAGCGGGATCGCCGACAGGGCTTGCAGGCGATTGATGAGAAACGCGGCCGACAACGGCTGACCCAGAATGACCGTGCCGTACCCGGGATTGAGAAGGACCGGCGGCGCCGGCTGCGAGGCACCAAACACGTGGAAGCCGCCGACGTGATACTCGCGCACCAGGCGCACGAGCGCGTCGAAGGTATCGCTGTCAGTGCTGAGGAAGCTCGACTCGAATGACGGGACGATCAGCTGCCCGATTTTCTCGTCGAGCGTGAGCGTCTTCGTCGTCTGATCGACCCATCGCTCAGCGGCCGTGTCGAGAAGAAAGGGATTGCGGACCGCCGACAATCCCACAACGCCGCATCCAGCGAGAGCTACGAACACGCGAACACACGAAACGACACACCCAGAATGCTTTCGTGCTTTCGCGCTTTCGTGGCAGGCGTGCCCCATGCGCGATGGTAGCACGCACCCCGCGCTACAATGCGGCCGATGGCTCCTTCGAGCGACACCGAGCACAAAGCGAACGCGCCCGCCTCGGTGCGTTGCTTCGTCGTGACAGTCAGCGATACCCGAACCGAGGCGACCGATCGCAGCGGCCGCGCGATCGTCGAACTGCTCACGGCCGCCGGGCACGTCGCATCCGGACGCACGATCGTGAAGGACGAGCCGGGGCTCGTGCGTGACACGGTCGAACGACAGCTCGCCAATCCCGACATTCAGGTGATCATCACGACCGGCGGGACCGGCATCACGTCGCGCGACAGCACGTACGAAGCCGTGAGCGCGCTCCTGCAGAAACGCCTCGATGGATTCGGCGAACTGTTCCGGATGCTGAGCTATCAGGATATCGGATCCGCCGCGATGATGAGCCGCGCGTGCGCGGGTCTCGCGTCGGGAAAGATTGTCGTCTCGCTGCCCGGTTCGGAAGCGGCAGTCAGGCTCGCGATGGAACGCCTGCTGATCCCGGAGCTCGGGCACCTCGTGCAGCAAGCGTCAAGGTGAAGCCGAGTCGTTCGTGGTTCGACGTGCGGCGTGCGACGTCCAGTGCGACGTTCGACGTGGGTAGAACGACGCACGTAGAACGACGAACGTAGAACGGACAGCGACAAATCCAGGCATGCGACCCTTCACTTCTACGATTTCTCTCGACGAAGCGCGACGCCGCCTCGAAGCGGCCGTGCGGCCGATCGAGCGCACGGAACGCGTGCGGCTGGACCAGGCGGCCGCACGTGTGGCCGCGGCAGACGTCGCCTCCGGCATCGATGTCCCGCCCTTCGCGCGATCGGCGATGGACGGCTATGCAGTCGTGGCGGTCGACACGGAGCCAGCGTCGCGGGCGGCTCCAGTCCGACTCCGGCAGCTCGATCGCATCTTCACGGGCCAATCGTCGACGCAAGTCGTCACGCGCGGCACCTGCGCGGAGATCGCGACCGGTGCGCCGCTGCCAGCCGGCGCAGACGCGGTGGTGATGGTGGAAGAAACGGCAAAAGCCGACGCCACGACGATTGAGATCTTTTCGGCCGCCGCTGTCGGGCAGAACATCGGCAGGCGCGGCGGCGACATCGCCGCCGGCGATCGCGTGATCGCGTCAGGCGACCTCATCACGCCCGGCCGCGTCGGGGCGCTCGCCGCCATCGGCCACACGGATGTCGAGGTGTATGCGAAGCCGCGGGTCGCGATTCTGTCCACGGGTAACGAGGTGGTCGAACCCGGCCAGGCGCTGTCCGAGGGACACATCTACGACGTCAACCGCTTCACACTGGGTGCGATCGTCTCCGCCCATGGCGGCGCGCCCGAACCGCGTCGGCCGGCAGAGGATACGGTCGATGCGCTGCTGCGGGCGCTCGACGAGTGCGCGACGGCGGACCTCGTCGTGTTCTCCGGCGGCAGCTCGGTCGGCGAGCGCGATCTCGTGGTCGACGCCATTGCGGCGCGCGGTCAGATGATCTTTCACGGCATCGCCGTCCGGCCCGGCAAACCGACCGCCTTCGCACTCGTGGGAGGGACGCCGTTCTTCGGCATGCCGGGCAATCCCACGTCCTGTCTCTCGAACGCCTACATCCTGCTCGTCCCGTTCCTCCGCGCGCTCGCCCGAGTCCCCGCGCACACGCCGCGGACCCTGCGCGTTCCGATCGGCCGGCGCATCGTGTCCGCCGCGAACCGCCACCAGTTCTACACCGTCCGTCTCCGCGACGGCGCGGCCTTCCCCGCGTTCAAAGGCTCTGGCGACATCACGAGCCTCTCCATGGCCGACGGCTACATCGAGATCCCAGCGGATCAGAGCACCGTGGAAGAAGGCGCGGACGTGACCGTGACACTGTTCTGACGTCTGGGAATTGCGATGTGGTCGACACGCCGTCTGAACACCACGATGTGGCGCGCCGCGATAGTCCTCGGGCTTGCCGGTGCCGCGGCCGTCGGGCTTCGGGAGGTCGTGCTCTCGTCGACGTTTCAGCTGTTCGGCGACTACGTGGCGCGCGTCGACATCCAGGAACGCGTGGTTGCGATGACCTTCGACGATGGGCCGAGTCCGTATTGGACGCCCAAGTTCCTCTCGGTGCTCGACGAGCGGCGCGTGCGAGCGACGTTCTTCATGATGGGCAGGAACGTCGAGCGCTACCCGGCCGTCGCACGCGAGGTCCTGAAGCGCGGTCATGAGATCGGCAACCACTCGTATTCGCATCCCAAGCTGATCTTCATGTGGCCCGGCAGCGTCCGTGAGGAGATCGAGCGCACCGACACACTGCTTCGCGGCATCGGCGTGCCGGGCGAGATCCATTTCCGGCCGCCGCACGCCGCGAAATTCGTCGTGCTGCCGTACGTCCTGACACAACTGCACAAGCTCAGCGTGATGGGCGACGTGGATCCGGAGGAGTGGAAGCAGCGCCCCGCGGCGGTGATGACCGAGTCGATCCTGCGTCAGGTGCGGCCGGGATCAATCCTCGTCCTGCACGATCCCATGGGCGCCGAGAGTCTGCGGACGCTCGAGAACATTCTGCCGGCGCTGATCGCGCAAGGCTATCGGTTCGAGACCGTATCGGAGCTGGTGCGGCGCCGCGCGAAGCCCTGAGCCCACGGCAGAACGCAAAGCCCGCAAAGAACGCAAAAAAATGGCTTGGCGGCCTCGGCGGCTATTGCGTTCATCGCCGTCCGATCCGGCGCTCGTACTCCTGCTCGAGCACATCCGCCGTATGCAGATCGAAGGCGCCGGCCGTGCGCGCGTACGCTCCTCGGAATTCCGAGTGGCAGCGGTAGCAGACGGTCAAGTCCTTGAGCCGCCCGTAGACGACGAGATCGATGAGCGCCGCCGAGGCTAGGATGCCGTACGCGATCAGGTCGCGGCCGAACCAGTAGAAGCCGGCGCTGATCAACGCGCCGACGATGACGACCGTCAGTCCCACCTTCGGATCGAAATCCTTGCGGATGTAGAAATCACCGCCGCTGCACACGGGACACCGATCGACGGCGCGATCGGCTTTCAGCGCGTCGCTGACAGCCAGCGGCAGCTCGCGGCCGCAGCCGCCACATTTGATCGCCGCGGGCGCCTCATCAGCGCGGAGCGCCAGTCCTGCGTCGCACTTCGGACACTTGGCCAATATCTGCATCGGGTAATTGGGTCCTCATTCTTCTCGGAGAGCTTCAGTCGGTTCCAGACGCGCGGCGCGCAGCGCCGGAAGATAGCTCGCTAGCAGCGCGACGACGCCGAGGCCTGCCGCGGCCATCGCCAGCGTCGACGGATCGCCGGGACCCAATCCGAAAAGCAGCGTACGAGCGGCGCGTGCGGCAGCCACCGACGCCACGAGACCGACGACGACACCTGCGCCCAGCAGCAGACCGGCCTCGCGCATCACCATGCGTACCACCTCCCCGCGATTCGCGCCGAGCGCCATCCGGATGCCGATCTCGTTGCGGCGCCGCGCGACCATGTACGACATCACGCCGTACAACCCGATCGTCGCGATCAACGCCGCCAGCCCGCCGAAGAACCCTGACAGCGTCGCCATCAGCCGCTCGCGCATCAGCGACTCACTGACCTGCTTTCGCATCGTATCGAACTGGAGGACGATGGACGGATTGATCTGCGTCACGGCCGCAGCGACTTCCGCGGTCACCGTGGTCAGCGGTGCGTTGGATCGCAGGATGATTTGAATGAACGGCGACATGTCTTTCGGGTCGCCTTGCGCAGGCGGAAAGTACCCGATCGGCCCGAAGGGCTCGCGCAGGTCGGTGTATTTCGTGTCCTTGACGACGCCAACGATCTCGAACACCGGCCGCGGCACGCCGGGCCCTTCCTCGATTTGAAATCCCTCGCCGATCGGATTGCGACCGGGGAGGAATGTCCTGACGAACGATTCGTTGACGATGACCACTTTCTTCGCCTGCGCGTGATCGACACGATCGTCGAACGGACGCCCGAGAAGGACCGGCGTGCCCATCGTCTTGAAATAGTCGGCGCTGACGGCATTGAAATTCGGATGCTCCTTCTGCTTCTTGCCGTCGACGAGAACGTTGTTGTTCCAGCCGCTGCCGCTGACTGGAACGATGAGGGCCTGGGCGGCGGCCTGAACCCCGGGCAGCGCCGACAGGCGGGCCGTGACCTCTTCGAACGCGGACGCCAGCCGCTCCGTGGTCATACCGGTTCGCCGCAGATCGAGACTGGCGATCACGATTCCCTCCTGTGCGAACCCTGGATCCATGGTCATCAGATTACGCAGGCTGCGCACGAACAGCACCGCGCCGACGACCAGCACCAGCGACAACGCCACCTGCGCCACGACGAGCGCCCGGCGCATCCCGAAGCGCTCGCGCGTATCGGTGGATCCGCGGCTGCCCGCCTTCATGGCTGCGCCTGGGACCGTGCGCGTGGCGCGGATCGCGGGCAACAGGCCGAACAGCAGGCACGTCACGGCCGCCAGCGCGGCCGCAAACCCAAAGATTCGCCAGTCGAGAGTCAGCGCGACGAAGATGCGGTTCGACTCGGTAGTCAGGAACCCGACCAGAAACTGGCTGAGCCACACCGCGATGGCCGCCCCGCCGGCCGCGCCAGTCGCCGCGAGCAACAGGCTTTCGGCGAGCATCTGCCGAACGATGCGGCCGCGGGATGCGCCAATCGCCAACCGGACGGCCACTTCGCGCTCCCGGACGGTCGCCCGCGCCAGCATCAGGTTCGCCAGGTTGGCGCACGCAATCAGCAGCACGAGACCGGTCGTCGCGAGCAGCAGCCACAAAGGCGATTCGTAGTTCCGGCGCAGCGACGACACGCCGTTCCCTGCCTCGAACGCGCCCAGCCGGAAGCCCAGATAGCTCTTCGCATCGTCGGCGCTGTACAACGGCGGCACCGTGGCCTTGAACATCGGCTCCGACAAGGATGCCAGATGCGCGGTCGCCTTTTCGATTGTCCAGTCGCCCTTCAGCCGGCCAAAGACAGAGAGGAACCAGACGTCCGGTTTGTCGAGAGCCGTCCGCGTCCCTCGACTCAGCGGCTCGGCGCACAGCGGAACAGCGACGTCATACGCGCGGCCCACCTCGACGCCGAAAAAGGCTGCCGGCGTCACGCCGACGATGTCGAACGAATGGCCGTCCAACCGCAGGCTGCGGCCGATTGCAGCGGGACTCCCACCGAACTCGCGCTGCCAGAAGCCGTAGCCGATCACCGCCGGCGGCGCCGCGCACCCTCGTCTATCGTCGTCGGGCGTCAGCGTCCGGCCCACCAGCGCCGGCACGCCAAGCGTGTTGAAGAAATCGCCACTGACCCACAAGCCTTGCGCGTACCGGGCTTCTCCGCCGGTCGTCAGATTGAACGCATTCACGCCCCACGCAAATGCACCCGAGAAAGCCTGCTGACGCTCGCGCAGCTGTTCCCACAGCGGGTTCGTCATCATCGGCCGCCTGCCCAGGAAGGCACCCGTACGCCCGTTCGGCGTCGCCGCGATGCGGATCTCAACCAGCTGCTGTGGATCCTTGACCGGCAGCGTCCGAAGGCGTACGGCATCGAGCAGCTGAAAGATTGCGGTGTTGGCGCCGACACCCAAGGCAAGCGACAGGATGGCGACAATGGCGAATCCGGGACTCAGTCGAAGCAGGCGCGCACCGTGTTTGAGATCGCGCCAGGTGTTGTCGATCAGGGCCATGGTGTTCATCAGATAGATGTCCTCGCGGACCAGGGTTGTGTTGCCGAGTTTGCGGCGCGCCGCGTCGCGGGCCTCGCGCGGCGTCATGCCGCGCGCCAGGTTGTCGTCGATTTCAATCGCAAGGTGCGCGTCGATCTCGCGCGCACGCTCGTCGTCCCAGCGCGCGCGGCGGAAGAATCGCCGAATGGACATCACGGACAGCTAGCCCCCAGCCTCGAGCCCCTACTCGTCTCTGAGCGCTTCCGTCGGCTCGAGGCGCGATGCACGCAGCGCCGGCAGGTAACTCGCCACGATCGCAACGGCACCAAGCGAGGCTGCCGCCGTCAGCAGCGTCAGCGGGTCGCCTGGGCTCAAGTCGAACAGGAGCGTGCTCGCCGCGCGCGCCGCCACGATGGAGGCCACCAGGCCGACCAGCACGCCGGCTCCCAATAGACGGCCGGCCTCGCGCATCACCATCCCGACCACCTCGCGCCGGTCGGCGCCGAGGGCCATCCGAATGCCGATTTCGTTGCGGCGGCGCGCGACCATGTACGACATGACGCCGTAGAGGCCGACCGTCGCAATCAACGCCGCGAGCGCGCCGAAAAACCCCGACAGCGTCGCCATCAGGCGTTCCCGCATCAGCGAGTCATTCAGCTGCGATTGCATCGTCCGGAACTCGACGACGATCGACGGGTGGACTTCCCGGGCGAGGGCCGTGATCGTCGACGTCGCCTGCGCGAGTGGCAGCCGCGATCGCACGACGAGGCGAAGCGTGGAACCGGGCGGCTCGTTCTGAGTGGCCGGCACATATACCAGCGGCTCGAACGGATCGCGCACGTCGTTGTACTTCGCGTCTCGGGCCAAGCCAACGATCTCGTAGACGGGTCGAGGCGTGCCCGGCGCCTCGTCGATCTGAAACGTCTTGCCCAACGGGTTCTGTCCGTCGAAGAACACGCGCGCGAACGACTCGGTGACAATCGCAACGGGTTGCGAGGTGGCAGTGTCGCGGTCGCTGAAATCGCGGCCCGCGAGGAGAGGCGCGCTCATCGTCCGGAAATAGCGGTCGCTAATCCAGTTGAAGTTCACGCTCTCGGGACGGGTCACACCTCCGATCACGAGTTCGCGGTTCGAGAACGACCCGGTGATCGGCACGTTCCGCACCTTGGCGGTGTCCTCCATACCGGGCTGATGTCGAAGGCGTTCCAGCAGGTTGGCGTGTGCGGCCGCTATGCGGACATCCGGAATCCCTGCGCGTCGGAAGTTCAGCACGGCGACCAACAGATCGCTTTTCGTGAACCCGGCATCAACGGTCGTCAGATTGCGCAGCGTCCGGACGAAGAGGAGCGCGCCGACAACCAGCACGAGCGACAGTGCCACCTGGACAACGACGAGGATGCGCCGCAGACCGAAACGCTGGCGGGTGTCCGTCGTCCCGCGGCTGCCGGCCTTCATGGCGTCGCCGGGGGCGGTCGCGGTGGCGCGGATCGCCGGCAACAGGCCAAACAGCAAGCACGTCGCCGCGGCCAGCATCGCGATGAACCAGAACACGCGCCAGTCGCCGGCGACTTCGAGGAACACGCGGTCGTTCTGCGTCGCGAGCGACGCGACGAGCACGCGCGACAGCCACTGGGCCAGTACGGCTCCCACACCGGCGCCCGCCACTGCGATCAGCACGCTCTCTGCGAGCATCTGGCGGGCAATCCGGATACGCGACGCGCCGAGCGCCAGGCGTACGGCGATCTCGCGTTCGCGGGCGGTCGCGCGGGCGAGCATCAGATTCGCCAGGTTCGCGCACGCGATGAGCAGAACCAGGGCGGTCGTGGCGAGCAGCAGCCAGAGCGGCCGCTCGTACTCACGGAGATTCGACACGCCGGTTCCCGCGGGGATCGCGCCGAGCCGGAAGTCCAGGTAGGATTTCTCGTCTTCCGGCCGGTATTTCGCCAGCGTCTCCTTGAACATCGGCGGCGAGATGGCGCGGAGATGTGCGGATGCCTTCTCGATCGTCCAGCCCGGCTTCAGACGACCGATCGCGGCGAGGAACCAGCCATCGTTCGCATCGAGGTACGAGTGCAGGCCGCGCGAGATCTGCTCGGCACAGAGCGGCACCGCGACGTCGAAGTGGCGACCGATCTCGACACCGAAGAAGCCGGGCGCCGTTATGCCGACAATCTCGAAGGGGTTGCCGTCGAGCGTGAGCGTGCGGCCGAGCGCGGATGCGCTGCCGCCATATTCGCGCTGCCAGAACCCGTAGCTGATCACGGCGGGCGGGGACGCGCAACCCCGCCGATCGTCGGCGGACGTCAGCACGCGCCCGAGCATCGGGCTCACTTCGAGCGTCGTGAAGAAATCGCCGCTCACCCACAACCCATCCACCGGGCGGCTCTCGCCACCCGCGCTCAGGTCGAACACGGGCGATGCCCACGCGAACACGCTCGAGAAGGCCTCTTGACGATCGCGGATCCGCTCCCACAGCGGATTGGTCAGGACAGCATGTCGTCCTTCGAACGATCCCGATCGATTGAGGTTGTCGCCCGCGATCCGGACTTCTACGAGCTGCTCGGGCCGCGCGACCGGCAGCGTGCGAATGCGGAGCGCGTTGAGGAGCTGAAACATCGTCGCGTTTGCGCCGACGCCGAGCGCGAGCGAAAGAATCGCGACGGCGGCAAAGCCAGGGTTCAGACGCAGCAGGCGGCGGCCGCCATAACGAAGATCCTGAATCAGCGTCTCCACGAACCCGATCGTGCTCATCCGATAGATCTCTTCGCGGATGAGCGTGGTGTTGCCGAGCTTTCGGCGCGCCGCGTCGCGGGCATCGGACGGGCTCATGCCGCGGGCGATGTTCTCGTCGATCTCGATCGCCAGGTGCGCGTCGAGCTCGCGCGCCCGCTCGTCGTCCCAACGGCTTCGGTGGAGAAAACGCTTGATGCTCATCGCGTAACGGCTCTCCGACTACGCCGGCCGCAACACACGATTGATCGCCTTGACGATCTCGTCCCAGCGGTTCGTCTGCTCGGTCAGCTGCTTGCGCCCTTCCGGCGTCAGCCGGTAGTAGCGCGCGCGCCGGTTGTTCTCGGACGTGCCCCAGAACGACGAAATCCAGCCGCGATCCTCGATGCGATGCAGCGCCGGATAGAGCGACCCGTGCTCCACCTGCAGGACATCCTCCGAGCGATGCTCGATGGCATAGGCGATGGTGTGCCCGTGCGCCGGCCCGAGGGCGAGCGTTTTGAGGATCAATAGGTCGAGCGTCCCTTGGAGCAATTCGCCCTGAATAGGCGCATTTCCACGTTTCGGCATGGTCCGGCGATCATACTCCACAAGATCATCTACCGGAAGGCTTAGACGGCCGGTCGGGCCGTTTGGTTCGCCAGCTCGTCCACGAAGAACGCCGCAACCGCGAAGATCGCAAAGATTATTGGGCTGTGCGGCCCTTGCGAGCTTTGCGTTCTCGGTGGCTATCGTCCCGAGAAAAACGAGGGCAGCGCGAGATCCCGCATGGTGTGAAGTCCCGGCGGTGCGTTCAGCACGTGCGGGATGGAGTTGACGACGATCGACGCGGTCGCGACATCGCCGTGGATGCCGCCGGCAATCTTCATGGACAGGCTGGGCGACCCTTCGATCTCCACCGAGTCGTATGTCTCGGGCGAGCCCAGATACGCTTCCATGTGCAGCTTGATCGCCGGCTCCTTCTTCCGGTATCCGACGCCGTCCTGGATGATCCCGCAGACATACCCCGGATCGACCGCGAGATACTCACTCGAGATCGTCACGCTGGCGAGCTTCGGCTGAATGTCGTCGGTGATGCGATCCAGCGCCCAGCCGAGCGCGTCCGCAATCATCGCGATTGATTCAGTGAGGCCGACGTGCCGCACGCTGCCGTCATCCACCTTTCTTTGGAACTGCTCCGTGGTGAGCCCCGCGCCGATCTTCTGTTGAAACGGCAGCCGGCGGATGCGCGCATCCTGCACGCGGTTGACGACGACGCGATCCACGCGCTCGCAGACGGCGGTCAGCGCGATGGGCAGCGCGTCCATCGCAAAGCCCGGGTTCACGCCGGTGCCGAGGACGCCGACTTTCGCCTTCTTCGCCATCGTGTGAATCTGCCGCGCGAGGCGGATGTGCGTATAGCCGGGATACGAGAGCTCCTCGGTGGTGGAGACGATCGCGGTCTTCGACTTGAGAATCGTCTCGATCTGCGGCATCACTTTCTTGATCGACGAGCTCGTGCACAGCACGACGACATCCGGCTTTGCCATCTTCAAGGCTCTGGCCGCGTCGTCCCAAATCTTGACGCCTATGCGCTTCGGCAGCCCGACCACATCACCGAGATCGCGGCCGACCTTCGTCGGATCGATGTCGATCGCGCCGACGATCTTGAATCCGGGCCTGGCCGCCACCTGCCTGACGATGGCCGCGCCAATCGGGCCGAGCCCGAAATGCATCACGCGAATGTTGGGCATAGCCTGCGGATTATACGCGGCCCATAAAGGGCCGCGCCACATCTGGTACGATCCGGAGCTCATGTCGGATCATCCTGGCGGGCTCACGCGCGACCACGTCGTCTGGGCGTATCGACTGCTCCTCGATCGGGATCCGGAGAGCGAGGACGCGATCGGCCCGAAACTCGCGGGGTCACGCGACACGAAGGAACTCCGCGGTCATCTGATGACCTCGGCCGAGTTTCAGGAGAAGAACCGGGACTACGCGCACACCAACGACCGAACCATCGTGATCAAAGAGCTCGAGGACGGCGTCCGGCTGTTCGTGGATCTCTCCGACCACGTCATCGGCCTCAACATCGTCCGGGGCCGGTACGAGACCGATGAGATTCGTCGGGTACGGAGTCTGCTGAACCCGGGCGACACCGCGATCGATGTGGGCGCCCACATCGGGTTCTTCACGATGCAGATGGCGGCGGCCGTCGGCGCAACCGGACGGATCTACGCCTTCGAACCTTCCCCCGCTGCGGATCTGCTCGAGAGGTCGTTGACAGAAAACCGCTTCGAGGATCGGGTCGTGTTTCGGCGAGCCGCGGTTGGCGCCTCCGAGGGATCGGCGACCCTGATCTTCCCCGCCGAGACCTTGAACTCGGGCGGCGCCTACCTCCTTCGCGACGGCGGGGCACCGCTCGCGGGACATCTGAAGAAAGAGGTGCCGCTCGTCGCGCTCGATCGGCTCGACCTGCGACGGCCCGTCCGCTTCATCAAGATGGATGTCGAGGGCGCGGAGCCCCAGGTGGTTCGCGGCGCTGAACGGATCCTCCGCGAGGATCGTCCCGTGATTCTTTCCGAGCTGCACCCTGCGCAGCTCGAGCGCGCGTCGGCCACGACCGCCGACGAGTTCCTCGCCCACATGCGCGCGCTCGGGTATCGCGCACAGACGCTGGACGGAGCACAGATCGATCGTGCGCCGGACGTCACGCTGCTCTCTGTGCTCTTCATTCGCTGAACGCCAGAGCGGTGCAATGGCCTACGGTTTGAGCGGCGACTGCCAGTTCAAGATCGCGTTCAGCGTGCCGGCTTCAGCGTCGCGATCGAGCATGACGAAAAGGAAGCGCTGGCCGTCGTTGCTGACGCCGTAGTCGACGAAGGGACCAGGAAGCCCAAAGACAACGCGCAGCGCGCCGGCCTCGAACGTTGGCGAGACCGCGACATCGGCTGCCATCAGTCGAGCGCCTGCCTCCGTGTAGAAGATCTCGCGCCCGTCCGCTCTCCATTGGATGTTGCCGCCGCCAGCGCGCGATAACTGCACACGCGGGTGATCGTCGTGCAAAGGCCGCACGTACACTTCCGTCCGTCCTGACTCATCCGAAAGATACGCCAGCCAGCGCCCGTTCGGGGACACCTTTGGGCCGGTGTCGCGCGCTTTGGATTGCACGAGCGGCACCGGCGCCGAGCTGCCGTCGATCGGCGCGATGAAGATGTCCTGGCTTGTGTTCAGGACCGGCGCGACGAATAACACTTGCCGTCCGTCCGGCGTGACGGTGACAAGGCTCTGGGGGCCGGCCGGTATCGGTGGCGTGATCTCGCGCTCGTCCGATCCCGTGATGTCGCGCGCGTGGAGATGCGGTGCTCCACGCCGATCGGCCGGGTAGATGAGCGTGCGGCCGTCGGGCGTCCAGGCCGGCAGGTTTTCCAGACCCTTGTCGGTCGTCAGGTGACGTGTGATGCCGCGCTTGAGATCGTGGATCCAGATGTCGGTCGAGCCCAGCTGCGGGTCACGCACGGAAGCGGCGACGCTGGATCCGTCGGGCGCTAGCCTCGCGCCGATGTACTCCATTGGTGTCCCGACCGACTCGAGTTCGCGGCCCTGCCGATCGAACCAGACGAGGCGATTCGCGACGCTCCCGGCCTGGTACACCAGCAACCGCGGGCCGACCGAGAACGCGCCGAACCCTGTGCTGTAAAAGCCGTGCACGACCTCCGCGCTCGGCGTCGGCGTGCCGGTGAGCCGCATCGTCCCGAGATCGAAGGGCTGCGACAGCAGCGTGCCATCCCGCAGAAACAACAGCCGGCCGGAGGCGTATTCCGCGCGCGACTCGACACCCGCGATCGGCGTCTCGTCGCTCGAACCGAGCGTGCCCACGAACGCCTGGGACCGCAACGAACCGACAAGGTCGCCTCGGAGGAACGTGTAGTGCCGGCCATCCGGCAGGAATGAGGGCCAGCGAAGATCGGCAGCGCGCTCGACCGACGGTGTGCCGCCGTCCTGCGACACGCGCATCAGTTTCTGAAGGCCCCAGGCATCGAACAGAATGGTCCCCTCAGCACTCCAGGTGCCGTTGTAGGCGCCGCGCGCGTCGCAGATCGTTTGCGGCGGTCCGCCGTCGAGCGACGACTTCTTCAGCTGACCGTTGGCGAAGAACGCAAGCGACCGCCCGTCGGGTGACCAGAACGGCGACGTGCCGCCCTGCGACCCCTCCACGAACTGTGCGGTCGCCTGATCGAGCGACTTGATCCAGATCCCTCGGGGCCGGCCCACTGACGTGGCGATAAACGCGACCCGCGCGCCGTCGGGTGACGCGGAGAAAAAGGCGGACGTATCCGCAAATCTCGCGATCGCGCCCCCTTTCGGCGGACCAACATCGAAGCGCACCACCGGCGCGCGGGCCTCGCGGCGAATCAGCAGGCCGAGCGCTGTCATTCCCGCGACGACCACCACAAACGCTGCGGCGCTCGCGAGGACAATGCGGGGCCATGCGCGCTGCGCGGTGGCCGGCGCAACCGGCGATTCGGCGCTGGAGACTCCCTCGAGCTGGCGCTTGACGTCCCGGATGCTCTGCCACCGCTCCTCGCGGTCTTTGGCGAGGCAACCGGCCACGAGCCGATCGAGGGCCGACGGCGCCACTGGAACCAGTCGCGACACCGGCGTGGGAGCCGTCGTCATGATGGCGCCGATCAGGCTCGCCTGACTCTGGCCGTCGAACGCCCGGCGGCCGGTGATCATCTCGTATACGAGCACGCCAAACGCCCAGATGTCGGCGCGTTCATCGGCCTCGATCCCCTCGAGCTGCTCGGGCGCCATGTACTGAATCGTTCCGACGATCGCGCCATGCTGCGTCAGCGGGGCCGCCTTCGTCGGCGCGGTCAGATCGAAGCGCGTCACACCGGCAGCGCTTCCCGCCGCTCCGGCCCGACCCGTGCCTTCCTTGGCGAGCCCGAAGTCCAGCAGCTTCGCCTGCACCGTCCCGCCCGAACCCATGCCAGCTCTCGCGACCATCACATTGGCGGGCTTCAAGTCGCGGTGCACGATGCCCGCGCGATGCGCGCGGTCGAGCGCGTCGGCGACCTGCGCCGCCAGCGTCAGCGCCTCTGCCATCGGCAGGGCGCCGCGCGCAATCCGCACGTCCAGCGTCTCGCCCTCGATGAACTGCATCACGAGAAACGCCGCGCCGTCTGCGTCGCCAATGTCGTACAGCGCGCAGATGTGCGGGTGATCGAGCGCTGAAATGGCGCGCGCCTCCCGATCGAAGCGCTCGCGAAACTGCGGATCGGCTGCGAGCGCGTGCGGCAGGATCTTGATGGCGACGATCCGATCGAGTCGCGTATCGCGCGCTTTGTAGACCTCGCCCATGCCGCCCGCTCCGAGGGGCGCGACGATTTCGTAAGGCCCGAGCCGGGCACCTGCGGACAGGCTCATGGGACAAGCGGATTATACGGGCGTGCCGGACGGACGAGGCGCTCGAGTCCCATGACCGCGAGCGCGCACGTGACGCCGATGACGTGAACGGAAAACCGTCCCGGGTACGCGAAGCCGCGCGCCACGAACGCCGCGGAAATGGCCGCCAGAAAGAACGACGCTGGCAATGCCGGCACGTCGCGAAACCGCGGGACGCCGAGGACCGCGAGCGGTGCGACGACGGCGCCGAAAAGAACCGGCAACGATTTCCAGTCAAGCTGGGGAGGGTCGTGGACCGTCAGGACCATGGCGACGCTGTCGGCCCATCTCGCGAGCAGCACGCCGAAAGTGGTACCCGGCTGCCAGAACACCATGATGTTGAGCTGCGTGCCGGAGAAAACGGTGAACGCCCCGCCGAAGTGCCAGTTCCGCCACGCAAAGAAGAAGAGGCCAAGGCCAAGGACCGCGGGGATCGTGAGGAGCGTACGCCACGCGATCCTCTTGCGCCACACGCCCGGAGAAAGAAACTGGCGAAGCGGTGCGCTCGCCGACAGCGCGAACAGCGTGATGCCGGCCGCCATGGGCAGGTTGTTCAGCCGGGTGTAGAAAGCGAGCGAAGCCAGGACGCCGGCGGCCGCCGCCCACCCGAACGCGCCGCGTCGGCTTCGAAGGGCCATGAAGGCTCCGAGGTAGATGAACCCCATGGACGTGATTTCACTGAGGCTTCCACCGATCAGCCCCCACCCCAGCCCCCACGCGACCACCGTCAACGTCGTCACGGCGGCGATGACGCCCCAGCGAAAACCACAGGCCGCCTTGGTGAGATGGAACACCAGCAGCGCGACGATCAGATAGCAGGCGCCTTCCCAATAGAACTCGCCGATGCTCGAATCGCCGAAGACGAGATGGAGTAGGCCACTAACCCAGCGATAGAACGGTTGGAAATAGAACTGCTTCGATCCGCCTTCGAGCCAGTAGCCCTGCATGACAATCCGGTAGCCATACCGCTGGTACATCCAGTAGTCGTTTCCCCACGCATACAGCCGAAAGTGACCGATGTTGTCGGCGAACGCGACGACCACGAGCACGAGCCAGGGAATGCCTACGAGCGCGAACGCGCCAAACACGTTCCTGAGACGCGTGGGCACCGGGACGAACGCGGCTGCGGCCAGTCCGGCTACGCACCAACGTGCGGCGTCGAGGTGGTTCGTGGCCGCCAGCGCCCCGAGAAGCACCGACGCCCCCACGGTCCACGCGAGCGCGGCAGGCGATCCAATCCGCGCCACCAGCGAGACCACCCACGCGACGATGAGTCCGGCGGCGACCGCGGTGACCAGCCAGCCCGACCACGGGCGCACCATCCCGTCGAGTCGCGACGGCCGCTTCATCGTCGCCAGCACGCCGCGAGCGTGCCAGAGATCCGCCCCATTCCACCGCGGCTCGAATCGCCAGCGATCGCCCGTGAGCATCGCTTCGACCCTCACGTGGTGAGTGCCAGCCGGGACGCTCGCCGTTCCCTCGAGCTTTACGCCGTCGATGAAGGCGGCGGCCTGCATGTCGCGCGTGAAATCGAGCTGCAGCGTCCCATCGTGGGCCGCGTCGATGAACCCCGACACGATCATGGCGGTCCGGGCGCCTGGTGGACGATCCAGCTCGCCGGGCCAGTTCTCGTCGGGCGGTGGGAGATTGAAGAACCAGACGGGAAACTCGCCAAGCCCTTTGTAAGGCCGCCGCACCACCGCGGAACAGGCCGGCTGTTCCGAGAGCCAATCGGCGCGAACGTCCCAGCTGTGCGGCACGATACTCGCCGCATCCTTCACCAGCGGCCGCTGCGGCTCGAATCGCACGCACCAGCCATCAGGAGTGATGGTGGCGGCGCCGAACGCCTTCCAGGCGAGCAGCGCGAGTACGGCACCGCGCGCGAGCGGCGCGCGCAGAAAGCGAGGATGAAACCAGAGCAACGTCGGCAGGACGACGCCGACGAGCACGGTATTGGCGATGGTGCTTTCGAGCGGCAGTCCGTCCAGCGAACCGATGATTCGAGCGGGCCAGAGGAGCGCGACGAGTGCCAGCAAGGGCCACACCCAGGAGAACGAGCGGCGCGATTCGGGCATCCGTTGGTTCGGTCTGCGGATTATACGCGTGATAGCATCTCGACCGATGCGCGGCCTGCTGGTCGCGGCGCTCGTGAGCGGTGTCGTCAACCCGCCCCTGTCGCCTCGAAACGCGAACTACACCATCACCGCCAGGCTCGACCCGGCGACCCGCACGATCACGGCGACCGAGACCATCACATGGCGCAACATCACGGCGAATCCCACCGGCGAGCTGCAGTTTCATCTCTACTGGAACGCCTGGAAGAACGCGCGCACCACCTTCATGCGCGAGCGCGCCCTCTCGGGCGGACGGCAGAGGCCGCGCGCGGCGGACGACTGGGCGCGCATCGACGTGACCGCGGTGAAGGTCCTCGGACGCGATCTCACGGATGGCAGGCGGTACATCGCACCGGACGACGACAACCAGAACGATGAAACGGTGATGGTGATCCCGCTGCCGGAGCGGATCGCTCCCGGCTCGAGCGCGACGATTGAAGTGGCATGGACTGCTCACGTGCCGCGCACCATCGCCCGCACCGGTGCCATCGGCAACTTTTTCTTCCTCGCGCAGTGGTTCCCCAAGCTCGGCGTCCTGCAGGACGAAGGCTGGAACTGTCATCAGTTCCACGCGGGGACGGAGTTCTTCTCGGACTACGGCGTCTACGACGTCTCGCTGACGGTGCCTGATGGCTGGATCGTCGGTGCCACCGGCGTCCAGCGGGAACGCAGCGCCAACGGCGACGGAACAACGACCCACCGGTACTACCAGGAAGACGTGCACGATTTCGCGTGGACCACCAGTCCCGACTATCTGGAGCGGACGGCCTCCTTCGAGCACGCGACGCTGCCGGGGGTCGAGATGCGCCTGCTCCTGCAGCCGGAGCACGCGGGGCAGGGCGATCGACATTTCGAGGCGACGCGGACGACGCTCAAGTACTACGGCGAGTGGTACGGCGCGTACCCGTACGGGCACATCACAATCGTCGATCCCGCCTGGCAAAGCGGCGCCGGCGGAATGGAATACCCCACGCTCTTCACAGCAGGCACCCGGTGGCTCGCCCCCTCGCGCGTCACGACGCCCGAGGACGTCACAGTCCACGAAGCCGGTCACCAGTTCTGGTACGGAATCGTCGGCAACAACGAGTTCGAAGACGCGTGGATGGACGAAGGTTTCAACCAGTTTTCAACCGCGCGGGCCGTCTCACAGGTGTACGAACCGAACTACCTGATGGTGCGGTACTTCGGCGGCTTCATTCCGTGGGTGTTCAAGGATGTCGCGCTCCAGCGCGAGATTGACGGCAACGGCCTGCCCAGCTATCGCAGGAATGCCAGGAGCGACGCGCAGGCGACGCCGACGCATCGGTACTTTCCGGGTACAGGCGGCAGCATCACCTACAGCAAGACGGCGCTGTGGCTGAACACGCTGGAGCGCTCGTTCGGTTGGCCGTGGCTCCAGAGCCTCCTGGCGGCGCATTTCGCGAAGTGGCAGTTCAAGCATCCAAAGCCGCACGACTTCTTCGCCACCGTGAACGAGGTCGGGAAACAGGACGTCACATGGTTCTTCGATCAGGTGTACCGGAGCTCGAACGCATTCGACTACGGCATCCAGGGCCTCCGAAGCACGAGCGATGACCAGCAGTACCATACGACGGTGATCGCGCGGCGCTACGGCGAGGCGCTGTTTCCCGTGGAGGTCGTAGTGACGTTCCGGAACGGCGAGCGCGTGAGAGAGCGCTGGGACGGAATCGACCGATGGAAGCTGTTCACCTACGATCGTCCGTCGCAGGCCCTGTCGGCGCAAGTGGATCCGAATCGTACGCTGCTGCTCGACGTGGACTACACCAACAACTCGAAGACGCTCGAGCCCAGGGGCGAGAGCGCCGCACGGAAATGGTCGGCGATGTGGGCCGTCTGGCTGGAAGACTGTCTGCTGTCCTGGGCGTCGCTGGTATGACGGGCGGCTCCGATGGGGGCGGCGGCCCTTTGAGGGCCGCGATCGATGGGATCCGTCGTGTCAATCGCGCGCCGGCCCTCCTCGCCGGCGTGTGGGCCGTGACGATTCTGATCAGCCTGCCGCTGGCGTTCTCGCTCCGCGAGATGATCGCGCGCCATCTCGGCGCGAGCCTCGCCGCTGATGCGGCGGCCGAGGGCGTGAACTACGACTGGATGCAGGAATTCAGCGACCAGGCCACCGGCATCGGCGTGACCTTCAAGCCGACCATCATCGGGTTCGGCGCCGTCCTCGACAATCTCAGCGCCTTTGTCGACAGGACAGGGCGCCCGGCGGTGATTCTCGCTGCCGCCGCCGCGTACATCCTGCTCTGGATCTTCCTGGCGGGCGGGATCATCGACCGCCTGGCCCGCGACCGTCCGACCCGCGCGTACGGGTTCTTCTCCGCCTGCGGCGTGTTCTTCTTTCGCTTTCTGAGGCTCGCCGTTGTCCAGCTTCTCGTGTACGGCGTGCTGTTCGGCGTTCTGCACACGTGGCTGTTCGATCGACTGTACCCGCGCCTCACGCACGATGTCACGGTCGAGCGGACGGCGTTCCTCGTGCGGGTGGCGATGTACGCGATCTTCGGGTTCGCCGTGGCGGTATGTGCGGTCGTCTTCGATTACAGCAAGGTGCGCGCGGTCGTCGAGGACCGGCGCAGCGCGATCGGCGCGATCGCCGCTGCCCTCGGGTTTCTGAAACGCCACGCCGGGGCGGCCGCGGGACTGTTCGTTCTGAACTTTACGCTCTTCGCCGCCTCAATAGTGCTGTACGGTCTCGTCGCGCCTGGCGCAGGACGGGCGGGGCTGACGATGTGGGTGGGATTCGCGATCAGCCAGATGTACGTCGTGGCGCGGCTGTGGGTGAAGCTCGTGTTCTGGGCGTCGGAGACGGCGCTGTTCCAGTCGCGGCTCGCGCACGCCGGCTATGTCGCCCGTCCGGTTCCGACATGGCCCGATTCGCCGGCGGCGGACGCGATTCAAAGTTAAAAGTTAAAAGTCCAAAGTTAAAAGTTAGAAGGACAAAGCTACGAAAAGAATAGCCACGAGGAACACAAGGACCCTGGACACTGCAAGCGGCAATCGTGAGCGCCGGACGGTCGCTGTAAAGATTCCAACGAGTTCGTTGGCCTCCGCGAGCAGGGGCGTGACGGTCTCAGAAGATGCGAGACCTGTTGCAAGGATTACCTTGAGCCAGAAGCGCGTTTCGCGGCATTCGCGCAGGACGATCGAGTTCTTCGAGGCGAATTCCCTCCGCGAGTACGCACCTCTTGCTTCCTCAGTATTGGCGCCGATTGAAGTTCCTGCATCGAGCAGTTGCGACGCGATCTGACGCGGCGCGCCGGGTTCGTTCGCTAACTCACGGCAGAATCGGACGATATCGCACGCGAACAGGAACGTCCGTTCGCACAGGTCCCTTGGCTTCCCGTGGGTCATGGCGAGGCGCGTCTTCAAGGACTTCGCCCAGGGGAAGGTCTTTTACCTTTTAACTTCTCACTTTTCACTTTTTCAGTGCAGCCAGTGCCTCCTTCAGCCCGGATGCAACTGCCGTCGCGTCACCTTCGCCCCAGAAGTGCATGAAGTAGAGCTCAGGCGAGCCGTGCAGCATGTGATTGTGCAGCGCGGTGATGGCGATGTCGTGCTGCCGGAGCGCGCGGGCGACCTTGTTGACCTCGTCGGCGATCATGACGAAATCGCCGGTTGCCACCACTCTCCCGCCTCCCGCCGATTGGAAGTTGATGGCAGTCGCCATCCCCATGCTCGGCGGCAGCGTGACGCCCATCATCTGAATCGTCTCGGGCCGCGGCTGCGACAACCCGAGCACGCCGTTGGTCACGGTGCCTTTCAGGCCGATCGCCTGTTGAATCTGGTCTGCGGGCAGATCATCAGCGGCACCGCCGGTCGCGACCGGCGCGGCGGGCGGACCCATCGGCGTTTTCGTCTTCGACAGCGCGTCCTTCAGTCCGGCCGCCAGCGTCGCCGCGTCGCCCTTGCCCCAGAAGTGGAGATACATCACGGACGGCGACTCGTTGATCAGGTGATTGTGCAGCGCGGTGATCTCGAAGTTGTGCTGCTGAAGCGCCGAGATGACGGGATTGATTTCCGTGTCGGTCAGCACGAGGTCGCCGTGCGCGGCGGCGCCGAGGACGCCAAGGGACTTGAATGCCGCCCAGCTTCCGAGCGCAAAGCCGGCCTTCACCTTCACGCCGCCGACGGTCACATTCAGATCGGTGCGCGGGAAGGCGACGCGGTACACATCGCCTGGCATGGCTTGCCCCGATCGACCGAGCACGCGATCGATGGCGCTCGTATCCAACCCGTTGGTCTTGGACGTTTGCGCGAGAAGGGGGCCGACGAGCAGGAGCGCTACGGCTGAGACGGAGATCATGCTTCGCATGATCTAAGGATGTAAGAATCTAAGGATGTTAGGAAGTACTTCCTTACATCCTTACAGTCTTACATCCTTACATCTTCTTCACATCTTCTCTAAGCGGCATTCGCGATAACCGCCTTGATGCCTTCCGCGTCGAGCGACTCGACCACGAGCAGTTCTTCGGCCATGGCGCGGACCGCGGCGCGGTTCTTCGCGACGATCTGGCGTGCCGTCTCGTAGCCCTTCATGACGAGCTCGCGCACTTCCTCGTCCACGCGTTGTGCGGTCGCTTCGCTGATGCCGGCGCCCTTGTCGGTTTCCCACGGGTTGCCGGGAGTGCGATACGCCAGCGGACCGAGGGCCGCCGACATGCCGAACTCGCAGACCATCCGGCGCGCGATGTCGGTGGCGCGCTCGATGTCGTTGCCAGCCCCGCTCGTCATCTGCCGCAGGAACAGCTCCTCCGCGATGCGGCCGCCCATCAGGATGGCAATCTGCGCTTCGAGGAACTCACGCGAGTGCGTGTGCCGGTCACCTTCCGGCAGCTGCATGGTGACACCCAGCGCGCGGCCGCGCGGAATGATCGTCACCTTGTGCAGTGGATCCGCGTGCGGCAGGAGCGCCGCCACGACGGCGTGACCCGACTCGTGATACGCGCACGTGATGCGCTCGTGCTCGCTCATCGTCAGCGATTTTCGCTCGGCGCCCATCAGGACTTTGTCCCGGGCCTGGTCGAAGTCCAGGTCGGTGACTTCGGCACGGCCGGCGCGCACGGCAAACAGCGCCGCTTCGTTGACGAGGTTCGCCAGTTCTGCGCCCGAGAATCCAGGTGTGCCGCGCGCGACCTGGCGCAGATCCACGGCGCCGTGGAGCGCCACCTTCTTCGCGTGGATCCGGAGAATCTGCTCGCGTCCCTTCACATCGGGGCAGCCGACCGTGACCTGCCGATCGAATCGTCCCGGCCGCAGCAGCGCGGGGTCGAGAATGTCCGGCCGATTGGTCGCCGCGACGACGACGATGCCCGCGCTGACCGCGAAGCCATCCATTTCGACGAGCAGCTGATTCAGCGTCTGCTCGCGCTCTTCGTGGCTCAGCGAGTTGCCGCCGCGGCTCCGGCCGACCGCATCGAGCTCGTCGATGAACACGATGCAGGAGGGATGTCGGCGCGCATCCCTGAACAGCTTGCGGATACGCGAGGCGCCGACGCCGGCGTACATCTCGACGAAATCGGAGCCGCTGGCGAACAGAAACGGCACGCCCGCCTCGCCGGCGATCGACTTCGCGAGCAGCGTCTTGCCGGTCCCGGGAGGCCCGACGAGCAGGACACCTTTCGGAATACGCCCCCCGATGGCGGCAAAGCGCGACGGCTCGCGCAGGAAATCGACGATCTCTTTGACTTCCTCTTTGGCTTCGTCGACGCCGGCGACATCCGCAAACGTCACGGTCGACGATTCCTTGTCCGCTTCGCGTGTCTTGCTCTCGAGCGCAGGGATGCGTCCGCTGCTGACACGGAAGAGCGTGAAGCCGAGCAGGCCAAGGAAGACGACGCCCACGACGAGGGCCCCGTAGCTATACGCGGACTGATCGGACGCCGACTGCACGTCGATCCGGACGCCTTTCTTCGCCAATTCCGGCACGAAGGTCGCATTCGCCGTCACGTAGCTCGCAGGCGCGACGGTCCGGAACAGGCGCCCGTCCGTATGCTTGAAGTCCAGCGTGTCGCCGCTGACCACGACTTCCGCGACGACGCCCCGATCGAGATCGCGCAGCAGGTCCGAAAACGGCACCTGCGCGACTGTTACGGGTTGGCGGGCGCGGAACAGCAGGGCGCCGGACACGATCGCCGCGGCAACGACCGGGACGGCGATCCAGATCGTGCGGCGGGACCACTTGCGAGCAAACACGTGACGCTCCGTTTCGTGCAACGACTGGCGCCGGGCGGATCGGGCGCGTCCGCGCAGCGCGCGTCAGCTCTATTCGTTTGTTGAGCAGGGATTTCCGCTGGGGCGCGGAAATGTCTACAAATCCTAACATATGTATCGGTTGCTCAGGTTGGCACTATAGATGCCCGGGGAGATTTTTTTGCCCGCTGAGCTTCAGCCCTGGACCGCCGGCTCGCGTCTTACGCTGAACACTTCACCACGGTCGAGATCAACACGCTCATGCGCCGTGAGACGCCGTGCGTCGTCGAAAGACGACTCATGGCGTCCCCGATTTCTGGTGCAGCCAGATGGTGTCGTACAGCGGCCTGGCGGAAGGCCCCCCAAGGATCGCCGTACGACTGTGTCGCAGCGGCAGACCCATCCGGGCGGCGACATCGATCAGGCTCGGGCGCGACTCGTTGTGCAGCAGGTAGCCGCCGGGCCGCAGCATGCCTGAGATATTCACGAGCGCCAGCGCGAGTTGACGGTCGTCGAAATAGGTAAGCAGATTGGTGGCGATCGCCAGGTCGAAGGGCGGCTCGTCGACGAGGCGCTCAGTCACGATGTTCAGGCGCTCAGCACTCATGGCCCGCGTGATGGTCGGCCGGACGGCGATCGAATGCTGGTAGTGCCGATCGGAGGCGACTTGTCGCGGCGGAATCGCTGGGTCGCCGATGGCGCGACCGAGATCCCGCACGTAAGCGCGGTACTCGGGCAGGAACGGCTGTTCCGCCGTTTCGCCAATGCCGGTGAACAGGTGCAGCGTGAGCGGCGCACGATTGGCCGTCTGCAGGGCGGTGACGACGCGCGGGTTCACATCGACCGAATGCACGTGAAGAGCGCGCTCTGACGCCAGCGACAAGGCGAGCAGGGCGTCGGCCACGGCCAGCGGTTGGTAGCTTTGGGGATCCACCGCGTCGATCATCCCCGTGCGCGGAGCCAGATCGAGGCCTGGCCCAACCACCAACGCTCGTTGAATCCGCAGCGTCGGTTCGAGCGCGTGGAGCGTGCCGAGACCAAGAAATACACCGTAGCCCGCCTCAATCTGCGTATCCGAGCTGTGTGGCCGGCTTTCGTACAGCGAGGCCACCTTCGCGACACGATCCGCGGGACTGTCGCTCGACTGAAACTCTGTCCGGTACAGGAACCGCGCGACGCGGACGTAGTCGACAAACAGCGCGTCCATCGCCGCCTGGGGCTGCGCCCATTGGACCAATGTCCTGAAGTACGTAAGGCGCGCATCTGTTGAACTCTTGCGGAACGCGTCGAGGAGGTCGGC
>Ga0114129_10002455_pt1 | contig 25739 bp, 28 predicted proteins | sample RhiMetdeltSRZDD1_FD_80071 | JGI IMG/M metagenome (GOLD analysis project Ga0114129, IMG submission 80071) | Populus rhizosphere microbial communities from Tennessee, USA - Rhizosphere MetaG P. deltoides SRZDD1 (version 2) (version 2) | ecosystem: Host-associated > Plants > Roots > Rhizosphere >...
AAGGTCGACATCTCGCTCGCGATCGTGCTCTCGGCCCTGATCGGCGCGATCTCGTTCGCCGGCTCATTGGTGGCGTTCGCGAAGCTGCAGGAGCTGATCGGCGGGCGGCCGATCGTCTATCCGCTCCAGCAGGCGACGAACGCCCTGTTGTTCGCGGCGGTGGTCGCGGCGGGGATTGCGATCGCCACGGGCGCGGAGCAGCAGTGGCTGATCTGGGCGGTCGTCCTCGGGTCGCTGCTGTTCGGCGTGCTCTTCGTGCTGCCGATCGGCGGCGCCGACATGCCCGTCGTGATCTCGCTGCTGAACGCTTTTACGGGTCTGGCGGCCGCGGCGACGGGCTTCGAGCTCGAGAACAACGTGCTGATCGTCAGCGGGATGCTGGTCGGCGCGTCGGGCACCATGCTGACGATCCTGATGGGGCGGGCGATGAACCGCTCGATCGCGAATGTCCTGTTCGGCGCCTTCGGGCAGCTGGCGCCGTCGGCGGCGGCGGCCGCGGGCGGCTCGACCGACGGCCAGGTGCGCTCGGCGAGCGCGGAGGACGTCGCGATGATGCTCGCGTACGCGCACAAGGTCGTGGTCGTCCCCGGCTACGGGATGGCGGTGGCGCAGGCCCAACACGACGTCCGGGCACTCGCGGACCTGCTCGAGTCGCGCGGCGTCGAGGTGTCCTACGCGATCCATCCGGTCGCCGGCCGCATGCCGGGCCACATGAACGTCCTGCTCGCCGAGGCGAACGTCCCGTACCCGCAGCTGAAGGAGATGGACGACGCGAACAACGAGTTCCCGCGGACGGACGTCGCGTTGGTCATCGGCGCGAACGACGTCGTCAACCCCGACGCGCGCAACAACCACGGCAGCCCGATCTACGGGATGCCGATCCTGAATGTCGACCAGTCACAGCAGGTCGTCGTGCTGAAGCGCAGCATGAACCCCGGCTTCGCCGGCATCGAGAATCCGCTGTTCCTGAACCCCAAGACCGTGATGCTCTTCGGCGACGCGAAGGAGTCCGTCGAGAAGCTCGCCTCGTCGGTCAAAGCCGTCTGAGCCGAGATCGGCACGAAAACGGCACGGTTTCGTCAGCCGGCGGCGGGTATCGTCGCCCTCGAGGGCGGTGGGTCGAACCCCCACCCTTGATGGGTGGGGGTTGCACACGCGCGTGTACATCAAGGTCGGCGCCGTGCGGCGCTGGGCCTACGATTGCCGCGTGATCCTCTGGAAGGTCTTGTTCTGGGCGTCGCTCGGCGCACTCGCCTGGACGCAGGTCGGCTACCCCCTCGCCGCGGCGCTGCTCGCGCGTCTCCGCGGCCGTCCGGTGCGCAAGGGTGACCTCACCCCGCAGGTGAGCGTCATCGTCGCGGCACACAACGAGGAGGCCGTCATCGAGCGGCGCTTGCAGAACCTGCTCGCGCAGGACTACCCGGCCGAACGCTTCGAGATCGTCGTCGCCTCGGACGCATCGACGGACAACACCGATTCGCTCGTCGAGCGCGTCGCCGAGCGCGAGCCGCGCGTCCGGCTGCTGCGCTGCCCGCGCGGCGGGAAGGTCGCCGCACAGAATCTCGCGGTGCGCCAGACCGAAGGCGAGCTCCTCGCCTTCTCCGATGCGAATGCGCAGTGGAAGCCCGACGCTCTGCGCCAGCTCGTCAACAACTTCGCGGACCCAGATGTCGCCTACGTGTGCGGGGGCCACTTCTACGAGGCGGCAGACGGAACGAACCGAGAGGGCACCTACTGGCGCTGGGAAGCGTGGCTCCGGCGGAACGAGTCGCGCATGGGCTCGATCACCGGCGGCATCGGCCCCATCTATGCCGTGCGCCGCGGCGACTACGTCGACGTCGACCCACGCTTCGGTCACGATCTCGCGCTGCCGTATCTCATGGTGCAGCACGGCCGCCGGGCCGTGTTCGAGCCGGGCGCCGTCGCGTGGGAGAAGCCGTCGCGCGACATCGAGGACGAGTACCGCCGCAAGGTGCGGATGTTCGAGCACTGCTGGCTGATCGTCCTGCGCGGCAAGATGCTGCGCCGACTCGGCCCGACGTACCTGCTCGAGATCGTGTCGCACCGGCACCTGCGCTACGCCAGCGGCCTGCTCCATCTCGTCCTGCTCGGCTCTTCGATTGCGCTCGTCCGCTCAGGGCTCGTCTACGACATCGTGCTGGGCTTGCAGCTGCTGTTGCTGCTCGCTGCGGCGCTCGGCGTCGGCATCGCGCGCTACTACGTCCTCGTCACATGGGCCACGGTCGTATCGCTCGTGCGATACCTGCGTTTCGGCGTGCCCGCCGTCTGGGCCAAGGCTGAAGGCACCCGATGAACCGCGTGCTCGACGCGGCGCTCGCCGGTGTCGGGCTCGCGATCGCGAGCCCGGCGCTAGCCGCCGCAGCCGTTGCGATCAAGCTCGACGACGGAGGCCCGATCTTCTTCCGCCAGCGCCGCGTCGGATTGCACGGCGAGGAGTTCGAGCTCGTCAAGCTGCGAACGATGACCGTGGGAGCCGAACGCGAGGGTGCCGGTTACGCCGTCAACGAGGGCGATCCACGCATCACGCCCGTCGGCCGCGTGCTGCGCCGCCTCTCGATCGACGAGATTCCGCAGCTCTGGAACGTGGTCCGCGGAGACATGAGCCTGATCGGCCCCCGCCCCACCCTCGCCTACCAGGTCGCGCAATACACATCCCGTCAGCGCCGGCGGCTCGAGGTCAAGCCCGGGATCACCGGGTGGGCGCAGATCCATGGCCGCGCGCGACTCCCGTGGGCTGAGCGCATCGAGCTCGACGTCTGGTACGTCGAGCACCGCTCGCCGCTGCTCGATCTCAAGATCCTGGCGCGCACGCCTGCCGCGCTGTTCGCGGGGACGTACAAAGGCGAGACCGGCGGCTGGCAGCGGTGATCCGGTTCTTCAGCGGGGCAAGCGTGCGCGAGGCGGTGTCGCCGGAGCGCGCGCTCGAAGCCGTCCGCGGCGCGTTCGTCGCGTATGCACGCGGTGACTGGACGATGCCGCCGAAGGTCTACGTGCCCGCCTATCCCGCGGGCGACTTCCGCGCGATGCCTGCGCTCGGTGCGGGTCACGCGCTGCTCAAGTGGGTGACGTCGTTTCCGGGGAACCCGGCGAAGGGGCTGCCGACGGTCAGCGGCCTCGTGCTGCTGTCGGATGCATCGAACGGCCTGCTCGAAGCCGCGCTCGACGCAGGTGCGGTGACGGCGTTGCGAACAGGCGCCGCGGCCGTGCTCGCCGCGGAGACGCTCGGCCGGTCCGGCGCCGAGACCGCCGCGGTGATCGGGGCCGGCGTGAACGGGGAGGCGGCTGCACGTACGTTCGTGGCACGCGGGCGTCGGGTGTTGCTCTGGGACGTCGACCGCGGCCGTGCGGAATCGGTGGCCGGCCGGATCGGCGCCGACGTCGCCGCGAGCCGCGACGACGCACTGGCCGCCGACCTCCTCGTCACGGTCACGCCCGGACGCGAGATCGTGCTCGAGGACGGCTCGCTTCAACCCGGACAGCACGCGAGCCTGATGGGTGCCGACGGGCCCGGCAAAGCGGAGATCGCCGTCGGTGAGCTTGCCCGCGTCCGCGTCTTCTGCGACGACTGGGAGCAAGCCAGCCACAACGGTGACCTGGTGCACGCCGTCGAGGCTGGAGTCCTGGGCCGCAAGGACGTTCGGCAGCTCGGTGACGTCCTAATAGGCGCCGCGGATGGCCGTCAAACCGACCAGGACATCACGATCTTCGACAGCACGGGTCTTGCGATTCAGGACCTCGCGATCGCACTCGCTGCGATGGAGCGCGCGCAGGACCTCGACGTTCCGGCGATCGAGATCTAGGCTAGCTCGATTCTGCCGCGGTCTGCGAGTCGAGCCAGCCGCCGTATCGCACAGGGGTCCGCCGAGGGAACCGCGAATACGCCTCATCCTGCGCTGTCCCGGGCTCGATCCCGGCGCCGTGGCGAATCGCCGCCTCGTTCACGGTGTATTCGCTCTCGCCCTCGCGGCCGGTGCGACGTCCGTCGGGGCCGATCTCCGTATGCCGCTCGCGTGAGCCCACGCCGAGCACGACGCACGGGCCGCCGACGATCGTGTGCTCGGCATACGGCGGGCAGTGGACGAAGTCCCACTGCCGCAGCGGCCGCTCCTGGCCCTCGACGATCAGGATTGCCGTCCCCGAGAGGATGAGGAAGTTCTCCTCATCGCTCTCCCAGTGGTACATCGAGAGCGGCTGGCCGGGGCCCAGCACGGTGATGCCGATTCCAAGCTGGTCGAACAGCGTGTCGCCGCCGAAGTTCGAGAACTTGCCCCAGCCCTCCGACGCGAGCCAGCGGATCTCGCGAGCGTTCACGACAAACCATCCGTCGCTCTTGACGACGAGACCGTGCTCGGTTTCGTCGACTCGCGCGTGTCGAACGTTCACACGGCCGAGGTTAGTGGCGGCGGGCCGGCACGCGGCGGCATCAACCCGAAACGAGACAGCGAGTAGGGCAGGTAACCGTAGGGCTTCATCTCGGTCGTGTGCGCCCACGCGCCGACGAACTCCGAGACAGCCGCGCTCGGGTTGAGGTGCTTGATCATTCGGTACAGAAGCCCGGACTCGTCCCATTGGTCGGTGACGACCCGGTCGCGGTAGCTCCACCAGATCTGCAACGGGACCCCGGCGAACGCGATTCGGCGCGCCCAGTCGAGCGGGCTCCGGACGGCGTAGCCGCGCGGGTCGGTGGCCGGCGTTCCGCCGATCTCGATTCTCGCGAGGTGCTGCAGGCTGGCGCCGAGCGGCTGACCCACGAATGCGCGGTACCGTGCCGCCATGTTCGTCGGCGCGTCGAACGACGCCGCACCCGCGAGCAGGTGCGGGAACCGCGCGGCGAGCAGCAGCGTCTCCTGGCCGCCCATGCTGCAGCCGAACGCATAGACGCGACGGCGATCGACCCGCAGCCAGGGCAGCGCTTTCTCGACGATCTCCGGCATGCGCGCCAGGTCGCTGATCTCGCCGGGGTCTCCCCACGAGAAGAGCGTGAGCGCTCGGCCCTGGCCCTCTGGATTGACGACTGCAAAGTCGCCAACGGCCGGGAGTCGCCCCCAGCGGCGCACGTTCACGCGGGCGCCGACGCCGCGGCCGTGCGGGGAGATGACGAGTGGGATCGGCGTCCCGGCTCGGTAGTCCCCCGGGACGATCACGTACGCGCGCCGCATCAGGCCGTCGTGCGCGCGGTAGGCAATCGGGATCACCTGAACAGCCGGTGCGGCGGCCGCACCCGTGTGCGTCGCGGCCAAACCGAGCGTGGCGACGATCCCGATCAGCAACGCCGCAACCTTCAGCACAAGCACAACGTAGATGGGCACGCCTGCCGGTTGCGCGAAATGAACCGACGCTTAACGAAACGGCAAACGTCGCTAAACGTGCTGCACGAGACGCGCCGGCGAGAAGAGCTGCAACAGCGGATCGTCGCGCCCGAGCAGCGCGTCGGCGACGAGCTCGCCGCAGAGCAGGCCCAACACGTTCCCGTGACCGGAGTAGCCGGCGGCTACCCACACGCCGTCGTGCCCAGGCACGGGCCCGACCAGCGGCAAGAGGTCCTGCGTCAACCCGAAGATTCCGGCCCATCTGTGCGTGACCTCCGGCAGCTCACCGAGCAGTTCGACCAGGAACGCGTCGAGCGCCTCTTGGATGGGCTCCGTGGTCGATTCGTCGTCGGTCATCTCGGTGAGGATCGAGAAGTCGCGAAAGCCGCCGAGCACGATGCGCCGGTCGCGCAGCTGCTGCCAGTAATCGAATCCGTGCCGCGCATAGTGCGGGTATTCGAAGAGGCGTTCCCGTATCGGCGTCGTCGCGATCACCTGCCCGCGCGCCGGCCACAGCGCCTCGTCGAGCTCGGGTAGCAGCCCACGGCCGGAGCCGTCCGTTGCGATGACGATCTGGTCCGCCTCGACGCTCTCGAGTGACTCGATCCGGTGGTTCTGCGCAAACGCGACGCCCGCGTCGGCCGCGAGGTCGGCGAGCCGCTGGACCAGGCCCGCAGGCTGCACCGCGCCGTCCGTCGGATGGAAGATCGCCCCTCGGAAATCCGGGCGCAGGTGCGACAGCTCGTCACGCCACTCCGACGCGAAGCCGTCTTCGCGCAGCGCCTCGTACTCGGCCTGGATCTCGACGCGCTCCTCGACATCGGCGGCAAGCCGCAGGCTCCCGGTTCGACGGAACGCGTCACCGGCGATCGTCGCGAGACGATCGACGGTCTCCTCCGTCCGGCGCCAGAGCTCGCGTGCGGCATCGGCGCCGTACGTCTCGCGCGCGACGTCGTAACGGGCGGCCGCGCCGCGTAGCGCAAAGCCACCGTTGCGCCCGCTTGCCCCCTCGCCGATGCCGCGTGCGTCGTAGACGCGGACGCGCTGTCCTTCACGCGCGAGCGCTCCGGCGCAGGCGCAGCCGGTGATCCCCGCGCCGATGACGGCGATGTCGACATGATCGAGGTCGCGCGTGGCGACGGCGGGGCGCGACTCCTCGAGCCAGAACGGCTGCGTCTCCACGCCGCGATGCTACGCGAGCGCACGATACGTCCCGTCTCCCTCGACGGCGAGGCCGCCGAGCTCGAGCTCGGCGAGCGCCGCGGCGACCTCGCCCGGTGGCAGGCCGGTTGCCCGTGCGAGCTCGTCGGCCGTCGCGGGCAAGAGCTCGAGCAGCGGGTGGCGGGACGTCTCACGCTCCGGCGGCTCGATGCCGAGCGTCTCGAGCACGTCGGCCGCCGAGGTCAGCGGTGTCGCGCCGAGCCGCAGGAGTGCGTTGGTTCCAGCCGAGAGCGTGGAAGTGATCTCACCCGGCACCGCAAACACCTCGCGTCCTTCCTCCAGCGCGAAGTCCGCTGTGATCAGAGCTCCGCTGCGCTCCCGCGCTTCGACGACGACCGTTGCGACGCAGAGGCCGGCCACGATGCGGTTGCGTGCCGGAAACCGAAATGGCGCCGGCGGTACACCGGGTGCGTACTCCGAGACGAGCAGAGAACGCTCTGCGATCGCGCGCGCCAGCGACGCATGCGCGGCCGGATAGTCGCGGTCGATCCCGCAGCCGAGCACCGCGATCGTGTGGCCGTCGCTCTCGAGCGCGCCGCGGTGCGCTTCGCCGTCGACGCCCCGCGCCATGCCGCTGACGACGGCGACGCCTGCGGCCGCGAGGTCCCGCCCGAGCATCCGCGCGACCTGCGCGCCGTACGGGGAGCAGGCGCGCGCGCCGACGACGGCGACGGCGGGCCTGCGAAGGACGTCGTGCGCCCCCGCACCCCGCAGGTACAGGCGGCGCGGCGGATCGTGGATCGCACGCAGAAGCGGCGGGAGCTCGTGTCGCCGAAGGAACGTCACGGCGCCAGCTCCGGCGGGACGCGATACGCAAGCGCCTCCGCGATGTGCTCGGGCTCGACGTGGTCGGCCTCGGCAAGAGCGGCGATCGTGCGGGCGACGGACGCGACCTTCGCGCGCCCGCGGCCGGAGAGCCGGAGACGCTCGACGGCGCGGCTCAGCAGCTTGTCGGCGGCAGCGGACCGGCCTGGTTCCGCGGTCGCCAGCCGGCGACGTGCCGCTACAACGCGGACGCCAACGGGCTCCGAGGCTTCGCCCGACGGCGCCTGGAGCTCGCTCGCGCGGGGGCGCGGTACCGTGACGACGATGTCGAAGCGGTCGAGGAGCGCACGCGAGAGACGTGCCCGATACGCAGCGATCCGCTGCGCCGAGCACGAGCACTGGGCTCCCGGATCGCCTCGCGCGCCGCACGGGCACAGGTTCATCGTCCCGATCAGCTGAAACGACGCCGGAAAGCGCGCACTGCCGGCCGCCCGCGCGACGAGGATCTCGCCGTCCTCCAGGGGCTGCCGAAGCGCCTCGAGCGCGGGCCGCTGGAACTCGGCGAGCTCGTCGAGCAGGAGCACGCCGCGATGCGCGAGGCTCGCCTCGCCCGGGCGGAGGCGCGGTCCGCCGCCGATGATCGCCGCGGTCGACGCACTGTGGTGCGGCGCGCGGAACGGCGGCTCGGAGATCAGCGGATGGTCGGGATCGACGAGTCCCGCGACCGAATGGATTCGCGTCACTTCGAGCGCCGCCGCTCGATCGAGCGGCGGCAGGATGCCGGGGAGGCGCCGCGCGAGCATCGTCTTGCCGATGCCCGGGGGGCCGCCGAGGAGCATGTTGTGCCGACCGGCCGCGGCGAGCTCGAGCGCTCGGCGTGCGCGCTCCTGGCCGCGCACGTCGGCAAGGTCGAGCGACACGTGCTGCGACCCTCCGTTACGCGCGACGAAGGCCGGCGGCTCCCCGTCGCCGCGCAGATACGCGACGGCCTCGGAGAGATGCCGGGCGCCGATCGGCTCGACGCCCGCAAGCGCCGCTTCGGCGCAGGCGTCGGGCGCGCAGATGATCTTGTGCAGCCCCGCGCGCCGCGCGCCTTCGGCCACGCCGAGGACACCGCCGACGCGGCGCAGCCGGCCGTCGAGCGCGAGCTCACCGCACGACGCATGCTCCGCGAGGCGCTCGTGCGGCACCTGCCCGGACGCGGCGAGCAGCGCGAGCGCGATCGGGAGGTCGAAGCCGGATCCCTCCTTCTTCAGCTCGGCCGGCGCGAGGTTGACCGTGCACCTTCCCGGCCAGCGCAGGTGAGCGGCCCGGAAGCTGGTTCTGACGCGATGCTTCGCCTCCTGGCATGCTCGATCGACCAGCCCGACGAGCGTGAACGCAGGGGTGGCGTCGTAGACGTGCGCCTCGGCTTCGACGCGCCGGGGCTCGAGGCCGACGAGGGCGAACGTCAAGGCGCGCGCGAGCACGCTTCGACGCTACGGGCGAAGCTTTGACGTGTCTGTGCCGGATTAGCGCGCGATCAGCACGTCTTCGAAGAACTCGCCGGCGCGGCGCCCCGTCCGGCGGTTGACATGGCGCCGCAGGCGCTGTTCGAGCCGCAGCCCCGCCCGCTCGAGGATCTCGGGGTAAAGGTCGCGACGGTCGTTGACGACGATCACGAACGGCGCGTTCTTCGCCACCGACTCCTTCGCGTTGAGGAGCGCCGCGACGATCCCGTCGGAGTACGCGGCAAGGGCGGCACGTGAGGTCCCGGCGGCGGCCGCGCCGACCTCGAGCTCGCGCCGGTCGTCGAGCCCGAGCAGCTCATACGCGTAACGGTGCTGCTCGTGGTAATCGATCAGCCCCGGGTAGGGCGGCGACGTGAGCACGCCGGCGAAGCGGCCCAGCGCCACCTCGCGTACGTCTCCGTGGATGACGCTCGCCGTGCATCCGCGTGAGCGCACGCGCGCGAATGCCTTCAGACGCGCGAGCGTGTCGAGCGTGTAGCGGCGAAGGAATTGCGCGGCAGTGTCGACCGGACGGCACTCACGCCGATGCTTGTGACACCAGTACGGCTCGAGCTGAGGGTCGCGCGGGAAGTCGAGGTCGAAATGCGTCGTCCGCCGCGCCGACCGCGCTGCGCGCGCGAGAACGACCCGCAGCACGTCCGCGTGCTCGTAGTCGTCGACAAAGGCACGAAAGCCGATCAGCTCGCGTGCAGCCTGCGGCGCGTACCACCGGCGAACGTACGCAGAGGGCCGCTCCCCGGTCGTCTCGCCGATGCGCGCATGCGCCGAGCGAAGATCCTGCTCCAGGACGAAGGGGTTGTACGTCCGCGTCTTGACCTCCATGAGCAGGCAGTTGAAGGCGGCGACGTCGACGCCCGTTGCGTCGAGCCCGCTTTCGAGTGCCTGCACGAGCGTCGTGCCCGAGCCCGCGAACGGGTCCAGCACATGCTGGCCCGGACGGAAATAACGGGCGAGCAACACGTCGACGAGCTGGGGAATGAACTTCCCGAGATACGGATGCAGGCGGTGGACATGCCTGGTTCGCTCTCGCTCCGGCAGGTCCCGCTCGGACCACGACAGCTCGAGGTCGATGTCCGCGTAGAGGGCGTCCTGGGTCGGGGCCACCTGCGCCAGTTCGACGCCGCGGTCAGAAAGCCTCGGCCAGCCGCACCAACCTCCCCTCCTGGACCGCGATCACGTCGAACGACACCACGAGGCCGGCGTGCTCGGGATGCGCGGCCAGCCAGGCGGCCGCCGCCAACCGAACACGGCGCTGCTTCTCGGCGTCCACCATCTCGAGAGCCTCTCCGAACGTGCGACCCGCCTTCGACTTCACCTCGCAGAACACCACCCGACGGCCGCGCCGCACGACGAGATCGAGCTCGTAGCCCCCGACCCACGCGTTCGTGGCGAGCATGCGATAGCCGCGGCGCCGGTACCACCACGCTGCCCGCCGCTCGGCGCGCCTGCCGGAAGAGACCATCCGGGCAGGCTAAGTCGCAAGCTCGCGCGTGATCGTGACGAGTGTGCGCCCTTTCGGACCTCGGACGACGAGGTGCCCGTCGCGGTCGAACCCGAGCCGGTAGTCGAAGAAGCGCGTCGGCTCTTTCGCCCACGGCAGGTTGACGCACACCGCCGCGACGTGCTTCGTATCGAGCGCGTGGATGAAAGGCCGTCCCCCGGTCGCGTACAGCGTGAACGCCCAGCCGTTGCGATCGACTCGGGACACCGGCCAGCCCCGCATGCTGGTCTCCCATGAGCGGCGGTCGGAGACGATCTTCGGGAGCAGACGGTTCGCCCGTAGGTCGTAGGCGCGCACGCGATACGCCGTGAAGTCCTTCGGCGAGACGAACTCCGTCAGGTAGAGGTAGCGCGCGTCGGGGGACACCGCGTCGAACGCGAAGTGGCCGTCGAGGTGGATCGTGCGACGGATTCGCATCCGCTTCGTGTCCGCGAACAGAAACGAGCTGTGCTTGCGCAGCGTCATGCCGGAGCTGACGTTGCCGAGGACGATGGTCCGTCCGTCACCCAGGAGCGCCTCCCCGGTCGCGTCGGGCGCGACGAACGGGATGCCCCAATTGCCCTTCATGTTCATCCACTGCATGATGCGGCCGCCGTCGCGACGGATCATCTGCAGCGACGTCCAGCCCGGGGTCGGCACCGCCACGTAACGAAAGGCGCCGCGTATCGCGCCGTCCCAGCCCTGGACGGCATTCTGCGGCGGCCCGCCGTCCCCGGCCGCCGGCGCCGCAACCGCGAGCGCGGCCGCCGACATCAATGCCAATACGCACGTTCGCATCTCCGCCTCCTGTCCGGGTGTCGACCGGACTACGGAGGCGGAGACGCGAGAAGTCCCTACGGGCTCGAGACGAAGCTGATGATCTTGAAGCTCTGCCGATCGATCACGGCGAGCGCACGACCGTTCGGCCCGCGCACGACCAGATGGCCGTCGCCGTCGACCCGCAGCCGGTAGTCGAAGATCCGGTCGGGCGAGGTCTTCCACGGCAGGTTGATGCACACGGCCGCGACGTTCTGAGTGTCGAGGGCATGGATGAACGGCTTCGCATTCGCGCCGTAAAGGGTGTACGCCCAGCCCTCCTTCCATACGCGGGCGATCGGGAGGCCGCGCATGTCGGTCGCCCACGACCGCTTGTCGCTCACGATCTTCGAGAGCAGCCCGGCACCCTTGAGGTCGTACGCGCGCACGCGATACGAGTTCGGATCCTCGGGTGACATGTACTCGATCAGGTACACATAGCGGCCGTCCCGCGACAGCGCGTCGAACGTGAACGCGCCCTTGAGCTGGATGCGGCGGCTGACCTTCATCCGGCGCGTATCGACGAGTGTGAACTTCGTCGTCGTCCGCAAGGTCTGGCCGTCGTAGAGGGATTGTGCAAGCAAGAGCGTCCGCCCGTTCGGGAACAGGCCTTCGGCGGTCCCGTCGTAGGCGACGAGCGGGATGCCCCACGATCCGTTGATCCTCATGTGGCGCCGCACGTCGCCCTCACGGTCGACGACCTGAACCTCCGTCGTCTTACCGGACGGCAGGGCGACGTATCGGAGGTTGCCGTTGGCGAGGCCCTTCGAGCCCTCGCTCAGGCCGGGACTGGGGCCGGCACCGGAGGCGAGCGTCGTCGTCCAGACGGCGCAGGCCAGGGCCAGGCCCAGCACCAGCAGAATTCGCCTTCGCATTTCGTCCTCCTGTGGGGTGTCGACCGCTCTACACCGGCGGCACCCCGAGGGTTCCGCTTCAGGCGGACTTCGTCAAGGCAGCGGTCAGCTCCGGGCGGTCTAGGCGGACATCGCCGCGAGCTCCTCTGCGCTCAAGTAACAGAGAGCCTGGAACGAGCGGCGGTGTATGCGCGAGGGCCCGCGCTCGCGCACGATGGCGGAGTGCCCTGGCGTGATGTAGCCGACGTGCGAAGAGAAGCCGTAGTGTGGATAGAGCGCGTCCATGCGCCTCATCAGACGATCGCGCGTCACCTTCGCGACGATCGACGCCGCGGCGATCGCGGCGCTCTTCTCGTCGCCGTCGACGACGGCGCGGTGTTCCGGCGCGGTCGGGCCGAGCCGGAAGCCGTCGACGAGGCACGCCTCGGCCGGCGGCGACAGCGCGTGCAGGATCTCCCGCATCGCCGCGAGATTCGACTTGTGCAAGCCGTTGCGATCGATCTGGCCGTGCGGGATGACGCGGACGACGACCTGCTCCGCACATGCGACGACGGCGCGGAAGAGCGTCTCGCGCCGTTCCGGGGTGACCTGCTTGGAATCGTTCAGCAGCCCGAGCGGCCGCACCTTGTGATCGCGCAGGCAGCCGTAGTCGAGCAGGACGCCCGCGACGACGAGCGGCCCGGCCAGGGATCCACGCCCGGCTTCGTCGGTGCCCGCAACCAGGCGAGCGCCCAGCTTGCGGTCGAACCTCAGGAGCTTCTGGCCGGAGCTGAGCGCCACGGCCGCCGAGACTAGCTGACTACTCGGCCGCCTCTTCGGGCGCCGCTTCGACTTCGGGAGTTTCCGTCTCGGAAACCTCGCTCGGAGCGACGTCTCGCTGCTCGGCCTTCCGGGCCGGACCGCGCGACGCGTCCTGCCGCAGCTCCCGCACGCGGGCCTTTCGGCCGACCTTGCCCCGCAGGTAGTAGAGCTTCGCCCGGTTCACGTCGCCGATGGCGACGACCTCGATCCGCTCGATCTTCGGCGAATGGAGCGGGAACGTGCGCTCCACCCCGACGCCGAAGGACTGCTTCCGGACGGTGAAGGTCTCGCGAGCCCCGGCGCCCTGGCGCTTGAGGACGATGCCCTCGAAGACCTGGATCCGGGCGCGCTGGCCCTCGATCACCTTGAAATGGACGCGCACGGTGTCCCCCGCCTTGAACTGCGGGATGTCCGTCCGCACCTGGGCGCGCTCGATTGACTCGATGACCTTGCTCATAGGGAACGCGGCCGGCGAAGACCGCCGCGGAATGCTAGCGCAGATGAATCCACTCGGATCCGTGCTCCCGCTCGACCCCGAGGCGGACTGATGCGACGCGGATTCAAGTCGCTAGTGGAACGAGATGCGGCTCGGCGGCCAGTACGTCGCGAAGACGTTGCCGATCAGGTTCTTGCGCGGAACGAGGCCCCAGACGCGGGAGTCGCACGACGACTTCCGGTTGTCGCCCATCATCAGGTACAGGTCCTTCGGAATGCGGGTGTACGTGTTCCGTGGCGGGATGTCTGACAATCCCATCGTCCGGTCGTCCCGGCGATCGGGCTTGATGTACGGCTCGTCCAGCTTCTGGCCATTGATGTAGACGAATCCGCTCCGTTCCTCCCACACCTCGCCGGGCAGGCCGATCAGCCGCTTCACGAACGTCCCCTGCGAGCCGCATTCCTGCTGCGCGAGAGGCGGCGTGTTGAAGACGACGATGTCGCCGCGGTGGGGGGAGCGCAGGTGGTAGCAGAACCGGCATGCGAGGACGCGGTCCGAGGTCCTCGCTTCGCAGCCCTGGGCCGGCACCGCACAGTGCAGCGTCGGCTCCATCGAGGAGGACGGGATCCGGTACGGGTTCACGACCCACGCCTTGATCGCCAGCACGATCGCGACCGCGCCGACGATGGTGACCATCCAGTCGAGCGCGACGCGCCACCCGTGCGGAAGGTTCGGGAACAGACGATCGATCGGGTTGCGCGACGTCCTCCGGTCTTCGGCAGCGCCGGTGCCGTCCAGCCCGAGGTCGTAGCGCGCCCGCTGATCCGGGTCGCGCAGCACGTCGTAGGCGTCGCGCAGCTCGACCCACGATCCGTCCTGGTAGCGCCGCTCGAGCGCAGCGCGGCGATACGCCGCCTCGATCTCCTGCGGCGACGCGGACTCCGAGACGCCGAGAACTTCGTACGGGTTGCTCACGTCACCGTCCGGCGGCGGCTCTGTTCGCGCCGCCATTCGTCGATCTTCCCGTGGTCGCCCGACAGGAGCACATCGGGCACGCGCCAGCCTCGGAACTCTGGCGGCCGCGTGTAGTGCGGATACTCGAGCCCGCCGTCGAGCTCGGCCGAGAAGCTCTCGAACGCGCCCGACTCCTCCCTGATCGCGCCCGGCAGGCGGCGGGCGATCGCGTCGACCAGCACCATCGCCGGCAGGTCGCCGTTCGAAAGCACATACGGCCCGATCGAGATCGCATCCGACGCGAGATGCTGCACGACGCGCTCGTCGAAGCCCTCGAAGCGCGCGGACAGGAGCGTCAACCTCTCCTCGGAGGCGAGCTCCTCGACGACGTCCTGCGTCAGCCGGCGACCCTGGGGCGAGAGCGCGACGACGCGATGCTCGGGTGTTCCGCCGTAGACCGCGTCGAGCGCGGCCGCGACGACGTCGACGCGCAGGACCATCCCCGCTCCGCCGCCGTACGGCTCGTCGTCGACCTCTCCCGCACGCAGCGGCGTCGTGTCGCGGTAGGAGAGGAGCCGCAGGTCGAGCTCGGTGCCGAGCACCGTCGCGACCGGGCGCTGCTCGGTGAGCCACGCGAAGGCGTGCGGAACGAGAGTGAAGACGTCGAGCTGCACAGGGGCGAGAGGCTCAGGTTAGCCAGCGTCCGCGAAACCGGGCGCGACCACGATCTTGCCGGCGTCCAGGTCGACCGAGCGAACACACTCCTCCACCATCGGCAACAGGAGGCCGGAGTCGAGCTCCAGCACGTCGTTGGCGACGCCGGGCGAGACGTCGGTAACGGTGCCGAGGACGCCCCGGCCCTCCTCCGACACCTCGAGGCCGACCAGCTGGAAGACGTAGTACTCGTCGTCGCCCGTCGGCGCGAGGGCGCTGCGCGGCACCTCGAGCGCGGCCCCGCGCGGGACACGGCGGTCGAGCCGGACCACGGGCCGGCCGCGGGCCTGCTTCGAGCCGACGACCGTTGCCTCCTTGCCCTCGACGATCAGCTTGGCGCCCGTCGCGAACAGCTCACGCGATTCGCTCGCGCCCTCGACGACGAACGAGCCGTCGAGCCCGTGCGACTTCCCGACGCGGCCGATGACGACGGTGTCACTCGCCACGCGAGAGCCGCTCGAAGAACTCGGTCGCCTCGTCGGGCGACGCCTCGGGCCACTCGCCCGGCCAGACGGAGAGATCGCCGGGGACGTACTCCGTCCGCCGCAGCTCGACGTCGGTGCCGTCGAGCAGCGCCCAGTACGCTCCGGGCTCGCGCTCGTACGGCATCCCGACGCTGCCGGCGTTGACGAGCCGTATGTCGCCGATGTGCCGTTCGAACTGGATGTGCGTGTGTCCGCAGACGACGACGTCCGCGTCGACCCCGGCAAGCGCTTCCCGCCAGCGCTCGCCGGGGCTGATGCGCGTGAAGATCTCCTCGTCGTTCCGCGGCGTCGCATGGCAGAAGAGGGCTCGCCCCACGGACGCGGTCAGCGGGAGCGTGCGCAAGAAGCCGAACGCCTCCTCGGGCAACCGCTCGCGCACGAACTCCATCAGCTCGGGAGGCGCGCGACCGGGCTCCTCGTCGACCACCTCCCGGTCGGCGTTGCCGCGGATGAAGCGCACGTCGCCGTCGAGCGAGCGCAGCCGCTCGTACGTCTCGGCCGGCCACGGCCCGGCGACGAAGTCGCCGCCGACGAGGATCACGTCGGCGTCGGCGTCGACGTCGGCGAGGACGGCGTCGAGCGCCGGCATGTTCCCGTGGATGTCGTAGAGCGCGGCGATGCGCAACGAGCTAGTCCACGATCTCGAGCTGCACGCGCCGCCGCTCGCGTGCGCTACCCGCGCGCACGATCGTGCGCAGCGCGCGGGCGATGCGTCCCTGCCTGCCGATCACCTTGCCGAGATCGTCCTCTGCGACGTGCAGGCGCAGGACGACCGTGTCGTCCTCGTCGACCCGCTCCACACGGACCTCGTCGGGCGAGTCGACGAGCTTGCGCGCCAGAAACTCGAGCAGCTCCGCCACTAAGAGAGGTTTTTGGCCTTCAGCAGCTTCTGCACCGCCTCGGAGGGCTGCGCGCCCTTGCCCAGCCAGTCCTTCACCCTCTCCTCGTCGAACTCGATCAACGACGGATCGTGCTGCGGGTTGTAGCGCCCCACGATCTCGATGAACTTGCCGTCGCGCGGCGAGCGCGAGTCGGCCACGACAACGCGATACACCGGGTTCTTCTTCGACCCGACGCGCGTCAACCTCATGCGAACAGCCAAACCGTTACCTCCGTGTCTTGGATCGCTTCTTGCGTTTGTTGGATTTCGTCGCCTTGCGTTGCGTCGCTTGCGGCGGCGCCGGGGCACCCGGCAACTGTGGAAGCTTGCCGCGACTCATGCCCTTCATGAGCTTCTCCATCTCCTTGCGGGCTTCGAGCAGGCGGTTGACCTCTTCGACCGTCGTGCCGGAGCCGTGCGCGAGGCGCTGGCGCCGCGAGCCGTCGATCACCTTCGGCAGCGCCCGCTCCTGCGGTGTCATCGACAGGATGATCGCCTCGACGCGCGCGAACTGCTTCTCGTCGATCTGGTCGATGCCCTCGAGCTGCTTGCCGAGTCCCGGGATCAGCTTCACGAGGCCGCCGATCGAGCCCATCCGCCGGACCATCCGGTAGCTCTTCAGGAAGTCGTCGAAGCTGAACTGGCCCTTCATCAGCCGGGCTTCCATCTCCGCCTGCTCGTCCGCCTCGACAGCCTGTTCCGCGCGCTCGACGAGCGTGAGGATGTCGCCCATGCCGAGGATGCGCGACGCCATCCGGTCGGGATGGAAGTACTCGAGCTGGTCGACCTTCTCGCCGACGGAGATCAGCTTGATCGGCCGGCCCGTGACCGCCTTCACGGACAGCGCGGCTCCGCCGCGCGCATCGCCGTCGAGCTTCGTCAGGACGACGCCGTCGAACGCGACACGCTCCTGAAAGGCGAGCGCGACGTTGACGGCTTCCTGGCCCGTCATCGAGTCGAGCACGAGCAGCACATTCGCCGGCTTCGCGACGTCGCGGACCCGCTCGAGCTCGTCCATCAGCTCCTCGTCGACGTGAAGCCTCCCGGCCGTGTCGAGGATGATCGTGTCGGCATCGAGTTGCTCGATGCCGTTGCGGACGACGGTCACGGGATCGCTTCCGTCCTCGCGATAGACGGGTACCTGAATCTGCTTGCCGAGCTGCTCGAGCTGGTCGATCGCGGCCGGGCGCTGGAGGTCGGCGGCGACGAGCCCCGGCTTGCGTCCCTCCTTGCGGAGCAGCAGCGCGAGCTTCGCAGCCGCCGTCGTCTTGCCGGAGCCCTGCAGGCCCGCCAGGAGGATCACGGTCGGCGGCCGGGCGGTGAAGGCGAGCTTCGAGCTGCCCGAGCCCATCAGTTCGGTGAGCTCGTCGTGCACGATCTTCACGACCTGCTGGCCGGGAGTCACGCTCTTGAGCACGTCCTGCCCGAGCGCCCGCTCCCGCACCTGCGCGACGAAGTCCTTGACGACCTCGAAGTTGACGTCCGCCTCGAGCAGCGCGAGCCGGATCTCGCGCATCGCGCGCGAGATCGCCTCCTCGTCGAGCTTTCCGCGGCCGCGGAGGTCGCCGAGGGCGCTCTGCAGCCGGTCTGACAGGGCGTCGAACACGGCCGCCAAGTGTAGGCCAGACTTCGCACACGGCCGCGGAATGCAGGCTGGCCTCCATCCTCCGACGCTCGCCCTCGACTAGCCACCGCCCTACACTCAAGCCATGGCCGTCAGTCGGCGTACGGTCACCGTCCTGTTCGCGGACGTAGCGGATTCGACGCCGCTCGGAGAGCGGCTCGACCCGGAGTCGCTGCGGCGTGTCATGTCCCGGTTCTTCGAGCAGATGTCCGCGGTGCTCGAACGGCACGGCGGCACGGTCGAGAAGTTCATCGGAGACGCGATCATGGCCGTCTTCGGCATCCCCGAGCTGCACGAGGACGACGCGCTGCGCGCCGTGCGCGCCGCAACCGAGCTGCGTCAGGCGCTCGCCCAGCTGAACGAGCAGCTCGAGCGCGACCTCGGCGAGCGAATCGGCATCCGCGTCGGCATCAACACCGGCGAGGTCGTCGCCGGGGACGGGAGCGGCGGCCAGATGCTCGCGACCGGTGACGCGGTCAACGTCGCGAAGCGGCTCGAGGAGTCCGCACGGACGGGTGAGATCCTCCTCGGCGAGCCGACGCGGCGCCTGGTCGAGAACGCGGTCGTGCTCGAGCCGCGCGAAGATCTGACGCTCAAAGGCAAGCGCGATCCGCACGCCGCGTGGAACGTGCTCGCCGTGATCCAGGGAGCAAGTGCGTACGCGCGCCGCCTCGACGCACCGCTGATCGGGCGCGAGGCCGAGCTGCAGGAGCTACGCGAGGCGTACGACGCGGCCGTCGCGGCGCGTGCCTGCGGCCTGTTCACGGTCATCGGGCCGGCGGGCATCGGCAAGTCACGCCTCTCGACGGAGCTCTGCTCGTCGTTGCGCGAGGAGGCGACGCTGCTGACCGGCCGCTGCCTCGCCTACGGCGACGGGATCACGTTCTGGCCGCTCGTCGAGATCATCGGCGCGCTCGGCAGCGACGACGGCGTGCGCGAGCTGATGGCCGATGCCGACGACGGCGAGCTCGTAGCCACGCGGGCGCTCGGGGCCGTCGGCGCAAATCCGGGCGCGCCGGGCGGCGAGACCTTCTGGGCCGTCCGCCGCCTGTTCGAGGAACTGGGGCGCAAGCGTTCGCTCGTCGTTCTCGTCGAGGACATCCACTGGGCCGAGCCGACGCTGCTCGACCTGCTCGAGTATCTCGCCGGCTGGATTCACGACGCACCCGTGCTGCTGCTGTGCCTCGCGCGCCCCGATCTGCTCGACGCACGCCCCGGGTGGCTGACGCACACCGGCGGCGGAGTGATGCTCGAGCCGCTCACCGACGAGCAGTCGCGAAAGCTGCTCGACGAGATCGCGCAGGAGTGGCCGCTCGACGCGGCGGCGCGCGAGCACATCACCGAAGCCGCGGAAGGCAATCCGCTGTACGTCGAGCAGATGGCGGCGATGCTCGCGGAGGGCGGGCCGACGCACGCGATCCCGCCGACGATCCACGCACTCATCGCTGCGCGGCTCGACCGGCTGCCGCCCGAGGAGCGCGCCGTGCTCGAGAGCGCCGCGGTCGCCGGCAAGCACTTCGTACGCTCGGCACTGCGCAAGCTGCTCGGCGACACTGAGGAATCCGGCGTCGACGCGAGCCTGCTCAGCCTCGCACGCAAGGATCTGCTCACCGCGCGCCCGGGCCGCGAGGACGCGTACCGCTTCCGTCATGTCCTGATCCGCGACGCGGCCTACGCCGGCATCCCGAAGGAGCTGCGCGCGCAGCTCCACGAGCGTTACGCCGACTGGGCAGCGAACACGCGGGCGGGAAGAGCCGGCGACGTCGACGAGATCGTCGGCTACCACCTCGAGCAGGCGGTGCGCTACCGCCAGCAGTTGGGCCCGCTCGACGCCGCCGGCCTCGAACTCGCGCAGCGCGCGGCTGAGATGCTCGGCGTGGCCGGCAGGCGCGCATTCGTACGCGACGACGCGCCGGCAGCCGTCAATCTGCTCGACCGGGCCGTCGCGCTCGCGACCGACGATCAGCCCGCGCGGCTCGATCTCTCGCGCGAGCTGGGGCTTGCGCTGTGGTCGCTCGGCGAAGTCGCGCGCGCCGAGGCGCTCCTGAGCGGCATCGTCGCCGCCGCAGAGGCCGCAGGCGACAGGCGTGAGGAGTGGCACGCGTTGCTCGAGCAGTCGGCTATGCGGAGCATGGTCGACCCTTCGCACAACCAGGACGCGCTCGAGATCGCGCAGCGCGCGATCGCCGTCTTCACCGAGCTCGGTGACGAGCTCGGCCTCGCGCGCAGCTGGCGCGCGGTCGGCGTCGAGCACAGGCGGCGCGGACATCTCGGCGAGAGCGAGAAGGCGTGCGAGCGCGCGCTCGAGCACGCGGTACGGGCCGGCGATCGCCGTGAAGAATCGCGCAGCGCCGACCAGCTCTGCACCGCGCTGCTGTACGGCCCGGCGAGGGCGACGTCCGCGCTTGCCCGCTGCCAGTCGATGCTTGTCCGCGCCGGCGGGAACCCGCTGTTCGAGGCAAACGTGCTCGCGTCCGTCGCCGGGCTGCACGGGATGCTCGGTGAGTTCGACGACGCCCGTCTGGCAGCTCAGCGCGCGGAGACGATCTACGTGGATCTCGGCCTGCGCCTCGCCTTCGCGGGCCTGACCCAGATCGTCGGGCCGATCGAGCTCCTCGCCGGCGACGCGCCTGCGGCGGAGAGCGTCATTCGTCGCGGCTACGAAATCCTCCACGAGATCGGCAGCGCCGGCGACTCCGATGCCCTGCTCGCCGAAGCCCTCTACGTGCAAGGACGGTACGACGAGGCGGCAGCGCTCGTCGAAGACGCTCTGGAGCGCACGCACGCCGCAGACGTCGGCCCACGTGTGCTGCTCCTCGGCGCGCGGGCCAAGCTCGGCGCGCGCGCGAACGAGGACGGGTTGGCCGACACGCGCACGGCGATCGAGCTCGCGCTCACGACCGACGCGCTCAACCTCCAGGCCGACGCCTACGCGAATCTCGCCGAGACCCTCCGCCTGCTCGGTCGGGCCGACGACTCCGCGGCCGCGGCGGCGACGGCGGCCAAGCTCTACGAACGCAAGGGGAACCGGGCCGCTGTCGCCCGCCTGCAGCCGGTGAGGGTGTAGCGTCAGCTCATCCAAAAAGGGCGGAGGTGGAGCGACATGGAGGGACGAAAGAACGCGGCATTCGGCAAGGTCCTCAAGAGCGAGGTCAGGAGCCACGGCGAGGGATTCGAGAAAGCGTTCGAACAGGCGCTCGAACGGCTCGACGGGGAAAAGTTCGCCGGCGAGAAGCTCGAGGTCCGCGCGTTCGTCTTGATCTCGCCCAATCCCGGCGGCGTGAGCCAGTACACGGTCACGCTTCTGCCAACCGGCTAGAAAGGAGTTCGAGCATGGCAGACGTCGCCAAGGTCGTCACGATCATCGGCTCGTCGCCGGAGAGCTTCGCGAAGGCCGCGGACGCGGCGGTTCAGGAGGCTTCGAAGACGCTCCGCGGCATCACGGGTGCGGACGTGGTGTCGATGAGTGCCGTCGTCGAGGGCGACCGCATCACGACGTACCGGACGACGGTCAACATCGCGTTCGGCGTCGAGCGCAGCGGCTAGACCGAGGCGCCGGCCTCGAGCACGCGCTTCAGGTCGGGCAGTGCCCCGACCTGCTTGCGCATGGACTTACCGACCAGCGGCGCCATCAGCTTCTGCGCTCCCCGGAGGCTCGCGTTCAACGAGAAGGTCACGCGCGTGCCGTCGTCGGCGTCCTCGAAGCGATAACTCCCCTCCGGGCGAACGGGCCCGGCCAGCGTCCGGAAGGCGATCAGCGTGTCGGGCTGATATGCGGTCACCTCGAAGTCCGCGTCGACTCGCTTGCCCATCGGGCCCTGCACGCCTTGCGTGTAGACGGCGCCCTGTCCCTCACCCGAGGCGCGCTTGATGTCGAGGACGCCCGGACGCCACTTGGGGTCGTTCTCGTGGTCGGCGACGAAGGCGAAGACCTCCGACCGGGGACGGTTGACGACAATGCTGTTCTCGGCTGCGGGCATGCGCGCGACCCTACTCCGCGACGAGGGCGCGTGCGAAATCCTGAGCGTCGAACGGACGAAGATCGTCCAGCGACTCCCCCACGCCGATCAGCTTCACGGGCAGGCCGAGCTCGTGCGCGATCGCGACGGCGATGCCGCCCTTCGCGCTCCCGTCGAGCTTCGTCAGCGCGACGCCGGTGACGCCGACGGCCTCGCCGAAGAGCCGCGCCTGCTGCAGGCCGTTCTGGCCGGTCGTCGCGTCCACTACGAGCAGCGTCTCGTGCGGCGCGCCGTCGAGCCTGCCCTCGATCACGCGGCGCACCTTCGCGAGCTCCTCCATCAGGTTCACCTGCGTGTGCAGCCGGCCGGCCGTGTCGACGATGACGACGTCCGCGCCGTCATGCCCGGCGCGCTCGATGGCGTCGTAGGCGACCGAGGCCGGGTCCGCCCCGCGCTCGCCGCCGACGAACGCCGCCTCGGCACGGTCCGCCCAGATCTCGAGCTGTTCCTCCGCAGCCGCGCGGAACGTGTCGGCTGCGGCCAGCACGACCGAGTGCCCGTGCTGGCGCAACCGCTCGGCGAGCTTTCCGATCGTCGTCGTCTTGCCGGTGCCGTTGACGCCGACCACGAGCAGGACGCTCGGATCCGGTTTGACGTTCAGGGTCCCGGGCTCGCCGAGCAGTGCGGCGATCTCCTCTGCGAGCGCGGCGTCGAGGTTGGTCAGATCCTGGCGCGCCTCGAGCCGCCGCACGAGCTCGGCGGTCGCGCGCACCCCGACGTCCGCGCGGATCAGCGCCTCCTCGAGGCGCTCCCACGCCGCGTCGTCTCCCGGATCGAACGCTGCCGACGCGAGCTCGGCGGTGAGCGCACGGCGGCTCTTCGACAGCGAGTCGCGCAGTCGTGAGAAGAGCCCGCTGCGCTCCTCCTCGGGCTCGGGCTGCGCGTTCTCCTCGCCGAGCAGCTGCGCCCAGCTACGAGGCAACCGCGACGGCCTGCTCGCGGGGCAGGCGCCGGGAAACGATCTGCGAGACCCCGTCGGCGCCCATCGTCACGCCGTACAAGATATCCGCGGCCTCCATCGTCCTCTTCTGATGCGTGATGACGATGAACTGGGTGCGATCGGAGTAGCGCCGCAACAACTCGACGAACCGGCCGATGTTCGTGTCGTCGAGCGCCGCCTCGACCTCGTCGAGGAGATAGAACGGGCACGGGCGCGCGAGGAACAACGCGAACAGGAACGAGATCGCGCCGAGCGCCTTCTCGCCGCCGGACAGGAGCGACAGGCGCGTCACCTTCTTGCCCGCCGGCCGGAGCTCGACCTCGATGCCGGGATGCTCGTCCTCCTCTTCCGGCTCGGTCAGGCGCAGGCGGCCCTCGCCGCCGGGGAAGAGGGTCGACGCGACCTCGGCGAAGTTCGCCTGGACCGCGGCGAACGTCTCCGCGAAGCGCTCGTCGACCGTGCGCGTCAGGTCGTCGCGCAGCTTTTCGAGCTCGGCGAGGCTCGCCTCGAGATCTTCGCGCTGCGCGGAGAGCTCGACCAGCCGTTCCTTCTCCTGCTCGTACTCCTGCTTCGCGAGCGGGTTGACCTGGCCGAGGGACTCGCGGCGGCGCTCGAGCCGTTCGACTCGCTCGGCGAGCTCCGCACGGTCGTCGCCCTCGGCGGGCTCTGCCGCCGCTGCCTGGAGCCGGCGGCGGGCCTCGTCGACCTCGGCTTCGACTCGGGCGCGCTCGACGTCGATCGCGCTCAGCCGCTCGCCTGCCTCCGCGGCGGCACGCCGGACGTCGACCTCTGCGGCGCCCAGCCGGCGCAGCTCTTCGGCGAGACCCGTCGTGCGCGACGCGCCGGCGTCCGCGCGCGCTCGCAGCGGCGCCTCGTGGCGGTCGTGCGTCGCACCTTCGAGCGTCTCGACGAGTCGCGCGCTCAGCCGCGCGAGCGTCTCGGTGAGCGGATCGGGTGCTGCGGTGTAGGCCGCTTCCGGGATCGGCGCCGTGACGCGCGCCTCGAGCTCGTCGATCTCCGCCGCAAGCGCGCGCCGACGCGCCTCGAGCTCGAGCCAGACAGCTTCGGCCGCCTCGCCGGCGAACCAGACCTCGCCGCGCTGCGGGTCGTACCCGAAGCCGTCGGACGTCACCGCCGGAACCTGCGAGTGCAACAACTGCTCCTTGGGCACGACCGGTAGCTCCGCGACCACGTCGGCGGGCGGGCGCGTCAGCAGGACGACGTTGCCCAGCCCGGCGGCGCGCGCCCGCTCGGCGAGGGCGAGCGCCGCGCGCGGATCGTCGGCGACGATCGCCGCAGCGCGATGCGCGAGCGCCGCCGCAACCGCGCGCTCGCTCCCGGGCTGCACGTCGAGCAGCGACAGCGCAAGCCGTTCTCCGTCCTCCGCGAGCGCGCGCGCTGCGGGGGGAAGGCCCTCGCGTTCCGCGAGCGCGCGCTCCAGCGTCTGCAGGCGCTCGCGCGCCACTCGTGCCTGGTCGCGCAGCGACTCGCGCTCCGCGCGGACGCGTACGTCGAGCACGCGGCGCGGCCGCGCAAGCTCGGCGCGGAGCCCGTCTCGCAGCGACTGCGCGCTCTCGCGTCGTAGCTCGAGCCGCTCGCGTGCGCTGCGCAGCCGGTACAGCATCGCCGTCGCCTGCTCGCGTCGTCCGGCCGCATCCGCGAGCTCCTCTTCCGCCCGCCGGCGCTCTTCGAGCAGCGCATCGAGCTTCTCGTCGGCGTGCCTGCGTGCGAGCACCGCCGCGGTGCGGCGCCCCTCGCCGTCCTCCAGGCGTTCGCCGAGCTCCGCAAGGTCGAGCTCGGCGACGCGCGCTCGGAGCGACGCGATCTCGCCGCGAAGCTTCTCGGCCCGTTCCGCCGCCGTCGCCTGCAGCGCGAGCGGTCGCAGCCGCTTCTTCACGTCGGCCTCGACGTCGCGCGCGCGCTCGACCTGAATCGCGACGCGCGCGAGCTTGAGCTCGGCGCGGTGCTTGCGCCGCTTGAAGCGTCCGAGCCCGGCCGCTTCCTCGAGCAGCTGCCGCCGTTCCTCCGGCTTCGATCCCAGGATCTCCTCGACCTTGCCCTGGCCGATGATCGAGTGCATCCCGCCCCCTAGCTCGAGTTCGGCGAGCAGCTCGACGAGGTCGATGCGGCGGACGGCGGTCCGGTTGAGCAGGTACTGGCCCTCCCCGCCGCGATGGAGCCGCCGCGCGACGGAAAGCTCGGTGTACGGCACCGGCCCTTCGCCGGCTGGGTTGTCGAACAGGAGCTCGACCTCGCAGAAGTCCTCGGGCGAGCGGCCGCCGCCGCCGGCGAAGATCACGTCGTCCGGCTTCTCGGCGCGGAGCTCCGAGGGCGCCATCGAGCCCGCCGCCCACACGATCGCGTCGGCGACATTGGACTTCCCCGAGCCGTTCGGGCCGACGACCACGGCAACTCCGGGCTCGAGGCGGACCTCGACCGGCTCGGGGAACGACTTGAAGCCGCGCAGCTTGATGGCGCGAAGGTGCATGCGCCGGGGAGGCTAGCGCGGCGCCCGGACTACGTGACTAGGCCGCCTGGGCCATGTCGAGGATCTGGTCGCGGGACATCGTCCCGACCATCTCCGGATGCTTGTCCTGCATGTGGGCCTCGACGTTGGTGACGAGCTCGTCGTCGGTTTCCCCGCGGACGGTCTCCCCGCACGGGCAGTTGACCTGCTTGGCCATCTCGGCTCCTTTCCGGTGGGAAAGGCGAGTCTAGGCGGGATGGCTCTGACAAGGACGGTGTCGAGGACCTTCAACACCTCGTCGGCCGGGAGGCCTGCCCGCGAGGCGGCACGTGCGATCTTCCCTAGCCCGCCGGGATCTCGACGCCGAGCTTCGCCAGTGCCTGCTTCGCCGCTTCCTGCTCCGCGGCTTTCTTCGACTCGCCGGCTCCCTCGCCGAGCTGCT